>Ga0116226_10006847_pt1 | contig 10256 bp, 6 predicted proteins | sample S1TSphfallax_FD_89692 | JGI IMG/M metagenome (GOLD analysis project Ga0116226, IMG submission 89692) | Host-associated microbial communities from peat moss isolated from Minnesota, USA - S1T2_Fa - Sphagnum fallax MG | ecosystem: Host-associated > Plants > Peat moss > Unclassified | place: USA...
AGCGTCGGTCGTACCCGTGCCAGCGTGATCTTCGGACTCGGCAAGATCGCTTTGGTTTCGACTTCGACTTGTTTCATCCAGTTGAAGCCCCAATTGAGGCGTGTCGTAACGGCGCGGTTTGCCGTTGCGACGCGCCTGGGTCTGACGGGAACCATGCCGCGTCAGCACCTTCTGTTTGGCGGCTTTGACTTCGGGATCGCGGCGCCGGAGATGCAGGCGTTGTTTGGCGTATCGTGTGGCAGTCTCGAGCTCGATCACGGGCTGAGGAATCACCTGTCCATCTGATAAGTGACAGCGTTCCAAAACAGCGGGCGGCATACGCCACGGTTCGAATAGCCAGGTATCGGGTACCTGACGCATGGCAGGCAGCCAGCGTCGTACAAACTTGCCGTGAGGATCGTGGTCGCTTGCCTGCTTGATCGGATTGTAGACCCGGGTGGCGTTGATACCGGTGGTGCCGGACTGCATTTGCATCTGACTCCAGTGGATACCCGGTTCGTAGTCGAGAAAACATCGCGCTAGCCAGATTCCGACGGGGCGCCAATGCAGCCAAAGCGGATAAGCGGCAACCGACACCAACATGGCGCGCATGCGGAAATTGAGCCAGCCCGTCTGATTCAACATGGCAATCGACGCGTCGACTAGCGGCCACCCCGTCCGACCTTGGGTCAGCGCCTCCATCCGGGTCTCATCGTGTTCGTTTTCACGGAGACCATCATAGCCTCGATGCATGTTGTGCCACTCTATCTCGGGTTCGGACTCGAGTTTTTGCATAAAGTGACAATGCCAATGCAGACGGCTGATAAAAGCTTGCAGCCCTTTGCGGTGATGACCTGCATCCGGGCCGAGACGCTCCAGTTGCCGACGGCAAGCTTGCACTATCTCTCTCAGACTAAGGCAGCCATACGCTAGATATGGGGAAAGTCGCGAGCACGCGGTGGGGGCCGATAAGGGCGAGGAGATACCGCCTCTATATTGGGCACTGCGCTCCATCAGAAAGCTCTGCAATACGGCAATTGCCCGCCGGCGCCCGCCGCGTTGCCTTTGCGGCGGGTTGTGCAGATACATACCAAGCGCGTCGGGTGTCGGCGGTACGTCGGAATGTAGCGCTGAGGGCCATGCCTGCATGACGGGTACAGGCAAACACGGCGCCGCGACGAATTGTTCCCACCGCTTGGCCCAGCCTTCGCGTGAGCGCAGACGCCTAATCACACCGGTCTGTCTGTACTCGGTCCACTGCACGCCTTGTGCACGACACCAACGATGGACCGCCTGGTCGCGTGCATAGGTAAATCCATTGCCGGTTTCTTCGTGAGAAAAGAGTGCATCAAAGGGCGCCGCTTGGTGGAGTTGCGTCAGGACGGCGACTGCTTCGCCAACGCGCACCAGGAGCTGAATTTGACGTTGCCTTAGCGATGCCGAAAGATCTTCCAGGCACTCCAGCGCAAATAGGTAGTGTTGACTGGCCATATCCGGCTGTCGCCATAGATCGGGTTCGATGATGTAAAGACACAGCAACGGACCGCGCGCGCTGGCGGCCTCCAGCGCGGCATGGTCATGTAGGCGAAGGTCGCGTTTGAACCAGACGACGCCATAGCTCATGGATGGATGATGCCTCGTGTTCTGGCGGGTATGACCCAATCATACTGTATCTTGACCCAGCGCAATCCCGCTGCGGCGTGCTACACAAACGGCGTGACGAAGGTGTTTCACCCTCGAGTTCGAGCGGCTATTTCAATCGCACTGTTCCACCCAAAGTCAATTCAGTAGGACAATAGCGGTGATGGTCGCAAGGCCATCGTTTTTATGATGTCGACACGTCCGTTTACCGCGCAAACGACCCCAAAAAAGCCCTAGCTAGACCCCCATGGCGCCTGGCTATGGTCCAAGTAGTTTTTTTCTATGACTTAGATAGAAACTATCGAATGGGAATTGTCATAATCTTTGTTTAAGATTCAATCCGGGTTCACGACTAACGTGTCTTACTTCAACCACTGCTCAAGGAATCTTTATGTCACTCATCAACACTCAAGTGCAACCGTTCAAAGCTCAGGCTTTCCACAACGGCAATTTCGTTGAAGTCACCGAAAAATCCCTGTTGGGCAAATGGTCGGTTCTGATTTTCATGCCGGCAGCATTCACGTTCAACTGCCCGACCGAAGTCGAAGACGCAGCTGACAACTACGCAGCTTTCCAAAAGGCTGGCGCTGAAGTGTATATCGTCACGACCGACACGCATTTCTCGCACAAAGTGTGGCACGAAACCTCGCCGGCAGTGGGCAAGGCCAAGTTCCCGCTGGTGGGCGATCCGACGCACCAACTGACCCACGCATTCGGCGTGCATATTCCGGAAGAAGGCCTAGCCCTGCGCGGCACCTTCATCATCAACCCGGAAGGCGTGATCAAGACCCTGGAAGTGCACGATAACGCCATCGCTCGCGATGTGCAGGAAACCCTGCGCAAGCTGAAGGCAGCGCAATTCGTCGCAGCACACCCGGGTGAAGTGTGCCCGGCCAAGTGGCGCGAAGGCGAAAAGACGCTGACCCCGTCGCTGGATCTGGTTGGCCGTATCTAAAGCTGGCGTTGTAGCCAGTTGTTGTATCGCAGTCGTTGCACCATCTGTGACAGACCGGCCGGAGCGCATCCCGGCCGGGATGAATCGAATCAGTTCCAAAACCTAGTACCAAACTTTTTAGTCCGGGGATCATCATGTTGGACGACAGCCTTAAAGCCCAATTGCAAGCCTATTTGCAACGTGTCACCCAGCCCTTCGAGATCGTGGCCTCGCTGGATGACCAGCCGAGCTCGCGCGAACTTGAAACGCTGTTGCAGACCATCGCGGAGCTGTCGGACAAGATCACCCTGCGTACCGACGGCAACGATGCGCGCAAGCCGTCGTTCAGCCTGAGCCCGCGCGGCAGCGACCAAAGCTTGCGCTTTGCGGGTATTCCGCTGGGCCACGAGTTCACTTCGCTCGTGCTGGCGCTGTTGTGGACCGGTGGGCACCCGCCCAAGGTCGAACCCGAAGTGATCGAACAGATCAAATCCCTCGATGGCGATTACCGCTTCGAGGTCTATATGTCGCTGTCTTGCCATAACTGCCCGGATGTCGTGCAGGCCTTGAGCTTGATGGCGGTGCTGAATCCCCGTGTCAAGACCGTGGTGGTGGAAGGCGGTTTGTTCCAGGCCGAGGTCGAGGAACGCCAGATCATGGCCGTGCCCAGCGTCTACCTGAACGGCGAGATGTTCGGTGCCGGGCGCATGAGCCTGGAAGAAATCGTCGCCAAGCTCGACACGGGCGCCGCAGCGCGTGAAGCCGCCAAGCTCAACGCCAAGGACGCGTTCGACGTGTTGATCGTCGGCGGTGGTCCGGCTGGCGCAGCTGCCGCTGTGTATGCGGCGCGCAAGGGCATTGACACCGGCATCGCGGTCGAACGTATGGGCGGTCAAGTGAATGACACCCTGGCGATCGAAAACTATATCTCCGTGCTCGAAACCGATGGGCCGAAGTTCGGCGCGGCGCTCGAAGCCCAGGTGCGGCATTACGGCGTCGACATCATGTCGCAACAGCGCGCAGTCAGCCTGGTGCCCGCGACCGAACCGGGTGGCCTGATCGGCGTGCAACTGGAAAACGGTGGTCTGCTGCGCAGCCGTACCGTAATCCTGTCGACTGGCGCGCGCTGGCGCAATATCAATGTGCCGGGCGAGCAGGAGTACAAGAACAAAGGCGTGGCCTATTGCCCGCACTGCGACGGCCCGCTGTTCAAGGGCAAGCGCGTGTCGGTTATCGGCGGCGGCAACTCGGGCGTCGAGGCTGCGATCGATCTGGCCGGTGTGGTGGCGCATGTCACGCTGATCGAATTTGCCGACCAGCTCAAGGCGGATGCGGTGCTGGTGGCCAAGCTCAACAGCCTGCCCAATGTGACCGTGCATGTGAACGCACAAACCACTGAAATTACCGGTGACGGCAACAAGGTGAATGGTCTGCGTTACAAGAACCGCGTGGATGGCGTCGAACATCTGGTCGAACTCGAAGGTGTGTTCGTGCAGATCGGTCTGGTGCCTAACACCGAGTGGCTCAAGGGCACCATCGAACTGAGCCGCTTCGGCGAGATCGTGGTCGACGCCAAGGGGCAAACCAGCGTGCCGGGCGTGTTTGGCGCAGGCGATTGCACTACTGCGCCGTACAAGCAGATCGTGATTGCTGCGGGTGATGGTGCGAAGGCGGCTTTGAGCGCGTTCGACTATCTGATTCGTACGCCGCTGGCCAGTGCAACGGCACAAGTGGCGAGCACGGTAGGGGCCTGAGTTTAAAGCCTTAAGTTTTAAGTGTTAAGCCGTAAGCACAGGCGCCACCGCCGCTGAATGTGGCGATGAGGCAGAGGATTCAATCCTCGCCTCGTCTGGCGCCAGCCGTATCGGGCCAATACAGGCATATGCTTGTATTGGCCTTTTTGTTCTGTGTTTAGTCTTAGCAGCGCGCGGCTAACACGCCATTAACACGCCACGTAATGCATCACCGTCTCCACCAGCATCGCGCGTTGCCGCTCGCGGTGCTGAGGGTCCAGCGGATCTCGACCGAATAGTGTGCCGAAGGTGTAGCGATTGGCGATGCGATGAAAGCAGAAGCTGCTCATCAACATATGCAGGTCGATTGCGTCGAGACCGGGGCGAAACAAGCCCGCAGCCGCGCCTTGTGCGAGGATCTGCTCCAGACTCTGAATCACGCGGCGGTTCTCGTCCTGCATGGTCGAGATCTGCTTGATATGGCGGCCGGCATCCAGGTTCTCGATACTGACCAGGCGCACGAAGTCGCGGTGAGTATCATGGTAATCGAAGGTCAGCTCGACCAGGGTGCGCAGCGCGGCAGCTGGGTCGGTCTCCAGCGTGGGGATTTGTTGCTCGACGGCGCGGATGTCTGCATACGCTTTTTCGAGTACGGCTTGATATAAACCGTCTTTACTACCGAAGTAGTAGTAAATCATCCGCTTGGTAGTTTGCGTGCGCTCGGCAATCGCGTCCACGCGTGCGCCGGCGAGACCCAGGGAGGCGAATTCTTCGGTGGCTACCGTGAGAATGTCGCGCCGGGTTTTTTCGGCGTCATGTTTGCGCGATGGACCTTGGCTTGGACCTTGAATCGCGGTGTCGCGGGGCGGACGGGCTGAGGACATGGATCGTATCGATGCAATAAGGTAAGCGTGCTTTACTGGAGACAAGGTCGCTATTCTAAGCTATCGTCCGCAGTCGGATTTTGCGACGCCAACCGGATTTTTGTCGCTGAGCCTCAGAATTTATACTCGAGTCCGACCATCCCCAGGAATTGGTTGCCATTCGACGATGCCGCGCTGGCCCCGGCACCATCGCCGATTTCCGCTGTGGCGGTGACGACGCCGCCATCCGACGACAGGGTGCGGCCATGGGCATGAACGAAAGCCTGGCCCAGGTAGGCCGTGACACGCTGGGACAGGTGGTAGAGCTCGGCCACTGCCACCTCCTGATAGCCGGCCGAGGTATCGGCGCCGTCGCGGCCCGTGCTGGCGGTATAGTCGTAACCGCCGGCCAGCGTGAGGCGTGCGCTGCAATCGTAGACCCAGGTGCTACCGATAGAACGAAAATACTGCACGCCCGCGAAGGATGAATCCGCACCCGCGCGATAGCTTGCTTGCGACACCGTCAGACCGAGCCGCAAGCGGTCGAATTGGTAGGTGGCACCGGTACCCATCACGTCCACCGCGCGCGCACTCTGAAAACCGGCGTTGATCGGGGTGATCAGAAACGAGGCGCTGGCATTGCTGCTCCATTCTCCCGCGCTATCCTGCGCATTGTTCAGGCGCAGATAACCGGCGGCAAACTTGAATTGCGGCGTTGTATAAAGCGCGGCCAGGCTATATGCGTTGCCATCGGCGCGAGTGCTGCCGTCGTTGCCGAAGCCATAGGTCAGACCCAGTCGCCAATGCCAGAATTCGGGACTGGCGTAGTGGACGGAACGGTTCAGGCGCATCGTCGTATCGAGCCCGTTGATGTCGCCCGGTTGCGCAAGCTGGGTGCCGTCCACCTGGCCGCTGGCCGACAGTGGCCCGACAAAATCGTAGTAGGCCGAATATTGGCGACCCAGGCTCACTGCGCCATAGCGTGTGTTGTCCAGGCCGACCAAGGCCACGCGCTGGAACATATCGCCCGCTACATTGGCCTGACCGGCATCATTAAAGCCCTGTTCCAATTGGAAGAAGGACGACGTTTGGGCATTGATCGATGCGCGCCCCATCAAGCCGAAGCGCGGTCCGGCCAAGTCATTGGCGACATACACATTGCGGCCGCCGCTTTGGTTGGTCGACCAGTTCACGGCATCGTCGACGATGCCGTAGAGCGCGACCGAAGACTGGGCCCGGGCAGAAGGGATCCAGGTCGCGATGGCGAAGTAGAGGGCAGCGACCGGCCAGCACAGGCATACGGCGAGGTCACGCCTAGGCGCGTAGCGAACCGATCCCGCAGCCGAATCGGCATGCGATTGTCCGGGCAAAACCTCGCCCGGATTGAGACAGACTATTTTCATTGGATACGGCGTATAGGCGCTCGTCAACGATCCGCCGAGATCTGAGGTTGCGCCTTCAATTCAGCACGCAGGGTCGCGACTTGTTGTGCCGTCACACGTTGGGCGGCATTGCCCCAACTATTGCGGATGACATTGCTGACTGCGGCGACCTGCGCGTCGGATAACTTCCAGTCAAACGCCGGCATCTCGGCGCTGGTCGGGTTCAGTTGCGTGGCAGCGGTGCGGCCGCCCAGCAATATCGTGCGGATCACGTTGTTGGCGCCCTCGGCGCGTATGCCTGGATTGCCCGCGAAGGCCGGTATCATGTGTTCCACACCGGTGCCATCCGATTGATGGCAGGCGGCACAATTCGCCAGAAATATCTGATGACCCAAGGTGAGCTCGGGATCTTCCGCCGGTATCGGCGCTGGCGCGGTTTTGCCGGAACCCGGTATGCTCTGCAGATACACGGCGATCGCCTTCAGATCGGCCGCATCCAGATACTGGGTCGAATCGCTGACCACTTCACCCATCGAGCCCGAGGCGCCGCTATACCGATTGGTGCCGGTCTGCAGGTAGTCGACGATATCCTGGGTAGACCAACTACCCAGACCCGTATAGGGGTTACCGGTGATTTCCGGTGCGTGCCAGCCTTCCAGATCATAGCCTTGCAGATAATCGGTATCGCCGCCCAACAGATTTTTCCCGCTATGGCAGGCGCTGCAGTGGCCAAGCCCGTCGACCAGATAGGCGCCGCGGTTCCATTCGACGCTACGCTGCGAATCCGGCTGGAACGGTGCGGGATTGAAAAACAAGAGATTCCAACCCAGCATCAGCGGACGAATATTGAACGGAAACGTCAGCTGATTCGACGCATTGGCGGCGTGCACGGGTGGCACCGTGTTGAGATACGCGCGTATCGCCAGCACATCGCTGTCTGTCACCCGCGCATACAAGTTATACGGCATGGCCGGGTATAGCCATTTGCCATGCGGCGCTACCCCATGTTTGACCGCGCGCAGGAACTCGGCATCCGACCAGGCGCCGATGCCATAGGTTTTATCGGGTGTGATATTGCTGGAAACGATCACCCCAAACGGGGTGTGCATCCGCAGCCCACCGGCAAACGGGGTGCCGCCGCTGGCGGTGTGACAGGCGATGCAATCACCGGCGCGAGCCAGATAGGCGCCGCGCGCAATCAGTGCGGTATCGCTGCTGTGGTCAATGTGGGGGACGACATAGCTTTCGGTCCGTGTCAGCAACGCGGGTTCTCGCACCGCTTGCGCGCTTTGCGATGCGCGCCACAGCAGCAGACCCACGAGTAGCAGCAACCCCGCCAGCACCAACCCGGCCAGCACGGCGATTCCGGCACGCAGTCGCGTCTTGTGCAGTTTCATGACTTACACCTTCAACAATGCGCCGGGCGCTTTCAGATACTGGGTCACGATTGCGTGCGCGGCGTGCAGGGTAGTGGCTGCCACGGTGCCGGTCGGGTTGTAGCCGCCGTTGTTGGCAAAACTGGAGGCCCCGCACACAAAGGTATTCGGCACGTCCCAACTTTGCAGATATTTATTCACTGCGCTGGTGTTGGGATCGCTACCCATGATGGCGCCACCGGTGGTGTGCGACGACAGATTGTCCATTGGCGAGAATGGCTGTGCCGTGGGTTCCGAACGCACGACCGTGGCCGCGCCCATTGCGTGGCCGATCTCGACCGATTTGTCGGCCATGAACTTGCCGCTACGTTTGTCGTTCTCTATCCAATCGAAGGTGACGCGCAGCAAAGGGCGGCCATAGCGATCTTTATATTCGGGATCCAGATCAAGATAGACATCGCGATGCGGATAGCTGTTGCCCATGCAGTAGATCGAGTTGTAGTTCTGGTAGCTTTCTTTATACGCACGCTTCCATTCGCTGCCCCAGGCCGGAGTGCCCGGCGGCACGCCAGAGGCGAGTCCGATAGGACGGCCGTTGGTCGAATGCACTAGCGCCACGGCGCCGCCGATAAAGTCGACATGACTATGATCGAAATTGTCGCCGTTGAAATCGTCGATGGCCTGGGCCAAGGCGCCTGCGCCGATAAACGGATTGAACTGCTGACCTTTGAAGAACACCGACGCGCCCGAGATCGTTTGATACGCATAGTTGCGTCCGACCACGCCTGTGCCGGTATCGCGGTTATACGGTTTGCCGATGCCGGACAACAACATCAGACGTACGTTATCGAACTGGTAAGCGCTCAGGATCACGATGTCAGCGGGTTGCTCCCATTCCTCCTTGTCCGCGTCGATAAACGTGACGCCGGTGGCCATTTTTTTGTCGGCGGTCAAATTGACCTGCAAGACCTCGGCATTCGGAATGATCGCGAAGTTCTTGCGCGCCATCAGCGCCGGCAGCACGCAGGCCTGTGGACTGCTCTTGGACCAGTTGCCGCAACCGAAGAACTCGCAATAGCCGCAATACGTGCAGGGCGCCATATGCACCCCAAGCGGATTGGTATAGGCGCCCGATGTATTGCCGGCCGGCACCGGGAACGGGTGATAGCCGAGCTCGCGTGCGCCCTTGTCGAACAAGGTGGCAACCTGAGTGCGTTCGAGCGGAGGCAAAGGGTAGTCGCGCGAGCGCGGCCCCTCGAACACATTGCCGCCGTCTATTTTCTTGCCTTGAATATTGCCGGCTTTGCCCGAGGTACCGGCGATCCGTTCGAATTTGTCGTAGAAGGGTTCGAGCTCGGCGTAGGTGACGCCCCAATCCTGAACCTGCATGCCGTCGAGGAATTTTTTCTTGCCGTATTTCTCCACCGTATTGCTGTAGGTGACGAAGTCGCTTTCCAGAAAGCGCCAGGTCATGCCGTTCCAATGGGTGCCGGCACCGCCCACGTTCCAGCCGAACTGATAGGTATTCCAGTCGCGCAAGGGCAGGGCTTCCTGATCGGGACGATTGCGGAAGGTCATGGTTTCCACGGCCATCGGCTGCATCATTTCGCGACGGCGCGCAAACCGCAATTCATCGGTGTCGATCGAGGTTGGAAAATTGGTGCTGGTGTCACGCCAGGAACCGCGCTCGATCGCAACCACATTCAACCCAGCCAAGGTCAGCTCGTTGGCCATCAATGATCCGGCCCAACCCAGCCCCACAATGACAGCGTCCACTTTGGGCCGTTTTTGAGACATGACGACTTCTCCCTAATGCGTATGCAAATGTGCAAAGACGGACTGATAGCCGACTATGACTTGCGTTGTATCAAGCTGATAGGCTGGATTTCGAGCTTCTGACCGCGGCGTCCCACGACGTCGCGAAAATCGTACTGAGCGCCCGGAAAGCCGAGCATTTTCCAACCCGCCATATCTTTGTTGCCGCCATAGATAGGATCGGCAAAGAAGCCTTCGCGCACGTTGATCAGCAATAGCGCGAAGAAACTCTTACCGTCGATGCCGGGTAGGGCAATCGCCCCTTTCTCCAGCGCCGACAGCAGTGCGTCCTGATCGGCCGGCGCCAGGGTCGAGAAGGTGCGGCCGTGCTGTTTCAACACATAGGCATCGAAGGCCGCCAAACCGATGCGATAGCGCTCGGCCGGCGTTTCACGATACTGCGGCCCTTGCTGAGGGCTACCGGCCTTGAAGGGGCCTTCGCGGTAGAGCACGGTGCCGCGGCCGTAGTCGCCGGCGAGCTGGGCGTCGATAAATACCGCGCACCCGGCTTCCTTGCCGCCGATACTGAGCTC
>Ga0116226_10006848_pt1 | contig 10255 bp, 10 predicted proteins | sample S1TSphfallax_FD_89692 | JGI IMG/M metagenome (GOLD analysis project Ga0116226, IMG submission 89692) | Host-associated microbial communities from peat moss isolated from Minnesota, USA - S1T2_Fa - Sphagnum fallax MG | ecosystem: Host-associated > Plants > Peat moss > Unclassified | place: USA...
GATATAGATGGTGGTGGAACCTGCATCAGCCATGCAACTTGCAGGCAACAACTTCTACAAATTAGAGGATTGTAACCATACAGAAGTATGCAAGCCAGTTAACGAAGATCATCCAAGCTACTCCATGCTTGTGACCATTCTCAGAACCTCTAGGGAAGGTACAAAACCATAAGAAGTGTTTAGAGAACGTCATGCACAACCTGCTGTAGGACGGATGCATTGATGAGGTTGGAGGTAGTTGGATGCCGCGAGGCAACCTGGTGATCGCTTGGAACGCTGTAATTCCAGTGTTGGGAAGTGTGAGCAGACACAGTAGGCTGGTGAATCATGTCAATAATGAAAGGGCATTGCAAGACACACTGCCTTTTGTGGGGATCCGGAGTGCGTGTGATGGTGTGATGGTACTTCAATGCATGTTCATGAACAGGCCAGTCAAAATGGTTTGCAAGTCAAATGTCTTTGTGGGGCACTCTGGAGTAGCCCTGTCGACTTCAGACCCAAAATGCTAGAGCCTCAAAAATCCATAAGTACTATTTCCAGTTTGGGTCTGTTGTCATCTAGATACTATCCAATGCTACAGACAGTGGGTTTAGATTGCTATTTGCTTCTAGACAGGGGCACATTGAACATATATTCGTGGGAAGTTTGTGTATATATATACTGAGACTCTCACTTTCCAAGAGTTATCTTCTGAATTTGGCACTTGAATTTTTTGATTCTTCCACACACTTGTACAATTGCTGCTGATGAAATTCCAAACTGTGCATTACAAAAGAATATGTTTTCTAGAGTACAGCAGTAGGCCTTGGTTCATGATACATGTGAGGTAAACTTTGTGATTTTATCCCTTCAAGATAAAATATATACAGTATATAACTAGGGGAACATATTGTCACGCACTACTGTCAAACTATGGTATATTCCACATATATTTTACATTGAAATGGATAAAGCCACAAAATTTACCTCACATTTGTTAGGAGCCAAGGCTACTGACCGTAGGGAAAGCCACATACCATGGTTGTAGAGGTAGTAGTTCTCATGCTGATTTGTTGATATCTTTCTTGAAACTATGGTCTTTTATCTAGGTCCAGAATGTAGATATATGAGCACCCTGACTAGATGTTATGTTCCTATGCCTTTACACCAACCCACACTTCATTTGTGCCTAGAGAATTCCAGAATTTAATAGAGAGGCACAACACCAAGGTGGTTGCATGAAATACAGATGTGAGAGATGCCACGTGTTGGATTGGATCAAAAATATTACGGTCACCAAACATGGATGACATCTGAAATGCTTCATCTGAAATGGTGCATTCCGTTTGCTAGTTTGGCAAGCCTTACAATACAATCGTCCAAAAGCTTCACCTTTTACCTCACAAACAGCTTGCATGAAGGGAGAGAAATTCTATTACTATATAGAAATCTTCAAGTGTTTGTGACTCGTATTAAGCCACAGCAGCCATATCATATGTTCTAAACATATTAGTGAAAGACAGGGCTCAAGCTTTGGAGCACATTTACATGTGATTAGTAGAATCAAATCCTTCCTTTGGACACATGATCTTGCAACGGAAACTATGGATTTGTGAAAGGACAGCTTTGAAAGGGTTTTGCTGTATGGTTCTCTTCCCACATGCATACTCATGTATTGGTAACAAAGCTACGAATGAACTCTTTGAAAACACCTGTAGAAACAGCACAAGTAGAAATAATTTCTTGAACCAGGGCTCTCATCCAGACTCCCTTCTTTACTTGCCATGTGAAATTGATTGCTGATCCCTACTTGTGGACCTGAATTTTCTAGGTTTCTCTCTTCTTGTAATTCTGATAGGATTCTTGCCCATGGACAGTTTTTGCTGGCTGCCCTCTGGAGGAGAGCTGGCATATTCAATTTTGCTTCATAATTGCCAATCTTATTGAAGAGCTCTTTGGATGTGAAGACTCTAGTGAGATGCAAAGGTTTTTGTGTTTTTGATTGTAAGTTCTTATTTTAGCCAAGCTGATGGCTGGTAGACAGTGGATTCGAAATGTGACCATGTATGTAAGGCTTGGAGTTGCAATCTAACATTTCTTTCTGTACATGTGTTTCATTTCTTACCGTTCATGACACGATTCTTAGATACATAATATTACAATAGTTCAATAGTTTGTATGTAGTAAGTTACAATCAAGAGACATTCATAGAAAGACACAACTCTTCTAGACCTTTAGATACTGAAGGTTGTGTTCCTTCATTAAGTATAAAAAGAGAAGGTTTTATCAATAAAATTCAATTCATTTTCCTTTACTTTACTTTTCCAACATGGTATCAGAGCTGAGATATTTTAAATAATAAAAATAATTTCTTTCTCTTGGTCAAATCATGCCGATATTCATTTCTCTCGTCTTTAAATAAAATAAAGGAAGTTCTTCAATGTTGCAGATTTGACACTCCCAACAGGGTCCCAATAGGGATCAACAAGCAATGGGAGAAATGGGTGTCGAATTGGGCCCTGGCAGATACATCACATTCTCCAGAGAAGAAAATACCTTTGCAACATTTGTTAAATGTTTCAATGAATATAATATGTTACAAATAAATAACTCCAGAAAATGGAAGTGGAATCTGAATGCCTTAATTAGAAATTAATAAATTTAAGAATCTGTAGAAGTTGACAAAAGATGTCAATTAATATCAAAATTGACATCTGTCATATTTCGAAATTTGATGGAACTTATTTAACCATATGGAAACACAGATTAACTTTGTTATTTAATCAGAAAATTATGACCTTTTGTCAATGGTATGTAAGCAAAACCCATTACTCCTATGGTTGCTCAAATTGTCACAGTAGCTGCAATCTTACCAGCCACAAGAGCTGGTAGTATTGCTAAATGGGATGACAAGGACACAATAGCCATTCAAGTCATTAATAATTGCTCAAATAACAACGTTGTTTCCAATGTACAATCAAAAATTACATCGCATGATGCTTGGCAAGAATTAATCAGAATGTTTGAAAGTTAGGATGTAGTCACCAAAATGTTTTTAAAAGGTAATTTACAAACTTTAGAAATTAAAGATGGAAAAATTGTCATCAAATATTTTCAATCTTTTTGATCCTTACTAGAACAATTGTCAATTGCTAGAGTTACAGTAAGAGATGGGTGTGATCACAATCAAACAAGCCAAAAAGCACATCGGGTGACCGAAAAAAACTGCAATTCTGTTACAAATATTTATGTGGTGTCACTTTAATGTCATGTTAATCATAGGAAGTTGTGCTAAATGAATGATATGAATGTCTAGGAATTCAAATGAAAAACTCATTCAATTTAATAAAAGGACTTTTGAACTTGAAAAACAATTACATCCAAAGCACTACATTTTACAAAGGACTATTGCAACAACTTTTTTAATTAAAAAAAATTATGATAAAAAAATTTACATGATAGTAACCTATTATTCACACACAAAAAAAATTCATAATTTAAAATTTATGGAATTTGAAGTTTTCTAAAATTTAATGTATGCTTTTATAATTTCAAAAATTATAAAGTCCTTTACAACATGCAAATGGTGCGTAATACATATGATATACAAAACAAAGTTATAGCTTATGACAAAAAAAATTAAAATCAAAAGACTTTAACATATATTGGAAAGAATTGAAATTATGATAATTTTTTAAGACGAAATCCAAAATCTAGCAAAAGTTTTACACTTTTAACAAAATCATAATTATTTGAAAAATATTAACATAAAAAATATGATGCATTAAAGAAACTATAAATATTTCTAACCACAAGTTATAAAAGATTTCATTTAAAAATTCCTTTACATGCAAAAGTCATGAGGACTAAAAAAAGGGCCATAGTCCTTTTGCAAAATAATCATGTTGGCTCATTTGATTGTGATTGCACTCATATGACGATGTAGTTTTATCCTTAATGGGATTATGCCCTTATCATATAGGACATTTATAACCTCCATGCAGAAGCAACTTAATATTACTTTATAATCCCTGATCACAAACCTTTTTCAAGAACAAGTGCTGATGAAATTTTTTAATAATACAAGTAATAGTATATCAACCTTATATGTTGGCAACATGCCATATTATGTGAAAGGAAGGATTTGGAAAGTTGGAACACCTTTCTTCCAATAGTCCTTAAAAGGTAAAGACAATTTTAATCTTGAATTACAAGTAATAACCCAAGATTTGAAACACCCAAAAATAAAATTAGGTGTTTTTCATGTAAGAAAACGGGTCATGGAATTAAAGATTGCAAAGTACGTCTTGTTCAAGAAAAGGCAAATATCATGTAATCCAATATAGCTACCAAACAAAATCAATTCTATGTGGGAGCTTTGATAATTGTAGACAGTAATGATAATACTTAGTATGTTGACATCAGTGTGACAAACCACATGACCCATGACATTGAATCATTTGTGTCATATTATAAGTGGGAGAAAGGCCAATTTGTGTATTTAAAGGATAATTCAACCCATGAAATAATTGGACAAGGAGAAGTTTCCATAAAACTAGACGATGGTACTATAAAAAAAAAAGTGATTAATGTGTTGCATGTGCCAAGAATCCAAAAAAACCTTTTCTTAGTAAAACAATTTGATCATGTTGGTGGTGAAATCCTCATCAAATTTGGTAATTACTTTTTAAAAAATTGACATGGTCAACAAATTGCTAAATGCATCTTGGAAACAGATCTTTAAAAAATAAAGTAGAAATATTTTCCAAATTTAAACAATATAAAATAGAAGTCAAAAATCAAACTAATAAAAAGATAACAATGTTATGAAGTGATAATGGTGGTGAATATAAGTCTAATGAGTTTAACCTCTTTTGTCAAAACCATGGTATTCAATGCTAAGTCACCACACCCCATACCCCTCAACAAAATGGAGTTTATGAAAGGAAGAATTAAACATTGATAAGGGTAGTCCTCACTATGTTTTTCCATTCTTTCTTACCAAAGTCTTACTAGTGGGGAAACATTACTGACATAAAAGCCCTTATGAAGTTTGGATAGGAATTTCCCCTACATTCACACATTTAAAAATCTTTCGATGTGCAGCCTATGCATTAATTCCTAAAGAATCTAGGCACAAATTAAAATCCCATTCCATGAGTGCATTTTTCTTGGATACATTGAACAATCCAAGGCATAAAAACTCCAAGTTAAATCCAAAAAACAAATTATAATTTCCAAAGATGTTACTTTTGATGAAACCCCTATCTTTTCACCACACAAAGATATACATGTAGAACTAGTCAACCAAATGCATGACCTCCTTTTGGATCAAAATTTTCTCAAAAATTTCAAATACCCTTTTAATCCTATAAGTTCAATCAATATTCCCAATTTATCTTCTCCAATTCAACCCATGAACTCATCACCTAGTCATATTACACCAGTAGATTCAACAAAATCATTACTTAATTTTGATGATTTTCCATCTCTAAGTAATCATGTACTTAACCCAAAAGAATTTTCTAGATTAAGTAATAATGATGACCAAAATGAAGTCTAGTCTATGCTTGGAATATTAATAGCACATGAAAGAAGCCAATTGAGACAAAATCCTAGATGAACACAAAGAGTCATTAAGAAGCCCAATAGACTCATAAAAACAATTCAAGGAAAATTGACCCCATGTACTAGTAAACATCCCTCATGCACTATTTCATCAAAGTTTTTCAAATTCAAAACCCACCAAATATACGAAAGCCCTTAATGGGTCACATGCTTCAAATTCAGAAAAGGCCATCCAATTAGAGTTTGATTCCTTATAAAAGAATAACACTTGGATCCTTACCACTTTGCCCAAGGATAGAAAACTTGTTTTTAGCAAATGGGGGTTCAAAATAAAACATAATCGAAATGGTAATATAAGTAAATATAAATTACGCCGGCAAAAGGTTTACACAAATTGCAGGCCTAGACTTTCGAAAGACATTTTCTTCAATAGTGAAAATAAATTCCATAAAAATATAATTATTAGCATTAGTTTCACACTTTGATTTTGAGGTTCACCAATTTGATATTAAAATAGTTTTCCTACATGGAATCCTACATGAAGACACATATATGAAACATCTTGAAGGTTTAGACATCCCAAAATGTAACTTTCAACAAGTTTGTAAATTACAAAAGTCCATTTATGGCCTACACCAATCTTCAAAAGCATGGTATGAAAGATTGGACACCTCTTTTCATTACATCAATTTAAAATGAATTGAAGCAAATCCAAACATATACATCCAACTTCATGACAATGATAATTTCATCATTTTGGCAATATATGTGGATGATGGGATTGTGGTCACACCAAATTTGGTTTTAACTTCCAAGTTGTGGACTTTCCTCAAAAAGGAATTCAACACATTATTTTGTTGTTGGTCTTCACATCATCCATGATCGAATCAACAAATGGCTCCTTATTGCACAAGATGATTATTTAAATGGTGTGTTACACAGATACAACATGTTCAATTTTAATGTCATCTCCATTCCCCTTGAAGCTCGACATAGACTTTATAGAGATGACTGCCCTCACTCCCCAAATGAACAAGAACAAATGGCCCTTGTACCTTATGCCCAAGTAATGGGCAACCTGATGCATAATAATGTATATATACAAGACCAGACACCACATACATTGTCAACTCCTTAGCTCAATTTCTTTCTATTCCAAGCCCCTAACATTACTAAGGAATCAAACATACCTTGTGCTACATCAAGGAATTGCTAATCTTGGCATTAAACATCAAAATCAAGTTAATGGGAATATTTTTTATGGTTTTTCTTTTGTAGATTAGGCTGGTGATCAAAATACAAGAGAGTCTATTTTCAATTATTGTTCTCTTAGCAAGTGGTGTCGTCACTTGGTCTAGCAAGAAAAAAACCTCTATACCTTTATTAAACACTAAATCAAAATATATGGCTTTATTTAAAGCCACAACTAAAGCCATTTGGATTTGTAAGTTATTTTTGAAATTGGATTTCCACAAACCACACCAATTAAAATTTATTCAAATATTCAAAGTGTAATAAGCCTATTGCTTATTGCATATTCATTCTCGCAATAAGCATATCAACACTCAATACCATTTTACCAAAGATCAAATTTTGGCTCAACAAATTACATTGGAATATATTCCAACTATTAAAATAGCAACAAATATTTTCATTAAAAGTTTTTCCAAAAGGTGCCATTATTCTTGTATTTAGGCGTTGGGTATGATTTCTTTTTCTATTCCTACTCCAAAGCTCTAAGACAACTCCCTTGAACTGTCATCACCCCAAATTTAAGCCTTGCTAGCCTAAACACATTTTACATCAACTTTTGTTGCTTAAGCCTTTGATACAAGTATTCATTCTACCCCACACATCACATAACCTACCAATCCTTTTGAACCTTGATAGCCTGTGGAGTGGGATGCATAATGGAAAATTCAAAGTTAATCAATAGAAGACTTTCCAAGGCAATTTAACTATGAGGGAATACCAAGAACATCAAAGAATTACAAAATAAGAAAATTCCAAGCTTTGGATGAACTATAGAACATTGAATGATAGTACAACTAATGAACTAGTGGGAGTGTTAGATACATAATATTATAGTAGTTCAATAGCTTATACATAATAAACTAAAATTAAGAAACATTCATAGAAAGACACAATTCTTCTAGACCTTTAGATACCAAAGGTTGTGTTCCTTCATTAAATACAAAAGGAAAAGCTTTTGTAAAATAAAATTCAATTCATTTTCCTCTACTTTACTTTTCCAACAAGGATCCACATAGATTTGACTTGGAAAACCAAACACATTTCATTATCCTTTGCCAACATCTTAATAAAACAATATGCATTGGAGGTACAATAGGGTTGAGACCATATCATATGCATCATACACAAGGTGGATAGAGAAATAATGTGCTCAAGCTATTTTTTCTTCATGATTATAGTAGAAAAAGAAGCCACAACTCCTAGAAAACTAAGTACATCATATTGTAATTTTTCTAGGGTGCTAATAATGGGTTGTTCCTCCACATGTACTACTCATGATAAAGTGCTTAATGGATACTGTGAATTTCATCTGAAGATAAGTGCAAACAAGAAAATGGATTGGAATGAATCACTAACTAAAATAGCTTGATTCTACACCACCATATTAAATGAAATTTTGGTAAGTATCAAGGCACATGGAAAAGGTTGTGAGTTGTACCAACTTGGGCTAGCATGAAAATGTTGCTTCATGACACCAAGAATCCACATACCACATTACATCCTCTACTATGGATTGAATTTTTTAATTTATAGATCACATTGAAAGAATGTTTTAGGCATCATGAAAATTGTGTGAGATAGATAGCATTTGTAGGATTGAACACATTGACATGGTAAATTGTGGTTCAAAGTTGGTTCTAAATTACTCCATTTGCATTCCAAAAAAAAAGCTTTGGGTGTCAATACATTGTAAGTTCATGTTAAAACTTTTTGTTGTATATAACACTATAATATTGACAAGGCATTATTGCTACAAACTTCTTGGTTAACCACAAAGATTCCATCTCACTAGGTAAGGAAATTGCACAATTGTGCCAAATACAAATTTATTCTTGGAGATAGGGAACACAACATTTGTGACATTTTCTTTGTTTTACATAGTTGTAGCACCACATGGGATAAGTTGAAATCTCCTTTGCCATAGCCAAAGTAACACACTTTGCATTATATTAACTTTAACCCATTGAAACCTTCAAGGTTGTCATTACATGGTTCAATTCTAATAAGAAATCAATTCACATGCACATTTGGATTTTGTACAATGTTTTGCCTTCTTTTTACAATCACAATTCAATTACACAATAGAGCTATTTATGAAGTAATGAAAACACAAGACACCAAAACCTTGAGTTTGGTCATACAAGGGGTGAGATTTTCTTAAAAACCTACAAAAAAATACATTAATTTTCAATGGGGAGGGTGAAATTAAAAAAACCATCAATGTTGGTGGTAGGGTAAACTAGCCTATGTTTGAACACTTAAGCATTTAAGGTAGGCCGGATCCAAGGGGAAGGCTCCATTGTTTATGGTGTCCAAACAAAACTTGAACCCTTGCTATTGGCACATTTGGTACACTAAAAATCATCAAAAACGGAATAGAATTGAAAAAGTTACAGCCCCCCAAAATAAAGGGGATCCAAGAATTCAAAAAACCATCGAATGCTACAAGGTTGGTTCCCAATCACCCAATAAATTATTTATATGTTGCATTGTTGCTATTAGAGTTCAAAAATGATTTGTAAAACTTCAAGTGGTGCTCCTATAACACTTTAAATCATTTTTAAATTTTTTTTATGATGTTTGAAAGTAAGAGGGGTCAAAATGTAGAAAAATGAAAAAATGCGATTTGTAATTTGAAAAAACATTTTTTTTTATTGTTATTTTGTGGTTGGTTGTTTGGTTTTATATTTCAAAGATGATTTGTAAAGCTTCAAAAAGTGCTCCTATAACATTTTTAATCACTCAAAATGGAAAACAATTGAGAAAGATTTGTCAAAATGTTCAATCATAGGTAGGCGATCAGTGATGGGTCGGTTTACTTTAAATTGAATTTCATCTTGTCTTTCCTTTTTCCTAATCACCTTTATGATTGCAACATATATTTTCACTATTGCTACCTTTTTTTCCATGTGGAGCCTCATCAACTCAGTTCTGTATACTTGAAGTCATGACTATATGGTTGATTCAGCTCATCTTCTGAAAGAGCTGTCACATGAAAGGTAATGTAGAGTAAGACTTGATGAAGCTTTCACTGATTACTCTGGAATCTGATGCAAAAAAGTGTGCAAACATATTGGATTTTGATTGAAATTCCTGTCACCAGGTGATCTTCAATTATTTTCCTCACAGTACATGTGGCACCAGTCTATGACTTAAAGACCCAGAGAAGCTGTCAAGTTGAGATTATGTCAACTGCACAAAGAAAAGATATCAAAAAACCTATTCTGGTCTATACAGTCTTGTATAGAACTGCCACTGACTTTATTACCAGATCTTGAGTCTTCTTTCCAATCTGCCAAAGTCAAGACAAACATGATGGACCCAGCCTTCTCCCAAGCAAGGCACCAAGCTGCATACCACTATAAGTCATTCAGTGTCTTGTGTAGTCCAAGCAAGAGAATTCAACCCAATTTAACTAAGCAGATCTGCATGAGCTGAACAACAGTTGAAGAAC
>Ga0116226_10006850_pt1 | contig 10255 bp, 5 predicted proteins | sample S1TSphfallax_FD_89692 | JGI IMG/M metagenome (GOLD analysis project Ga0116226, IMG submission 89692) | Host-associated microbial communities from peat moss isolated from Minnesota, USA - S1T2_Fa - Sphagnum fallax MG | ecosystem: Host-associated > Plants > Peat moss > Unclassified | place: USA...
AAAAGACGTGGCCATTTCTTGGCCATTTGATTTAGAAAATTCAAGATCACAATCTGGTTTCCCAAATACTAGAAATCATGCCATGTGGCAACAACCCATTAGTTAAGCGGAAAAAACATGGCCACTCCTTACCCACACGATCTGGATACCATCGGATGAAACCATATATACTACATTTAGGCTCCATCCACCATTTGATGACGTCATGCTGATGTAATTGGTTTTTGTGACTATTTGTCGCTTGCGACTTGTTTTATGCGACTAACAGCAAAATAGTTGTAAAATGTCGCCTGCGACTAAAAACTAGTTGTAAACACCAGTCGTAAATCCTGGGATTTCTACTAGTGTGTCCAACTCAATTTTGTGTTGTGCTAACTTTGGTGGAATCTCTTTTAGATCTTTGTATGCCCATGTAGAAACATCTTTGAATTCCTTCAACAGGTACTCCACTTCCAACACCCTACATGTTTCCAGTTGTGCATTAATTTTCACCATTTATGGTTTTGCATTAGTCCCTAGATTAAGCTTCATTAATTGTTGATCTTCAATTAATGTCCATCTAACTATTTGCTATCCTTGTGCTTTGATGTTTGCTAGAGTTTCATCCATTACAACATTCCTTGGTTGATGTTTGTAGCATGTCTTTGGATACACCTTATCCTCGAAAGTTATTTTGGCTCATGTATGTTCCAAGTATCTTCTTCTTTGTGTTCTATACTTCAAATCCTTGTTGTGAAATATTCATTTTCACATTTGTATCCATGATCCCCACATTTGTGGTTTTCATAGATTGAATTGTCTTAGGTAAACTAATTATTCCTATGGAAAACAATTTTGGCTCTGTAACAAAGATGATATTTTCTTCTTCATATGTGATGCCATTCTAATAATTATAACATAGTAACACCTTTGGTCTTTTTACTTCACTTCCCAAATGTTGGTAACTTTAATTGTTTAGACTATCCCATTCCCTTGTATGGTAACAATGTTACTTCCCTAGTCATGTGCCACTTTAGCATCCCTCAACCATGGTCTCCCCAACAACATGGAATAATTCGAATCTACCACACTATTATGAAGTATAGTAAACATAATTATGTAAGGAATGCCATGAACATATATCTTCAAATCTTTGATCAACCCCACTAGTTTTATGGTTGTTTGATCTACCATCATTAGATTATTTGGTGCAGGTTTAGGCTTTGGAAGCCCCAACTTCAATCTCAACTATTTTGTGATAATGTTAACTCTAAAACCTCCATCCAACAACACATCTTCTATTGCATTCTCCCCAATCTATACTTGGATAACTGCCATATGATTATCTATTATTACATCAACTATCCCTACTTATGGTACTAAAGAACCAACTTGTTTATCTATGGTTGCTTTACTTACATTTTGAGTTTTCTCTAGTTTCAACTTTTGCTAAAGATATCTCTTTAGCTCACAAGTTAGTTTAAGCAATTGCCCTAAGTTCAAAGTATAATTTGTTTTTAGCATCTACTTACCAATGTTTAAAAAAATCTCTTCTACTATGATCAGTTTCCCTTGTGAATTCATTACTTCTTGAGATTTCTATGCATCAATAGGAGTAGTATTGATGCACAAACCTTGGTTGTATACCTCCTATAACATCCTTCCTTCGATTAGTCACTAACTCTAGACATGAGATTTCTTGTGGTTGATAAGTTATTACAGAAGTCTTTGTTACGTCTTGATCTCTATGACTTTGAACCACAAATTGCGACTGAGAAATATACTACATCCATTCATTTGAATGAGTAACTAATTATAACTCTCTATGGAGATTGTCATCTAGAATTGTGCCTTTTCTGAAGACCCCCAATCCATATGTCTTGCTGTACCATTTCTTGTGGTAGAAACAACCTATGCCCCATAAGCCTTTCTTATGTTTTCAAAATTCATCTATCCAACATCGGATTCTGAAATGGGGTTTTTGTAAGCCCTTCATATTCCTTTCCATTTTCAAAATTCTTTTCTATCTGTCTTTCAATAATTTGCTGATTTGTCTCCAAGTCTAATTGTCGTTGTAAATTAAGGGTCACCGTCCAATTCATCTTGTTTCACAATTCTTTGTCTTTAGAGTATGTAGATCGTTCTGTAGTCCTTATGGCGTCAACCGCATAGAACTATGATACTTTCTAACATACCCCTTAAAATTTTGAATTAAAAAAAAAGAACACTACTCATCTAGACACTTTCATCTGCAGGATACAACAAAATTTGTAGAAAACCTTCCCATTATTGAAAGAAATAATAGAAAAAAAGTTCCCCATAAGATGGTTGCCAAATGGTAGAAGTGAAATTAAAATTGTTGTAAAATATTTCACACTACTATAACAACAAATTTGCATTTCACATGCCTATATTCATTATTTTTGTCTTCAGTCTCAACAAACTTAACACTACCATTCATTCCAACATCAGATTCATGGTTATTGCATATAATCAAAATCTGCACTTCAGAATACATTATAAAAAATTCCAAAAACAAAATTACAATTCATTTCATCATAATTTAACATTACAGGAAATCCACATAGAAGATGAACATTGAATTCATTGTAAAATTTTATGCTTGTATGTATTATTGAAAACATGTATCCAAATTATAGTGTAATCCCATGTTTTGTTGAAAAAATAATCCCAAAACAACATTTGAAATTTGTGCTATATCAAAATAAAGTCAATGGTTTTTTATTGCAAGTACTTCCAACTTTTCCTATTTTTCTCTTCCATAAAAAAAGAACTCCAAAAAGAACTCCAACTCCCCTTGTCTCATCTTTCTCTTATTCTCTAGAATTCCCTCCTGTAGTACCATCCCAAGTCACATCATTATGATCCAAAGCAACAAGAATTCAAAATTCAAACTAACAAAGTTCCTTGATTAATCCCTATCCTAACTACCTTGTTCATCCTAAATCACATACTCACCTTACCCCTTTAACACACAACTTTGTTTTGATGTCACTTTCATGTTTTTGGTTCTTCATTTCATCTCTTGTCAAAAAAATTATCTTATTTAAGTTTTTTGGATTGCATTGAAAGTATGAGAAACTTAGGTCAATCTACACATTGCACCTTCAATTAACCTTCATAGCCTTAAAAATTAGGCCAATTGAAGCTTTTGTTGTGGTTTAGGGTCACACCAACATTGAAATACCTTATTATCCAATTTTGTGCCATTGCGCATTTTATAGTTTTCTAGGGTTTTTAATCATGGCTTCTCAAGGCAATAGTGAAACCTAGGGGACATTATAACAAGTTTGAACTCAAATGTGGAAGTTGTAAAAATTGTGAACAAGAAACATAAAATGAAATTAGAGAAGAAAAGCCAGACCTTTGGATGAATTCCACAAGAATTTGAAGTTGAATAATATTGGTGTTAATTTGCAGAAAGATCTAGATTTTGACCTTATTACTCATGTAGAATTGGAAGTGTTTGGGAAAATAGCTCAGAATGGTTGGAAACTAAAGCCAAATGAACATTTGAAGCTTGCAAATTGTGGTGCATTGTAGAAATTATATGAAATAATTTATGTTTGCCTATGGGCAATATTCAACAATCTTCCTATGACATTGGTTGGTCCAACACAAGGCGCACAAAGTGAATTGGACCAAGTATGCATATGATTCACACAGTTTCAAATTAAAAAGGCTATGCACCCCACTATTGGCCCTAACAACAATTGTAACTTGCAAGTTTCAAAATCTAATAGTTTGTTGCTAGATTTTACAACCTGCAATAATTACAGCAATAATGATGATGAGGATTTAACTTTCATAATTGGTGGAAAGACTGTTGCCACTATTTTCCTCCCATATCAAGTAGCCCTTGTGTTGTTGTTGTTAAAGGCCCGTAGAGACGAAGGGGGACTTAACCCCAAGATGGCAAGCTTGGGAGAAGAGACAGAAATCCTTGAATGCAATGTACAAGCCTTGACTAACAATTTGGAGGACATGCATACTTCACTTCAAAAGGCCAAAAAGAACTTATTTTTTTTACAACAAAAGAAGCACTCCTTGGAGCAAGATATCTAGATGAAAAAATTGAAATTAATTCAACCATAGACTTAGGTTTGTGTAAGACCACTATTGATGATGTAAAGCTTTTAGTTTTTAGATTAGTTGAAGATTTTCAAGGGTTTTAGAAATAGATAGAATTTCAGGAGTTTATAGTTTTAATGTGTGCTTTTAGTGTAAAAGATAGAGAATAAGAGCTTTTAGAAGCTTATGAAGAATTCCAAAAGTCCAAAGTGGACCTTGAGGTCCTAACACACAAAGTAACAAGTAGCCAAGTGTTCATGGTTTAGTGCAATAAATTCACCTCATGGCCCATGGGGATGGGGTAAACACCATCCCCCTTCCAATTGAAAATGCTACCACCATTATTGAAAGGTGTTAAAGGGATTTCTCTTTAGTAGCATGTCTAATATGTGGGTTGTTTTATGCTTGCAACAACATTTTTATCTCATCTTGTGGATGTTTTCGCCACCCATTTTGCATGGGTATATACTTGAAAAGGAGGTTGAGGTTTGTGCTAGTCCCAAGTGTGGGAAAGTATTGTCCAAAGACTAGATCACAAGTGCTAGATGTAAGCAAATTAGAATGTTCAAAAAGCCCAAGTTGGAGAAGTTGCCCACTCCCATGGCTGCTAAACTAGATCTACAACCAAAAGATTCCATAGATGGTAAGTTGTTCCACAATATCTTTTGTCAATTGAAATTTTGTGAATTAAGATTGGTTGATATTTATATATGACATAGTACCAATATCATGTAATTAAATTCATTTAGTTAATATAAGTATTGGATTGTCTTGGTGTTAAACTTATGTTATCTAATAATGCTTGAATGAACTTGGAAGTAACCTTGGTGAACAAGTAGGTAAAGGGATGTTCTTTTGCTCTATAGTTGTATCTAGTTAAATCATTTTTTAATAAGCTACCTTGGAAGTTTAAACTTTGCCCAATACAAGTGATCTTTAAGTGAAAACATTGTTTTGAAAGTTGAATAATATTGTACTAATAACTTACAAGTAGGACAACTAGTTGTTCAAGTAGTGTGTATAGATCCTCAAAGTAGAATAGTAATTATACAAGTAGGAGAATCTTTTTGTTTATTGGTCCTATTGTTTTACAAGTAGGACACCTAGTAGTTTAAATATTGGTTCTACATACTTGAAGTAGAATGGTAAATGCACAAGTATGACAAGTGATTTGTCTATTGGTCTTGCTACTAATCTTATTGTCTTACAAGTAGGACAACTAATAGTTCAAGTGGTGGTTGTATATCTTCCAAGTATAATGGTAAGGGTACAAGTAGGACAAGCATGTTTTCTACTATTTATTTAGTACCTTATAAATAGGGTTTGTATTTTGTTTAGTGGTTGAATTCTCATCCAAGTAGCACATTTGGTTTATAGGCCAGGATGGACAAGTACAATTTCAATTCACTAGAAGAAAATTGAAAATCAACGATTAAATTTGCGACTCATTTATACTTGTAATGGACACATGTGACTAAAAATAGCCTACTTGCCTTGGACAAGTACCATAAGACAGTTAGTTGCAAAAAACATGACATGGCCATGACTTGTTGAAAGCGTAATCGCAAACCTTACGACTAGGCCATAATTTCTCATCCATTGCCATGGATGATCCTTAGTATGACATGGAACCCCAATTCGCAATTGCATTTGCAACTACATTTGGGATAGTTGCATGCTACCAAATGTGCCATTGATGGGTGGTTAGGATTTAGCCATGTGGTAATTTCAAGAACCAATGGCCATAAAACATGTGGCAATTTTCCATTTGTTCAAAAAAGATATATTATAGTTATATCAAATTAAATATTATAATTACAATAATTAATTATTTTAATTAATTCATTATAATCTATCCTAAGCTAAACTATAATAAACAACCTATTCTAGGCTAGGCTAGGGTAGAATAGACTAGCTAACATAGGCTAAATAAGTAGGTAGGATCCTATTTATTTTGTTGGCCTTTTGATTTGCTCATCCCAAATGGCACATGCATTATGTTTATAGTGATACCATGAATCTAGTCCATTCTTTCACCTACTTAATACTTTACAGGTTTGAAGTTGTAAACAAAAGATATGGGACAATTCTAATGAAAGGGAAACACTATAACATTACAACACTATCACATCCTTTGTCCCATACAAAAACAATATCATATATCCACACAATATAATATTTATTGTTTTCATTAACTATTTACAACCTATCTTACTTACTACATATTACCTTGGCTACATACCTACTATCTATTACCTAACCTACATTTGATAAATTATTTACTTAACCTACTTCATTAATTATTATTATTATTATCAAAACATGATATATCCACCATTATTACAATTCATGGGTTTTTTTTATTAGATTTTCTAATTAAAAAAATACTCAAAAGTGATAGGCGTAAAAAAAACCACCTTGTCAATTTGGACAAGTTGTTTTGGCCATGTCCTTTGTGACTAGGTAGTCAAATTGGACCTTGTGATTTTGATTAGCAAAGTGACTGATGAAATGACTGATTATTTGACTAGTAGATAGTGGACCATTTGATTGGGTCAATTATACCTAAATTAAAATCATTTTTTGGATTATGTAGGTAGGTAGTAAATAGGTTTAGGTAGGTTGAGAAAAGACACCTTGGTAGGGAGGTGTTAGCCTACTTAACCTAACCTAACTTCACCGAATTACTTTAGTCTAACCTACCTATCTTAGTTTTCTAAACATGTACATACGTTATAAATATAAGGAATTGAACCCCAAACCTTCACAGTGATAAACCAAGTGTTTACCAATGGACTACACCATCAAAGGTGTTCAACTTTTATGAAGTTTTTTATTTCACATGTTTATTTCATATCATTAAACATAATGGTTAAACCTAAGTGACAATTAGTGGCTAAACTCAATGATTTAAATTAATGGCTAAACCTAGGTGACAATTAATGGCTAAATTCAATGATTTAAATTAATGGTTAAACCTAGGTGATAATTAATGGCTAAACTCAATGATTTAAATTAATGGCTAAACTTATGTGACAATTAATGGTATTCAATGATTTAAACTAATGGCTAAACCTAGTGGCTAAATTCAATGATTTAAACTAATGGCCTAAACCTAGTGACTAAATTCAACAACTTAAACTAATAACTAAACCTAGTGGCTAGATTCAATGATTTAAACTAATGGCTAAACCTAGTGGCTAAATTCAACAACTTAAACTAATGGCTAAACCTAGTGGCTAAACTTGGCGACTTAAATTAATGGTTAAACCAAGTGGCTAAACTTAGTGACTTAAACTAATGGCTAAACCTAGTGTTAAATTTAGTGGCTAAACTCGTCAACTTAAAATAATGGCTAATCCTAATGGTTAAATTCAGCGACTTAAACTAATAGTTAATCCTAATGCCTAAACTTAATGATTTAAATTAATGGTTAAACATAATGGTTAACCTTGATTAAATTTAGTGATTAAATGTAATGGTTAAACATAGTGACTAAATTTAGTCAATAAACTTAATGGCTAAACATATTTCATGGCTAAACTTAGGCTAAACCTTGTGGTAAAATCTAATGACTAAACCTTGGCTAAACATAATGTCTAAACTTAGGCAAAATTTATTGGTTAAACATAATGGCTAAACTTAAATTAAATTTAGTGGGTAACTCTAGTGGTTAAACATATTGGATAAACCTAAGTTATAAATAGTGGTTATACTTAGTGGTTTAATTTAAGGCTATACCTATTGGCAAAATTTTATGGTTCAACTTAGGCTAAACCTAGTGCAAAATTTAATGGCTAAGCATAATGACTAAACTTAATGGCTAAATTTAAAATAAACTTAATGACTAAAATTTGGTTAAAATTTGGATAGCTATAATAGTTAAATTTAATGATTAAACATAATGGCTAAACCTAATGGTTACACTTAATAGTTAAAATTAGGTAGGTAAGTGGGTGGATAGGGAAGCAAATAATATGTTGGTAGGTGGGTAGGTAAGTAAGTAGGTTGTATGAAAGTGAAAAATATAGGTATGTAGGTAAGTAGGTGAAAAATAATAGGTAGATAAGTAGGTAAATAAAAGGTAGGTGGGTGGGCGGGTAATAGGTAAATAAATAACTAACTAAGTAAATAGGTGGATGAATAGGTAAGAGGTAGATTCATAGGGTAGTAGACCATGTCATATTTGACCAAAGATCATTGGCCATTTTGACTAAATCTTCAACTTGATTAAAGAACATTGGTCATTTTTATTAAAGATCATTGGCCACTTTGACTAAATGTTCAACTTGACTAATAGCATTGGTCATTTTTACTAAAGATCATTGGCCATTTTGACTAGATGTTCAATTTAACTAAATAACATTAGTCATTTCTACTAAAGATCATTGGCCATTTTGACTAGATATTCAATTTAATTAAAGAACATTGGTCATTTTTATTAATGATCATTGGCCATTTTGACTAAATGTTCAATTTGACCAAAGACCATTGGCCGTTTTGATTAAGGATGTACAACTTGATTATGTGTATTTAATAAAATGAACCACTATAGTCAAGTTGATCAGTCAACAAATACATGTGTCATTCAAGCCCTTGGCCCTTAGTCACAATGTACATGTCCATTAATCAAAATGATAAATTAGTGAATTTCAACCTTTTAAAGGACCATGAATTGTAGTATTGCACATAATAAAATATTTACAATCTAACCTGCCTATTACTTATTACTACCTATTTTACTTATCACATACTACCTAGGCTACATACTTATTATTTATTATGTAGCTTATTTAATAAATTAATATCCTAGCCTACATTTCATAAATTAAATTTTTAACATAGTTAATTAATTAATCAATTAATATAAAAACACTATGACATATCCACAAAATAAAATACCTCTTACTTAACTTATAACCTACCTACCTACTACCTATTAATATTTATCTTACTTATTACATACTCTTAACCTAATTAATTAATTGATTAAGTACCTAACCTAATTAATTAATTAATTAATATGAAAACATGATCACATATTCACATAATAAACACTACTACAAAACATGGTTTTCAAATGGTTTAAGTTGATTAACTCATCTTATTTTACTAATGGACATGTCCATTTTGAGTAAAGGCCCAAAAACATGTATTTTTTGACGAATCAACTTGATTAAGGTGACTTATTTGGCCAATACATCTAGTCAAGTTATACAACTTTAATAAAAATGGCCAGTGGGTTTTAGTCAAATGAAACATTTAATCAAATTGAACATAAAAAATTGACATCATTAGTCAAAATGACTACTATTCTTTAGTCCAATGGGACATCTTATGCTTGTCACATGCCTATTTCCTACCTTTCACTTGCAATTTTACAATTTACCTACCTACCTACCCACCCACCTACCTAGATGTACTACCTACCTACCTTCCCACAAACCTACTTACATACATGTGTTATGTACCTACATACCCACCCACCCACCCACCTACCTACCTACCTACATACTACCTACCCACCCACTTATTTATCTATTTACCTACTTACGCACCCACCCACCTATTCCTACAACCTACCTTCCTACCTTCCTACCTTCATACGTCATAATCTTATAGTGAAATGTCAAAATAAACATGTGGAATAAAAAAATTTAACAAAAGTTGAACACCTTTTGATAGTGTGTCCATTGGTTAAAAACTTGGTTTATCATTGGGGAGGTCAAAGGTTTTTAATTTAACATTACTATGTACATGTCGCAACCTTAACATTGGGCTTGTGACCAAAGCAAGGGCTTGCAAAGGTGTGGGCCAAGAGTGAAGTTCGGGAGTCACATTTTATGCTCACAAGAATTTAAGAAGTGTGAGGGAATGAACCCCAGATTCCCAAGTGGGAGTTGGAGTCCGAATTTTTAGAGGGCAATTACAAGGGTCACAATTCATTGGATTGAAGAGTTCCTTATACCATTGGAAAGCTTTTGGAACATGGATGTCCAAAATGGGCTCGTATGACCCATTTGGCCACTTAAAACAAATGTTATTGTAAAAAAAAAGGCCGGTAATCAAATTGCCAATTTGACTCTCGACCAATAAAAGTAAACAATATCCCATATTTATTTCCATTCAGGTAATGTGTCACATACCATTGAAAAGATCTCGACAAGGGCTATAACTTTGCTTT
>Ga0116226_10006851_pt1 | contig 10255 bp, 5 predicted proteins | sample S1TSphfallax_FD_89692 | JGI IMG/M metagenome (GOLD analysis project Ga0116226, IMG submission 89692) | Host-associated microbial communities from peat moss isolated from Minnesota, USA - S1T2_Fa - Sphagnum fallax MG | ecosystem: Host-associated > Plants > Peat moss > Unclassified | place: USA...
AAGGAGGCGAATGTTTTCGTCGCGGGTCCCGTACAGGGGCTCAATGCCAGGCGTGATGTCGAGGGCTCTTTTATTCAAGTGGTGATCTGACCTCCGTCAGGGAGTTGCAGGTTAGGGCGCACGTAACGGTCACTGCGCAAGATATCGGCAGAAAGCTGACTTGAGTTATGGGGTGGGTGTAGCAGGCAGCCGGATGGCTGGTGGTGAATCTTGTTCTCGGGTTGGCGGGAGGTGCCAATAAGTGTCCGAATGGGGAGAGAGTAGAACTTCGGGAAGTGGGAGTCAAGCCAATTTTTGTAGCGCTTTTGTGGGGTTTTATCGGAATGGGCGTGCTTCCGGTAACTGGCCACACGTAGCTGTCCGTTCGCTGTCCATTCATGGACAGCCGTTTACGGCGTTGGACACACTCGGAGTTGCAATCTGCAATACGGGCGGAAGAAAGCTGCTTTCTTTGAGCAGGTTGCAGCCGACGAGCCTATGGTTTGTGAATTGCACTTCAGTTCGCACGGGCGGCGTAAAAATCCCTTTCCTCTCTGAACCGGAGGCCAGTCATGAGCAATCTGCTGCAGGATGTGAGATTTGCGCTTCGCCAGATGAGGCGTTCCCCGGGATTTGCCATGACTGCGGTGCTGACCTTGGCGCTGGGGATTGCGGCGAATCTGATTGTTTTCGGCGTAGTGGATGCGTTGATTCTCCGTCCGCTCGATGTAGAGGGCGTCGACCGGGTGCGGCAGGTGCAGCCGATCGCGCTGGCGTATCCGGTGTTTGCGTATCCGGAGATTCGTGAACTTCGAGACAGCAATACGGTCTTTTCGTCGGCGGCGGCAGAGGTGTCGCAGAACTTCGGGATGGAGGCGGATGGGCTGACGCGGCCGGTGTGGGGCTTGGAGGTGAGCGGTCAGTACTTCGAGGTGTTGGCAGTGAAGCCGGCGATGGGAAGGCTGCTAACGCGGGAGGACGACGACCATCCCGGGGCTTCGAACGCGGCGGTGATCACCTGGTCGACGTGGAAGACGGAGTTCAATGGCGATCCTGGGGTTGTGGGCAAGACGATCCGTCTGAACAAGCAGCCGTACACAATTGTGGGCGTGACGGAGCCGAGGTTCCATGGGACGGAGACGTTTCTACAGCCAGGAATCGTGGTCCCAATCGCGAATGAGGAGGCCCTCGAAGGGGTTAGCTGGCTAAACCAGTGGAGCAGCAAGAACATCTTTGCGATGGTGCGGTTGAAGGATGGGGTGACGGACGCGCAGGTGAAGGCTGACCTCGATGCGATTGCGAACCGAGTGCGGCAGGAGCATCCGGTGGAGGAGGAGAAGCTGGGATACCGGCTGACAGAGCCGGGGCTGATCGGAGACTACATTCAGCGACCGGTGCGTGCGTTTATGTCGGCGGTGGCGGGGCTAGGTGGAATCGTGCTCCTCGCGGCCTGTGCGAACCTGGGGAGCTTGTTCGCGGCGCGGACTGCGGACCGGACGCGGGAGATTGCGATCCGGATGGCGGTGGGATCGAGCCGGTGGCGGGTAGTGCAGCAGGTGATGGTGGAGGCGGTGGTCATCGCGTTTTTTGGCGGGGCCGTTGCTTGCGGGCTGGCGTGGCTGGGGTTGACGGAGCTGGCGAGGTGGAATCCGCCGACGGACTATCCGATCCGCTTCCTGGTTGCGCCGCAGCCGTCGCTGATCCTGGTGGCGCTGGCGGTGTCGGTGGTGGCGGGGCTGGTCTTTGGCGTAATGCCGCTGCGGCAGATCTTCAACACAGACCCCAATGACGCGATCAAGAGTGGCGGACAGGGATTGGCCGGGCGGCGGTGGGCGCTGCGGGATGTCCTGCTCGCTCTGCAGATTGCGCTGTGCTGCGTCACGGTGACGGCGGCGTTTGTGGCGCTTCGCGGGATGACGCGGGCGCTGACGATGGACCTGGGATTCAATCCGAAGGATGTGACGCTGTCGCGGTTCGATGTGAGTCAGGCGCGGTATACCGGCGAGGCGGCGGGGCAGTTCCAGAGGCGTCTGCTGGAGAGGGTGTCGGCCATGCCGGGGGTGAAGGCCGCTGGGTATGCGAACACGACTCCACTGGCGAATCCTTCCACGACGGACATCTATCCGGATCGGACGACAGATATGCGGCCGTCGAACGTGGCCTTTGCGTCGTTCGTCTATGGCGTCTCGCCGGGGTACTTCAACGCGGCCGAGACGCGGATGCTGGCCGGGCGCGACGTAAGCTTCGCGGATACCCCGAAGACGCCGCGCGTAGCCGTCGTGAACCGGGAGTTCGTAAAGAGCTTGCTGCACTCTGCAGACATCCATGCGGCAGTGGGCCGCTACTTCAAGAACCGGAAGGGCGAACTCGTACAGATCGTCGGCGTGGTGGAGAACGGGAAGTATTTCTTCCTGAGCGAAGACCAGAGCGAAGCGCTCTTCTATCCCATCTCGCAGGCGCCGGACACGGCGACCGATCTAATCGTGCGAGCGGAGGACGGCGCGGAGGGTGATACGGCGGAGCGGGTACGCGCCGTGATCCGGGAGATGGATGCGGCCATTCCGCTGCGCGCTTCGGAGTCGTGGAAGAGCGCGCTGGCATTCAGCTTCTTTCCTGCTCAGGTCGCGACCGCAGCGCTGAGCGTGTTTGGAGGTTTTGGTCTGCTGCTGTCGATTGCGGGAACGTTTGGGCTGGCCTCTTACACGGTCAGTAAGCGACTGCGGGAGCTCAGCATCCGGGTCGCGCTGGGAGCGCAGGGACGGCAGGTGCTTTGGGCGGCGCTTGGGAGGATGCTGGGGCTGTTGGCGGCTGGGTCAGTCGCGGGGATGTTGCTTGGAGTTGCGGCTGGAAGGCTGCTCTCGGCGGTGGTGTATCAGGCCTCGGCGCAGGACCCGGCGGTGATCTTCGCGGTAGGGATGACGATGGTGCTGGCTGGGCTGATGTCGGTGACCGGTCCGGTCAGAAGGGCGCTACGAGTTGACCCGGCAAACGTTCTGCGGGAGCAGTGACATCATTGATTCCGATTGACTGCCGGGACGGAGTTCCGTAGACTTAGGGTTGCGGCAGACTGTGGCGCGCGTCCGGCTGGAGCAAGGGCTGGGAGATGCGATTCGGATAAGCCCGGTACTGCATTCCAAATTTCACCCATACAGATGGGTTCAGAAGAGAAGAGATTATGGCAAATCATGTTTCGTCGTTGAAGCGCGCACGTCAGACCGTCGTAAAGACCGCTGTAAACCGTTCGAACAAGAGCAAGCTGCGCGGCACGCTGCGCCTGCTGCGCGAGGCGATCGTCAAGGGCGACCACGCTGCCGCGACCACGCAGTACCGCGAGACCGCGTCGATCCTGGACAAGAGCGTACAGAAAGGTGTTCTGCACAAGAACACCGCGAGCCGCTACAAGAGCCGCCTGAACTCCCGCCTGAAGGCGATCGCGACCGCTAAGGCCGCCTAGATCCCTTCCCCCGGCAAAATCCGGGAACGACAGATATCATCCGATCGAGACAGATGCAGCGAACCGGCACGGCGAAGTCATCCGCTATGCCAGTTCGCTGCCTTTTCTATTTGGGATGAACTTCGTTCATCTTTCGATACTTTTGCCGAGGTTGAACCGTCTGACCGGGTAGACTCAGTCGAAAGCGCGGGGGTGGCGTATGTGGCTGCGACGAACGGCGGCGATCTGCCTGTGCCTGCTTGCGACTGCGGCAACGCCATCGCAAGGGCAGGGCGCTGAGCAGCGAAAGCTGACCGTTTGGCGCGTGGTTCCGATCGGACCGCCGCGACCGGTCTCGATTGCGAGCCTCTCTCCCGAAGTGCGCTCGCAGACTTCGGGTAGCTTCGGCCAGACGGCGGGAAGCTTTGGCAATGCTGCGGGAAACACCGGCCAGACAGCGGGATCGCTGGGCCAGACGGCAGGAAGCGTCGGCAAGACGGCAGGCAGCACCGGACAGAGCGCTGGCAGCTTTGGCGAGTCGCTGGACACGATTGCGACCGCCGCGGAGGCGTCAAATGGAACGCTGGTGAGCGCTCCGATGGGGGCGGCGGCCGCAGCCTCCGTGACAGGGACAACTCCGATCCGGGTGAAGCGTGATCCGGAGTGGGAGCGCTTTTCCAGCGAGTCAAAGAGCCTCTTCGAAGTGACCTTTCAAGATGTGGGAGCCGCGGAGCTCCAGACGCGATTGGATGCGGTCGCAGGCAAGGATGAGGCTCCGGATGTGCTGGTAGCGTTGGGCCGACCGAAGGCCTGGCTGTGGCGGGAGACGGGCCTGACCACCCGCGAGGCTCTGAGGACACTGGGCAGAGTTGACCTGATTCCGCAGACCGAGACACCTGAGATTCAGACAGACAGGACCACTATTCCGGAGGTCGCGGTCATGGTCCATGCACCGCACCCTGCCGCCGCCCGGGCGTTCGTGCTGTGGCTTCTGGACGGGAAGCGTGACCTGCGAGCGAATGTTCTTCGCCCGGGAGATGAGGCGCAAACCGCGGTATCGGTTGCCAAGAGCGCGCTGGCCAGCGTGTTGTCTGGCGGTGGTGTGGACGGTGCCTCCGACCCCGAGATGGCGCGCTTCAACTCCCTTCAAGCGCAGCGGATGGCTCTGCTGCCGGAGAGTAACGAAGCTCTGGGTGCGCTGAAGATCGACATCAACTCGACCGCCTCGACGGCAAACGAACGCTTCGCTGTGATCGCGCTGCGGGCGGTGCTGGAGGGTTCCGACAGCTTTGGGGCGGCCCATGCGGTGGTCGTCTTACGGGTCGACGAGGCAGGACAGTGGAAGGTTTTGCAACTGACTCCCAACCTGCCCGTGGAAGAGCAGGAAGAGGCGGTGCGAGCGCTGAGAGGTTTCGCCCTACCCGTGCGGCGCGACGTGGTGGAGAGGTTGAGCAGCGTGGCGCTGGCTGCGCCGGTAGATGGAGACAATCGCTCGCCGGTTCCGGAGTTCTGGTGGGAGAATCCTGGCGGCGGAACGCTACAGATCGTCGAGTGGCAGAGGAGTGACGGGGCGGTCTTTACCAGCTCCAATATGTACTTCGTGCCCGGAGAGAACGGACATCTGCGGACGCGGACGACGGGGCGGTTTGCCGACACGCCGGGGACATACCGGTGGCGGGTGTGGTCGCTGGGCAGGGGCGGAACGGTGGCTTTGAGCAAGTGGCGGTCGGTGAATATCGGGGCGCGGTAGGGCAAGCCAACCAGGACCGGAACGAGACGCCCTCCTTCTGGGTACGTCTCCCCATGCCCGCCGCGGATTGCGAGAGCTATAATTCCGGCACGGTGGCCTGAGTGGAACTTGAGCGTTATTCCCGGCAAATCACCCTCCTCCTTAGCTTCCTGATGACTGCGGGAGCTCTGATCGGCCAGCAGCCATCGTCAGCAGACGGCGCTCCGGAGACCTCCGCCCCCACGAATCCGAATCTAGTGGATCATCCGATCGCTACCACAGCGACGCAGTCGGCCGCTTATCGGGAGATGGATCTGCTGCGGAGGGACGGATTCTCCGTGGCGCAGGCGGCTACGGTGTCGCTGCATGTGGCAGACAAGAAGGGCGTGGTTCCGCACGGTCTGACGGACAGCGCCTTCAAGATCACGGTGAACGGAACGGCGCGCTCTGTTCGAGTACAGGCTCCGGGAGCGGCTGCTCCGGAGGTGCCCCTGGTGCTGCTGGTGTTTCCGCCGAACGATCCGATCGTGCATGGCATCGGGGTGCGCGAAGCGAAGAAGTACTTCGGCGGTCTGAGCGATGAAGTGTTGCCGTGGAAGGTCGGCATCCTGGACGCTGACGGAAGCCTGACGCCGTTTACGAACGGGCGGTCGCAACTGGTGGCGAATCTTGACTTTGTGGACCACGCGATCGAGCCGATGCAGTACACCTCCGCGGCTCCGCTCCCAAAGCGATTTCGCTGGGAGGGAACCTGGTTGCGGAAGGCAGAAGAGGCGATTGCGCTGATGCAGCGTTTCGACGGGCCCAAGGTGATCCTGGCCATGAATCCGGTGGGCGAGTCGATCTACGGGCTGAACGACCAGGTTTTGGCGCACGATGGGCCGGAGGCGCTTACCGGGATGACGATGGCAATCGGTGGCCATATCTACATTGCGAATGTGAGCGGGCCAGACGTGATCGTCCCCTATGGATCGGCCAGCCAGGACAGTGCGGCACAGGGACGGAATCTATTTCGAGGCCCGATCGGCGTTGCCTCGCAGCTTAGTGCGGCAGCAACGGTGGCACAGTACCGGACTTCGGTGGTAACGCAGACGGCGAAGGACACGATGGGCGGATTTTCGAACTCGTTTCGCGATCTTGCCGGATATATCCATCGTGACCTGGACGAGAACTACCTTTTGACGTTCGATATGACCGCGGCGGACCGGGATAAGGGAACTCCGGCGGTAGAGGTGGAGTTGGCGGACCATCAGGAACGAGTGACCATCGTCGACATCGCAGCCGTGGGAACGATCTACGATAGCGACCGCAAGGTGCTCTCCAAGGAGGTGCTGGCACGCGTGAAGCTGGAGGCGAAGAAGCCGGTCGCGTCGCCCGACTTCAGAATTACGCAGCACGTCGACTACTTCCCGATTCGCGGCGGTCTCACGCCGATGCTGCCGATGAGCGCTCTCGTCGAGTGGATAGGCAAAGGGCCTGCTCCCCGGGAGTTGTCGGTCGCCGAGTCGGTTGAGGATGTCACGCTGGCGACCTCCGCGCTTGACCGCGAGGTGCAGGCAGGCTGGAACGGCCGATTTGTCACCTGGGAGCGCGATGGCCACCTGCATCCGGGACACTACGTCTGGCGGGTGGCGATTCATGACGACCAGGGCAAGGTCTACTCGGCAGTGGAGCAGAAGGTGAACATCGAGAATCCGCGCGGTGCGGCGATCATGGCGAGCAGCCTGATTATTGGCAACTCTTGCTGGAAGAGCGTGAGCGCTGCCGGCGGCATGCGGCAGCGAAGCGAGGTCTCCGCCAAGGACGAGGAGCAGGTCCACTTCGCGATCGATCCGATGAAAGCCGGCGATTGCCGCGTAAGGCCGGTCTCCCCGGAGAGGCTGACTTCGGCGGATCTGCTACGGACGTTTGTGCGTCTCTATCCGGCGGAGAAGCTGCGGAAGAAGGACGCGCCGGAGAGCTGGGCTGCGACGTTTGCGCTGAAGTCGGAGACGGGAGCCGTCGAGGCACGGCGCGAGACGAAGTTCGTGGCTGATGGTGGGTCAGGATATCTGGCGTTTGTGGAGATGCCGCTCGGTGGAGACGGCGTTCAAGCCGGGCCGCACACGCTTGAGGTAGAGATGCGAGGGCCGGGAATTCATGGCGCACTAAAGCAGTCGCGGCAGATCTCGATCGCGCCGGCGGCGCACTAAGTCAGAATGACGGCTTTTGGGGTGGGGCTTCGTTCGGCGCGGGTTCGTATAGCGTCGGCGGCTTGCGGCGCTTCTCAGGCTCGGAAGACGGGTCATCGTCGGGCTTCGCGGGCTGGCTGGAGGCGGCCTTCGCCGTAGGAGCTACCGGGCAGGCGGCTACAGACTTCTCCGTGAGGTTGGCGCAGGCGGGTGCGGGCTCGGACGTAGGAATTGTGGGGGCCGAGGTTGCCGTGCTATGTAACGGCGTGGCTGCGGTGATTGAATCTTGTTTCGCGGCGGGAGCCCTCGCCGGGTCGCCTACGATGCGGGCGGCGGCGGTCTGATCCTGCGTCTCGGGTTCGGTGTGGATCGCGTCTCCAACGATCTTGCCATCCGCATCGCTCGAACCTGGGGATGGGGATCTGCCGTTCAGAGCGTCCTTGATCTCTGCGAGGGAGAACCGCATGGCGGCATTGGCAGGCGGAGGAGCCATCGCCTCCTCGATCTTCATCTCGGCAAGATCTTTGGGGGTCAAGGCGGGGAGTTTGAAGAGTTCGACCGCTGGATCGTGAAGGGGCTTTTCGCCTTTGAACTGGGGCGGTGCCGGGATGTCGTGGATGACAGCGAGGGTGAGGCCGTCCGGGGACAAGGCGTAGTTCTGGCCAGCGCGCTGAATCGGGTTGGCCACGGCGCGGAGGAGTTGTTTGCCGTTGTACATCTGGATGACGCGAATCTCCTGCGCGGTGAGTTGCGACATGGACGGCGTCTCCGAGCCGAAGACGTTCGATGTGGTGATCGTGCGGGAGAACGCGAAGCGTCCCGCGCGAGGAGCCGAGGCGAAGGATGGGTAGGCCTGGGTGTCAGTGAAGTTGATCTGCCAGATGAGGTCGCCGCGGAGATTGAATCCGGCGAGGTCGAGGGAGTCATCCGCGCCTCGGCAGCCGTAGGTGACGAACTCGCTGTGGCTGATGAAGGTCGGGCGAGGATGGCAACTGGTGGGAAAGTCGCCGAGGTCTAAATCCTTCCCGGTGTATGTGACGAAGTGAAAGAGGACGCCGTCCTTCGATTCGGCGCGGGTCTCGAGGAAGCCTTCGGTGGTGAGCGGGATGCTGACGACCTTTTCGGTGTGAACCCGGGCGGCAAGCTGCGCGATGATTCGGGTGGGGTCGGGGTGAAGCAGGTGGATGAAGCTGATCTCCACTGGCAACTGATCGGAAACGGCGGCCTTTGGATCGCGGCGCAGAAGACCGGTGGAACGGGTGGGAGCGGCGGAGGGAGTTGCACTGGAACTCTGAGAGGTCGCGGGCGACGTTTGCGTCGATACCTGAAGCATGGGATCGAGGGCCGCGTGGGCCTTCGGCTTGACCGTCTCGATTGCCAGGAGGTCGTGATCGGCGGAGACGATGATGGCTTCGATGCGGCGGCTGAAGTGGAGGAAAGGCTCCTGCGCGAAAGGTTTGGTGGCGAGGTTCTTGAGCGGAGAGAGGAGAGTGAGGGTGTCGCGGTTGCGGAGGAGGAAGTGACCGTCCCCGAGATTCCAGAGGTACTGGCCAAGGTCATGGAAGCGCCACTCGGTCGAGGCGAGTTCCTTTCCCGATGGAATCTCAATCAGGACGGCTTTGACGGTGCGGTCTTCGTCGTCGGCGGGGCAGTCGGGAAGACGCTGCATGAGACGGGAGATGCCGAAGGTGACGAAGAGATGCGTATTGTCGACGAAGTCGACGGTAAGCATGGTCGCGCCCTGCAGGAGATAACGCTCCGAGATGGTCTGGAAGCCGAATGGAGTGAGCTGGATGCGCTGGGGCGGGTTGGGATCGCGGGCGTGGGCTGCGAAGGTGGCGAGTAGAAGGAGAAGGAACAAGAGCGGAAGTGTATGGGCGGAAAGGTTCGAGCGGTTTGAGGAATCTGAGCGGTATCGGGGTCCTTCGACTGCGTTTGGCGCAAGTGCATGCCAAACTCCGCTCAGGATGACGGAGATCTTCTTGTTCGCGGGGTGACGAGCGGCGATGGGGATCGGGAGCGGCATGGGTTTGGTGCCCAATGTTCTTCAGACTACTGTTTCACATGATGGTGAGACGGGGATAGGGGTCAGATGGTCGCCACCGCAGGTTGTGAACATCGGCGACGGCGCTTTCGTAATGATACAAACGAGTGATTGCGGTCAGGCTTCGTTCCGAAGCCGAAGGGGAGAATAAAGTGCGCGTGACGATGCTGAACGGGGCGGTAAGGAAGAGTGTAGCGGCCGTGGCGATGGTGATGACGGCGATGGGTGCAGGCGCTCACGCGGCGGCTCAGAACGTGGCCGCAGCGGGAGGCGACGCGGCCACCAAGATGTATCTGCCGATTCCCGGCTTCGATACGACATCGCTCGATACGAGCGTGGATCCTTGTAACGACTTTTACAAATTTGCCTGCGGAAAGTTCGCGGCGAACCATCCCATCCCGCCGGATCAATCCGGAGTCGACCAGTTCTACGCGCTGTACAACGTGAACACACAGGCTTTGAACGGGATTCTGACGAAAGAAGCGGCGGGCGGGGCGGCCAGGTCGCCGGATGAACAGAAGATTGGGGACTACTACGCTGCGTGCCTGAACACCGACCTGATCGACAAGAAGGGGCTGGCACCGATCGAGCCGCTCTTGGCAGAGATCGATGCGTTGAGCGACGGAATGCGTGGAAAGCTGGCACTGCCCACACTTATCGGCAAGCTGCAGCGGATGGGCTTAAACGTGTTCTTCAGCTTTGGCGAACAGCAGGACTTCAAGGACGCCACCAAGCAGATTGCGATCGTCAGCCAGGGCGGACTCGGGCTGCCGGAGAAGGATTACTACCTGCGCACAGGCGCGAAGGACATCGAGATTCGCAAGCAGTATGAGGAGCACATCGCCAAGATGCTGACGCTCGCCGGAACTCCGGAGGAGAAGGCAAAGAAAGATGCTGCG
>Ga0116226_10006852_pt1 | contig 10255 bp, 11 predicted proteins | sample S1TSphfallax_FD_89692 | JGI IMG/M metagenome (GOLD analysis project Ga0116226, IMG submission 89692) | Host-associated microbial communities from peat moss isolated from Minnesota, USA - S1T2_Fa - Sphagnum fallax MG | ecosystem: Host-associated > Plants > Peat moss > Unclassified | place: USA...
AATTAATTTACTAATGCCCTGAACCCAATTAACTAGAGATTTTTCAATAATTATTTTAATAATGTTAAAGAAACAAACCTAGTAAACAAACTTCACCTTTAGTAAACATGTACACCATATAGTTAACCATTTTCACCAATGAAGGTAAGGGCAGTGAAATTATAGTGAACTTAATTCACTTTTATGGTTGCATAGTGAAATAGCCTAATGAACTACACCACACTTTCCTAATAGTGCAAATTGCTTTTAAAACTTGGGCCCAAAACATGTGTTCTTTGGGAAACTTGGTTGGGGCTACCAAATCCCCTTCCCCTTGGGGAAAGTCCTTTACTCCCCAAAGAGTTGTTCCTAATGAAACTTGGTTGGGATTTTCAAATCCATTTTTCATTGGAATAATTTGATTGAAACTTTCAAATCCTTTTTGAAAGGTAGAAATCTTTTAGCCTAACTAGCTTAATGGACATTTTAGTATTTTATTTATTGCTAGTTAGATATTTTTATCATCTTTCAATTTATTAAGAAACGAAACTACTTGAATTAGTTAATTTCTTATGGATTAGGGATTGAGTTTTGGTTCATCCAATCAACTAGGAGATTCTTGTAGAAAGATTAAGATAAGGCCGTATTTTCTAAGAAAAAGGAACACCATGTGTGGAAGAGTTAAAAGGAAAACTCGAGGAGGAAGAGGATCATTTTCAAAGTAACATGGTAGGAGGAAAGAAAGATATTGGGAGAGTTGGTATGTTAACCATGTCTTACTTCATTTGTATATGGAATGCATGGAATGAAAGTTATGGAGGTTGAGTATGTACTTTTTTTTTAAAAAAATTTGCTTTGATATTTAGGATGCATGAATGTAAGGTCAATTTTCCATAGAACATTGTAGCTCTTTTTGTTTACTACATTACCTTTTCCTTAGTTTCATTTAGAATGGCTTTTTAGAGCTTTTGGAATATGACTATAGTCACAGCAAAGGGTAACCCAAGTTGTAGCAAAATGTAGTTACTAAAAAAGAATGTGTATAAGAGGGAAAGAAGCATGAAAAAACTATTCTTCTATAGCTTATAAGTATTTTATATAGGATTGGAAGGTATTACATTCCAATTCCTAAACTGGATTAAAATTATTTTATGTAAGTTTTATGTCTAAAAGTAAGATTCTTTTTACACAACAACCTTTCTTTACCCTTTGTTGATGCTTTGTGTCTTTATTTTGTTTGTTTTATTTGATTACCTTCCTTGGAAGTTGAATCTGTAATTATAGATCTTTTTTTCCCCAAAACAATTTGGTGGAGTGTTTCAAGTATTTATTTTCCATTGGGCAACTTGGTAATTCATTTGGTTTTTCAATAATTGTAATGAACATTAACAATGATGTTTAGTTTTATGAATACTCATTGTTAGGAAAGTTATATGACTCATTTGTTATGGCACAAGTCCTTAGACAAGATTCCCAAATGAACAATGTTTGACCAAATCTAATTCAATCATTTTGTGATTGTATTCTTTGAGTTCCTTAATGCAATTTCTTTTGCTTTTACTTTTCATCTTAAATCACATAAGATGGAACTAGTTTTAAATCCAATATTGGTGACATTCTCCACATGTGATACTTTTGAAATGAATTGTCACGACCTTCTTTTATGCCTTCCAATTTGTGATGAATGGATCTTGATACATTTTTTACCCTTTTGTGTAAGCGCCTTCATCCACATATTTCTACCATGATCTTCAAAATATGCACATTTGCTTTGATACCCAAAGGTCCAATAAAAACATCCATGTGGTCTTTTTTATGAAACCTATCAAAAATATTTTTAAAAAAAAATTTATGAGATGCTTCCCATTTGTGGTTTTGTATTCAAAGCCAATCAATAAATCATTATCATTTAATCTACTCGACACAACTTGGCATGTTGAAGCAAGCTTTTGCAACAAATTGACGTTATGGATATCCTCCATACAGATGACAAAGTATATTATTTACCATTGGAACAAAATGCTCTTGAAAAAAATATGGCATGACTCACTTGCTTTAACAAAGTTGAAATATGTGACTGTTAAAAATAATTTAGTATTTTCCTCTTTTTTAAATGATGATACAAAGTTAATTTACGAATGTTTTACTGTAAAAAGTCAGCACATGTGACAGATGTCAATTTGTGAGGTTTTTGAAATAATTAGGAGTGGTGGTTATTTGATTATGAATTTTTTTCCCCAAAAACCTAGAACCAATATTTATGGAAAAAGATCAAGGAACCACCCAATATTGAAATGTTCACCAAGTGTTACTATGTACAATGAGTTCATTTTTTTTTGGGACAAATTTGTTAGATATTTTTCATTAGAGTTTCAACAACTCAATTGATTTTGTCAGATCTTTGATGTAGAACGTTAAATTTTTGGTAAGATTTTATTTTGTTAGTGGAATGGTACACCATGTCCAGGGTGAATAAGATTTCAACTAAATTTTTTTTGTTTCGTTTGAACAACTTAATTGATTTTATCAGATCTTTGATGTAAAACATTAAAAATTTTGTAAGATTTTATTTTGTTAGTGGAGCAGGTACACCCTATTCAATGTGAATAAAATTTCAACTATTTATTTTTTGTTTCACGGGGCATTATCCTTAGGGAGGGAGTGATTTTAGATGGACAAATGGATAATGAGGGAAAAATGAAATGAACATTTCTTTTGTACTACTTGCAACGAAGATCCTTTGCTTATTTAAGGTCTTCCCTATTGCATTGCAGCTTGGAAAAGTTTGTTTGACAGTGCATATGAGCCAAAAAAGTTGCAAACCTTCAAGTTGTGTTTGAATGTGTAGGCCTAAGGTGGGTACGCCACAAACATCAATAGCACACGTGACATGCGCCAATATCATGTCACACCTACCTACACTAATACATGTTAGGGGGGAGTCCCTAGGTATGGCCAATGGGTACTGTTGAAGATTGTCATAAGTTAGTCTTCTTCCTAGGCACGTCAATTTATAGCTAGAGTAATTGACGATAACAACAATTAGCGAAGTATGAAGTTGTGCACTCGTAATGTACAAAAGAAAATAGCCTTGAATGTGGGTATGACAAATACCTCCGCCATGCATTCGCCATATAATCATAGAGTTTTGCAATATTGTAAGTTAGAAGAAAGTCATGAGGTCAATATCCTCATTTTTTTGTGCTAATAGATGGAGGAGGGCCACTTGTTTCGTGTATTTTGTAACTTAAAGTTGGGTTCTCTATAGAACCATGTTGTCCACTGGGCTAGCATTGACACGCTCCCAAGTTCCTTGGTAGACCCACTTGAGGGTCTAAATATGTGAAAATGCGGAAGGAGTTGGAACTTGGAGCCGCTCCCGACTTCCAACACTAAAGGGGGTAAGAGGGGCGTGCTAGAAGTCCCGGGATTAGACTAGGATGAGGGACAAGCTACTTAGTTATTCGGTCCTGCATTCAAAACCAACCACAAGTTGGTTAGAACTCATTCTGCACCCTTTTGGTGTTGGGACAAGCCATGGGCGACCATGGACTCACTTGACTCACCACGGCCCGGACTCGGGGGAAGCCACCACCTTCCCCATATAGTATTCTCTGCAGCTCCCCGCAGGAGCTACATCTGAATGACATTTTTTTCCCGAGACTCCCAAGGAGGAGTCCCGAAATTGTCCCAGGTTGGCCTCCCAGAACTTTGGGCATCCATAACTTCTTACTCAGACCTCTGATTGGGATGAAGTCTTAGCAATATTGTAGCTCTCTTTGAGAGCTTTCCAACGCCATGTAGCACTCCTCCTGCAGACGTCGGAATCGGGTCGATTCCCGACTTCTAGTGGTCGGGAGTCAAACTAGCAGTTTGACTCCCGACCCTTCTTTTGCTCATAACTTAGGCTGCATATGTCCAAATGGCTCATGCGAGGTCATTTTGGACATCTACACTTCAAGACCTTTTCAACGGTATAAAAAGCACCTCAATGTGAGGTGTTTTGACCCCTGTAATCAAGCTCTAAGATTTCGGGAGTCCCGAAGGACTCCAAGTCCCCACTTTTGGGAGTGTGAGTTTCATCCTCACACTGAGCCCAAAGTGGGGTTGCGACAAGCATTAACTATGATTTTTATGAAAGTTGGTGAACCTAACATTGTTGTCATCAATCCCCTTGTATGTACACTTGGACGACTTTTTAACCCGACTCAACAAGAGTACTATCCATCATCCAATTGGCAAGTGTCTACCTAACACACTTGTTGTGTTGAACTCAAATGAACCATGGAAGCTACAAACAACAGAAGGTTATATTTTGAAATATGGAATTCCTCCCCTTTGGCCCACCTATATAAATGAAAGGAGGAAAACATTTACCCAAGCATATGGGATAAAAATATGGTGTTATAGGGAACTTTTTGGGGTTTAGGTCAAAAACTTGGGAACTCTTTGGTTTGACCACCCCCCACCTGTCAAACCCAAAAAAATGGAAAGGCAACTGTCAACCGTCCAAGTGGAAAGTGAATAATGGACAATCCACTTTCCACACCAAAGTTCAAACACAACTTGAAAAAACAAACCCTTACCTTGCACCCACATGAATAAAAAGGAAGGCCCTTCATTCCATGACAACCCCTTTCATTTTTATTGGTTGCATGGAAATACAATTCTTAGTATTGGTTACCACCATTTTTGGCCTAGACTAATAGCCCATCTCCTAATTAGAACCTATGGTTATTCGATTTTGTATTCAATTTTCCAAAACTAACAGTGAAGGGAAAAAGTCAACTAACCACCCAATATTGAAATGTTCACCAAATGTTATTGTGGAAAGTGAGTTCATTATTTTTTGGGGACATACTGTCAAACATTTCTCATTAGAATTTCAACAATTCAATTGAGTTTGTCAAGTCTTTGATGTAGAACATTAAATTTTTTATAGGATTTTATTTTGTCAATGGAAGGGTACACCCCGTTTAGTGTGAATGATATTTCAAATATTTCTTTCTTGTTTCGTGGGGCATTATCCCTAGGAGTGACCTTGGACAAACAAATGGGCAAATAACACTTGAGTGACTTAGCACCCATCAGTGCACCATCCAAAATATTTTGTTCTGGGATTTCATAGATGCGATAAAACTATCCCTAAGGGTCAGTTTACTTGGTGAGTAGTTTTTTTATTTTGGAACTTTTTTTCTCATGTTTTTTATTTTATTTTTTCTCATTGTTTTCCCAGGCTTCATTTTTTTTTTGCTTCCTGAAATCCTTGAACCCAAATTTGTTTTTGGGAACTCCAACCTACCTATTTCCCTTCCACCACCCAACCCGTCTACCTCATCTGTTCTACCCACCTTTCATTTGTGCTCCCCTCCATCGCCAAAGCTTGAAAACCGAGTGGAGTTTCACTAGTTGAATTTAAGGTTTAAAAAACAGCTTATTGAATGAAGAGCAATGAACTTCCCATGGTTTCAGAATGCAACTTTCAAGGTAAGAGTTTTTTTTTCATGCAACCTATAAATTTTTTAAAAAACTTTGTTGCCTTGTGTAAGTTTCTAAACCAGATGATAAGCTACAGCTTGTCATCTTGGTTTTTTCTCATTGTGGGTATTTTCAAAACTAGGATGACAAATTGTCCTAGCTTTTTTTATGTGTTACAACATTCGAAACCACCACGACAAGTGCTTATTTGTGGTGGTGGTTTTTTTCACATTTTAACTACATCTAAAACTAGGACAATGAGTTGCACTCGTGGTCTTGGTTTTTTTTGTTGTAACCTTTGAAACCACAATGAAAAATTGCAACTTGTCATCATGATTTTTGTTGCATTGTGTAAGTTTTTCAACTATGACAACGAGTTGCAACTCATCGTCCTAGTTTTTTTTAATGCAAATACTTCCAAAATTAGTACTTCCAAAAACAATTTAATGCAAGTACTAAGTTTGTCATCCTAGTTTTTTTTCTTGTGTTGTAGCATCCAAAACCACCATGATGAGCACTGAACTCATCATCTTGGTTTTTTTTCATTGCAAGTATTTTTGGTAGATGTGAAATTTAATTCCTATAAAATATTTCATTTTACTATAATAACATATTTACAGTTCACATGCATACATTCATTATTTCAACTTTAATTCTCAACATATTTAAGACTACCATTCATTAAAACATCATATTCATGGTTATTTCATCTAACCAATATCCGCACTTTAAAATACATTGTAAAAATTCCAAAAACAAAATCACAATTCATTTCATCTTATGTTGATACCACAAACACTTCACACAACAATATGAACATAGAATTCATTGTAGAAGTTTTTACTTCCTTGTGTTACTGTAAATCTGCATCAAAATACAATAAATCCCATGTTTTGTTGAAGAAATTTACAAAACAACAAGTAAAATTTGTAGTATATCCAAGATAAAATCTACGATTTTCTATTAATAAGTACCTATAGCTCTTCCTACTCTTCCCAAAACTCATTGTCTAATAAGTTTTTCTGTTTTCCAAAACTTTCCCCTTTTGAACACTCCCAAGTCATATCACCATGCCCAAAACATCAAAAATTCAAAATTAAAACTAACAAAGTTCCATGATTAATCCTTATCTTATCTGCCTTGTTCATCCAAAATGATGTACTCATCTTACCCCCTTAACAACTTCCAAAACCAGGATGACAAGCTACAAATTACACTCATCATCTTGGTCTTATTTCTCATGTTGGAGCATTTGACACCACCATAACGAATGTTAAGCTCGTCGTTGTCATTTTTTTCTCATTCCATTTACTTTCAAAATCAAAATGATGAATGTAGCTCGTCGTCCTTTTTTTTTGTTAAACCCTTAAAAGCCATAATGATAAACTAAAAGCTTATCAATGTCAAAAAGATCTCCCCTATTTCTTGTTTGGTGGGGCATTATGCCTGGGGAGTGATTGAGATGGACAAATGGGCAATTAACGAAAAAAAAACAAACAATTTTTTTGTACTGCTTGTAATGAAGACCCTTCATTTATTTAAAGTCTTCCCTATTGCATCATAATTTGGAAAAGCCTGTTTGAAAGTACATATGAGCCTAAAAAGGTGTAAACCCTCAAGTTGTGTTTGAATGTGCAACCCCAAGGTGGTTTGTATATGTCATAGACTACAATAGCACAAGTGATAAGTGTCAGTAAACTATCACACCTACTTGTACTAATATATGCTAGAAGGAAGTTCCCAACAATGTTTTTTATGGGGTGAATTCAAAATACTAAGCCTTTTTCATTATTATGTTCAAGGTTAAATTTTGATGCAATGGGCAAAACATGGAGTTAAGGGTCTATAATGGATCGTCCTTTCTAATGGCCATGTTGAACCAACACCCATTTGGGTACCTTTACCTTTTTGAATGAGACCTAATATTGGCCATATTAAGGTCAAAAGGTGTTAGATTTGAAGTCATTGACCTTGATTTAGTCTAAACATGAAAGATTTGTAATATTTATAAATAATTTAAATGGATTTTGAAATTTTTACCATGGTACCAACTTGGGTGTTGGTTCACTGGAGGCCTTTTTTAACAACCTTGGTCTGAACATTGTTCACTGGATCTTGAATAACTAGCTCAAGAATGTAATAAATAAATAATCTAGCTCAAGAGGTGTTCTCAACTTCTTTTATCTTGTTTGCACCCTCATCCATTAATAGAATCAAACATGTAAATGGAAAGTTATTTATTGATGGTGTTACGTATAGGCAAATTAAAACCTTATGAGATTTTTGAAACTTAATGTGAGTCAAGGATATTTTGCATACATTCTTACCAATGAATGAATTAAATGGTGTTTTTATATGAGATGTGGGATTTGATTAGAGTACATGTATGGCTCCACATTAGCATTATGACAAAATAGAACAACTTTGGAATCGAACAATGGCATGCGGTGATTTGGACAATGTTGTGATATTAAGTCCCACATGTAACCTTAAATCCTCAAACATGTAATGTGGAATTAAAATCCACAAGCTACCTTACCATATTAAAAGTTAAGGTTTCAACATCAATTCACAACGTGCCCTTTGTTAAATACCATGAACTACAACTTTGCAAAAGGCCTCGTTGATTCTAATTTTGATAATACACTTGTTGGCAATTTACAACAATGAGAATTAAAAAATAACATTCGAGTGGACTCATAATTTTTGGGTGTAACAACAATTTCAAAAACCAAATTCAAAACTTGGTTATATCATTTGTTGGCCTTGGGCCATGCAACATATTTGATTCAATTCGTATTTGTTCATGCTAATAATTCAATATTCACAAAAAAACCTTTGTTGCCACAATATGTTGTAACTTATATAGAATAATTCACAAGCACTCTAGCAACTGCTTTAAAAAATCCCATTCAAAGATGGAATTTTCAATTCTTTTATGTCTCCTTGCCAAAAAGCATAGACGAAACCAAATCCAAAGGTGCATGCAATTGGAAGAAAACTTGGAATGGTGCAAAACTCTCCATTTGATCTCATAGGGATGAAGCCCTTAACATAATCAATGAATTTTGGGAGTGTAAAATGCAGGGAATTGAAATGTGCAGGGATATGAGTAAGACAAGATTTGGCATTGTTTAAAATTGTTGGTTGTCTTGTTGCATCTCAAATCCATCTTCTACTATTGATGAACCTACTACAATGATGGTGGAATTCACTCACCTAGTTTCCTTTGCAACTGCTAGCATGCATATATTGTAAACCTTTGATGATTTTAGATTTCAACTCAAACACACTATTCAGAAGAACTTCGACAACCCTCCATAAATATTCCCCATGATAAAACAAGATTTTTGGTTGCTTTTGATCTCCTAACAAGAGTTTAAGCAAATCAAAGGGCACAATTAGAAGAAAGCTAGGAATTGTGTATGGTTTTCCATCCAATTGTGTAGGACTATGGCTTGGGGCATTCAATTTTGGGAGTCCAAATACCAATGAAACAAAGTGTGTAAGGGATGGAGAAAAACAATATCTCGGCACCTTGAAATCATGAGTTATATCTTGCATTCCAAGTGCATGTATCCTACATTCCAAGTGCATATTGAGCATTACTAGATATCCTCTTAAAATGACTACCATTTAATGTGTGTAACAAATTTGCTTTGTAAAGTGTATGGAACCATGCTCTTGGAATTGAGCCTTAATTGCATCATAATTGATTAAAAAATGTAGTTAGTGCAAAGAAATATCCATCATTGGGCAAATGGAAAGGCAAGCAAACCCTTGAACTTTAATCAAACAATGTGATCTTGGACTATTGCTTGGTGGAAAATGGTGAATTGCATTCAATTAGTACCTCACTTGGCCTTATGAAAATCATCACCCCATTGATCGCCATCCAATGTAATGGATATCACTTTGGTTATCATCCTAATGGTGAGTGTTACTTTTGATCACCATTGAACAATGATGATGATTTAATCCACATCAAGCAATGTTAATCATATTTGGTTGCCATTAAGTAATGGCCTTCTTATTATCATAATCATTTTATGACCACTTAAATGATTTTTAAAAATATTGGTTTACTTGTAATGTGAAAATTAAAAAAAAACAAGGTTGCGTGGAAAAAATAAAATTGCACTAAAGGAACCCTTTGCCTCACATTTAAAAAAAACCAACAAACATGGTTTTAGTGATGTTGACATGAAAAACCACATAAAATTTTAGGAATTAAATAAATGTTTAGAAAATATTTCATGTTCAAGTATATTTCATCTTGTGTTTTTCCATTAAATTTTTATGATTGATTTAATACACATTCACAAACCATATTTCATAAATTTCATCCATGGAATTTGGATGAATGAAATCAAATTGTGAATGAGTTATATTTCATGGATGACATAAAACTTTTAATGGCATTTCATGGATCTAAGCTTTGTTTCATCAAGTGAATTTCATTTTCTAAAGAAATTTATCATTCATCCTTGAAATTTCCTTCATGAAAACTTATGAATGGAAGTTCATGCAATATTCATTCATTGTAAATTCACAAATGATACTCAACATATGTATGGATAATTTTGGAATGCATGGATGAATTGTGGCCAAAAGTGAGGGTCCATGAATCCTACAGCTGATACACTGCCTATTACAGACCCTGCCGACCTAACTTTGCTGATCAATCTCTCATCGACGGACACCTATTCCTCCTCAGGCTCAAACCATCTTCTTGCTCTACTGCTGATCTGTTTGTAATTTGAAAACTGACAGACCTAGCAGCACATCGCTCGACACA
>Ga0116226_10006854_pt1 | contig 10254 bp, 6 predicted proteins | sample S1TSphfallax_FD_89692 | JGI IMG/M metagenome (GOLD analysis project Ga0116226, IMG submission 89692) | Host-associated microbial communities from peat moss isolated from Minnesota, USA - S1T2_Fa - Sphagnum fallax MG | ecosystem: Host-associated > Plants > Peat moss > Unclassified | place: USA...
CGACAGCGCGATGTTGTTCGTCGCGTTGTGCGTCGCCACCGCGCCGCGCAGCGTGTTGCCGTGCTCGTCAGCCGGCATGTGCGCAGGCAGCGCCGTCCAGCTTCCCATGTCGTCCCAGTCGAACCGCGCCTCGGCCACCGTCACCTGCGACGCCTTTTCCATGATCGCGTAATCGACCGAAATCTTCGGCAGCACGGGAAATTTCTCCGCCAAATACGCGGCGTAATCCTTCTTCGGAAAGTTCTCCACGAACTCCGCCAGCTCCGGCTTCAGCCGCTTCGCCTCGCGCAGAAAGGTCGCGCTCTTCCAGAGGAAAATCCCGGCGTTCCAGAAAAACTTGCCGCTCTGCACATACGTCTCCGCCGTGGCCGCGTCCGGCTTCTCCACAAATTTCTCCGCGTGGAAGAAGGGACACGCCGCCGTCGTGTGCGGCAGCGCCTCACCCGCCTGCAGGTAGCCGAAGCGCGTCGACGGATGATTCGGCCGGATGCCGAACGTCACAATCGTGTCCTGTTCCGCCGCCAGCGCCGCCGCCGCCGTGAGCTGCGCGCCGAACGTCGCCGCATCCTTGATCAACGCATCCGCCGGCAGGAAAACCACCACCGCGTCCGGGTCCAGGTTCCGCACCAGCGCCGTGCCCAGCGCACAGGCCGGTGCCGTGTCGCGCTTGGCCGGCTCGGCGATGAACTGCTCCGGCTTCAGGTGCGGCAACACCGCGCGGCAGCCCTCGATCTGCGCCGCGTTCGTCAGCACGAAAATGTTCTCGCTCGGCAGCGCCTGCTCGACGCGCTTTACTGTCTGCTCCAGCAGCGTCATCTCGGACAACAGCGGCACGAGATGCTTCGGCTTCGCCATCCGGCTCAGCGGCCAGAACCGCTCTCCGCTCCCGCCCGCCATGATGCATGCGTAAGTCTTCATCGCTACTTGAGCTTTAACCTCCGCCTCTGGCTTTGGCAAGGATGCGTAAGAGACGAGCGCTCCGGCTTGATTGGCGGCCAGAAAATTTTTTAAGAGATACAGGCTCTGCTGTCTATGCAAGGCTACCGCCTTTTTCCGGGATGTGCGACAATGCGGAAATGACGATCCAAAGCCCGCTTCCCTTTAACGGTGATTAAAATCGCCGGCGGCCCGATTTATCCCATTTCCACACGCTTTAGTCCCCATCCATGCCCGCCCGCTTTTTCCTCCGCTACATCGGCCGGCCTTTGACCTGGCTGCGCTACCGCGTCGAGATCGACGGCCTCGACAAGCTGCGCGCCGTGCGCGGGCCCGCCCTCGTGCTGCCCAACCATCCCGGCCACATCGACCCCGTCCTCGTCATGACGCATCTCGGCGGCCAAGTCCCGCTGCGTCCGCTCGTCGTCAGCTTCATGTATCGCCCGTGGCACCTCAACCCGCTCATGCGCTTCCTCCATGCGCTCGAGGTGCCCGACCTCGTCGCGCACAGCCACAGCGCGCGCGAGGCCGTCGAGCCGCTCATCCGCACCGTCGTTGACGGCCTCGACCGCGGCGGCAAATTCCTCATCTACCCCTCCGGCAGGCTCGAGCGCAACGGCCTCGAGCACATCGGCTCCACGCGCGCCGTGCCGGACATCCTCGCGCAGCGTCCCGACACCACCCTCGTGCTCGTGCGCACCGTTGGCGTCTGGGGCAGCATGACCAGCTTCGCCGCCACAGGCCGCGAGCCCAGCCTGCCGCTCCGGTTCGGGCAAGCCCTCGGCATCCTCGCCGCCAACCTTCTCCTCTTCACGCCGCGACGCCGCATCAAAATCACCATCGAGGTTTTCGACCAGACCACGCTCCCCGGCCTCACCCGCGAAAAACTCAATCCCTTCCTGGAGGAATGGTACAACCGCGGCCTCAACCCGCAGCCGGCCTTTGTCCCGTACCATTTCCTCTTCGGGCCGCGCACCTTCGAGTATCCCAAGCCAGCGAGCGCGTTCGAGGTGCCGCTGGAAAAAATCACGCCCGAAACCCAAAAGGGCGTGTTCGACATCCTCGAGGAAAAACTTAAGCGTCCGCTTAACAACGCGGATAAAAATCCCGCGATGCTCCTCGAGAACCTCGGCCTCGACAGCCTCGACCGCATGGATGTCGCGCAGGCGATCGAGCTGCGCTTCGGTTTCCGCAGCGACACCGTCGCCACCAACATCGGCGAGCTCTGGGCCCTCGCCCAGGGCTTCGTCGACACCCGCGCGCAGGAGCCGTTCAAGGTCGCCGAAAGCTGGTTCGCGCCGCGCGCCGACGCGGATGCGCCCTACGCTCTCACCGCGCCGAACGTCCTCGAGGGCTTCGTGCCCCAGGCCCTCGCGCATCCGAACGAGGCCGCCGCCGTCGACGATCTCTCCGGCGTCGTCACCTACTCAAGAATGCTCACCGGCGCGCGTCTCATGGCCAAACGCTTCGCGCGTCTGCGGGGCGAGGCCGTCGGCCTCATGCTCCCCGCGTCGGTCGCGGCCGATACCGCGTTGCTGGCGCTGCTGCTCGCGAACAAACTGCCCGTCCTCCTCAACTGGACTACCGGCCCGGTTCATCTCAACCACGCCGCCAGCGTGATGGACATCGACTACGTCATCACCTCGCGAAAATTCATCGACCGCGTGGGTGTGAAGATCGACGGCGTCGAGTACGTTTATCTCGAGGACTTGCGCAAGGAGATCGGCAACCTGGAAGCGCTCGCCGCGATGCTCAGCATCCGCCTTTTCCCGAACGCGCAGCTCGCGCGCCTGCCGAAGCTCGATCCCGATCAAAGCGCGGTGGTGCTGTTCACCTCCGGCTCGGAAAAAGCGCCCAAGGCCGTGCCGCTCACGCACCGCAACCTCGTCAGCGTCGTGCGCGCCGGCGCGTCCGCTCTCGGATTCAAACGCGGCGACATCCTGCTCGGCTTCCTCCCGCCGTTCCACAGCTTTGGCCTCTCCGGCAACATCGTCCTGCCGCTGGTCGGTGGACTGCGCGTCGTCCATCACGCCGATCCCACGGACGCCGCCGGCCTCGTCCGCAGGATCGAGGCCTGCAAGCCCACGCTGCTCCTCACCACGCCCACGTTCTTCAGCTACATCCTCAACGCCGCGAAGCCGGAACAACTCGCGTCGTTGCGCATTGTCGTCACCGGCGCGGAAAAATGCCCCGATTCGCTCTTCGCCCGCGCGCGGGAGATGGTGCCCCATGCCATCATCACCGAGGGCTACGGCATTACGGAATGCTCTCCCGTCGTTTCCGTCAGCCGCCCCGGTGACGTGCGAAACGGCACCATCGGCCGCCCGCTCGACGGCGTCGAGGTCTGTGCGGTTGATCCGGACACGATGAAACCCGTGCCCATCGGCCAGCGCGGCCTGCTCCTCGTCCACGGCGACACGGTTTTCCCCGGCTATCTCCACTACGACGGCCCGAGCCCGTTCCACGAGATGGACGGCAAGCGCTGGTACATCACCGGCGACCTCGCCAGCGTCGATGCGGACGGCTTCATCCGCTTTGCCGGACGCCTCAAGCGCTTCATCAAGGCCGGCGGCGAAATGATCTCGCTGCCCGCGCTGGAGGAGCCGCTCGCCGCCAAGTACCCGCCTGGCGACAAAGGCCCGCAGGTCGCGGTCGAGGGCATCGAGACACCGTCGGGCCGCAAGATTGTCCTCTTCACCACCACGGACCTCGCGCTCGCCGACGCCAACGCGCTCCTCACGCACGCCGGCTTCCGCGGCATCATGCGCCTCGACGAAGTACGCAAGCTCGACGCCATCCCCGTCCTCGGCACTGGCAAGACCGACTACAAAGTCCTCCGCGCGCAAATCTCGGAGGGTCAGCCTCTGGCCTGACCCTAAAAATGTAGGAGAGGTCTATGACCGCCGGATAAAATTCCCGCTTAACCGTGAGTTAACTCAAGCCTGCAACTGCATCTTTGTTTGCCAAAGCGTGACGATTAAATCCCGGTCAAAGGGGGTTAAAATCCCCAGTTGCTTGAGTAGCAAAGTTCGTTCGATAGTGACGAGTCGGGCAAGTCTCACCGTTGAAGGTTTAAGGAGACCTGCTTGATGCCAGTCCCGAATGGGAAGATCATAAGCTTCTCCATGAGGGGATGAAGTAATTCTCGCGATGAGAACATCGGCACCTAAGTCGAGCAAAACCAGACATGGTCTCCTTTTGGAATTGGTGCCGGAAGTGAAGGGGAAATCGCAGAGATAAATCTCCGGAAATCTAACCGAGGAGATCATAGGCAGCGTCTTCCGGTGCGTCATCCTTCAAGAATTGGCGGTAGGAAGCGTCTCTCCATGTCTGGTCTTCGAGGTCCCCGTCCACTAGCAAAATAACCCGGGCTGTCGACAAAGCAGGCAATTGCGAAAGAACATTGGACGGGATGGTCAACGTATTCCCGTTCAGTTCCGCAGAAAATTCAATTGCCTGCATGAAGACAAGCTATCCTGTAAGCCCGAGAGGTCAAGAAACTCACTCTCCCAGCAACTCCGCCAAATCCTCGCCCGTCAACTTCTCCACAAACGCTTCATCCCCGCCGAGGCTGGCCTCGAACAGCTCGCGCTTGCGGGCCTGCAACGCCTGGATCTTTTCCTCAACCGTTCCCGCCGCGATCAGCTTGTACGCCGAGACGCGGCGCGCCTGCCCCAGCCGATGCGCGCGCGCCGTCGCCTGCTCTTCCACCGCCGGGTTCCACCACGGATCAAAATGAATCACCACATCCGCGCCGGTCAGGTTCAAGCCTGTCCCGCCCGCTTTCAGGCTGATAAAGAAAAGCGGAATCGTTGCATCGTTCTGGAAGCGATCAATCTCCGCCTGCCGCTCCGCCGTCTGCCCGTCGAGGTAACAGAACGCGATCTCGCGCCGCTTCGCCTCGTCGCGCAGCAAGTGGAGCACGCGCACGAACTGGCTGAAGAGCAGCACGCGATGGCCGCCGTCGATCGCCTCGTCGATCAGCTCGAACGTGCGTTCCATCTTGGCCGAGGGCTCCTTCCACGCGCGCTTTTTGTCGCCGGAAGGCAGCAAATCCAAATGGCAGCACACCTGCCGCAGCCGCAGCAGCGTCGTCAGCACCGCCAGCCGGTCGCGGCCCTGGCCCGCCTTGCCGGAATGCTCGAAAACGTCGCGGCGGCCTTGTTCGAGCACGGCGCGGTAAACCTCTTTCTGCTCGTCGGTCAGCTCGCACAGCGTCGGGAAATCGAGCTTCGGCGGCAGCTCGGGAAGCACTTCCTCCTTGGTGCGCCGCAGGAAGAAGGGCTTCACGCGCTGGCGCAGCCGCTGCATCACCCGTGCCTCGGGCGACTTGGTCAGCGGCGTCTCGTAGCGCTCGCGGAAATCGGTCGCGGTGCCGAGATAGCCCGGCATCAGGAAATCGAAGATCGACCAAAGATCGAGCACCGAGTTTTCCAGCGGCGTCCCCGTCAGCACCAGCCGCCGCTCCGAACGCAGAGCCTTCGCCGCCTGCGCATTCTGGCTGCCCCGGTTCTTGATGTGCTGCGCCTCGTCCAGAATCACCAGCGAGAATTCCGCCGCGCGATACATCTCCACATCGCGGCGCAGGATGGCGTAGGACGTGACCAGCAAATCAAACTCGCCCCGCGCCGCGAACTTCTGCGCCCGGTCCGCGCCGGTGAGATTGAGCGTGCGCAGATGCGGCGTGAACCGCGCCGCTTCGCGCTGCCAATTCGTGACGAGCGAGGTGGGACAAACGACAAGGATCGGTCCGCGATTCGATTGGTGCAGCCACGCCGCGAACGCCAGCGCCTGCAGCGTCTTGCCCAGCCCCATGTCATCCGCCAGAAGGCCATTCATCTTCCGCTGCGCGAGACCCGCGAGCCACACGACGCCCTGGGCCTGATAGGCCCGCAAGTGCGCCCAAAGCTGCGGATTAAGCGCGCACTTAACCTCCGTCGGCGGTTCTTCCGTCTCGGTGTTTGCGCGAACGCGAAATCCCTGGGCGGTCAGCGCGCTCGTGACATACGGCGCAAAAGTGTGCGCGATGCGGAGCGCGCCGGGCTGCTGCGCGACCTCGCAATCGGCCAGCACTTCCTGCATCTCGCCCCACGCCTCGGTCGGCACCAGGAGCGTGCGGCCTTGCGCGGTGCGCGTGTGCGTCTGGCCGGTCTGCAGCCAGCGCTGGATTTCCGCCGGATCAAGCGGCACTGGCTTGCCGCCTGCCGTCAGCTTCAAATCAAGGCTCAGCCAGTCCTCGCCCGAACCCCGCCGCAGCGCAAACTCCGGCTGCGCGATGTCCACCGTGGTCATCACCGATTCCAACCGCGAGCCGAGACGCACGGCCCACGCCTGCTGCCAGCGCGGCAGTGTATTGGCCAGGAAGCGCGCCACATCCCGCTCGCGAATCAGGCTGAACTTGTCGCCGCGCACGAGCGTGAAACCGGCGCGCGCCGCTTCCGCGAGGGCCTCCCGCTCGGCCGCGGCATCGCGCCGCCAAAAGCGGTTGGCCCGCGCCGGGTCGGGATGATACTTCTCCAAGTTCGCCGCGCTCGCCTCGCCCGTCAGCGGGAAAATCTTCTCTCCATAATGCGCGACAAGCTCGAGCGTGAGGCCGGAGAGTGCACCATCGAGCCGCGCCTCGAACGCGGGACGGCCAACCTCAAGCACGAACTCCTCGAAGCCCGGCGCGAAGGCGAGCTCGCAGGTGCGCTCCAGTTCCGGCAAGCGGCGCGAAAGAAAGTCGGGAATCTCCTCGCGCGGGATGATGAGCGGGCCCGTTGGCGGAAAACCGGCGGGCAGAGTGGCGGACTCCATGAGCTGTGCGCCATCCCAACTCCATTGCGGCAAGGATGCGAGTCCCTTCGCGTCCCTTGAATTTGCGGGACGCGGGGAAACTCGCCGGCCTGCCTCGAGGGAACCATCCTCGCGCGTGCGCAGCAGAAGCTGCGGCTTCTCCGCTGTGGCGCGAACCTCGATGCGTTGCTTCTTGCCCAGCCAAACGCGCGGATGCGCATCGAGTGCGCGCAGGAACGCGCTGATCCTCGCCTGCGGAATCGCGTTGATGCCGGCGACGGTTCCCGTTGTGCGCTCGAGAGCGGCCAGCATGCGGTCGTCCTCCTCGCTCACGGCGAAACCGCCGCGCAGCATCGGCAGCACCGCATCAAGCGGCTGGGACGACGCATCCGATTCACGCCGCGCCTCGAGGATGATGCGCACGGAATCCTTCGCCAGCGCATCGGCGAGTTGCAGCGGGAGCAGAACCGTCATCTCGATAAAGGGTGTGCCCGGCGCGGCCTCATCTCGGGCGAAGCGCGGCAGCCGTTGGCCGCCAGGCGGCGAACTCGGCGAAGACGGAACGCCGGCCGGCGTTCGGCGACCAGCATGGGCCGGCTGCATCGCCGCCCATCCCGCCGCTAGCGCATGCGCGCAGACGCGCCCGCTCCTCCGCGACTCCACGCAGGTGCAGCGCAGCTCCACGTTGGCCGCGCGATCGGCCAGCGTGATCCGCGGCTCGTAAACCCTCTCCGCGCCCTGCACCCGTGCGCGGATGATTGCGCCGTCGCGCGTGACCTCCAGCACCTTGCCCCGCTCCACCAGCGCGCGCGCCTCCTTCAGCGCCGGCCAGCCGCCCAAGTCAGCCAGCAGGCTTTGGTTCAGTTCGACCATGCGGCACTATGGCACAAATGGAACGCTGGGTCAGTCCGGCAGGCGAAGCTCCGCCGCAAAAGCCATCCACCGATGATGTTTGTGCCGAAACCCCGCACGCGCTACCGTGTTGAGTGCTAACCAATGAAGAGCCGTGGTGGAGACGAAACGCCGGAAGTCGCGGCGTCTGGAAAATCCGATGCGCACGACAAGGCCTTGATGGCGCTGATCGCGCAAGGGGATGAGCATGCACTGCGCGAACTCATCGAGAAGCACCAGGGCGCGGTTTACGGCACCATCGCCAAGATGCTGGGCGATCCCATCGAGGCGCAGGACTTGGCGCAGCAGGTCTTCCTGCGCGTCTATCGCGCGGCCGGCTCGTACCGGGCCACGGCGCAATTCCGGACGTGGATGTTCACCATCGTGCGCAACCTCGTCTTCAACGAGCACCGCCGCCGCTCGCGCGCCACGTTCATCTCGATCCATCCACCGGAAGGCGAAGCCAGCCAGGGTGTCGGTGCCTCGGGGCTGGACCTGCCCGACACCGCCAACAAGACGCCCGGCGAGTACCTTCTGCAGGAGGAGATGCTGCGCAAGGTGGATGAGGCCATCCTCGCGTTGCCGGAGCAGCAACGGCTCGCCATCGTGCTGCGCCGTTACGACGAGTTTTCCTATGAGCAAATCGCCGACATTCTCAAGACCAGCGTGCCCGCCACGAAGTCACTCTTATTCCGCGCGAGGGAGACGCTGCGCGGTGCCTTGCAGGAATATCTTGAAAATGAGGGTGCAAAAGAGCCAACCTAACCATACTCAGCATGCCCCAAAATCGCGCGCAACTCCACGCGCGACGGCGGGTTTGATCCAACGATGAACGCAGGACCCTCCAACGAACCCCCCGAGGGGAGCGATATTGACCCGCGCCATGAGGCCCTCTGGCGCATGCTCGGTCGTGCCCCTATGCCGGAGCCCGATGCCTGGTTTGCCACGCGGACGCTGGCCCGCTGCCGGGCGCAGAAGCAGGCCGCCCTTACTTTCACGCGCATCTGGCGCTGGGCCCTCGGCGGTGGTCTCGGCATCTCCCTGGCCGTGACGTTGATGGCAACCCAGGTCCAGGTCGGCCCGGTCCAATCGCAAAATGTGAACCAGCAGAAGAGTGTGCAGGAGGCTTTTGAGATCATGGCCTCGACCGACAACTCGGATGCCGATTCCGCGACATCCTCCACGTCATGGCAAGACTCGTCGCTCTAGGGTTTGGTTTTCATCCATCGGCCGCGCGCGTCATCACCACCGCGCTTGGCGTGATCGCCGGTTGCGGATGCGCGCTCGCTGCACCCAACATGCCGGCAACGAATGCCCCTTCCGCCACGCCTCCCCAGCATACGGCAGCGGTTCCCGCCAAGCCGACGGCGATAACTCCGTTGGCACTCAACCCGGCCGTGCAAAACACCCTTGGCCGTTACGGGAACATCGTTGCCGCGGGTGACCAGCTTCCCTATCCGCTGCGGCTGCACCTGCCAAGTCCCGCCGATACCGAGGTCCGGGTGCCCAAGCCGGATGATTTGCTCAAGCGTTCCAAGCTGGAGGCGCTGGCCAATCTCTCCGACGACGACATCCGCCAGCAACTCGCCGCCTGGCCCGCCTACAGCAAGATGAGTTTGCGCGACCAGGGCACCATGCTCCAGCGCATCCAGGATTTCCGCGACTACCACGCGAAGATCGCGTTGCAGAAGGCGCACGACATGGGACTGACCCTCGCGCCCGCGCAGGCGGCCAAGTTCGAGAAAGATTACTGGGACAAGCGCCTCAAGATGGACCAGGATCTCGTCAAGCAGTTCCAGCCCATCTACCAGGCGCGTGAACAGAAGATGAATGCTGAGCTGTTCAGCGAATTCTCCACCGCCGAGCCGTCCCCGTCAGCTCCCGCGCCCAAGCCGAATCCGCCGGCCAAGCCTCTTGTGGTCACGACTGGCTCAACGCCCACCCATACCGCGACACCCATCGCGCAGTCGCCGCATTGATTACCGCATCGGTCCGCTGTCCGCGATCACACCGCTGGGCTTCTTCTCCGCTGCGGGCGGGGAGTTTCCATAAAGCAAATAGGGCCGCCGTTCCACCGCCCAGCGCACCACGCCGGAGTTCCACGCATTCACGATGCGATTGGCCGATGCGCCGTCCTCCAGCCGCAGGCGGATCGACCGCGTGCCACAGACCTTGTCGAACATATCGCGCTGGTCGGGGTCGGTCCCACCGAACGCCGAGAAATGGTCGATCTCGTCGTTCAGGATGTCCAACACCTGGAAATTAATGGCCGTCAGGTTGCCGCCACTGTGCGGATCGATGTTGAGGAACATGCCCGTCGAGCGACCTTCACTCCACGGCCGCGCCCGCACGCCCGGGATGTGCAGCGCATTGAACCGGCTCGTCACCGCCTCCGCGTCCCAGCCCGAGCCCAGCACCACTTGAAAGGGATGCGGGCCGCCGCAGCCGCTCTCGATACCGATCTCGCCCAGGCACCCGGTCGCCGTGTAGGCCCGTGCGGCGGCGGCGGTTGGAATATTCGGCGAAGTCGCAATCCAGCGGAGTCCGGTGTCCTCCCACACCATCGGCCGCGTCCAGCCGCGCATGCCTACGATGCTCAGGTGGCACGGATGGGACAGGTACCGCGCGTTGATCCAGAGCGCCAGTTCCCCC
>Ga0116226_10006855_pt1 | contig 10254 bp, 4 predicted proteins | sample S1TSphfallax_FD_89692 | JGI IMG/M metagenome (GOLD analysis project Ga0116226, IMG submission 89692) | Host-associated microbial communities from peat moss isolated from Minnesota, USA - S1T2_Fa - Sphagnum fallax MG | ecosystem: Host-associated > Plants > Peat moss > Unclassified | place: USA...
AAAACTGCCCATCAAAAGTCCCGCAACCAGACTGATAATGACGCCGCGAGCACTCACCGATTTCTGCTGCTCCTCTCGCAGTCGATAGGCCAAGGCATCGAAGATGATCGCAACAATGACCAGCAAGATGCCTCCAAAAAGCAGCATCGGGTTTCCACCGGGGGAGAACACGTAACTTGAGATCGCGCCGATGACAAGCGCCAAACCGATTCCCACAGGGAACGCTACGGCCAGCCCAGCAATATCGATGGCTGCAACAAGCAGCAAATTCGCGATATTGAAAATCGCTCCGCCTGCGACAGCATAGATAAGATGGGTCCGATCCGCATGAAGCAGGTCTGCAAACATGGGACTGCCATCGCTTCCAAAACTGCCCAACGTAACGCCCCACACGATGGCGCCAACCAATAGACCGATCACGTAGTCCCAGTAGAAGAGCTGAAAGCGATAGCCAGGGCAGGCCTTGATTGTGTTTGCCCACGACCCCCAGCAGAGCATGGTCGTGAACATCAGCAGAAGTGCGACGACATAAGTTTGCGGTTGAAACACTTGATTCTCCTAAGCAATTCCAATGTACTGGCGATCCAAGATGCTTATTCTTGTGTATCCATCACACAACGAAAACCCACCGTGCCTGCGCGGTCCTTCGACGGCGACATCAACAGATACTTGCTATGCTCTGCGTTCTTGTAAGCCTGCGGGAAGTACCACTTCGATCCTTGCGGTTGAAACAAGCTTCCTCCACGCAGGATCGCGGTGCGGGTGTGGTCGTCCAGGTATTCGTCGGTCCACTGCCACACATTGCCGACCATATCCATCACGCCGAACGGGCTGGCACCCAACGGATGTGAATCGACAGCATCCGGCGGCGTCCACTCTCTGCCCTGATGCGGCGCAGGCACGGCTGCGGCATTCCATCCGCCGCCCCAAGGGTACTCGCGTCCGTCCGTTCCCTGGGCCGCATACTGCCACTCCCATTCATGCGGAAGCCGTTTGCCGGCCCAGGCGGCATAGGCCCGGGCATCTTCGAGCGACACCCATGTCACTGGCTTCTTCTCCCAGCCCACAGGGTAGCTGCCATCCTTCCAGTCCTTCAGGAAGTTCGCGTCGTCCTTCGGATGATAGTGGGTGGCATCCAGAAACTGTTTAAACTCCGCATTCGTCACTGGGTACTTGTCGATCCAGAAGCTGTCCATCGCCACCGTGTGCGCGTGGTGCCGCCGTGGAGAATCCTCCCATGGATACTGCACATCCAGACCCTCCCAGTTGAAGCCCTCGATCTCCGTCCCTACGACACGGAACTCGAACGTACCCGCCGGCACCTTCACCATCCCTTTCGGCTCAGTGGAAGAAGCCGGTACCTTCGTGATCTCCACAATCTTTTGATCCAGCGGTTTCCACGTATCGCTCAAGGATTTGAGCGGTACAGCCGCCCAGTTCTTGCTCTGCTCCATCAGCGACTTCAGAGCCGCATCCTTCAACTCCGGAGTCACGATCAAGGCACCGTAGCCATGCGCTTCGATGTCGAAGCTCAGCGTTACGGTGTTGCCCTTCCGCACCGGCGTCAACTCGATCCCGTGCCAGAGATCGAAGTAATGCAGACCGGGTTTGGCCGGCAACTCGATCTCCGGCCCAGTCAGGTCATACTCGTTGCGGTTCACGAGCGTTATCACCGTTTCCTCCTTGAGCGGCCACGCAGAAGCGAAGACGCCAAACTGGACCGTGGGCGTAAGCGGCTCCCAATCCTGGCTCACAAGAAACGGTGCCGCCGCACGCTCTACAGCCGCTACTCGGCGAACGCTCTCGCCATCGCGCGGCGACATCCCATTCCAGATGCCCCACAGGTTCTCCCACGTCATCACACCGACTCCATTGAAGAACGCAAACTGCAGATCCTCGGTCTTGCTGCGATTCCAACGGTCGGAGATGTTCGTCATATGCCGCGGCTCGATCAACTTTCCTTCGCTCACCAGCGGCGTAAACGGGAAACGCCAGTATCCCCAGTTCATTGTGTTGTACTTCAGCATCTCGGCCGAACTCGGAAAACCTTCCGGTTCAAAGACCAGCGGATGCCCAACCTTCTCCGACGCCTGAAAGAACGACTGCGCCATGCCATCCATCGTGTCGCCAAAGATGCCATCGGCATCAACCGTCTTCATCAGCTCGGCAATCGCCTCCCCATCCGGCAAACCCTCGGGCCGCGTCCCGCGGTCCCATGGGTTGTATGGAAACAAGACATGCACCCCGCGACGATGGAACTGCTGCACCATGGCCCGCACCCCAGATACGCCCCCTGGCATCGCCCGCAGCAGATCGAACTGGTTGCGATTGTCGATGCCGATGTTGGGATAACTGGGCCAGATCAACACGCTGTCAATGCCGCCGAAGCGCTTCTCCAGATCGTTTAGGTAGCGGTCCACCGTATATTTCCCAGTCACAGGATCGTAGAAGTACCGGTCCTCGACCATCATCTGCGCTTGCATAAAACTGCTCTGCGCCCATAAACCCTCCGCCCGCAGATAAAGTGCCGCATCATAGCCCACGCGATCGCGAGTCTGATCGCGCCAGTTCAGCAGGTCCTTACGCCACGCATCGATATCCCCTTGCCTGCACTGGTCGTGCTGCTCCCAGTTCTCATCGGCACACCACGGCAGCGAAAACAGCGAATCCTTTGGCCCGTATTGACTGTCCTGCGCGTGAGCCCCAGCCAGCAAGAAGATCGCCACCACGGCAATCCGCAAGAACTTCGATATCGCGACTTTATGGGCTTCAAGTTTAAGCAAGGGATTCTCCTATCGCACCGTTAGGCATCAGATCCAGTGAAGTGTCATCAACGAATCGGCCGGCACAACAAAATCCAGCGATGATCCAGCAAATACTAGCTGCGTCTGCCTCTGTCCCCCGCGATTCGCCAATACGACCACCATGCTTCCATCGGGATTGCGAAAGGCGCTATGCGTCAGCGCCACGCTCGTATTCTCATCGAGCAGCGCACCGCCGGTCGGGACCGGCTCCATGCTGTTCGTGGCAATGACCTTCGCTCCCCGTCTGACGTGTCGGCTGAAGTGCGAAAGAGCCCAATACTGTCCACTGCGAACGACCTTGCCTGACCCCTCTAGCGTTACCGTTCCGCCGCAAGGAAACGGGCCGATGTTCGGCTTGCCATGCTCATCCAAAACCAGATTCCACGCGGTGATAGACCTTGCCCAGTTGTTCAAGATTCCGTTGAACAGCTCGCCCCATTTCGCCCAGTCGGTCTGGTAGTCCGGCTGCGTAACATCCGGCCCGCCCTCGGTCCAATAGGCATTCTTGTCCGGGTGCTGATCGTGGACCAGGCTCATCGCTGACGGATGCCCCAGGTACCCGTGCCACGCAACGCCATCGATGGCATTCGCCAGCTGCGCATCGCTCAACTCATCGAGCACACGCCCCCAAAGATCGTAGTTATGATCAAGCACCCAAATCTTCGTCTGTAAGCCCGCTGCCCTAAGGGTCGGTGCCAGAAACTGCTTTGCGAAAGCGATCTCATCCTGCTGCCCCCAGATACACTGCGGCATCTTCCCCTGCTGCTCACTGTCCACCTCGTTCTGCACTGTGACCGCATCGATCTCGACTCCAGCGGATTTGTAGTCCGTAAGAAAGCGTCGAAAGTACTCCGCATACGGCCCGAAGTTTGCCTCGCGAATCGTGCCGCCAAAGAGTGTATTAGTCGACTTCATCCATCCCGGCGGGGACCATGGAGATGAGAACAGAAACAGCTCCGGATTCACCTGCCGCGCTTCTCGAAGCATAGGCAGGATGTACGTCCTGTCGTGATCGATAGAAAACTTCTTGAGTTCAGGATCTGGCTCCGGGCTTTCATCGTAAGAGTACGAGGTAACGGAGTAGTCGCTGGCCCCGATCGTTGTTCTGCAAACGTTCAGAGCCATCGCATCTGTCGCAAACAACTCGTGCATGAGCGCGCTGCGCTGTTCCCCATGCATGCGGCTCAGCAAATAGCATGTCGCGTCTGTCATCGCCCCACCGAAACCGAGGATATCCTGCTTCACGCTGGACGCATCGACAAAGATTGCGTTCGCGCGAGCGACCTCCAGCGGCTTCCAACCCGCGAAATCACGCTCAACGTGGTGCCCATCCGACCCGGTTACCCAGACCGATACTGTCTGCGGCGCTCTGTTCATAGCAGCGCACCATCCTAGACGGGAATCGGCTGCAAGAAGGATCGAGGCTGCGCTAACCGCTTTCACAAAGTCTCTTCTGGTTCTTGATACAGCGACCCTATTGGACGGACCAATCATTCCCGGATGATAAAGCAGTGATGCGAAGCTTGCAAAGTTCTCCAGACGGTTGATTTTTGAACGCTACGCCATTCTTCGATGAACCGACTGCTTTGTCCGCTTCCTCAACACTAAAACCTCAACTTCGTTTTTGGCACGTTCGCGCCATCTACAACCAACTGCCCTGATGCCACACCGCTGCCAAATGGATCACGGTTGAACATCGAACGACGGAGGAGCATCCTGCGCGCCCGCACCCCACTGCCGATTCGGCTCTTCCCCCATCCAGAACACCATCACGTTGTGATTCTTTGACAGTCGTTCCAAAGGCAGCCAGGTCGAAAAGTAGCTCTGTCCGTTCAAGGTGACACGCTGAACGTAGATCCCCTTGCCATGCCTCTCCATATCGAAGGTACGTCCATCTCCGAACGTGATATGCGCCTTAGGAAATAGCGGCGCTCCTAGCGCGAACCCTCCGACACCAGGAATCACGGGGTAGAACCCCAGCGAGTCGAACACATAGAGGCCTGAAGTAGCTCCCAGGTCGTCGTTGCCCGCCAGGCCATCCGGCTTCGTCGTGAATGTGTCGAGTTCGCGCGAGATCACCGCTTGCGTCTTCCAAGGCTGCCCCAGCCAGTCGTACACATACTGCTCACCGAAGTCGGGTTCATTGGTCGTCGTAAAGTTCGTGGTGTTCCAGCCCACCACCTTCTCGAAGAACTTATCGAACTTGGGAATCGCAGACTCCCGCCCGCCCAGCGCCTGGATCAGGCCTGCATAGTTGAAAGGCAGCATGTAGGTGTACTGGTACGCCGAGCCCTCCTCAAAACCGAGCGCACTCAACCGATCAAAGCGCGGGAGATAGTGTTCCGGATCCCAGCCGGCCACAAAGCTGCCATCCTGCTCGCGCGGACGGATCAGGCCGGAGTCCTTATCGAATAGATTTCGCCAGTACTGCGCATGTTTCAACAACAGTTGCGCGTCGGCGTGATCGCCAAGCGACTCAGCCATGCGAGAGACCGCAAAGTCCGCATTGTTGAAGTTCAGCGACGCGGACGCCGCATACATACTTGGATATTTGTGATCCAGCAGCGACACATACCCTTTGGACAGATACTCCTCCAGATCGAGCCGCTCCCTGCCGCCATGCCACCAATTCTCAGGAACAGTCGCAGCCTGCACCATGTACTTCAGAGCCGTCTTCGTATCGAAGTCCCGCGCTCCAAACGCATACGCGTCCGCAAGGAGCACAGCAGGCGCATCCCCACTCATTACCCAACTAGCCCCATTGGCGTAAGCCCAACGCGGAAACATACCGTTCTGCTCCGCATCGCGCACCAACGACTGCATCATCTGCGAGCTCTGTCGTGGAAAGAGCATCGACTGAAACTGCATCACGTTATGCGCCGTGTCCCAGTCGGAGAAATTGGTGTACTGCTCTTCACCCGGCTTCAGTTGCCGGGTCTTGCCGTCGAAGTCGATGTACTGGCCGTTGCTGTCGTTAAAGACGTTCGGCGAGAGCAGCATGTGGAAGACGCCCGTGTAAAAGATGCTGCGCTGGTCGGCAGTCCCACCCGTGATCTCAATCTTGCCGAGTGCCTCGGACCATATCTGCTTCGCTGCATGGAGGAGACCATCGAACTCAGCATCGAAGCCCTTTCCTGGAGCTTCGGCTACGTCCGCCGTAAGATTTGCCCTTGCGTTCTCAATGCTGACAAACGAAAGCCCCACCTTCATGAGCACAGGTCTTTCGCTGGCCGCAAACGTAACCCAGGCACCGGCTTTATGTCCCGTAGCAGAGACCGCTCCCGGATGTACGTCGGCATCCCACCCACCGGTTGAAGCAAACGGTTCAGAAAACTGCATCGTGTAGTAGAGCGTGTACGCAGGGCCGGAATTACAGAAATGTCCACCGATCAGCTTTCCGCTTGCGGTGTTGCCGCTGAGTTCGATACTAGAGATATCGCTCTTGGCTGAGGACATATCTGCCGTCGCGCCGCTGCCTGCTTCCAGTAGCAAGGTTCGCGTTGCACCGGCAGGAAAGGTGAAGCGCGCCATGCCCGACCGCAGTGCAGCGGTCAGCTCGGCCTTGATGCCGTTGTCGGTGGTGACCGCGTAGTAACCCGGGTGTGCGTCTTCTTTACTGTGTGAGAAAGAAAGAGAATAAGCCGCCGCAACACCGGGATTAGTCTTGATATCGCCAATCCAGGGCAGCACAGGCAGATCATTGAACAGCCGGCAACCCGCGCCGCTAAGGTGCGTCATACTGAAGCCGAGAATCTTGTTGTCCTCGTACGCGTAGTTGTACCACTCCCCGATGTGGGTGTCCGGCCCCCACTGCACCATGCCGAACGGTAGTTGTGCCGTCGGTGAGGTCATCCCCTCGCCACTGCTTCCTATAATCGGGTTGACTGAATCGTAAGCTTTAGATGAAACTCCTTGCGAACGCGCGACAGAAGGCACGATAAGAAGCAATAGCAAGAATCTACGAAAAGGCCGAGTATTGGATGAGCCAATCATCTCGGAATCATATTGCAGTCTTCATCATCTTTGCAAAGGTCTCGACGACGATCGGTCGCGCACAACCGCAGATCGAACACAGTTCTGGCCAGAACTGATAGCTGCGGGTCTCGGATAGTTGGTTTGCTCAGAACATCGCAAGAGTGTGCGTTAGGGGAAGCCGATCCGAAGATGGCCCGACGAACAACTCGTAGTTGCCATGTGGTGGAACGAATTGCTTTTTTTGCTCGTCGAAGACTGAGAGATAAAGAGAATCGATCTTAAGCGTGACGGATTTGCTCTCGCCCGCCGCGAGCGCCACGCGGTCCCAGCCCACCAACCGATTGAAGTTCTCGCCAGCAATTTCTGGAAGCCTCGCGTATACTTCGGCGATCTCCGTACCATACTTTGTGCCAACATTCTTCAAGTTGAAAGTTACGCTACTATGTTCGGCATCCACTGTTAGATCGGAGTAGGCAAAATTTGTGTACGAGAGACCAAATCCGAATGGGAAAAGCGGAACCTTCCCCGTCGATTGGAACCACTTGTAACCCACCCGGGCACCCTCTGCATAGTTCACGTGAGGATCATCCCGTTTTTGACCCAATTCATCTGCCAATCGCAATTCTATTTTTGGTCTGGGCAAGTCCTCCTCGCTGGCTGGGAAAGTGATGGGAAGTTTGCCACTTGGATTGACATCGCCGAACAATAGACTGGCAATAGCATCCGCCCCTTTTGACCCGGAGTACCACGTCTCTAGAATTGCAGCTGTACGGTGGACCCATGGCATTGTCACCGGACCGCCTGTTTCAAGCACCACGATGGTATGCGGATTTGCTTTGGCGACTGCTGCAATGAGTGCATCCTGTTGTTCTGGCAGACTGAGATTTGCAAGGTCGGCGTCCTCAGCCTCCCACTGCCAGGCGAAGACGATCGCTACATCTGCTTGCCTAGCTTGCTCTACGGCCTTATACACATCGCTACCGTTGTTGAAGGAAAACGCTACTTTGGGCGCTCTCGATTGCAGTGCCTTCAAAGGCGAAGTCGGAAACCAGACCTCGCTCCGCCATGCTGGGGCGGTTGCACCGATTGGATCGACCTGTGCAGAGCCCCCGCCGGATATCATGCTGCGGTCGGCGTTCTTGCCTATGACGGCAACCCTGCGTAACGTTTGCGATTTCAGCGGCAGTAGGTTGTTCTTATTCTGGAGCAAGACCGCACTAGATTCTTCAATGCGTTTTGAGATAGCAAATCCTGCCTCGGGATCGATAACGCTCTTCTTCGGGGGGTCATCCACGATGCCGCTGGCGAACATCGACCAGAGAATACGATGGACGTGTTCATCCAGATCCGGCACGGGAATCTTACCGGACTCTACAGCCGTCTTAAGCGACGACCCAAAGTACTGATTGAGCGGCTGCTCTTGATCTAGCCCAGCATCCAGAGCCTCTGCTGTGCTATGAGTTGCACCCCAGTCCGACATGACGAAACCGTGAAAGCCCCAGTCCTGCTTCAGGATATCCATGAGCAGATGTTTATTCTCACATGCATAGATACCGTTGACGCGGTTGTAGCTGCACATCACCGAGAACGGATTTCCCACTTTAATCCCGATTTGGAACGCGAGTAAATCGCTCTCACGCATGGCCCGATCATCTATGTCGGAATCAACCGAATAACGTTCGGTTTCCACGTCATTCAAGGCATAATGCTTGATGCCCGATAGTATATGTTGCCGCCCCTCGCATAGAATGCGATGTCCCACCATCACACCCGAAAGAACGGGGTCTTCACCCATATACTCGAAGCTCCGGCCATTTCGCGGGTCACGTATTAGGTTCACGCCACCGCTTAAGGAGGTGTTATATCCTTGCGCCCGGAGTTCCCGACCGATCAATGCACCATAGTCGCATGCCGCATCGGTATCCCAACTGGCTGCCGACGCAAGATTCGAGGGAAGCGCTGTTGAATAACGTCCATTCGCTGCGCTGAAGCGTGCTCCATAGGCGCCACCATCCATTTGCAATGCGGGAATACCGAGCCTCGGAATGCCAAGGTCGAAGCCATCGCCACCGTTCGATTGCCAGCGCACGGCGAGAATCTCCGGCGGCATGTTCGGCGAATCGCCGATTCCTTCCCCGTGCATAAGAAGAATTTTCTCGTCGAGCGTCATCTCGTGTATGACCAGATCAGCGCGTTCATCAGCAGATAAGGATGGGTTCATCCATAGTTGCGTCTTGGATCGAGTTTCTTGTGCGCGCCCTGCGGCTAGCAAAAGCACCCACATGACGAAACCTAGGCAAAGCTTTGACTTTATAACGACGTTGGTTTCACTTTGAAACAATAGATTCTCCTATCGGATGAGATTCTTCTTCTGCGCCAACTGAAGATAGCAACAGAGCGGGCCGTGCATGCGCGCAGTCTGCACGGAAAGAACAGAATGGCTTCGTTTCGCTAATCCGCAAGTTTGACAAGGTGCGTGATGCCGCGTTCTTTCAAATACTTTGCGTCTTGAACCCGACTCTCCAGAACGATTGCGGGCACGATGCCTCTCTCGATGAGCTTCATGTAGCGTCCAGCAAAGCGCCAGTCTGGCGGCCATGCCTCCTTGGAAAGTCCAAACTCCGGAATGACCAAAGCTGTACTGCGGGCCGCCACCGGCTGTGGAGTGCGCCGCAGCTCCGCAGCCAATTCGGCAAACTTCTTTCCCAGGGGCTTAGGCCTGTTCTGTTGGTCGATCAAGCCAAGTTCGTACTCATAGGAATCGAAGCTCTTGTCGGCACGATCGATATCATGCGAGCCCCACCACGTGATACCCCAAGCCTTGCCCGTCGCGGCGATGTTTCGAACAGCATCTTCCATGTATTTCGGTTGATAGTCGAGTGGGCACTCCTTGCTACTGACGCCGATCTCCTCCACCCAGACAGGACGGCGCAGGTCGTCTTGGAATGCGTACGCAAGCTCAATCGCATACGCCGCTAAATGTGCAGTGGCCGAATCGTTGTACTTATAACGGTCCAGTACGCCATCGAAGTAGATATAGGAGTGCACGATGGAGGCAGACCCCGTATTCGCGAGCATGTGTCGCGTAAAACCATAATCGTTGTACCAGTGCGAGTGGTCCACACCCAGGATGTTGAATTTACCCGGCGCGACCTTGTCGCAATACTTCAGCATATCGATTGCCCACACGTCCGCATCTTTCGTCGCCACGGGGTTGTTGCCCGCTTGCATGAGCACACCCATCTCATTGCCAATGTCAAAGCCCAGAAAACGAGGGTGCCTCCCAATGGTATCGGCTATTCTGCGGAACAGGAGCTTCTCGGCCTCAATCACCTGCGGATCGGTGAAGATGTTTCCCGCCGTCAGATCGCCCGGCTTCTTCAACGGCGCCACCCATGGCGGCATGAACGAGAGCCCGCTCATCCAGCCATTCAGCACCGTAACCTGTACGTCGAGTCCCACTGCGTCAGCAGCG
>Ga0116226_10006856_pt1 | contig 10253 bp, 5 predicted proteins | sample S1TSphfallax_FD_89692 | JGI IMG/M metagenome (GOLD analysis project Ga0116226, IMG submission 89692) | Host-associated microbial communities from peat moss isolated from Minnesota, USA - S1T2_Fa - Sphagnum fallax MG | ecosystem: Host-associated > Plants > Peat moss > Unclassified | place: USA...
GAGGGGGGGAGGGGGCAGGGGGGTGGCGGTGTGCTCATGTGCTCAGGCCAAGAGATACACTCACTACACACGGGTCAAGAACATGGGTCCACGCCAATTATTCTTCCCTTGCCTGACAACCGTTAACCTATATTGTCGCAGTGTCCTCAAGTCAAGCACCTCCCCCCCTGCCCCCCAAACCTATTTTCTATAACTGGTCCTTTGTGCCGCCTCTGACTCTCCTGTTGTTTCTACTGGACCGTTGCTTCCTTTCTAGGTATGTGTTTGTGGGTGTGTACATAAAACACACTCCCTCCCGTTCCCTTCCCACCCCACCTTATGCCTCCCCCTACCTACCCACCTTTGGAAGTGGGTAAGTATCCAAGGTTAAGTAGGTAGGGGATTTTAAGTGGTTCACCTATTGTGAAGGTATGTAATGCAGGCCTTGGGTGAACCGGTACCCATGTTGCTCCCATTGTAAAAACTCCCAGATTTTACTTAATTTACTTTTAAATAACTATAAATATCCCAGGCTTAGACTAAATCAGGGTCTCTGAGCTCTAATCCATCATCAATTTTTGTGCTTAATATGGCCACTAACTAAGAGGCCTCACAGTTACTAAAGTGAGTGCTGGTTCACCTTGGCCCAGAAGGCACCAGTTGAATGATTACTAGGTAGTTAGATACATGAAGATTTATAACCCTGCCTTCCCCTTGCTTCCCTGACCTAGATAACTACCTACTTAAGTGGGTAAGTATCAGCGTTTTTATTTTCATTTTTGGACTGTGGCATGGGTGGCAACAGCAAGCAGAGTGTGGATTCACATGTGGTGACAATTTTAGCTTTGTGGCCAAAAAAACACTGGCTTCAGCCATTGTATTATAAGTGCCCTTCCCCCATGTTATAACCATATAGATTGTAAGAGTTTTGGCACTTGCCTCTTTCTACTTGGTGTATAAATCTGGCTACCAAATCTTTGCATCCCTCACTTTCTGACTATCTACACTATTCCTATCCTAATAATATGGCAAAAAGCATGCCTAAGGTATTGCAAAATAGCACCCATGTATCAAAACAAAAATGGGCTAACCCAAAACTTTCTACAATCATGGAAACTAAAGACAAAACATTATTTGTATCGGCCTCCGTCCATTTGTTATCATCACATTAACCTAGCTTTCAAATGTAACTGCATATGGAAAACTTTCTAGCGTGACAAAATTTTGTGCATACATAGCAACAAGTTGCAAATGAAGGTTCAATTGATTTCGCAATTTGCTTTTCAAAAATGACACGAAACTAAAATACCTCTCATCTTCAACCAAGTCAAGAATATGAGTCATGGCTATCTTTGCTAACTTCAAGTATTCTGAAAATGTATAGGACAAAAGTTGACAAGTGTTAATGACCTTTCACAAATGAGTAACATGATCAACAATCTAGGGGTTCACCTTGTCAATAGTTAATGTTGATACCTCTATCATTGTTTGAGTTACATTAAACTTCATCGTTATCTTGAACAATTTTTGTTAAACATCCAAATCCCACCCGAAAATAATGGTAAGCATCATTGACTATTGTCACGACCTTCACCTTGGGCTTACGACCAAGGTAAGGGCATGGAAAAATGTAGGCTGAAAATGCAACCTGGGAGTCACATTCGCATTCCTAGGAGTGCAAGTAAGTGTGAGGAAATGAGCCCGCATACTCTCAAATGGACTCGCACTTTGGGAATTGGAGTCCTGATGGACTCCCAAATCTTTAGAAAGTGATTTGAAAGGTCAAAACTCATTGGATTGAAAAAATATTTATACCATTAAAAAGTCCCTGAAATTTAAATGTCTAAAATGGGCTCACATGATTCATTTATGTGCTTACAACACATGTTATGGCAAAAAGAAAGGTCAAAAATCAAAGTGTCAATTTGGCTTTTGACCATTAAAAATCAATAATCGCCCTAAATTAGATGTGTGCAGGTGGCATGCCACATATCATTAAAAAGATCTTGATGAGGGCTACAACTTTGGTTTCTACCTCACTTCAATTGAAGGTCTACACAATAAGTTATGGACCTTCAAAATGGCAAGAGTTTCAATTTCGGGAATTTTGAGACTCTCAACTTGAGAGTCCTAGGAAAAATGACATTTGAATCAGCCCATGTGGCAAGTCATAATGAATATTATAAGGGGGGAATGTGACTTCCCCCAAATCTGGGTCATGATGAGTTTTGTGAATTCGTGTATGTCTGTGATTTGTTTGTGCACCGAAAGTGCTCTAACTATGCACTAACCAACTTGTTGTTTGGTTTGTGCAAATCCATATTAATAATTGACTTGCTTGTCACTTGTCCTAGTCCTCATGTCAGAGCTCCAAAATCCCCCTCTTACCCTCGAAATGTTACTAACTAGAAAGTGTACCCTAACTCCATCTTCTGTTGCCTTCACTTTTGAACTCGCATTTGAATCTTTTAAGGAATTGAGGATGTGTCAACTATGAATTACCACATGCACATGGATTACCATAAAAAAATTTCAACACTTCCAAATGTTTTGGAAAAATCATGTATATATATGCTTATAACCAATATTGGGGATAATTTATTCCTCTAGCATTGAATATCGTTTATTTGGAAAATCGAACATCCAACTCTTCAATCAAACCTGTAGCAACCTCTGTTAATTCCAACCTCAACCAACAACCCAATTTTCTACATCAATTGAAATATATTCTGATCTAAAATGAATTAACCTAAAAGTCCTACAATTCGGAACAAACAAAATAACAAACAACAAAAATATGAAAAAGGATTTTAGTTTGGAATCTTACGCTTACAATGAACTTCTACAAGTTGTAACATTAGCAAATGTTGTTTATGTCATTGGAAACATCATTCTTGTTTTTGAATAGATGGCACCCAAATGAACCCATATTTTTTCACAATTCAACACAAAAAACAAGGTGTTCAATAATAGCAAAATTGTAATCCGTGACCCAGTTTGAATGGATCTATTGATCTAGTTGCATATTGTCAAACCATTCGGCTAGCATAATTCATCACTAGTGAATGTAGTGTTGTTAAAATATGGCCTATAAAATTGGCCCTGGCAAACCTTCACAACTACAATGCAATCATAGATAAAAACATCTTGTCTTTGAGCAAATTTCAATAATGAACCAATTGGAAAATGGAAGAACGACAACAAGTCCAAGGAACAAATGTAGGTCTATGAAGAGGCCCAAATTGGCTTGCAATAATAACATTCCAACAGATTACCACATTAGACAACTAGAAAGTGGAAAGTCTTCACATAATCATAACAAAATATATGTGGTTATTAGATCTTGTGAAGGCCCAAGAAGCAAACCATTTTAAACCATAAGAAATTAGAACATCCTAACATTTCTCACTGGAAGGTTTCACTTTAATTGAAATGATTAGACTGAAATCAAATTTTCAGATCGTGTACATAATTGATCAAAGTTAATCAAAATGACCAATTGATATGAGCAAACTTCTATGACTAATTAAAACAAATTAGGTTTTAGTGATATTAACTCAAATTTGTTCTAAGGTCCAAACTGAAAGGTTTTAAGTTTAATGAAAAATTAGACAAGACTATGTGTCATTAGAAATTTTAATCAAATGAACTTTTTCAAAAAAAAAAACCAACTAAGGCCAAACTAGAAGGATTTTTTATTAGAATTCAAGAGTAAACCAATATTTAAATGAAAGAATGGATAAGTGAATCATAAACAAGAAATTAGATTTTTTATTTAGATTTGATTTTCAATTCTCTAAAACCTAATAGACTTTAATTTGGTTAATTGATAAGTTTAAGAAAATTGAGAATCATTAAAAACAATTTGGACATGTGGGGTTTCATTTACCTTTGCCATTTGTATGGATTGTGACCTTGCATGACTATAAACAATGGCTTGTATTCTACGATGATTCTCTTCAAAGGATCCAACATTGACATCCATTGTGTGTCTTCATGTTTTTCAGTATTTTATTGCCATTGGTTTCTATGATTGTAACAAGTTTTTGGAACTCTAAGTGGCACTTGGGGGAGTGTGAAAAATAGGAATGCAAGTTTGTCATGAACACATCAAAACAATAAATTAAAAAAAGCTAGATTAGACAAAGACTGCACCGCAAGGTTTGTCCCATGAGTTACACAATGAATACCCATTGAAAAGGGTGCCCAAACATCTTTGATTTACCTTGTAACACTTGTCCCCCCCCAAAAAAAACAAAAGCCCCATCTACACCAAAGCATAACAATTTTTTTGACATGTCTTCCCTTGTTAAACCCCTAGACTTCATCAAAGCAACAATGATAATTTTAGTCAAATTTTTGCTACCCAACCCATCCATAATACATTCAATTTGAAGCAGAATAGGAACTTTGACCCATAATTGAACAACATATGCATGAGTGCAAATCCAAGAACCATTGTCAATAATTGTGATTTCATCACATGACATTGTTATGAATTGGGTAGCTTGAATAGCCTTGATAATGGCTTCCTAGACTTGAATATGCATGAATTCAACAAGGGTCTAACCAACATTGTCAAACCAATGCATGGAAGGATTGTTTTGGGACATTCAAACTTTTGAAAAGTTCATAAAAAGATTCATACTCTAGCATGGGTGACCATGGAACAAGACATGAAAAATACATTTCATTTGAATAACTTTTCTATTCCTTTCCCCTATAGGTCTGTTTACTTGAACCAAAACAAACTTGGAACCCCTATGTGCATATAATTTCATATTTTTCAAATGTGCGTAGTCTTTTGCAATATATTCCCCACCCTTTTTCACCCCCAAACTTGGCATATCCTGGGAAGCAATTCAATGACCCTAACGTTTAATTAAGGTATCCCATTTACAACCCATGATTTTTTCCTTTTTCTCAATCAAAGAATAGACTTTGCATTTCACTAGATTTATCATGCCATCTTTAAACATTACACCCTCTGCCCATGGCACCTTGGCTGCCCATTCAGTTTGAAACTTTTTTGTATTATCATATGACTTCTTCTATGGTTTACCTTTGTTACATTTTTGTTTCTTATTGGGTGGATCATCTACTACATCAAACTTTGACCTAGACAAATGACAAACATCAAGGACTTGACATTTTTACAAGGTAGGATTAGCAAAAAAATCATCAAGTCATAGAACAATGACATTAGAAGGAGCAACAAAAGGTGAAAGGGCATTAGAAGGAATAGTAGAAACAACAAATGACAAAGGGGCATCAAGATTTAAAGGCGGATTGAGACATGTTGCAAAAGTAAAAGTATTTGGGATTTTGGGATTAGAATCATCAAAATCAAGGGGACTCCAAGCCCCTTTGAGAGGTGACTTCAACCCATTTGATGAAGTAAAGGATGGAGGATACATTTTTGAATTTGATACCAACAACAAAGGAAAAGATAATTTGGGGTTTTGACTAGACTTAAAATAAGTTTGTAGCCTTGAAGACATATTCGGGAACTTGGAAGCTCGAGAATTTGGACTTGGAAACTTGGGAATTCAAGATAAAACATAGTATGACAAACTTTTTCAAAGCTCAAGAAAAAAAATCCAACAACAACTCTAAATTTTCAAAAGCTTGAAAATTTTGTAGCAAAGGGCCATAGTTAGAATTTTATTTGAAGATTTCATGATCAAACCCTTGAAGAATCACATGCGTCTACACCACAATTGCTTCTCGAACTCCAATTCTCCAAATCACGCTTCCAATTTGAATTCCACCAACAAAATCCTCGATCAAATGCATTAACCCCAACCTTCATCTTCAAGTTGGTAACAATTTCCAAACACAAATACAAATATGGCAATCTTACCTTGATCGTTGACACACTTTTTGGCACCAAGTTTGCACTTTCAGCAAAAAATTAGAGGTGACAACTGCAAGGGTTGAATTGCTCTCTAGCCTCTAAACCCTAATTTGAAAAATGAAACATGCAACAAGGTTTAAAGTTGAAGGCATTTCTTGGCAAGAGGAACATTGTGATCGTTGCATCACAAACGGCTGAGATGGCAAAAATGATAAATGAATGAAAAGTGATATGGCAACATCCATCATCATTACCGTCATTGCTTGACGAATAGCCTACACATTCCACTTTGTTGGTGATTGCATGCTAGAAATGAAGGGCGAAGTTTGGCACCAGATCAACATGAAAAAAAAAGCTGGTAAGTAGCATAGGTTAAGTAGGTAAGGCACTTGGTGATTTGTAGGTAGGTAGATAGATGCATGTGGGTGGTTTGTACATAGCTAATCACCATGGTTAACTATGCACGAGGATTGCAACAAAAAAAAGTGGTGTTATATGAGTCCACACACTATCCATCCTTCTATGACATGCCCCTGAGGGGGTCATTCACTTCTGCCTGTGGTGTCATGCTAGCCCCTTCGGAGATGAGTATTGGGCATAGATGGTTTATGAACCAATGTTTGCTTTGATGATTAGTTCATCTGCTAACTAAACTACCCATGGAGTAAGTAACTTGGCTCAAGCACGCATGTTTTAGTGAATGGTCTGAACTCATTACACATCAAGACTGTTCACAATAACTAGCACACTCAAGCTGGTTACTGAACATAGTCATCCCTCCTGAGAATCAAGATGCTGTCTTTTCATCTATGAAAGGGGCCTTCATGAAATTGTCGTCCAAGCAACTGAGGGTTACAGAATCATTGGGCCAACCAGAACAAAGGATAGTATTTTGTGGTAAGTATTAGGTCACTAATGAAAAAGGAGGTCGAAGTTTATGGGTTGTAACCAGTGTTGGGCAGATATTTGAAAAATCTAGATATTCATCCCTGATATCAGCCCCAATATCAAAATGATATTTGATGAATATCATTGGGGTGATATCCAGGGTTTTGGATGTCACCCATCATGATATATGACATTTTGATATTCAGAAACTATGTTGGATATCATGGTTAGTAGTTAGTAATTAGGTTAGGTTTATAGGCTCACATTAGGTTTTTTTTTTTTCATTTACCTGATGCAGTTAGGGTGGTGAGAATCCCTAGACAATTTTAAACTATTATGGTGACACATTTTTAAAGATCTTTTCAAAGTTGTAGTTAGTAACAGTTATTAATATGACTATACTTTCTTAGTGAATTAATTTATGATTTTGTTTTGCAAATGCTTTTTTGAAAAAAACATATATTTGCAACAAAATATTTGATTTAAAAAAAAGGATGTTGCCATTTGGAGTTTTTTCTCAAAATAATAAGAAGACTGGCACCCAACATAATTGATAAGCAATTTTTTTAATTTTCGATATTCAGAATCTGCTGATATCCAACTAACAAATTATCTGAGAACTCCAATATCTGAATCGGATTTTAAAATATGAAAATTTGATATCCATCCAAGGCATCTAAATTGAAAAAAAGAATTAAAAACTGTAATATCCTCATTTAGCGATTAAAAGAAAGATGGATATCCTTATTCGGTGGATATCCCAAAAAGATGATATCCACCCAACACTCTGTTGTAACCCATGACCTGACAGCCATTCAGAGCATCAAGATTCTCCCAAAGGATGGTTATGTAATGAAAGAGTAAGTAAGAATCAAGCAAGGTAGGTAAGAAAGAGACCCCAATAAAACCCAGATGGCGAGGTCATATGCATTACATACTAGGTAAGAGCAGTTATATGGGGCCAAGCATTAGATTGCATAAAGCTTGTAATGTAATTTTCATATTAAGAATTTCAATTGCTTGCTTTGTTTAGAAATTGTGTGTATTCATTACCAGTTTTTAAATTACCAATCAAAGATGGTAATGAATTGCCCAGTTCAATTCATTACCATCTTTGATTAGTCGGGTTGTACACAAGTGCAGATAACATAACAGATTCAAGAGCAAAAGAAAAAGCTCTTTCAACAATGAAATAAGCATCTCAGCCAATGTGGGTGGACATTGCACATTGTCAATGAAAAGGAAAAGCTTCATTTCCTTTGCAACAATAGGTTTGGTTTTTCGTCACACTGTAATATGGTCTTTATTGAATTAAGGTTGCACAACGTGCCAAAGGAGTTGTAAGTAAAAGCAAAAGCTTCATTTAAAATGTGACATGGCCTTGCAAAGGTCTATGCCAACTTTTTTGACAGCTTTATAAAAATATGTGGACAAACACATGGTTTCCAAGATTATTGTTCCTTAAAAAAAAGAAATGCTTTAATAAAGCCTTTCGCCTTTCCTTACTTTCAAGTTCCTTTCTAAGTCTTGAAGAAAGTGAAAGCATAATCCATTATCCCAAAAAAACCAAACTATTTCCCAAAACTTATATTACATTCATATTAAACCCATATTTTGATTTTGTAAAAAGAATTGGAAATTTTAAAAACTTTGCCAAAAAGAAGGAAAAGGTGCCAAATAAAGAATCACCCTAAACTCAAAAAACATCATGGACTGGAGCCCAAAATTGAGAGGGGGGGCGAGGGAGGGAGGGGGCGGGGGATTATATCTAAATAAAAAAACATTTGGAATGATTTTTATTAATTGTCAAAATTCAAAATAGTCATTAGAACTTCAATTAACCTGGTAGTGATTTAATTTTAAGGTCCTAGTTGGACAATTGTAGGCCCCCCACCCATCCTCTAGGCTCGTCCCGTGCTTTCTATGAATCAACTGGCTGTAGGGCCTTACCCTACATAAAACAATTGACACTCAACCATTGTCAACACTAAATGGAAATAATAATACCTCAAGAAAACCCCAACAATTTATTTTTTTAAAAACGAATTGGATACAATATCATGGGGGGAGATGCCACGATATGTTTACATATGTAAGAATTTAAAGAAAACATGATCATTTAGTTTACTTTCCCCCCAACTCCCTTGGTCCAAACTAACCCACCTACACCGTCATGTACCTATCTAGTGGGTAGATGACACTTACTATGTTTGGTGTGTGCACCTTGTATGTTATGTCTTACCAAGGGAGCATAGTAGGGGGTATCTACCCAAGTGAACTCGGTATATTGGTGTAGTTTTTGTTTCAAAACTTGTATATATTCCTTTTGACATCTTACGTAGGTTGGCCTCTTGGAAATCCTTTGGGTTTTTCCATTTGAGTTGACAAAACTTTCAGAAAACAATGATTTAAAAATCTTAATGCACTTTGACTAGTGATTGGATAGAATTTGAACCTGTAGTGTTTTGAATCCATTAGCACACACTTGTGATTGCTTTTTTTTTTTTATAATGCTTAATAGCGGTAATAGTGGTTTGATGCAAGTTTGCCATATTTTACCGACCTAGTAGATCAAAAGAAGGAACCCTATATATTCTTTTGAAAAGATGGACGTGTGTAAGGGAGTGGAAAGGGCAAAAGAGAAGATACCTTGGCAAAGAATGCACACAATCATGAAAACGAAGGAAGGAGTCAAAAAGAAGCACAAAGATGGCACACCAAATAAGAAAATAAAGGCTCAAAAATAAAGGTCTTGACGAAATATAGGTACATGGTGACAAAAAATATTGACTTAACTAATTTGGCTCTTGTTGAACACAAGGACATGAAGTTTGTCAAGGTGACTATGCCATGATATCATCACAATAGAAATCAAAATGTAATGTTTGAACCCTCAACTCAAAGCAATCCAAGAAATTTCCTGGTGTATTTGGAGCCTGCACCTTATGTCCACAAATCTCCTTCCTAAAAAAGAGGAGGGATCTTGCATGTAGGGTAAAGGCCTTGGCAGTGCATGTTACAAAGACTAGGGCTCGCATGAGGCAAAGCCAATTCTGGTAAAAGCTTGTTGTTAAGGGCTTTAATGAGTTTATTAACATGGTTTAGGGCCTACCCCGGAATGCCCTTGGAACAAGGGAAATTATGTTGGGTAACATAGCCTCCACATACACTAAAGAAATCAGACCTAATTTTTACTCATACATTTTGACATACCATGTGGGCAAATTCGTTTGATGTCAAAACGCTAAACTGGAGAGAACTTCAAGATCTTCTTCCTCCGCACATGTACACTTACATATGTAGGTGTACAATCATAAAGATGGCCATGAGCTCTTGTTCTTGGCACAAAAGAAATATGTAACCTACCTCAAACCAGCCAGCCCTTGGCTTTGCTTCCCCAAGGGAGCAAAGAAGCTCAAAGTGAATGTTTTGGGATGCCAGGCTTTACAAACTGTATATGGTACAAACTGAATGCACTACTAAAAAGCTGTTTTGCCGAAAGTTTGGTACCCATACTCTTGATGTGCAC
>Ga0116226_10006857_pt1 | contig 10253 bp, 2 predicted proteins | sample S1TSphfallax_FD_89692 | JGI IMG/M metagenome (GOLD analysis project Ga0116226, IMG submission 89692) | Host-associated microbial communities from peat moss isolated from Minnesota, USA - S1T2_Fa - Sphagnum fallax MG | ecosystem: Host-associated > Plants > Peat moss > Unclassified | place: USA...
ACCAGAGAACACTAGGAAGAAAGATTCAAGGAACAAATCCAAGAGGGGAAGGAGGTCTAGATAGACTTGCAAACCCTTTTGCATTGTAACTTTTGAAAATTTGATAAAGATTTTGTTTTTTCCAGCCCAAAGTAGCTCCAAATGAATATAAACCCTGCCATGCTCTTGCGATAAACAGTCCATCTCAAAACGATTTGCGAGTCATATTTCTTCAAAATCCAGAAGACCATATATACGATCTCACAGACATTGCTAAACTCTGACGGTTAAAATCATTCCAGAACATATTTGCGAAATCCTAGATTTTGCAAACTTTTACCGGCCTTCTGAAAATCGCAAGCTCTTTGCATTAAATCCTTTATCGGAAACCCAAAGAGTTTTGAGTCGATTCGCTAAATTGTAGTGTTGATGAGTTTGCTTCAAAACGTTTCCGATGTTAGTTGTATCGCAAATGTGTAGCGCCGTGGTGACCATCGCAAAGTGTTTCCGGTAGAAGTTTTATCGAAAACTAGTAGATTTTTTAGTCAATTCGCTATGTCTTTGCGATGTTGGATTTGTTTTCAATTATTTTCGATGTACTGTGAATCGCAAATCGTGTATAGAAGACATTATAATCGAAAATGTGTTGCGATGGGTTTAGTTTCGGGAGTTGCGAAGAGCTTGCGATTGTACGGGTGCGAAGGTGTGGGTTTCGCAAAGGCTTAAGAGTTTGCGACGAATTCATGTTCGAAACTGCGGGTTTTCGGAATCAGATTTCTTTGTTGTTTGCGAGGATATTTGGATCGCAATATGCCCCTTTTTTGTTGTAGTGATAATGGTTATTTGAAATAAATGATGTGATGCAATGGTTAAGGATTTGTTCCCCAAAGTGGAGGTGGGGAGTTCAAATCCTCCCACTTGTAATCCTAAACACCTAAACATTTAGATGCCTAGATGCCTTGGTGGTGGCTTGCCTAGCTTGAAGGTTTTTTTAGTGCTTAAGCTAGGTTGTGTTGGGTAGGTTTTCTAGCCTAGGTGGCCTAAGCCAAGCCCCCTAGGTTAAGAGGCTAGCATGTGGCAATATTTGATTGGAAAGAAAAAAATTATATATATTTGTTTTTTAAGAAAATTGTGACACATGGCACTTTGTGAAGTTGCCATATGTCTTGTTGGATATAGGACAATGTCCTTTGCGACTGTAATCATGGGGAATTGTAGTTGTTGCTGTGATTGCAACTAATGTGATTAGTGGCATTTATGACATGGTCTTATGGACTAGCAATCATGTAGTCGGCTCTAGTCATAGATGATGCATACGATTGGATTTTTGTAGTCGTAAATGTCACATTTTGACATTATGAAGGTTTTAGATTTTAGAAATGAAAGATGATTTGATAACTACATCAAGTTTTGCAAACCAACTTATACATGCATGACAATGTAAAAACAAATTGAATGAAATTTAGGAACCCAACAATTCCCACCTATAACCCACAAAATAATTGCTAAGTAGAGAATTGAACAAAATAAAATAAATACCCACTAGTCTTATATGCCTAGAAATCCTAAAACAACAAAAAACAAGATTTAAAAAAAAAAGACCAAACATGCATTTGTAACATAGTAATTACCTCCTTGGTTATTAGGGCAAATGTTTGAGGGTGATAATTACTTTGTTGATTATAGTTACAAATTTTTATGGAAATAATTCCCCCCCTATTTGCTATTTCAAACCTTTGTGGTGATAATTACTTTCCTCTTTATTGTTATAAACCTTTATGCACCTAATTAATTTTAAAGGGTAAAAGGTAACTCTTCCCCCTTTGTCTTACTTTTCACACTAAAGAACACCCATAATCCTTAATTATATTACAACTATTTTCTACTTTTATAAATCACATTTACACACACAAATTTAGCTCATTAGATTTCCACACCAAAAACATTCATTTACACACTTCTATCCAAAATTTCCCTAATACATTTCCATGTACACACATAAATATGGAGGTAAGAAGTAAGGATTAGAAGTTTATAAGCTTATTGCCCCCAACCTCTTGACATTACCTTTTTATTCAATTCATTAGGAAAAAAATGAAAATTTACAACATGTCCTTATGACTAATTTTTAATTACATGCAACATATATACAATTAAAATCCTTCTAGTTACATACATAAAATTATGTGTAACCATAATTGCAAGTGACATGACACGTCAACAAAATTTGGATGGAAGAAAAAAATCAATAAATATGTTTTCATTTTGATTAATTGTATATGTAAATTGTGCGTTTGCAACTATGTTCTGACTAATTTTGTCACCAACAAGGGCTAATCAATTGTTACCATGTAGCATGTGTATGAATATTTTGAGAAAATTCTATTGAAGTTTGAAAATATATGGGTTATTGAAACATCGTAATTGTGACATGTGGTGTTTGATCCTTTGATCTTAGTATTCAAGATCTTGTGATCGAGGATTGCCCACATGATTTCAAGATCATGAATAAGTGGTACCACGTGGCAAAATTATGAATGTTTTGAAAAACATTAATGAAATTTGAAATATATGTTAAACAAGTAGGTCTAGCAAACTAAGTAGGTAAACTTTCACCTACCCATCTATTTAAATACCAAACTACCTAACCTATGTACTTAACTTACTTATCAACAAAATAAGTAGGTAATTAAATAACTAAGCAATGTAAATAGATACTAAGGAGGCATGTAAGTAGATATGTTAGGTATATAGGTAGGTAAATAAGTAAATCTTTAATGAATTTTTAAAATAACTTTTTTTAATGTATCACTTGTATATATACCATAGTATACCCCTAATAAACATTCAATGTATTTTTAATATTTATACTTTAATAAAACCATAATGATAAACCTTAAACATATTTTTAATGTACAAATAATATATTCTTCACATACATTATATACACCCTTAATACAACCTTAATGCATCCTAAAGATATACATTTTTATATATTCATAATACACCTTTGTATATTTACAAAGGCTAGGTCCATACCATAGTGGTACAAACTAATTTTAATAACTATTGTGATTAATGATACACAAATGATAATTCATAAACAAAAAAAAATCTAGAAATTGTCCACATGGATGGATGAAGAAGTTAGTAATTACAATGTAGTTGCAACATAGTTGTAGGAATGCCAAAATTGGTCAAAGTTGGAAAATAGTTGCAAAAACAACAAAAGTTAGTTGCAAACACCATATAATTGCATGTAGTCACAAATAGAGTGATTGCATTTGGCAAAGTTCTTCAAATTACAGACCAACATACAAACTCAACTAAGAAAACAACATTAATATATTTGATCTCTCACACTTCAACATTCAAAATCATGTTCGAATTCCAAAAATAGTCCCCTTAAATAGGTAAGGCAATTGCCTTCTTATCGTTTAAAAATGACACTTCCACTCACTACCTTTCATAAATGTTCCCAAAAAATTACAAAATTAGCTCAAGTTTTATTTTGATAGCGTCATTTTAACCCAATTTTAGCCTGTTACCATAATTCTTGACTTACCACATAGCCATGCAATATGAAATTTTCCTTGTAATATTTTCCTATTCAATGAATTCATGTTCTTCAAAAGGTTTAATGGATAGTTGAAATATTTTTAAATAACAATCATCTATTAATTTTAGATGGGCATGGTTCATAATTTACCTTAGAAATAATATATAACAAGTACAATAGTTTGGTTAGACATGATCACCTTGTTTTTTCACACATACTACATATTTTGTATCCCCTATATGTATTTTGTTTTAAGCCTTTTAAAACAACATTCATAGAAGAAAGGGATGAGACTACAATTAGAAGTGATTACAATGAACCAAACAAGATTCTTTTAACTAGACGGGTGAATAAAACCTTGAGTAAAACATTAATGAAATAGAATGTCATGAAGTCATGGTTTCAAGATATGGCCTCTTTAATCCAAAGGCTATGGATGACAATAATTGGCCCAACAACAAGACTATTTGGATGATAATAATGAGGAAGATGAGAGGATTACATATCATATGATGGAGCTAAATACAATCATCAATTGGGGGAATAACCTATCGTTACAAAACTACTTAATATACAACAAGAACCATTCATTATGCAACTATTGGAAACAACCTTAATTACAAACTATAATGTGAACATTCATATCATGTGAATATATGTTCAAACCTTTGTGTGATAGAAGATTGGTTTGAAAAACTTAATGAACATGTAGTCAACCAAGATGAATTTAGTTCACAATTATACCATGAGTTTTAGAACTTTCCAAATTTGCTTCAAAAGTCAATGAACTTTTAGAACTTGTTATCACTACCCCCATTTGCTTGCAAGACACACCACTTGGGCAAAGATGCATTATCTAGTAAATTACATATAATCACATTTTATGACTTATGATGAATATTTAGGTATCTTATGAATAAAAGTCATGGATAAGGCAACAACATAAGAGATAAATAATTAAAGCAAAAGGAGAGGGAAAAAGACTAGGTTATAAAAGCAATAGATTCTTTAATTGTGATTAAATGAATGGTTTAATAATTAGTTCAGAAATGTGCAAGAATAGAGTTCATATATTTTTGTTTAATTTATATTGACTATCACGAAAGCAAATGATTGCTTTCACCATAAATTTTAGGTAGGTTTATGAGCCCACCCATTAATGTACAAAGGTGTTAATCTTAAAATGATAATACAAATTTAAAAACATGCCATGCCAAAGGCAAAAACTAAAATGTAAGCAATAGGCCGCATTAAAGCAAAGGGGCACCACACCTTCTTATGATTAAACAAATGAACATGGGGCAAGGAAGTTAAGGGAGGACGAGGATAGGGTCATGAAAAATAAAAAGAAGATTGACATTATGAACATGAATAAATCAAAGATCAAGATCACAAATGTGAACATGAAGATTAGAATCATGAATAGGAAAACAAAAGCTAGGGTTATAAACACAACACAAAAAGGATGATGAAATGAAAGGGAGGGTTGCCATTATCTACTCCAAGTCCACCTCAAACACCTTCATGAAAGTAAACGATGAAGACAAATTAAAAGTGCAAAAACATTGTGTGCAAGATCATAATCATGGAAGGCATACACAAAAGAAAAAAATTAAGCATTGTTGAACACCATGAACAAGATCAAAATTGCGAAAACAACACAAGTAGAAAAAACTTCACAAATAGGATCAACATGATCATAATGAAAAATAAAAACCCATAAAAATGAAGGAAGGTGTGTGTATAAGAACGAACTAAGAGAAACAACTCTATCTTGCAACAAGAGGGGTGAATGATATTGAACACAACAATTGTGCAAAAAAGGAACCACCATTGGGGCCCTTGTGGTAGGGCTGATGTGTGAGAAAAATCTAAGGTTCATGGAACCCCATAGCCCCCTATGATGTAAAATTAGGATACTTCATTTAAAAAATATTTTCACCTTTACAAGACATGTGATCGATTTATATGTAATGGAGGTGTTCATTTTTGCTATCATCCATTTTGGTGATGGGGTAAGTAACTTCCAATTGTCAAAAATTTGAAGATCCCTTCATAGGTGGCAAAAAATGGACAAGGATACAATGCCATGTGTTTCTAACGAGTATAGAACCCACTTGGCTGACCTTTTGTTAGGGCTTTAGTCTTCCCATGGGCCTTGGACCCTTCATAAGGGGAAGGGAGCAAATCAAGTCAAGGCCAGGAGGAGATGGGTAACCCACCAGGGCACTGTTTATGAAGCACTGACCTAACCACCATGGTTAGCTAGTGAACTGGAACCCAACAGAAAACTGTTTCATGACCACTTACCATCCATCCTTCACATTGCAAGAGTGTTCCCCACGGATGATTCATACTAGCCTACTTGGGGAGTCCCGTAGGGCAAGCCACAGTTCCATTAGATGGGTAACTGGTTTATCTGGTGCCCGTTTCAAAGTGGAACTGGTTTTTGATTGCCAATTCATGATTCGAGTGCCTTTATTACTCATCAATTTGCATTAAAACTGAAACTAAATAGTACCTAAAGTAGAGGTAACAAGGGATGTGTCACAACTGTGGCCTTGCCATTTACATTAAAAAGTATGGAAATTCAATGAAGAATTATGGAAATTCAAATATTTCACCATGCAAAAATATAATCTTCAAAAAAATCCTCTACAAGAAAACCAAAATCCTTCCAGATATTATAACTCTATAACTAATCTCAAGTTTTAACACAAGCCCAAATATCATGTTTCAAACATCCTCATATAAGAATAAATAGACCTATTATTATTTACCTAGGGACCTATAAAAATCCCTTAAGCTACTATACTCTATAATGAATTTAAACACAACATCTTTGCCTTGGTAGGCAAGGCCAATAAAGTATAGGAGAAGGGTCTAAATGTAGACCCTTCTCCTACATACAGAGCCGGAAAGATTTTCTTTCCAGCTTTTAATTTTTTTTTTTTTTTTTTTTCACTCACTCTAAAGTTTGTCCTTGGCCTTTTACTGTTGGTGGCCTTGCTGGTTTTGTCGAGCTTGATTGAGCTCAACCTTCTCTTTCAACCTGGTTTGCTTTGCTTTTGATGTTGCTTCAACACAAAAGGCAGCAACAGTAGTGGATTTTGTGAAGAGAGTTGGTTCCTACATTGCATTCTAGAGATGTCAAAAGTTCTTTACAAATGGATTTCAGCATTTTTTTTTGATGGTGGACTCATGCTTTAATGGACTTGAGACTTTCTTTTCTGGATTTGAGACTTAATTCTAGCTTCGATCAACTTATGCAGCCTCTATAGTTCACATATTGAGTTGTCATGATTTTTTATTTTATTTTATTTTTTGCTTGTGTTGATTTTTTTGTTTGTCATCTGTTTTTGAAATTTTTTGAGTAAATAAATTCTCATAGTCATCTCTTGAGTTGTCATTGTTTTTTTTTGTTTTGAATGAACTTGTCCTTGTCTTGTTTTATTTTGGAATTCTAATGTGTAGATCTTTAAATTTAATTTTGAATTTGTAGAAAGATTTTTTTAAATGAAAAGAAAAACTCAATTAAAGAAAAGAAACAAGTTGGTAAAAAACGAAAAAAACAAAAAATCTAAAAACCAGTACATTATGAATTTCATAAAGAACCGGCCAGTTTTTTCCTTTGTATATTTAAGTTGCTCTTGAGGAGTAATTTTTCATTGGAACTACAGATTTGTACAAAACAGACCCTTCTCTTATGCATAATGGTACCTTGCAAATTTCATAAGATACTCCAAGAAATTAGGCTTCAAAACCAATCGAAATAAACAAACGAAGAGATAATCTCTCTAGTACATTATGAGCTTGAATAGAACACAGAAACAGATTATGTGAGAAAGAAAATTTGAAAGAAAATCTTCCTTAGAGAGAGGGCTTGTTAGCCATCTTCTGCTGATGATATTTTCATCCATCCATAATGGGTTTGGCCATCCTAAGTTTGCAAAGAGAGAGCTAGCTCTTTACTGGTGCTGGGGTTTCCCTTTGTTCACGAACAAGAAAAGTCCAGTGTGTTCAAAATTTGAACTTCTTTTCATATTTTTCTGGATGCAGGCTCACTCGCTCATCACAAAACGAAAGTTTCAAAACTTTTGACTTTCCCAAATTTTAAAATGTTTACATAACTTGAAAGGGTCTCAAGATAGAATGATGCAGGCTTCCCATTTGGCGCACTAGAGTAATGTATGTGTGAAGATAGAATGATGAAGGCTTCCCATTTGTCCCACATGTGTGTGGACTAAATAATCCACATGTTTCTAAATATTGCAAATATCCATATGCTTAGACTAAATCTAGGTCTAATCTAATCTAGGAGTTCAAATCTAAGTTACATTTTTTGGGCTTAATAGATAGGGTGTTCTTTGCAAGGGCTGGTAGCCCAGGCCCAAAATGTTGACCAACTCTTTTGGGAAGAGAAATTTCATGCAGCCAATGGGAAGGCCCAAGCATGCACTCAAGGTGCCTTGCTTTTTTTTGGCCCTTTTTAAGTTTGAGAGGGGAAGGGTTTTTTTTCATTTTTCCTTGGTTCCCAATGTGTTCCCACTATGTTCCTTTTAAGTTCCCAAAGGTTTCCCATCAGGTTCTCAATATGTTCCCCAACATGTTCTCCATAGCAAATCACTTTTATCCCATAGACAAATGTTGTCCTCCTTTCATCTATATAGGTGGGCCAAAGGGGAGGAACTCTACACTTCAAAATAAAACATTCTATTTTGTGAAATCTCCATAGTTTCATTTTTCTTAAATGATTGGGCCAATCAAATTGACTCGTTCCCAAAAAAAAAAGAATTGAACTTGGAAGACACCTCATATAATTAATAGGAGAGATGAATAGGAGAGGTGAATTAAATGGCCTCACTCAAAGAGGTGAAGGTACAAACTGTGGGTGCTGCTGGTTCACCTTGCCCAAAATCAAAGGAACATACTGAGAACAAAATTAGAAACAATGCCCATTCAGAGCATCATTGGGAATGAAACTCCTAAAACCAAAAAAAATCTTCAAGTTCCCCCCCTCTGCCCCACCCTTTCACTATTGCACCTCATTGGATATCTCAACAATAGTTCCTAATTGTGTTGAGTACCTCTTCTTGTCTAGGCTAAGAGCATCTCCAGCGGTGCTGAGTATGTGATCCTCACAGTACACTTGTACTAGACGAAGAGAAGTCAAAACATGCCCGTTTGGCTCAAGAAAATGGTTTTGGCTCAGAATGTTATTCACCTACAGAAAAGAGTGTAATAAATATGATCTTACTACTGCTCAGTGTTTCTAATTGGCGCGTCATGATGATTGATCCAGGTGGTTTGCTATTAGTAGTCCCCCACAACTACTATTTGTTGTCCCAGTTTGAGTTTTATGGGTGGGCGTGCCCAAAAGTACAAAAGTAAAATTGGTTGTGAAAAATAACTTTGCAGGTCACATACTGAGAACCGCTGGAGATGCTCTAATAGTGGGGCCAATATTAAATTGTGTGTGGGGGAGGGGGGTCGGGGGGGGGCCAAGTTTGGTCTTGCAAGCTTCTCTCTGCCCTCGAAGGAAAAAAAATATTCTGCCCTTGAATGAGGAAGAAAGAATGGATTTTATTTTTTCTTGATTCATATTTTGGGCTGCCCAGAAACAACCGGCCTGCTTGTACAACGTTACAAACTAAGGCCCGCTTTACACTAGGAGTCAGGGCCAAAAATGCTTGTGGCCAACTTTGAGTATTTTTGTGTTGCAAATTGGGCCCAAGTTACTAATAAATGCTAGAACATTGGCCCCAAGGGTTGCATATTGGCCTCCCAAATTTGATGGTATCCTTTTTTCAGCCTTGGGGCTAATACAAAGGCCATAACGTGAAGCATTTATTAGTAACTTGCGGGCAGATTGAAAAGTTCTTTTCCTATTTCGGCCTTGATTCCTAATGTAAAGCCCTTGGGGGCTGATTTCAATCAACATTTGCACTGATAGGAATGCTCGATTTGGGTTGAACATTGGCCCTGACTCCTAGTGTAAAGCGGGGCCCAACAAAGCCTGAGATAGTTGGAGATTGCAACCAAAAATCATCTACCATATGGGCAAATCCAAAGTTGCATTATTTGCAAAATTTCAAGTGGCAATCCCCAGAGAACCATTGACAATACAAAAGTGCACTCTCTGGATCCCATTATGGCAGCAGCTGCTTATTAAGAAAAACAAAAAACAAAGCTTCCTTTAGTTTTTTTTATAAAAAAAACACCCTAAACCCTAAAACTACTAAACTAAAAAAGCCTTTGTATTAAATATGGTTTGTTAAAGAAAATAATAGTAACTGTTGTAAAGCACCAGCAAAAAATATTTAGTGTATTTGGAGGGCGTGTTATGAAGTGGATCTGTTCTCCACCAATGCCCAAGACATTGGAGAAAATGAAACAGCCACTTGAACGAGCTTTTCCCCATTTTTCCTATGATACCAGATGGATACCCACCGGGTATCATTGGGAAATCCACTCACTGGGTATCATGAGAAAAAGATGAAAATGAAAATGAAAATATTGTGCGGGTTTGAAAGGGCGTTCATGGGCAGTTGAAAAGGTGGTTCATATGTGGTTCAAATGCAACATCCCCCCCCCCCCTTTTGCATTGTCATAAAAAAATGGGCACAAGAACCCCCTAATTTACAAGACATGATTTTTTTCTTCTGCCCTGCCCGGAACTATCCTAAAAGGGATTGGGAGTTAGTGCTAAGGGTGG
>Ga0116226_10006858_pt1 | contig 10253 bp, 10 predicted proteins | sample S1TSphfallax_FD_89692 | JGI IMG/M metagenome (GOLD analysis project Ga0116226, IMG submission 89692) | Host-associated microbial communities from peat moss isolated from Minnesota, USA - S1T2_Fa - Sphagnum fallax MG | ecosystem: Host-associated > Plants > Peat moss > Unclassified | place: USA...
GAAATCTGGTTGACAAGATTCTGGGTGGATGTGTATGTATCTACACACTCTGTAAGGAGCTGATGAAGTCATTGGGTGGTTATGGCAGTACACCATTGCTATTTGTGATCAAGGTGATGATGTTTAGACACTTTGTGAGTGAATCCCATGAGGTTATGGCTGCAATCATTGTTGTGCTACCTTCAAATTGTTGTTGTGGAGGGTTTTTCTACAATTTCATCAATATCTATTGCTTTGGCTGCAGATGCCACGTTTGTGTGATGGCAAAAATTCATGTGGGGTGCTGTTTTGTGCTCACTTGGTTCTCTTTGACTTTCCCCTTTTTGTCTGTTATTCTATGGTTTTTTCTTCTTATTGTGTGCTATTTTGTTTTTTCCCTGCAACTTTTCTGTATGTTTTCTGTTTCTAGTTGCTAGCCAATATCATGGCTTAGTCTTCTTGTTGCTTCTGGACTTGCATTTAAAATGCAGTTCACAGGTTAGTGGATGCATTGACCTATACCTACTGTAGGCAGCTGATGAAATCAGGGGGGAGTTTGTGACATACAAATTGCTATCATACATGCTGATGGTCCCTGAACAAGTGAGAAACTCTCACTTTTTTTCATACTAGTTTTTGTTTCTTCAGTTTAGTTCAACCCTTTTCTGTTGTCTCTTGTTCCTGCTTCTATAATTCCTGATATCTGGAAGTTTTTCTTTCACTTCAAGGAAAAGCTTGTAAACCTTTTCTGGCTTTACTGATGGTGAGTATGGAAATTTCTTGATTCTCAATTTCTTGATTCCAACCTTGCCTTCCATTACTGGACAGTTTTCTAACAGAAAAGCATAAGCTTTCTCAGGATTAATCCAGGTAGGACCTTAACCTTGTCCCTTATTATCATACGCCAAATCCCTAACCTTGTACCTGTTGGCCTGTATCCAAATCCCTAACCTTGTACCTGTTGGCCTGTATCCAAAGTTTTCTGCCGCGCAACTTAAAATCTTAAACCCTAAACCCATGTATTATGTACATCTTATATCTAGTCCCAAACCCTTAACCCTGTGTTGTATAACTTGAATGCACACAAGCCTAAATCCTATACCCTAAACCATGTGCCTTAAAAGTCCATAAATTGTATTTCTTATCCCCAAATTTGATGCAATAACACAGACCTTAGCCCTTACATCCTAAATTCAAAACCTAATTCTTATGCCTTCAATCTGAAACCTTAAAACTCCATATCATGTATCAAATGTATCTTTTGTCCTCAATCTTAAACTCCATGTCGCATATCAAAATCCTCTACAACTTAATTGTTAGATCTTATGTTTTTCAACCTTAACCTTATGTGTTACTTTAACCTAAACCTTGTACATACTTCATCATTTATCTATAATCAAAATTGTTGAACATTTAGAGTTGGGGTTTTAAGGTGTTAGGTTTGTGGGTAAAAGTAAGTTGGACATTGGTCATAAAGTTTAGGGATTAGGGTATAAGAAATGTGGTCTTTGATGTAAAATATGAAAAAAATAGGGCCTATGACCTTAATGTATAGGAAATAATGTTTCCGTTTTGCAGATTATGATTTAGGGTCTAAGCCCTCAAAGCCTAAGGCCTTATGCACTGTTTAGATGGGCGTTTTAAAAATTTGCTTACATTGAGTTTTTCGATGGTGAAACAAATGTCAAATCAATAGGAATGTTTAAAGACCATCAATTTTGGTGATGCACAAAATATTTTACCCCATCAAAATAAATGGCTACACATGGTTAGTGCATCTATATCCTTAATAGCTTAAACCTAACATTGGCCACACCTCCCCCATTTTTTTTGAGATTAAAAAATGTATGTCAATTACCTCCAATACATCACAACCAATTTTTTCCTTGCACATTCAATGTGTAATAGGTTGTGTATGTGCACTACAAGAAAAATCCTTTTTCTTATTCTGCCCAACACGGCACAATCAAATAAAATATACAAGTTAGATGACAAAAAAGAAACATGCAAGAAGCCCATAAAGGTGTACATCAAATATGTGTGGTAGGTGTACATAATCTACATAGCAAAAGCATGTTAGACAATTTTTTAGTTTATTTGGAACTAATTCAAACAACATTTGATGAGCTTATCCACAATTTTGGCCTCGTGGCCTTAGGCATCACATGATTACCCTAGACAAAGGGTAGAAAGCATAAACCAGGCATGTTCCCAAATTCATTATAACTATGTCAATCACCAATCCATACGTAACGTTGGCCTCATGGCCTCCTTGGGCATCATATGATTACTCTTGACAAAGGGTAGAAAGTAGAAACGAGGCATCTTCCCAAATTCATCATAACTATGTCAATCACCAATCCATAGTAATGTTGGCCTCATGGCCTGAGGCATCATGTGATTCCCCAAAACAACTGGCACTTCCCAAATTCATCATAACTACACCAATCACCTTGGTGGAAAGGGTTTACTTACCTCTATTATCAAATGGTCCCATCCACATTGGTGCTAATTGTAGCATGTTCTCCCCCTGATCCCCCAATGTTCCCAGACATGATATTGTTGGATTGGTGTGATACAGGCAAGCTGTCTCACCCCTTGGAATCCAAATGCTATGGGTAAAAGCCCACTTGAAAAATAATAGATTAGCATATCAAATGCCCTTGAAGTAACTATCTTCATGAGACATCTAGAGCAGTTTTTTTGGGCCAAATTTCATCACTTTGTAACAATAAAAGGAGTGGGGGCTTTGAATCCTACAAAGGAGTTTTTTTTGGGAAAAAGCTGCACAAGGTCACCACATTTGGAGGAGACAAAAGCTCAATTCAGCAGATTTAGACCATAGCTTCTATGAAGTCCCTAGATTATAGGGACATTTCCAAACATTTCCTCTTTGCTCTCCATCCTGTAGCCAAATTTGGCTAAGTCCTCTTTTGGAGGCTTGTCAATCCCCGTACCTTAATAACCCCTGATCCTATACTAGAGGCTAATGTTTTTGGAAATAGAGTTTTTATATCAAACTTGTGATGACCTTTTTTTTTCGGAAATTTTAAAACACAAATGGACAGATTCCATTGCAAAGAGGAAAAGGAATACAAAGCCCACCAGGGGGGCAACCCCAGCCAGCAGACAATCATCTCAACCAATAAAAGTCACATTTACTGGGCATGTGGGAAGACCGCTGAACTTTATGGCCATCTCGAGCACAAATAGCATGATGTGCGCACCAAGTCTCATTGAATTCCTCAACGAAGGCTTGCTAAGTAGTGGGTGACCTCGCAATTCTCATTCAAGGTCCTAGCCCAATCTAGCCTACCATAATCCATTAGGCCTTCCCATATACCTTACCCTAAGGTCTGTTTTGTCATTAAATAATCCACAAAATAGTGAAATGAAAAATTTCAAAAATAGTGTTGACATGTTGAAAATCATCATAATTATCATAGGTTACACTCTAAAATAATTTCATTCCTCATATCATAATATTATAATAGATGAAGGAAAAGATTATAATTTCAAAAAAAAATTAAATCATTTTTTGAAAAAGAAAATTATTTGTTGACCCTAGGTTACGGTACATCTATTGTATTTCTTGTCAAGCCATCAACAATTGTTGAAACATAGGTCATTCATGTCAATCCAACCAAATAGTAAACCCATAAAAAAGAGTAGTGTCCATGTTGATTAACAACATTCGACTTTCTTCAACAGCCTCTTGTTAGATACACAATGTTCCACGTGTAGGCCTTTCCATTGCCTTTCTATGTTTGGGGAAATTTCAATCGATGCAAAAATGTGAATGTCCATGACTAGGCCTTTCATAGTTTTTCACATTTTCAAAATATGTTTTAAATGGTTTGTGATGTGTTACAATTGCATGATAGTGATTACCTCAATCCTAGGATTTGCCTTTGTCCTCCATTTGTTGATTACAAGAGTTTTTTTACCATAGGGACTAGATGAATCATGCATTGTTTTTCGTTTTGATTTTCAACCAAAGATCATGCCAATTCGGTTTGAGATCTCAAGGGAGGATTGGGTCCCATTTCTTTGGTGTGGTCTTGGTCAAAGTTTGTTGACCATTGATTAGTTTCCCCCTATCTTGACCATGTATTCCATGAGGGCATGTAATTTGATGTAAGTAAATTATTATTTATGTAATTACCTATGGGTTAAGTTTGGTAATTTAGTTGGTGGTTGGATTTCATAATATATTTATGGTTTGATCATAACTTCAATTGATGTGCATGGAGTTACACATGATAATTTATGTAAAAAAAAAACTTTCCTACATTAATGTGCATGTTGAATCACATTCGAAGCCATGTGATGTGTAAACTTTAAGAATTTTTTTGTTTGGTTTCCTTTTGGTTAATAGAAGTGGATGTTTGTGACCTTTAGGAATACATGCACTTAATGAAAACAAGTTGTTGTATGAGTGTAAAATTACATGGAATAAAATTGTGAAGGAAATTGAAATTTTAGTCTTGAAAAGTTTTGACATAGTTTGTGTGTGGGTCCATTCATGATTGAGGTACCAAAAAGGAGTGTCTAACTAAAAAAAAGACTACAAAAGATAACTTTGGATTTTTTTTAATCTTACATTACTATAATTGTAGTGGATTGTTGTATGCCAATAAATAAAATGATTTAAAAAAAAATTAATAAAAATATTTTTTTTAAATTTGGAAAATATGTAAATGTCATTTTGAGTCTTGTAATATAAAGTAATCAAGTGTCTAAAGTACATTTTTAAAAAGGGAATCAAAAGTAATGCATAAATCATGTAATTGATTTCAAAAAAATTATACAACAAAAACATGCCCCCTTTTATGAAAGTACATGTTCATTAGATGAACTTGATGAAAAACCAAATGAAACAAAAATTTCAAATTTTTGAAATTTTAAAGAAAAAGGTTGCAAGGCAAAATATTGATTTTTTAAACCATTTGATGAAACAATTATGTTTAATGGATTCAAAAAATTTAGCTTTAAATACAAATCACATGTGCATGAAATAATCTTGCCAAAAAACATGTTTGGTTCTACATTAAAACTCATTTTGGGATTTTTTAGGATTTTTTTCGTTTTTGGCATTAAACCAAAATATTCATACACAACTATGTATGAATGTGAAAAATCACCATTAACACATGAATTATCTTATATTGGAATATTAAAATTTTCTCACATAAGTTTGTTTCATGTATATGTTATTTGTAAAAATCTTTCAATTTTTTTCCTTTTTTGTTACCCTAACTATATATGAACCTATTTGTGAAATATATGGTAGAAGAATGGTGTGGCATATTAGTTATACATAGAAAATAGAAAGGTGATAGAATATTTATGCAAACAAGAACATAAATTTCCATGATTATGTAATAAACATACATAGTTTCGATCTTAAACCCACTTTTGATCTACACCTTTTGGTTCCATAACTAGGACCCGAATCTATGTTTTAAATATGTTGTGAAACTTAGTTTTGTTGTCAAAAGTTTGATAGAAAAGAAAATATATATTTATTTTGTTTTAGAATGTGAGATGCAAGGTGACTTGTTTATTCATGAATCATGGACAAAAATGTCAACATGGGTTGAAGAGATTCAACTTGTGGCAATGGAAATTACAAGATGCAAGTCAAGTCAAATTTCGTGCACAATTGAATATAACATTATGAATACCAAAAACACAAGTCATTTTATTTGACCCCAAGTTTACTTTTAGATTTTAAATGTAATTTTAAGCACGAACTAAAAAGGAAAGAAAATGGCACGTGTCAAGCCATATGAAAAAATGTAAATAGAATATCTACAAAAAATAGTAGGCATTCATAAATAAGTTCATACTTATTAGACTTTGTTGAAACCTTGAAACTTTTTTGTTTTTGATGTAAAAAATGTTGTAGGTTTTTGAAAAGAATCAAAATAAATATATGTTTTATTTCTAGTACTAGTGTTTAAAATAAAACATTAATGTTAACGATAGGAGAGGCTTATGATTCACCTAGCACATAATTTTCAGGAAATAGGCAACATACCCCATCACTAACATTAGAAGTTGTTGGGCTAAGTTCACATGTTGAAAGACTTATTAAAAAGCCTAGAACTATAAGTGAACCAAAAGTGTTAATGTCATAATTACATAGACAACACGAAAAATCTGGGCCCCAACTTAACCTTAAACATGCAAAGCAACACTAAAAGGTGATCACACCAAAACAACATTTACTCACTTGGCTTAACAAGAAGGATGCAATTCCAGATTATGCCAAAACCAATCATTTTCATGTCATGTGGAGTGGAAGCATCATTGATATTCATGATGGTCGTGATCTTGTAAATGTTGGCTTTCAATCCATGCATTTAAAGAGGATGATTGCAAGGTTAGAGATGTTTGGTCTTTTTAAAAAGTTGCACCGAAATGTTAAATTTTTTTTATTACGAATGCAATTTGAGCCATTGTGAGTTTTTTTATTCATGAGGAGAGGCTTTGAAAGTTAAGTGATAGTTAATCAAAGGGAACTAATAAGCTTGGTGTGTTTTTCTAATCTTTTAGAAAAAAAATTTTTAAAAAAAAATCAACATGGTTAATCTAGTTTTTAAGGGAAACAAGGGTGAAGGCCTTGAAGTATTTTTAAAAGAATAAAAGAAAATTTGTAATGGTATTGGGCTTAGAATAATCGTAAAATGGTTTAATTTCTTTCTTGAATTTTTAAAGGGTATAACATCACATTGGTTTGAGCAACAAACAAAAACATTGACGAAATCATAGAATGACATAACTAAGGCCCTTGTGAATGAGTTTTTTATGAAAAATGTCTACCAAAACTTAATACTTGAACTAAAAAAAGTATAAAGAGGAAACAATGACATTACAAAATAAACTCTAAGGGTGTTTTAGGGCACAAGGCCATGAATGAATTGATCTATTTTTTGTTGGAATCAATGTCGCAACCCCACTTTGGGTTAAGTGTGAGGATGAAACTCACACTCCCGAAAGTGGGAACTTGGAGTCCTCCGGGACTCTTGAAAACTCAGAGCTCGATTGCAGAGGTCAAAACACCTCGCATTGCAATGTTCTTTATACCATTGGAAAGGTCTGGAAGTGTAGATGTCCAAAATGGCCTCGCATGAGCCATCTGGACATTTGCAGCCCAAGTTATGGGCAAAAGAAGGGCCGGGAGTCAAAGTGCCAGTTTGACAGTTTGACTCCCGACCACTAAAAGTCGAGAATCGACCCGAATCCGACGTCTTCAGGAGGAGTGCGACATGGCGTTGGAAAGCTTTCAAAAATAGCTACAAGGTTGCTTCAAACCTCATCCCAATCCGAGGTCTGAGCAAGAAGTTATGGATGCCCAAAGTCTCAGGAGTCCAAACCGGGACAATTTCGGGACTCCTCCTTGGGAGTCCCGGGAAAAAGTGCCATTTGGATGTAGCCTCCGCGGAGTAACGCAGAGAATACTATATGCAGGGAAGGTGGTGGCTTCCCTCGAGTTTGGGCCGTGGTGAGTCAAGTGAGTCCAAGGTCGCCCGTGGCTTGTCCTAACACCAAAAGGGTGCAGAATGAGTTTTAACCAACTTGTGGTTGGTTTTGGATGCAGGACCGAGTAACTAAGTAGTTCGCCCCTCTTCCTAGTCTATCCCGGAGCCTCAACACGCCCCTCTACCCCTTCTAGTGCTGAGTGCTAGGAGTGGACCCTCAAGTCCCCAAACTTCCGTTTTGTGACATAATTGGACTTTTGGGAGTCTAACAAGGGACTTAGGGTTGCATCAATCAATGCATTAGTGTTAAAGCATTTCACAATTGGTTTGTTGTTAGAACTACGACAACAAGTGAAATATGAACAAACAAAGATGTTTGATGAAATGATGGAGGTGGTTGAAAAAAAAAATAAAAAAATGGAGGAAGTTTTGCAATCTATTGTGTAATCCATGGTGAAAGCAATTCAATTCTCGACTAAATTAGAGTTGCAAAAGCATCCAGAAATGAACTTTCACATGGAATCAGCCATGGAACAAATGATAAATTAATTGAACTAGTTGAACTTCCATCTATTACAACCAAGGGCCGACAAGAATAGAAACTTGGAAGGGGACATGTTAACAATTCAATGTTCTAAATGTCGAAACATATTCAAAAAAATGTCCAAACTTGCTTATAGAGAAAATGTGAATTTTTTTACTTGAAAGTTTTTTGGAAAGGAGAAGGGCAAAACTTAAGTACATTTAATTGAACTAATGAGTGAAAAACAAGAGAAGGATTTGATGGGTTTGGAAAAGAGCCTCAAAATTCTTGAGGATGTGGTTGATGTCATGGCCCACATTAAACAATCAGTGGAAGACATTGGTCATCATGATGTGAGCGTCAAGAGGTTCAAAGAAATGGTGAAAACACCAAAAGAGAAGAAAAATAGTCGAAGGTGTAGGTTTAGATTCTAAGACTTTGTAATTTTTAGAAATTCCAAACTTTACTTGGTGGTGAAGGATGTGGGATCACAAAAGGCAGACATCACCATTGGATAATTGGTGGCAATGGTGCTATTAGTTTGAAGGGGATTGAGGAAAGGGTTATCAACACCTAAAGTCCCAAAGGTAACCACACCTTTGAATGTCATAGCAATTGAGCGTGAATGTGATCTAATCATTGATGTGCAATGCAATGGATTATTGTTACGTGGAATGTTGGTGGATGTTGGGGTATGAGTCAATGTGATGACAATTTTTGGAATTATGTATTTAAGGTTGAAATTGATAAACCAACCTTAGTAACCCTAAAATGGCTAACAAATGGGTTGTTAAACTAGGAGTAATTAGCAATGTTGCCATCACTATAATGAAGGTTTCCACCATTGTGGATTCCCATGTGGTACCAAAGGTTTGTGTTAGGTTTATACATAATGGATCACAATGTCCTATTAGTCCTTTCTACTAAGTCGTGTTGATATTTGCGATGCAACATGCACCGCACCTTGTGGTCCACCACCCATCGCTAATTTATACTACACCCTACAATCATCACAGCACTTTTGCGACATATACCACAATGAAACTTTGCGACCCACTCAATCTCCGTCCACCCTAGCGACATTCCACACTTCGCAACATTTAATCATACTCAAAACATCGCACATTTTACGATACAAAACGTATCGCTAAAAACTTTGAGAGTCACAAGAAATCGCAAGCTTGCGTTATTCGGCTCCTCGCATTTTGCGTTTGAATATGTATTGTAAACCTCATCACAAATTTTTACGAAACTTTCCGATGGTGGACGTATTGCAAGTTGTGATGTGCGTTAGCTTGCAAATTAGTGAAAGGGTTACTGGAAAAGACAGTTTCGCAAAAGGTTTCGCAATATCATCTGATTTATCACAGCCTTTTCTAAGTTGCAAAAAATCTCAGTGGCATTGAGGTAGTACATGCGATAGTGCAAAGGACAATAGTACAAAGTTCCCAGAGGGCTGATGTGCAGTACAGAGGGCCTACTTACAGAACTATAAAGGCTGAAATTCTTGTGAACAGTTTCATTGTGTCAAGATCCCTTTAGCATTCGTGATTTCTTTAGGAGAGAGCTCAGGAGGAACGAGAGGGTTGGCAGAGACACGAAGGAGGTCTAGGAATTCAGTTAGGCTTGACAATAGTTCATGAGATTTTTGTTCAAATTTAGGGTTTTGGTGTTTTGGCGTTTTGGCGTTTTGGCTTTAAGGTTTTGAAACCTTTATGCATTCTGAGATTTCAACTATGGCCGAAGATTTGGAGGCCATACCTTCATCCTTGTTAGTGTAGTATCCGACTACTAGGGAACTACAGAGTAGATTGAGAGAGATTTTGAGAAGGATGAGACTAGAACATTTGTATTTGATTCCTTGGGACATACATGATGGCACTTACCTTGATTTCTACAATAGGAGAGTAGATCCAAGATTTTCTGCAATAGTGAGAGGTAAACCAGCTGAATGGGATTTGGAATTTGTAGGAAATTCATTTCAATTACCTTTGGAGGGGCATGGATTTTTGTCGCAGAAGGATCCTTTGTCTGAGAAGAAGCCACTGTTTTTTCAAGTTAATAAAGAATATACTTTTGGCAAGACAAATAAACATTTTAAAGGTAAAAAAGGGAATCTTAAGAAATCTTGAAGCTACTAAGGGACTAAACACATCTGACTAAAATGCTAAAGGCCAACATGGCCCTATCAATACCAAAAATATATATTAAATATCAAAAGGCCAAAAATTTCAAGTCAAGTCTGAAAGCGCCAAAATGCCAAA
>Ga0116226_10006860_pt1 | contig 10251 bp, 8 predicted proteins | sample S1TSphfallax_FD_89692 | JGI IMG/M metagenome (GOLD analysis project Ga0116226, IMG submission 89692) | Host-associated microbial communities from peat moss isolated from Minnesota, USA - S1T2_Fa - Sphagnum fallax MG | ecosystem: Host-associated > Plants > Peat moss > Unclassified | place: USA...
ACCCGAAGCAATCACCAGCCGTTCAGCATAGCTCAGCTGCTCGTAGCATGATCCCACAACCATTCCTCCTCACCCCGCACAGCAGACAATATCGCCTGTTGCACTTGAGTTTGGAACGCACCGCCGGCGTTCGTTATTTTCGGGGACACAATACTAATTACCGAAGCGCCAGCGCTCGGTAATTAGTATTGTGTCCCCGAAAATAACGAACATTCCCGGCGCTCCGCGCCCCCCCACAAGGGGGAGGGAAAGAGAATTGCTGGATTGCCCGGCGATCTCCGATGTTGGACGAGATGTGTACACTCCCTAGCGCTTTGCAGGGGAGGAAACGAACGAGCATTTACAAACCCCATCGGGCGGCTAACATAAAAACTATCTATAGGGGTATTTTTTATGGCGCCTTCATAGTTTTCCCAGGTCCGCCATATCGAAAATTTACGCGCTTAACTGGTACCGATAAGCCTCAATGTAACCTTGAGGCTTGGTGTTGTCATGAGTGCCATCGTTTGCCGTTTGTCGATCCCGATGCCGGCCGTCAGCATGCGCCTGAAATGGACCGCGTCGATTTTGCTGGGCAGTACCGCCCTCTGCACGGCGCTTGATGCCCACGCGCAGGCGACCGCGGTGGCCGATAATGCTCCAGCGCTTCAGGAAATCGTGGTCACTGCGGAGAAACGCGCATCCAACCTTCAGGATACGCCGATCAGCATCTCGGCGGTTGGCGGCGATGATCTGCAGGATCGCGGGATCACCGATTTCTCGACGCTGGCGCAATCAACCCCGGGCGTGTCGCTGAAAACCGAAGGACCCGGCCAGACCGAGGTCGAGCTCCGTGGCATGACCTCGAGCGGCGGCAACTCCGCCACGGTCGGGTTCTACCTTGACGATATTCCGATGACCGCGCCGGCCGGGGCCCAGAACGGCAAGGTCGTGATCGATCCGACGCTCTACGATCTCAACCGGGTCGAGATACTCCGCGGCCCGCAAGGCACGCTTTATGGCTCGGGCTCGATGGGCGGCACCATTCGGCTCATCACCAATCAGCCGGATCTCAGCGGCTTCCAGGGCACGGCCGAGACCACCCTCTCAGGGACCGATGGCGGCGGGTTTAATCACAGTGACAATGTCATGCTCAACATCCCGCTGGTCGATGACAAGCTGGCGCTGCGCATTGTCGGGTCTGAGGCCTATACCAGCGGCTGGATCGATCGGATCGTGATTGCGCCGGGCGATTTCCCGCTGGTCAGTCCGAACGGCGCCGTGCGCGGCAATGTGCAGGATGCGCCGATCGCGAAGCAATATCCGAACTCCAATGACGAGCAGACTTACGCGACCCGTGCCACCTTGCTGTGGAAGCCGATCGACAACTTGACCATCACGCCATCCTTTTTCTACCAAACAGCCAAACAGGACGGGATCAGCGCGTTCGACCAGACTCCGGGCACCGAGACACGCTATCAGCCGTTCGATATCGCCGAGCCGGACACGGATGAGATCACCGTGTTCAGCCTTAGCGCCAATTATAATTTCGGCGCGTTCGATGCGACCTCGATCACCTCGTTCTGGCACCGTATCTCGACGCAGCGCGAGGATGGCAGCGAGGATTTCGACAATCCTGATACGGGCGTGACCTACGCGTCCAATAACGGCCTCGCCAACCCCGGCTATTACGGCCCGAAAGGCACCGGCGAAGTCTCGGGGCTCGAAACCGATCCGTCGCGGCAATTCAGCGAGGAGTTCCGTCTGGCCTCGATCGGCGATAGCGATCTCACCTGGGTGGCCGGCGCCTATTACAGCCATTTCGCGGCGACGTGGAATTTCGATGGCACGACGCAAAATCCGGGGACTTACATGGATCTCGGCACGTTCAAGCCGGCAACCACGCCGAACTGGTTCGACGCCACCTCGCCGACCACGATCGTGCAATATGCGGTCTTCGCCGAAGGGACTTACGCGATTACGCCGGCCCTGAAAGCCAATGTGGGTCTGCGCTATTATAGCTACGACTATCGCTTCTCATCGCTGATCAGCGGCTGGGGCTCGGCCCTGGGGGCGGCGCAAGCGTCGAGTTCCGGCCTGATCAAGCAATCCGAGGATGGGGTCAATCCGAAATTCAACCTGTCCTACGATATCGATCCTGATCTCATGGTGTTCGGGACGATCTCCAAGGGCTCGCGTCCGGGTGGCGGCAATGCGCAATACCCGACCACCGGACCCTATTGGAGCGCCGTGTTCAAGCCCTACGATTTCCCTGGCGGTAAATGGCCATCGAGCTATCAGCCGGATTCGGTGTGGAGCTATGAGGTCGGCGAAAAGGCGCGGTTCTTTGATCATCGCCTGACCGTCAATGCGAGCCTCTATTACGAGGATTGGAGCAACATCCAGCTTGAGGCGCTGCCCGGCGACTGGCCGGAGAATATCAATGGCAACAGCGCCACGATCTATGGCGGCGAGATCGAAACACGCGCTCTCTTGGGTGGCGGCTTCGAGCTTGATGCGTCGGCCGGCCTCACGCATGCGAGCGTCGATCCCGGTCCGCACTGGCAGATCGTCCCGAGCCACAAGCTCTCCGACGTGGCCCCGGTCACTGCCAATGTCGATCTCACCTACACGAAGGACATCACCGACAAATACACCTTCACTGCGCGGATTGAGAATGGCTATACCGGGCAGCGCTATTCGTTGGGCTTCCCCTATGGCTACACGCTGAACGGCGCCTATACGCCGCTGCCGTCCTATGACCTCACCAATATCCGGTTCGGTGTCGTGTCCGCGGACGGCTGGAGCGCGTCCCTCTTCGTGAATAATCTGTTCAATACACAGGCTCAGCTGGAAAACCTGCTGCAAGAGACGTTGCCCAGTGCCGCCTATAACCGGATCCTCACCAACCAGCCCCTGACCGGTGGCCTCGATGTGACGTACCGGTTTTGAACGCAAGGTAAGAGTCCCCTCTCTGCCCTTCAGGGCGGAGAGGGCTAGGGTGAGGGGGGCCGTGCCGAAGCGCGATCGGCGCCAATCCGCAAACGTCGAATCCCTACCTCCGACCCTCTCCGCCCCAGAGGGGCAGAGAGGGAGGAATTGCGTGAATTATGGCGCGATCAGCATCTCACTCAAACTTCAGCCGCACGAATCCCATCGCCCCCTTCGGATCTGCCGATCCGTAAGACGCCACCAGCGCGTCCGGCACGAAATTGAACGCGTAAAGCGCGCCCAGCCCGATCTTCGCGTGCGCGCCGAGCTTCCAGTCATGGATCGCGCCCACCGAGAATTTTGCGACCATTTCGACCGGTCCGTTCAGCGCGTTTTGCGTCAGCTCGTCGGTCGCGGTGTTTTCAAACCGGCCGAAGATCGTCCAGGGCTCGCCAGGCTTGATGGCACTCTCCAGCACATAGGCGTCGAGCCACGGACCGTTGCCGCTCTGGCGGCGGCCCCAGGCGGCGGTGCTCGACCACCAGCCGCCGCCCCCAAGCGGCACAGTATAGATCGCACTGACCGAAACCCGTTCATCGTTTTCGGTCGGTTGCAGCTGCTCGGGGCTGACCTGATGCGCCCAGGATGTCTGAAGCGACCAATGCGCATCCGGGTTCCAGGACAGCCGCGCCGCCGTCGAATCGAGCGCGCCCGGCTCGATCGCATAGCGATCCTGGTCGGGTTCGCGCCCGTGAAACTGCGACAGTTCGAGTTTCCAATCATCATGCACCCAGCCGGCGGTGACGACACCGTTGGTGATATGCATCGAATCCAGCCAATGATGGCTGATCGGCGCCTCCGGACTATCCATGATCGAGAGGCGATGCATGAAGGCCGGCGGGCCGAACGCGGGTTCGCCCGGCAATCCGGCATAGAGAAACAGCCCGTCATCGGCGGAGAGCACATGGCCATAGGTCGCCGATTGCTCCATCACCAGATTATGCGGATGCTGCCGGTCGATCAGCGGCGTATGGCCGTTGGCGGTCTCGCCGGAGGCCAGCAGCAGCGGATATCCTGCCGGCCCCATCAGCGGCTCCGGTGAGTACATCGCGCGGAATTGCAGCGTATCGCCATCATCGAAATCGCGTTTCGCCATGCCCATGACCATGCCGGACGCGAACGCCTCCCGCCCGCCGCGCGGGCCGCCCTGCCAGTCATAGACGCCGTTCAACAGCGCATGGCCCATCAGCATCCAGGGGCCTGCCATGGTCTCGATGCCCTGATGCGGCGAGGCGTCGGGCTGCCAACTCGTGCCTGACGCCTCTCGGGTCATCGGGGTGGCGGAGGAGAGCGCGCCGGTCATCGGTTGGGTCATCGCCATCGGCGCCATGCCCGGCATGTTCATCATCTGCTGCGCCAGTGGAGCGGAGAGCGGCACCAATGCAAGCGGCGCCAGGACAAGAAGCGGTGTTTTCATCTGCGTCATCTTACCGGTATTGCCGCGGCGCCGGCCACGATCTATCAATCTCGGGATAGATGCCAGTTCGAGCGCCCTGATGGAAGACCAGCCGCAAGCCTTCGCCGTCGATCTCAAGGACCGCCCCGACGAAGGTGAGGGCGATGAATTGTCGGGCAAGCTGACCTGGAAGACCCTGATCTCCAGCGACCGCACCCCCTCAGCGGAAGTCATTTTCGGCGTCGCCACCTTCCCGCCGGGTGGGTATTTGAAGCTGCATCGGCACAAGCAGGCCGAGTTCTATTTCGGGCTTGAGGGCGAGGGCGTCGTCACGATCGATGGCGAGAATTTCCGGATCGCCGAGGGCATCTCAATCTTCATCCCCGGCAGTGCCGAGCATGGGGTTCTGGCCGCAGAGCAGGGGCTCCGCATGGCCTATGGGTTCGCGGGGGATTCATATGCGGACATTGTGTATGAGATGTCGTGAATGACCCCATCTCGACGCTAGCAAGAGGGGGTGGTGCTGCAGCCGCCGCTAGTTTCGGGGACACAATACTAATTACTGCAGCGCCAAAGCGCTGGTAATTAGTATTGTGTCCCCGAAACTAGCTCCCCCGCAAGACGCGCTCACCTTTTCAATAGGGTTGGATGCTCTTCTCGCCGAATTTCTCTTTTAATTTAGCAATGAAAGCATCCCATTTCGGCTGCCAAATGGTCGTGTCTTCGTGTGAGTACGCGACTAATTCGAATTGTTGATTATCGCGAAAATTTCCAACATGAAAAAATGTCTCCGGTCCGAAACGGACTACTGAGTTTTCAACCCAACGGAAACCCTTAGGATAGCTACCACCCTTGACTTTGCACTGCTCATTTTCACAAAAATCATCCAAAAGATCTTCGACATCGTCAGCCTTGTCGGCTGCAACGAGCAGCCGTAGATGGGCCAGTGGCAAATAGGCGGTCTGTGCGAAAGCCATCTGTGTCACATCGCCTGCGACCACCAGGGCAGCGAATATTGATGCGATGAAACCCCAAATTCCGCGCATCATCCCACCGCATCTCGCCGCGTCGTCAACGCCCGCTACAATCCACCCGGTTGTTCGACTGTGATGGTATGTTTGGGCGAAAGCTTACACAATCCAATGCTCGAAATCCAAAATTTTCAGTCCGTTTGGGGTCAAATCAATTTGGAGTGTCCAACCTGCTAATCGAACATTGTGTGACGTGATCGAGATGCGATAGCCGGACGAAAGTCCCTGCAGGAATGGATCTGTCAGTTCTATCGACCTGAGGACGGGTTTGAATGGTGTGTCTCGATGCAGTAAATCCGATTTCAGCGCATCAAGCATTCTATGGCTGTCTGCCGTGTTGCCGCCTTTCAGATCGAGTGCCGCGTTCAGCCCATCTTCCGATGATATAATCTGGTTAAAAAAGGCAAGAATCGCGACGAACATACCTTCAGAGACACCGTTTGATGCGATATATCGCGGGTCGGATTGCTCAGGGCATTCTCCAGAGGGGACGGCCATGAAGGTTGAGTAGCCCGGAGGGGATTTTGACGTCCCCGGCGAACCAGCTTTGCGCTGCAAATCGAAAACGCATACGCCGAACCGTCCTTGAGTTATCCGTCCTATCTCGGTGTAATCGATAATCGTATCGTCTGATGAGGTGCAGGCGTGAGCGGCAGTATGGTGCAGTTCGCTCATTGCTGCTTCAACAGATCTTGGAATGTTTGCGGTCTTGCCGGAAAAGTAGAAGCCGCAGGTTATGCTTCGATCTATCTGTGCGGTCGCGGGATATGTTGCGACCCAAAATAAGATCAGCCCGAGAGGGCCGAAACCGAAAACGCCGCGCATCATCTCACGCATCTCACCGCGTCGTCACCCCGCTGCAATCCACCCGTTCCGACGTCAGCGACACCGGCTTCAACTCCATCGCGAATTTATAGCGTTTGGCGTTCTCCCCGCAATCGTCGCCCAGAAACACCGCCCGGCTGGTGTCATTGGTATATTCCGTGTTGAATACCCGCTTATGATGCGTCTCATAGCGTTCAAACTGCGCACAGAATTCTCCGAAGAAACATTCCTCGGTCAGCGCCCAATCCATGATCGGTTCTAAGGTCGCCGCCTGATCGCCGTCATTCTTTTGGCCGATCGACAGACCGCGCGCGTGCGCCGCTTTGATCAGGAATTTGATGTAGGCGATTTCATCTGCACCGGTCAGGGGAAAGCCGGTATCAGCCTCATAGCTGTCGATATTGTCCGGCTCGACCGCATCGAAGCCCTTGTGGCGGCAGAGATCCAGCCGTTTCAGCATGATCGGTGTCAGCAATTTGATCTGCCGGATATCGAGGAATCGTTCGTCGGGATAGCCCGGATAGGTCTTGCCCAGCAGCGATTTCGGGAAGGATGCCGCATCGGTCCGCCAATCCTCCCACGAGCCGACATCAATATAGCAGACCACATGGCGATGCTGCGCATGGAGCGCCGTGACCGTCGCGGCCGGGTTGTCGAAGAGATCGATATCATAGACCGTGGCCGGGGCGGTGTAGGTGACGGTGCCTTGCAGGATCCATTGCATCGAATCCGCATCGGTCGGAACCCAGACAGCGGCATCGCCGGCCCAGGGCAGCGTCAGCAGCAGAAGCAGGGCGACAACCGAAATTCCCCTCATGATAGGCCGAGTTTACCATAGCGGCAGCGCATACACGAGGCCCTGACCCGCGCGCGAGGCTCGGTGCCTTGACAAACCACGCGCCTGCATGTGCTCTACGCCGCTCTCGTTCATTTCGTTCAAGTCTGGAAGTCCGACGCCGATGCACGCCTACCGCACCCATACCAGCGGCCAGTTACGGTCACACCATGCCGGGGAGACCGTGCGGCTCAGCGGCTGGGTCCATCGCAAGCGCGACCATGGTCAGCTGCTGTTCATCGATCTCAGAGACCATTACGGCATCACCCAATGCGTGGTCGACAGCTCGAGCCCGATCTTTGCCGCCGCCGAGGCGCTGCGTCTCGAGAGTGTGATCACCGTGACCGGCCGCGTCGTGGCGCGCTCGCCCGAGACCGTCAATGCCGCGCTGCCGACCGGCGAGATCGAGGTCCAGATCGGCGAACTCGTGGTCCAGAGCGAATCCGAAACGCTGCCGTTCCCGGTCAATGCCGATGCGGATTACCCCGAAGAGATCCGGCTCAAATACCGCTTCCTGGATTTGCGGCGCGAGAGTGTCCATCGCAATATCGTGCTGCGTTCCAAGGTGATCGCGTCGTTCCGGCAGCGTATGATTGCGGCCGGGTTCCTCGAATATCAGACGCCGATCCTGACCGCGTCGTCGCCCGAGGGTGCGCGCGATTTCCTGGTGCCGAGCCGGCTTTATCCGGGACAGTTCTACGCGCTGCCCCAGGCGCCGCAGATGTTCAAGCAGCTGCTGATGGTGTCCGGCTTCGACCGGTATTTTCAGATCGCCCCCTGCTTTCGCGATGAAGATGCCCGTGCCGACCGGGCGCCGGGTGAGTTCTATCAGCTCGATTTCGAGATGTCCTACGTCACGCAAGAAGACGTGTTCGAGACGATCGGCCCGGTGCTGCATGGCGTGTTCGAGGAATTCGCCGACGGCCGCACCGTCGGGCCGCTGCCGTTCGTGCGCATCCCTTACGACGAAGCCTTGCTGAAATACGGCTCGGACAAGCCGGATCTGCGCAATCCGCTGGTGATTACCGAGGTCTCGCCCGTGTTCGACGGCTCGGATTTCTCGGTCTTCGCCGGGGCGGTGAAGCGCGGCCATGTCGTGCGGGCGATCCGCGCGCCAAATGCCGCAGAACGCCCGCGCTCGTTCTTTGACAAGCTCAATGGCTGGGCACAGGAGCAGGGCGCCAAGGGCATGGGCTATGTCACCTTCGCGGAAGGAACGGCCAAGGGACCGATCGCGAAATTCCTCGATGCGCCGCGGCTCGATCTTCTGAAGGAGCTGACCGGTGCCGGCGACGGCGACAGCGTGTTCTTCGTGGCCGATGCGGCTGGACCCGCGGCCAAATTCGCCGGCCTCGCGCGCATGAAGATCGCGCAGGACCTCGATATATGCGAGACCGGCACCTTCAAATTCTGCTGGATCGTCGATTTCCCGATGTATGAACGGAACGAGGATACCGGCCAGATCGAGTTCAGCCACAACCCGTTCTCGATGCCGCAAGGCGGGTTGGACGCGCTGCTGACCATGGACCCGCTGACGCTCAAAGCCTATCAATATGACATTGTGTGCAACGGCATTGAGCTCTGCTCTGGCGCGATCCGCAACCATCGCCCGGAAATCATGTATAAGGCGTTCGAGATCGCAGGCTATCCGCCGAGCGAGGTCGAGGCGCGGTTCGGCGGCATGCTGAACGCATTCAAATATGGCGCCCCGCCGCATGGCGGTGCCGCCCCCGGGATCGATCGCATCGTCATGCTGTTGGCCGATACGCCGAATATCCGTGAGGTGATCGCGTTCCCGCTCAATCAGCAGGCGCAGGATCTGCTGATGCAGGCGCCGGCCCCGGTGCCGCCGGCCCGGTTGAAGGAATTGCATCTCGCGGTCAATCTGCCGGCCGCGCGTGGTAAGCCTGCCTGATTAGGGAGCAACAATGGTTCGATTTTCGGCGGCCGCTTGCGCATTGCTTCTGTCCGGCTCCGCCTGGGCCGGGGTCGTGGCACCCCACCGCGCGCTCTACGCCCTAACGCTCGACAGCGTGAAGCCGAACAGCAATAGCGGTGTCGTCGGCGCGCAAGGCTCGCTCGGCTATGAATGGGGCGAGGCGTGCGACGGCTGGACCATCGAGCAGCGCTATAAGCTGACGATCCAGTATGAGGAGGATCAGCCGCTCGAAATCGGCTCGTCCTTCGTCACCTGGGAATCGAAAGACGGGCTGAGCTATCGCTTCAACGAACGCAAGACCAAGAACGGGCAGCCGGACGACGAGTTGCACGGGACCGCGACGCTGGGCGCCAAGGGCGGCGCCGGCAAAGCCGAGTTCGACAAGCCGAAGCAACAAAGCTTCGACCTGCCGGCCGGCAGCTACTTCCCGACCGCCCATACCTTGATGCTGATCCGCAAGGGCGAAGCCGGCGAGCATTTCGTCGCGGCCCGCGTCTTCGACGGCTCCAGCTTCGACGGCGCCACCCTGATCAGCGCTGTGATCGGCCCGACGATCACGGCCGGCACCCCCTATGACGACACCACGATCAAATCGCCGCTGCTCAACCACCCGTCATGGGACGTCCAGCTCGGGTTCTTCTCCGAGGCCGACAAGGAACAAGACACACCGGATTATCAACTCGGCATGCGGCTGGTCGATGACGGGGTGTCGAGCAGCATGTCGATCGATTATGGCGATTATCTGATCAAGGCGACATTGAAGAAGATCGAGGCGCTGCCGAAACCGGCTTGTTAGATTTAGTCCCCTCTCTGCCCTTTAGGGCGGAGAGGGTTAGGGTGAGGGGGGCCATTCCGACGCAAGATCGGCGCCGATATGCAAACGTCGAGTCCCCCCTCACCCCGGCCCTCTCCGCCCTGAAGGGCAGAGAGGGAGGAAAGCTCTGTAGTGTTCTCTCGGGCGGCTTGACCAGAAAACGCCTCGCGTGTGATCTTTCCCGAATGCGCGCATTCACGGCCTTTACTCTGACCCTGTGGCTTGTTGCGGTCGGGCCGTCAGCTTGCGCAACTCAACCGAAGCCGTTTCAGCTATATTGAAGAAGATCGAGGCGCTGCCGAAACCGGCTTGTTAGAATTAGTCCCCTCTCTGCCCTTCAGGGCGGAGAGGGTTAGGGTGAGGGGGGCCGTTCCGACGCAAGATCGGCGCCGATATGCAAACGTCGAGTCCCCCCTCACCCCGGCCCTCTCCGCCCTGAAG
>Ga0116226_10006861_pt1 | contig 10251 bp, 3 predicted proteins | sample S1TSphfallax_FD_89692 | JGI IMG/M metagenome (GOLD analysis project Ga0116226, IMG submission 89692) | Host-associated microbial communities from peat moss isolated from Minnesota, USA - S1T2_Fa - Sphagnum fallax MG | ecosystem: Host-associated > Plants > Peat moss > Unclassified | place: USA...
AAGTAATGAAAGTGAAATGACGTCAGAGAAAAAGAAATAAGTAAAAGATAAGTAAAAGACGGACAGACACACACACACACACCATGTTGTAATTATATAATAGATAGATGTTGGGGGCATATCACATATTTTAGGTCAGTTTTCACAATTAAAATCATTAGGGTATCAGATGGGTTTAAACTTGATACCCAACAAAATTACAAAAGACCTTCAAGTTTGATTCTTAGATTAATATGGGCTATAAAAAAATCTTTTCAAAACTAAGTGTTTAGTAATAAAGGTCACTTTAGATGATAATCCATGTCCAAAATCTTGAGGATAATTTGAAGGAAATTGTATCCTTATATTGGACCTTTTTTCACATTAATTTTTTTAAAGTACAATGAGAGTGTACATAAGGATAAGGTGCATGTTAAGGGTAGAAAGTTGACTTAATAGTTAATCCTATGAGCATCCAATAGTCATGTGATATTTTTGAAAGCTTTCTTCCCAAGGGAGCAAGTTTTTGAATGTTTGAGAAAAATATATAAATAATTTTTTTAAACATCAAACATTCTTCATACCAATGGATAGCTTTCAAAATGTAAATATAAAAAATGATGCTACATTTTGATTTGAGGCTATGAACTATAAGTTATGGTGAAAAAAAAAGCCAAAAGTTAAAAGTTTCAAATCTCATTGCTCCTTCTAGTGAAAAAAAAGATTTGAAACTTTGATTCCACCTTTTCTTGGCATCATAAATTTTAGTTCATACTTCAAATCGAAAATGCAAGATCATTTTTGATATCCACACCTTTCCAATGATATAAAAAATGCTTGATTTGAACAAAACTTATTCATTGTATTTTCTTTTCAAATATTCAAAAACTTACTCCTTGAGAGAAGTTGCTTCTCATTGGAAAAGGTCCTTTCCCCAACAGGAAAAGAAGACTTGGAAAAATTGACTCTTTTTTTTTCAGCACAACTTTTAGCTTATAGCCTCAAATCAAAATGCAAAATCATTTTTGATATTTCCATTTTGAAAGCTTTCCATTGATACAAAGAATGTTCGATTTAGACAAGGTTTATCCCTTGTATTTTTTTTTCAAACATTTGGGAACTTGTTCTTTTATGGAAGTTGTTCCCAAGGGGAATTTAATCCCCTTATACCTGGGATGTTGTTCCTTTTTCTCCTAGGAACATGGTTAGGGCTACCATTTTTTTTTTCCCCAAGGCATTTAGTTTGAAAAAGTTGCCCAAAGGCTTTTTTTTCTATCCATTTCAACCACATAATTATTTTTTTTGAGAAACTGATCGAACCTTATATCCTTTGGTTGAAAGGGGAGATTTTAACCACTATATCACTTTTGTTTCCTTGAAAATATTGTGTAAGATAGATAATTAAAGTGTTAATCATAGTTCAAATTTATTAGAAAAAACCCCAAAATATTTTTTTTAATTTGGCATTGTCATGTAACTATGTTAAAATTGATGCCACATTTAGTTTGTTGTTCATGTTTAGTGTGTACCATTCACACTTGGGCCAATGACACAATCCACACTAAATAGGGAATGTATTAACTAAATTAAACCAAATATTAACTCAGTTGAAGCAACTGACCCATAACAAACATCTAGTCGATGTTGGTTTGTTGGGTGTTAGTTCACACTAGCCATTTCCTTTTGTTGTTGGTTCTTTTGGAGAGAATTGTGTCCTTATCAAGTGTACAAGCCCAAACCAAGTTTAACATTATTTGATTGTTATATTTCATCCATATAAGTTCACAACATTTAATACCCTTGTTGCATTCCAAATAAAATGTCCAAGCCATTCTACAATTGTAGGTGGGGAACAATCCCTAGCTAGTGACAACTAACCCAACTTGCTCCCAAAAACCAGTAGTTTTGTTACCCCCTATATGGTTGAATTAATTGCCTACAAAAATCCTAGCCCCATAGGCAGGTCCCCCTTTAGGTAGGTTCTTAAGTAGTCTTTAGATAGGCCTATAGACAACCCCATGTAGGCCCTAAGTATTTTCATAGGTAGTCTTGTTTCAATTGACAAGAATGACTTTAGGCTAAATAAAGCTCACATGTTATGAAAATGTTTTCTTTTAAAATTGGGGATTTAATTTGTTAACAAGTGAGGAAAGGCGATCGTTTTGTAATATAGATATAAAACATCTTGTTTAAAACATACCATGCCAAGTGATAGATGCTTCCACTTTGGGACCCCTTGCCTTTAATTGAAATTACTTCAATACGTAATAAATTAATGGTTGAAATATATGTCCTTGGATATTTATGAAAGTGTTAATTGATAAGGTTCAAGGCTACACATAATACAAAATTGTGAAAGTATATTAAAAGATCTTGCAAGCTTTCTTCACCTCTTTTTGGTCCAATTCTAAACAAAATTGTTCATGCTCGTAACATTTTATTCTACATCATAGTTGCAAAGAAAATATGCTACAGGTCTATTTGGTTTGTTTACACAATACATTACCAAAACCATTTACATGCCACTTAATATTTGTGCCTATGAATGATTACATAATTCATGAATAAATATGTCACTTTTTTGTTAATGTTATATATGCACAATTTTATATACTATGCAATACATTCAACTTAACATATACCCAAATATATAGATTTTTTCAATTAATCCAGTCCAGTCCACTTCACATGTAATTATGAAAATTGAACATTTTTTTTATATTAAAGATTAATAAGTACTAGTGACTTGTGTAATTATGAAAAAATTAATGGTTCAATATAGCTATTTTCCATTATATGATTAGTTCTTCTACTTGAATTTATATTTATGATCACATTAAATGAAGGTGAATTATTTACCTCTAATTTGAATGACCTAATCATGGAGAAGATAACCCACCCATGGCCATACAATCCAAGGCATGGTTTCAAATGTCTTATTTGTCAACCCTAATTGTGCAAGCTTAAGCTTTTCTAATATGGTGTCAAGTTTCTCCTTTCCTTACGTGGTAAAATTGAGTTCATCTGGGGACTAAAACATGTATTGCATCAATGTAGATCCAAAGGTGAAAATGATATGAATATACCAAGAACAAATAGTGATGATTACAAAAGACACAAAAAGGTATTAAAAAATTCCAAGACTAAATACTCAAGATTATAGATTTCAAATGCAAATACAAAACCTACTTTAAATGGAGTGAAAGTTTTAAATGATCCAATCACATCTAGCTTAATATTAACAAAATGTTTAATTTCTCCACTAAATCATTAATCCCACAATAAATTAAAGGTACAATGTTTCATATTATTGTTACTTTATTAATTTAAAGTTAACCATGGCATAGTGGAAGTTTAGTAAGAAAAAATGTGAACAAAATTTCTTGGAAATTGGTTGGATTGTTTTGTCACCTTAAATTTGAATGATGCAAAAATCAATTGGGTTCAATTCACGTGTTATGTGATGAACAAATGATGCCTTTAAAAAACCCTCAACAACATCACATAATTCAATTTGAATGTAAATGAATATTTTATGTCAACTATTATTTTTGTGGCAAGATGGTCACCCCTTGAGATTTATGGCTAGTCATTGCATAGGCAACGGTTAATGTAAATGTTGCTTTGAAGAACTTTCCATGGATGCTTCTTTTTTATTTTATTTGCAATTGAGAATTGATCAATATTACTTTGATGAAGTTTATTTCATTATTGGCATGGAAATTGATAGTATATTTTTTTGGAATTGTGCCATTGATTAAACATTATTCTAAATTAATGTTTTCAATGATCATTACACGAACAATGTTTGCAACTTTTTTTATTTGATTGAATTTTGGATTGTGAATCCAACTATACAATTCAATCATTTCAAATGCATTTGAATGAATGTTCAAGTGATATATTGTTGTGTTTTGGAATAATATGTCAGCCATAATGTTGTAATTATCAACATTTTCTTTATGTGTACATAACATTGTTGCATCAACATCTAAATGGGATAAAAAAACTATTTGGTTCAATATGATTTTTTTGACAAACAAACATTGATTTTTTTTGGGTTGGTTGTTTATTTCTTATGGTGTTTAGAAATTCTAAATAATATAGATCATTAGCATGGCATATAAATGATTACAAAAAATAATGGTGACTTGAATTCCATAATGGTGATTTTTGGATATGGCACATGTCACACACAACATTGTCACCATTGATTTGGTGGTGGCAAATCAATAGCAATTGTGTTAAATCCCCAACAAGTAATAAAGTTTTATATTAAAATGAATTGAATGGTTTTGGACATTGCTTTATTTTATGTTTGTTTAAATGGAACTCAATATTATATTGGTTAGTAATGACATTTCATAAAAAATGAATACATTTGTGAATCTTAACTTCTATAATGTATAATTAGGTTTGAACATAGTATATAAATATCCATGTATAGGTATTGTGCATGGACTGTCTTAATTGTTGGTGAGAGTCAACTTGCCATTACACTTGTTGATATCAAAACCTTTTTTATTTGGTTTGTTAAATAGTTTGCTAAATATTTTATGAAAAATGACTTATTATTTCTAGGAGGTTGTCTTAGAAATTTGATTCATGTCATAGATTTAATGATGTCATTAAAAGAAAAATGTTTTACAATGAATGTTGATGTTGACATTGTGGTCATAACATTTTTCATTAATCATACAGTGCTTGTAATTTCCACATTGTTGGATACTACACTTAACAAGTCTTCAATGTAATATAGGTCTAAATATGGATGGTTTTGTAAGATGTTATCAAACAAATGTTCCATTTTCAATGTATCATACATGTTTCATTTAAAATATTCTTCCACGTAATGTTAAAGAACCTCAATATCATTTAAAACCCTTTGAAGCTTGCATTCCATTATGTACAATTTGCCTCTATTAATGGATGATAACAAACTTGAATAATTTCTAAAAGACACATGTGGGAACAAGATGTTGTAAAAAAATGTTATGCCTCATGTGTAGGATTGTAGTTTATAAAACACATTATTTGATCAAATTCAATCAAGTGGTTTGTGTAAGTTTTCACAAGACGTTGTATGTTCAAAATCTTGCAATGTGATATGTATTATTTAATAAGTAATTAGTTTGTTAGTTAATGTAAAATTAATTACATGCATTACACTTATTTATTCATATTAATAGTATATTATTTAGTATAATCAATAAGTTCATAATAAGTAATTTATTAATAGGTATTTCCAACCTACTTAAGTTAATCTACCTATAACCTACTAACTTATGTAAGTAATGTAAAAAAAATTCAAGTTCATTTAATCTAATATGTTGAAAAAAAATTCATAGACATTGATTACAATATGTTCGTCCAAAATCATGTTAATTATAATATGTTGTCCAAAAATTCACCTTATGGGGTGGTGGTGTAATGGTAAAGGACTTGATTATTCAATGTGGAGGATAGGAATTCAAATCTCCACACTTGCAACCTAGGCTACCTTGGCTATTTTGGTGACTTAATTAAGTAGCCTAGGTTGCAAAGCCTACTAAACCACCTAGCCTAAGCTACTTGGCCTAACGTAAGTGGTTTGGTTTAGCCTAGGTGGTGACGCGTTCCCAAGTCCCAAATTAAGCCCAAGATGGGCTTTAGTTTCTAAAACAACGGAATTGTGGGGATTTGAGGGCACGCTCCCAGCTCTCAACACTAAAAGGGGTGGAGGGGCATGCTGAAGTTCCGGGATGGGACTAAGAAGAGGGATAAGTTTTAGTTACTTACTCGAACCTGCATCAAGCCAACCAACAAAGTGGTTAGTTCGCATTCTAGAGCACCCTTGGTGCTAGGATAAGCCACGGGCAACTCTGGACTCACAAGATTCACCACGGCCCAGATTCGGGGGAAGCCACCACCTTCCCCCATATAGTATTTTCTGCGCTATTCCACGGCACCCACATCCGAATGGCTTTTTGTCCCAGGACTCCCGGAAGAGGAGTTCCGAAACTGTCCTGGTTTGGACTCTCGAAACTTTGTGAGTTCATAACTTTTTGCTCAGACCTCTGATTGGGATGAGTTTGAAGCAAACTTGTAGCTCTCCTTGAGAGCTTTCCAACAGTGTGTTACACTCCACTTGCACACACCGGGGTTGGGTCGATTCCCGAATTTTAGTGGTCGGGAGTCAAATTGTCAATTTGACTCTCGGCCCTTCTTTTTGCCATAACTTGTGCTACAAATGTCCAAATGGCTCATGCGAGGCCATTTTCAACATCTACACTTCCATAGCTTTCTAATGACATGAAAAATGTCTCAAGGCAAGGTGTTTTAACCCCTGCGATCGAACTATGAAATTTCAAAAGTCTCGAAGGACTCCCAAGTCCTCATTTTGAGAGTGTGAGTGTCATCCTCACACTCTTTTGAAAGTGGGGTTGCGACAGGTGGCTTAACTTAAGCATAGGACATAAGGTTGGCACGTAAATAAAAAAATAAAATTGGCATTAATTATTAGGTTTATTAATTAGGTAGGTAGGTAGGTAGATATGTTATGGTATGGTATGGTATGGTAGGCAATTAATTAATTAATTAAAATTTTCATATCAATTTTAATGTAACTTTTAAATAATATATATTTTTGGTCACTACCCAAATTATATTATTGTCATGATGGTTCAATAAAAAACATAGTAAAAAAAACCAACCAAAAAAACCTAATCAAGATGGTCAGGTCTAAAACAACTTGTCCAAAATGGCACTTTGGTCAAGTTGGATAAGGGGCAAAAAAAAATTGTATGGGGTTTTTTTGACCGAAATTCTTGATAAAAGAAATTCTGATTTTTTGTGGTGAAGCTTTTGGTTTCAAAAAAATAATCTTAGAAGAAATTTTTAAAATACTTGAAACATATTGGGAAGAAATAAAAATATAAAAGGGTCAAAACACATTTAAAAAAAACAGTAACATTATTTTATAATTGGATTGCATGTCATTTTTTTCCAACATTAAATTTTTTCATAAAATTAAAATTTTGAATGAAATTTGCTATAACTTGTTATGAAAAATGTTTAGAGTTGCCCCAATGAATCACATTTTTAAAAAAAAATCATTGTTGAATAAATAGACATTTGTAAAAGTTTATTATTCTTTTAAAATTTTATGTTTCATTTTGAAAAATGATGATAATTTTGAAACATACCAAAACATGTTCATTACATTTTAAAGTTCAATTTCATGCATTATAAACTAAAATTTTATTTAATACATCATGTACATTATACCCCATATAAATGTGCTAAAAGATTTTTGAAAATTTGAAATTCTAAAACATATTTTGAATTTTCAAAGTTTTAAAATTCCATATTTTTGAAATTATGAATAATTTTTTTTGTGGTGTCCAATGGGTGATTATCATTTAATATCATTTACCATCAATTTAATTTTATTATATGAGTCCTTTGAAAGTCCTTTGTAAAACTGTCATTTTTTTAAGAAAAAAAATTTCACTTTTAAATTTTTTAATTAAACCAAGACCTAAAATTGAATCAAATGGATTTTTAATTTGAGTTTATTGACATTCATCTGTTTTATAAAGGAATAACTTTCCATGATTAATATGGTTTGAAATGGCCAAAAAAAATCAAATCTCTAATTGTTTGATGGTAGTTTTTGACATTCAACACCTTTTGTGGCTCCTTTGAATGTGTTTTGACCCAAAGTCCTTCCATTTGGATTCTTCCTCCAGAGGTCACCTTTAATTCATAAAACAATAGATAGTAATGTGTCACAAGCCTAAATTGCCTTTTACCTTTTGGTCTAAAGTTGCAAAATATTTAATATGAAAAACATTTTCTCATAGTTGATATTGTTCAAAGGCTTGTGTTCTTTCAACTATTGCCCTCCTAGTAGTTGTGCATTTATTGGTAACAAATGCATCATACATATGTTGCAACTATATTATAACTTCTATTGTAGATTTTATTTACACTTCAACTATTACTAACCATGTCTTAATAATATTGCATTGATTTTGTAGTTCCATTAAAACAATTACATCAACCAATCATATGCATAACCAATTAATGATGGATGAAAAATATAAAGAAAAATGCACAACAAAACAATAAAATGAAATAACTTTCTCATTATTATACCTAGATAATTGAATATTTAGATCCCATTCTCTCCTAATCTATTTGTTATCATGTTAGTAAAATGTTCATATTTGCTTTCCAATTTAAAGATTTCATAAGTTTGTACAAAAATTGTATGAATTTTGTACTATGGTTAATATGAATGACATTTGTATGTGTTCAATATTTTAAATATTTGAATAGATGACACATTTTTTTTGAATGACATACGTGAATGTTCATGTTTAATACACAAAAATTGCATAGTTTTATGTAAATTTATATCACAATAATTACATGAATTTAGTTAAAATGTAAATCATACATGTACTTCACATCAAAACATCACAAGTAGAAAAGACACATCATTTATATATATAATTAATTAAAATAAAAAAATTTGTACCATTTTTACACTTTGAAGCCCATGAATTTTGCATAGACATATTGTTTTATGATTTTCACATAGATTCCATTGAAATTTTATGATATTGAAAGTTTGTGATGTCTTTTTTGGACCCCTCAAGCTCTAGCTAAAAATTGAGCACTTTTATTTTAAAGATGTGACCTTCCATTGTAAAGCAACATATTGAGTTGTTGAATTTTTTGTTGACTTATTATAATCAACCATGGACATTACATAACATTTTCCCCATTTTTGTGCATTCCATTCTATAGCTTTTACTAACTTATGTGCAAAGGCAAGTTGTTCAACCATTGATCATCCCTATACTTCTAAACTATAGTACTCCACATTAGTTTTGTCACTTGTTCATTTTACCATATCATGTAGTGATCTTGCTAAATTACAATGTATAGTTAATAACTACATAAAGCCAAAATAATTGCCTCAAGTAGTTTTTGTGAATTGTTCCCAATTCCACAATATCAAAGCCTAAATAACACATTAACTACAATATTCTTGCCATTGATTTTCCATTTGACAACAAAATGTTGTGATTTACCTTTTTTACAATAATTTGACAAGCTTTTGATATTTTAAAACCCTTGTTATTACCACTTCATATTTTGCCACCAATCCATAAAGGAGCCGGAGAAAATGAAAAAAAACGTTAGACCCATTAATATTTTGCAAACAAAGAAAATGACTAAGAATGCACAGAATCCAGACATTTTGTGTACATCTCCACATTTTTCTTGTTTGTTTATTAGAAAGATATTATAGGAGGAAAAAATGAAGAATCATCAAAATAAATTGGAAACTTTGGGTTGACAAAACCCAAAATCGTCGAGCAAGTAGTAATAGTTCAAAACAAACCCAAAACCAACAACAACAATGTTGCAAAGACTAAAAAATCAAAGGAGGATGAATCTTCACACATTGTTCCTCTTCTTGTTAAGTTGAAAGAATATTTGTAACCCTTCACTTAACACTCCCAACATTGCAAATATTGCTCAATTCAATAAGGAATGAGGAAAGATATGGTGTGTTTGGTGTAAGGGGGTTCAATGTTATGTGATATGGGTGAATCAAAACAAATTATGATTTCAAGCTTAAAATCTTTGATCATTGCATTTTTGCCTATCAAGTTTTAAATCACTCAAAATAGACTAAAAGCGAGGAAGATATGGGGCTCAAACTAGAGAGGGTTTTTGGTGCTATTTATTCAAAAGTTTTGGTGCAAACTATGTCATTCATCCTTTTCTTTTGTTTTATATGTTATTTCTTTGCTTCGGACACTAAAACAACATTTGAAGCCCTCTAGTTTGCATGTCCAATGACACAAAATTGCTCAATTTGGTTAAGGAATAAGGAAAATGTTGAAGTGCTAGCTAGGTACGTGTGCGGTGATTGTCGATTCTACCCTAAAAAGATGAAAATGTCAGAAATTGCTAAAACGCCCAACCCAAGCTTGTTTCCGCCCAGGCTCGAACTGGGGACCTTCAGTGTGTTAGACTGACGTGATGACCAACTACACCACGGAAACTTGGTGTTCGGGTTCTCCATCGGAGCAAAATTTAAATATTTTATTTGCAATTCATTTGCAGCCTATTTCACACAAGCTGCAGGAAAAGGTCTGAATCTGTTGGCGATGGCGGGCGTGTGGAAGTGGAGTTCCGGCAACGAAGCCGTTGACGAAGCACCCGTGCTGGAATCTGCAGGCGATCTGCAACTGCAATCGCCGCTGCTGC
>Ga0116226_10006862_pt1 | contig 10249 bp, 7 predicted proteins | sample S1TSphfallax_FD_89692 | JGI IMG/M metagenome (GOLD analysis project Ga0116226, IMG submission 89692) | Host-associated microbial communities from peat moss isolated from Minnesota, USA - S1T2_Fa - Sphagnum fallax MG | ecosystem: Host-associated > Plants > Peat moss > Unclassified | place: USA...
CGGGCAGGCCAAAATACAGCCCGCCAGCCTGAATGGCGATGAACTCGGTCACCAGCGTGAGCACATTGCCGAAGACCAGATCGGCCATGGCAAAATAGCCCCAGAATGGGCCAAAACGCTGAAAAATCAGCTCGGCATGGCCGCGATGCGTGGCAACACCCAGCCGCACCGTCATCTCCTGTACGACAAACGCCATCAGAAAGGTGAGCAGGATGAAGGGGATGAAAAACCCGATGCCGTAACTCGCCCCCGTAGTGGCGTAGGAAACCATGCTCGGGCCGTCATTTTCCCCCAGCATCACCAGCACGCCAGGGCCGGCCAGCAGCCAGATCAGCCGGAACCAGCGTTTCCCGGTCCGGCTTTGCTGGATTTTCATGCGGTCCCGGGCGCGCAGAATGTCCTCGCGGGTGAGGGCCTCCGGTTCGAGCGCGATGGGCTGGGCAGGTGGCGGCAAAGCGTGGTCCTTAAGCATGAAAAATTGTAGCCAAGGCTACATTTTAGATGTAGCCTTGGCTACAATTTGTCAAGCTGTGGGAAAAAATTTTGGCCCCTCACCGGGCCGCGCATCATATCTGTGAAACCAGCGCGCGGGTGCTTTTGGAAAAAATTCCAGGGGCTTAGCTTTTACTTGCGCGCTGGCGTAAAACTGCTATATAACATAACATAAAAAACGAATGGAGAGAAACATGGCGTCCTCAATTGCCTTGCTGATCGGCGGGGAGACCCGGAAATCACTGAAAACATTCGACCGGCTGGACCCGGTGACCGGGGAACTGGCCACGCAAGCGGCAGCCGCGAGTGTGGCCGATGCCGTGGCGGCAGCCGATGCGGCGCAGGCGGCATTTCCCGCCTGGGCGGCTCTGGGGCCGAATGCGCGGCGCGCTTTGTTGAACAAGGCGGCAGCGGCGCTGGAGGGCAAAGCAGCCGAACTCGTCGACGCCATGATGGGCGAAATCGGCGCCACCGAAGGCTGGGCGCGGTTCAACCTGATGCTGGCGGCCGGCATGATCCGCGAGGCAGCCGCCCTCACCACGCAAATTTCTGGCGAGGTGATCCCCTCGGACAAGCCGGGCTGCATCGCCCTGGCCTTGCGCGAGCCGGCCGGCGTGGTGCTGGGCATCGCCCCTTGGAACGCACCGATTATTCTGGCGGTCCGGGCCATCGTCACCCCGCTCGCCTGCGGCAACACGGTGATCCTGAAAGCCTCCGAACTCTGCCCGCGCACCCATGGGCTGATTGTGGAAGCCTTCATCGAGGCCGGGTTCGGCGGCGGCATCGTCAACCTCATCACCAACGCCCCCGCCGATGCCGGCGATATTGTCGGCGCGCTGATCGACCACCCGGCCGTGCGGCGGATCAATTTTACAGGTTCTACGGCCGTTGGGCGGATTGTCGCGGTGCGGGCAGCCCAGAATCTCAAACCCGTGCTGCTGGAATTGGGCGGCAAAGCGCCACTGCTGGTGCTTGAGGATGCCGATCTCGATGAGGCGGTGAAGGCGGCCGCCTTTGGCGCCTTCATGAATCAGGGACAGATTTGCATGTCCACCGAGCGGATTATCGTGGTGGATGCGGTGGCTGAGCCATTTGTACAGAAATTTGCGGCCAAAGTGGAGACCATGAAGGCCGGCAATCCGCGCGAGGGCAAAACCCCGCTCGGTGCGGTGGTCGATGGAAAGACCGTGCAACATATCGCCGCACTGGTGGAAGATGCACTCGCCAAGGGTGCTGTGCAGGTCACCGGCGGCGCCGCCAATGGCGTGCTGATGCCGGCAACGGTGATCGACAAAGTGACACCGGAACAAAAATTGTTCCGTGACGAAAGTTTTGGCCCGGTCGTAGCCATCATCCGGGCGCGCGATGAGGCCCATGCCATCGAACTCGCCAATGATACGGAATACGGGCTTTCGGCCGCTGTGTTCACAAGAGATACTGCACGAGGCTTGCGCGTTGCCAAACAAATCAAATCCGGCATCTGCCACGTCAACGGCCCCACCGTGCATGACGAAGCGCAAATGCCCTTCGGCGGCGTCAAAGCCTCCGGCTACGGGCGCTTCGGCGGCAAAGCTGGGATCGAGGCGTTTACGGAGTTGCGCTGGGTAACGGTTGAGACGCTGCCAGGAATGTTTCCCATTTAGGCTAGGGGCTTCGCCCCTAGGACCCCACCAAGGGGGCTCCGCCCCCCTGGACCCCCCGCTGGGGCCTGAGGCCCCAGACCCCCATTAGTACGGGCCGGGAACCGTGCAGCCACCGCTGCGCAAGCGGAGCAAAAGTTTTTTGCTTCTTTTTTTCAAAAAAGAAGTTCTTTTCTTACTCTAAGGAGCTTACCATGACCCGCCCCGAACAAGACACAGTCGCATTTGAAATTGCCAACCGCATCGCCTGGGTCAAATTCAACCGCCCCGAAAAGCGCAACGCCATGAGCCCGGCGCTGAACCGCCGCATGATGGAGGTGCTCGACGAGCTGGAACACCGCGAGGATGTCGGTGTGCTGGTACTGACCGGCGAGGGCGAATCCTGGTCCGCCGGCATGGACCTGAAAGAATATTTTCGCGAAACGGAAGCCACGGGCCTGGCCGGCACACGCAAGGCGCAGCGTGAAAGCTATGGCTGGTGGCGCCGCTTGCGCTGGTACCAGAAACCGACCATCGCGATGGTGAATGGCTGGTGCTTTGGCGGCGGCTATGGCCCGCTCTTCGCGTGCGATCTGGCCTTCGCCGCCGACGACGCAAAATTCGCCTTGTCCGAAATCAACTGGGGCATTTTGCCAGGCGGCGGCGCCACCAAAGTTGTGGTGGACCTGCTCTCGATGCGCGATGCGATGTATCACGCCATGACCGGCGAGTTGATTGACGGCACCAAGGCGGCGCAGTGGAAACTGGTGAATGAGGCGCATCCGCGCGCGGCGTTGCAGGCGCGCGTGATCGAAGTCGCCGAAATTTTGCTCAAGAAAAACGCGGTGGCGCTGAAGGCGACGAAAGACGCGGTGCGGCGCGTGGGTGAAATGACTTACGAGAATGCCGAGGATTATCTGGTTCGGGCGCAGGAGGCGGCGAATAGTTTTGATAATGAAGGCCGCAAGGAGGGTATCCGCCAGTTCATCGATGAGAAAAGTTTCAAGCCTGGCATTGGGACTTACGACATCTCCAAGCAGAAAAAAGCCGGGTAAGGCGCATGGCCGTCGATTATCTGGCATTGCAGGCCGGCCTGCAACCGCTTCGTTTGGCGGCGCATGATTTTGTGGAGCAAAAGTCCTGGACCTATCAGGATTTTGACCGCGACGTCCAAAAATTCGCCGCCGCGTTGCGGGCGCGTGGTGTGGCGGCGGGGGACCGGGTTGCGGTGCTGGCAAAGAACCGGGTGGCGCTGGTTCTGCTGCATCTGGCTTGCGCCCGGCTGCAGGCAATCTATGTGCCGTTGAACTGGCGTCTTTCCGCGCCCGAGCTTCGGCTCCTGCTGGAAGATGCCGAGCCAGCCTTGGTTTTGGGCGACGCGCAATTGGCATCCTCCGGCCTGGAGGGCGTGGATCTGGACGCATTTGCTACCGAGGCCATGGATTTTGCCCCCCCGCCTGCGTTGCCATATGATCAAACCGTCACATCCTTGATTCTGTACACCTCCGGCACCTCGGGCAAGCCGAAAGGGGTGATGCTCTCTGAGCGCAATTGCTGGGCCACCGGCCAAAATTTTTCGGTCCTGGCATCGTTGCGCGATGACAGCGTGGTGCTGTGCGATGCGCCGATGTTCCATGTGATCGGGCTCATTGGGAATATACGGCCAACTTTCATGCGCGGCGGCGCCATTTTGGTGTCAGACGGTTTTGTTCCGTCCCGCACGCTGGCGCGGCTGGCCGACCCGGCCTGGCGCGTCACACATTATTTCTGCGTCCCGCAAATGGCCGCCATGCTGCGCGCCGAGCCGGGCTTTGATCCGGCAAAATTACGCAACCTAGTGGGCATTTTCTCAGGTGGTGCCCCCCACCCGGCGGATGCCATAAAAGCCTGGACGCGGCACAAAATCCCGCTCGCCAATGGCTATGGCATGACGGAGGCGGCTGGCACGGTGGTGTGCATGCCGGTGGATATTTCGCTCATTGAAGATAACCTCGCCGCCTCCGGCCTGGTGCCGCCGGAGGTGGAGGTTAAAATCGTCAATGATGCAGGTCAGGCGCTGGCCCCTGGTACCGCCGGCGAAGTGCTGGTGCGTGGCGCAAATGTTTCGGCGGGCTATTGGCGCCGCCCAGCCGAAACGGCGGCGGCGTTCACGGAAGATGGCTGGTACCGCTCCGGTGACATTGGCAGCCTGGACGAAAACGGGTTTTTGCATCTGGTGGACCGTAAGAAAGACATGTTCATCTCCGGCGGCGAAAACGTCTACCCGGCCGAGATTGAGGGTGCGCTGGCAGGCTATGAAGATATCGCCGAATGCGCGGTGGTGGGTGTGGAAGATGAGCGCTGGGGCGAGGTCGGCCATCTGGTGGTCGCCCCCTGGCCAGGGCGCGTGCTGCGTGAGGCGGATATTCTGGCGTATCTGGAGCCGCGGCTGGCACGTTACAAAATCCCCAAACACATCACCATCATGGAAACCCTGCCCCGCAACGGCGCTGGCAAGCTGGTAAAAGCGGTGTTGAAAAAGGCCTTGCTGGAGACGGTGTAATTCCCACCACCGAAACCAGGGCGTGACATTAGCCTATGCTGTTGAAACCACCCTTGCCTAAATTAACAAAAGTTTTTTGGTTCTTTTTTTCAAAAAAGAACTGCTTTCTTTTGACTTTAATCAACCAATCAAGCGCCATCAGCCCAAACTGTTAAACAAAAGGACTGGATTGTCACGCCGCCCTGATGAAGGGCGGCTCGCAATGATTTTTTGGGTCAGGCGCCCGCCGCCAGCGCCTTGGTGGCGAGCGCAATCGCCCCCGCGCGCGATTTCGCCGCCCCCACGAAGCGGCGCAGATGCACGAACACGGCATCTTCCACCCCCGAAGCCGCCGCCAATTCCTCGCCTTGCAGCCCCGCCCAGGCTTCGGGCAGCGGCAGAATCTGGTCAAACGAGTTCGGCTCAGGGGGCATGGTATCCACCATCCAATTGCCGTTGGAGGCGGGGGAAATCGTATAGATCACCGGCAATTGGTGCGTAAACACCACATTCTTCCACGGCATCCCGCGTTCCAGCACCAAAAGCCTTGGCTCTGGCCCCGCCTTATGCGCGGCCAGCACGATTTCCTCCGCCGCCAGCTTGGCGCGCATGATATCAACGCGCCGGCGCAGCACGCCTTCGGCCATGCCGGTGGCTTCCAGAAACGCCTCGTCTCCGGCGGTCGCACCCTCGCCAGCCGGATCATCCCAGGCAGGATTAAAATCTCCCAGCAGGGCTGCGAGCCCCAAGCTATCATTCTGAATCGGCCCGCGCAGCGAAACACCGGTATCGATCTCATCCAGCCGGCGGATCAGCCCTTCATCCAGTTTCGCGGCAATGCCGGCTGCAAACGCCTCAGCCCCTTTGGGCCGCAGCAGCGCCGCCACCGCCGCCTCGCCATAGACCTGCCAGATCAGCCCGGCGGCCGAATAGGGCGCCCCATCTGGCCGCAACGGCGCGCCGCGCTGGTGGTGGTCAAAGCGGTTTAGCGCCTGGTCAAACACGCTGCCGACATCCCAGACAATATCCGCGGCCTCGATCACCTCCTGTTTGCGGGTGCGGATCAGCTCATGGTCCAGCCCCGGCTCGCGCAGCCCAAGCGCCAGCCGCAGCACGGCATAGGCAAAAATCTCGTCGCAATGGAACTTGCCGCCATGGGTGGCGAGAAGGGGGAGGCGGGATGCGTCGGTCATACTTGTTCCTGTATCTTCGTCGCCGCGTTATGGCGCGCGGCGCGCCAATTTGAAACCGGCCCTCACGCGAAATTTTTCTGCCGCCCCACCCCCTTGGTCTCTAAACCCGTGCCCGCTACGAGGGGCGGATGAAGACTGACCCCTTGACCGTGTTGCATAACGTGTTTGGCCTGCCCGGCTTCCGGGGCGCGCAGGCGGCGATTGTGGCGCATGTCGTGGCCGGAGGCGACGCGATTGTGCTGATGCCGACCGGCGGCGGCAAATCCCTCTGCTACCAGTTGCCGTCTCTATGCCGCCCCGGCACCGGCGTGGTGGTCTCGCCGCTCATCGCGCTGATGCGCAACCAGGTGGCGGCGATGCGGCAATTGGGCGTGAATGCGGCGGCGCTCAATTCCAGCCTGGATTCGGCCGAGCGCAGCCAGGTGAGGGAAGATCTACGCGCCGGCCGGCTGGATCTGCTCTATATCGCCCCCGAGCGGCTGATGATGCCCGACATGCTGGATTTTCTCTCCGAAGTGCCGGTTGCGCTCTTCGCCATCGATGAAGCCCATTGCGTCAGCCAATGGGGCCATGATTTCAGGCCCGAATATCTGCAACTGGCCGCTTTGGCGGCGCGTTTCCCAGGCGTGCCGCGGATTGCGCTGACGGCCACGGCAGACCCGCAATCCTGCGACGAAATCCGCCGCCGCCTGAGCCTGGATACGGCAAAACTGTTCATCGCCAGTTTTGACCGCCCCAATCTGCGCTATGCGATCATCCCCAAATCCTCCCCGCAGCGCCAGTTGCTGAGTTTTTTAAAACTGCATGAGGGCGAAAGCGGCATTGTGTATTGTCTCAGCCGCAACACGGTGGAGGAAACGGCGGCGGCTCTGGTCGCCAATGGAATCAAAGCCCTGCCCTACCACGCCAAGCTCGGCGCAGACATTCGCTCCGCCAACCAAGATGCGTTTCTGGCCGAAGAAGGCCTGGTGCTGGTGGCCACCGTGGCGTTCGGCATGGGGATCGATAAGCCGGATATCCGCTTCGTGGTGCATATCGACCTGCCGGGGAGCCTGGAGGCGTTCTATCAGGAGACCGGCCGCGCCGGGCGGGACGGTCTGGCGGCGGAAACCCTGCTGCTCTACGGCATGCAGGATGTGATTTTCCGCCGCCAGATGATCGACCAGACCAGCGCGCCGGACGATGTGAAGCGCGTCGAACACCAAAAACTGAACGCGCTGCTCGGAGTCTGCGAGACGGCAGGCTGCCGCCGCCAGGCCATCCTCGCCCATTTCGGTGAAATTCTGGCCAATCCCTGCGGCAATTGCGATACGTGTCTGACGCCCGCAGAAACCTGGGATGCCACGGTGGCGTCGCGCAAGGCACTCTCGGCCATCCTGCGCACCGGGCAGCGCTTTGGCGCCGGGCATTTGACCGATGTGCTGCTGGGAATAAAAACGGATAAAATTCTGCAATTCCAGCACGACAAATTGCCGACTTTTGGCGTCGGCACGGAATTGGACCGTAAAGGCTGGGCCTCGGTGTTCCGGCAATTGATTGTCCGGGGCGCGATCGCGGTGGACCACGAGGCCTTTGGCGCGCTATGCATGACCGCCGAGGGCGAGCCGATTTTGCGCGGCAGGCAAGAGGTTTTGCTCCGCCGGGACAGCAAGCCGGCGGCCATAACCGCGATCAAAAAAAAGCCAGGCCGGAACGAACTGCCGGCCGGCGAGGAAAAACTCTTCGAAGCCCTGCGCGCCGAACGCGCCCGCCTCGCCCGCGAACAAAACGTCCCCGCCTACATCATCTTCCACGATTCCACCCTCGCCGCCATCGCCGCCGCCCGGCCCATGGACCTCGACTCCTTAAGCGAAGTCCCCGGCATGGGCCGCAGCAAAATCGAGCGCTACGGCCAAAAAGTGCTGGAGGTGGTGGCGGCTTGTGGGTAGGGCGACTTATACCAAGCCTATGCAGCTTGGTATAAGTTATCAACACTGTAGGTATAGTGTTAATGGGGTAAAAGGATAATTTTGGAAATTCTCAAAATATCGCTGGCTTCAAGACTAATGAAGCGAAACTTGAGCGCAGACACACAGCCGGCGGCGGGAAGAGAAAAGCGGCGCTCCTCCCCCTTCGTCCATAAAGGAGCATTGGCAATCGTATCAACAACTTTAAAATCTTGATCATTGGGACTTTTCTCCAATACCTGCCAGGACCGCGGCATTCTTTCAGGGGCATATAGATCGGCCCTAAACGCGTAAGCGGAAACGTTCAAGCATGGCTTCAGCGATCTCACTGTTACGTCAATTGGAAGGGCAGTCTTTGTCTCCCAGGCGAGCGGAATTTTCATATCGAAAGCGCTGGCAACGGAGGAATCACCGGAACCAAGGGCATTTAAGTTAGAAACGGAAACAAACAACGACTGACTCTGGTGGATCTGATCCTGTTTCCCCGCTGCCTGAAAGCCCGCAAACTTCATATTGATCACGTGAAGTGGTCGTGATACCGTGTCTTCCTGCTGATCTTCCTCAATGATAACATTTGATTCCCAAGGTATAAAAGAAACCGGGGTGTCAGTCGGATCGGCACCTTCGTCCCTCAGGATCATTTTCACGACTCCCACAACGGGATAGGCGCTGGTGGCTGTGAGTGCAAAGTCTCCATAAATAAATTCGCTTAGCCAGTTATCCAAAATTTGGTCGCCGTAAGGAGGCAATAAAAGAATGACTGGTCCGCTTGTTTTTGGTACGCCGTCGAGGGAATTCTTTAGGAATTTAAACTCAGTCGATGCATTTATTGTGACTGCATATACTGTAAGTCCAGCAAGCAGTGCGGCAGCGCTGGCAAGAAGCCCGGCGACAAGGATTCCGATTTTTGGAACTGGCTTCAAAATACAGCGTGCCGCAGCCAACAGAAATATTACCAGAATGCCCTGTACTGAAAACATCACTCTTGTTGGCGGAAAGGCGCCGAAATGCGACAAAACAAAGGGAGCAGTTGCTAAAAGGCAGCACAACAGTGCACCTCCCCATCGGGATATCTCCCAAATCAAGGCGGCAAAGGTCTCCCGGTTTTGGAATATCCGGCACCCTAAGCCTATGAGGATAATCAAGGCAATTACGGGCGTTGAATCGCCCCCAAATGGAGCGAACCAGAGCGTAAGTGATTGTGCCAAGAACGCCACCGCAATGGTGATTTGCCCAAAAATATCTAATACCGGCGAGACCGCGTATTGGCCTTCACTTACCGGATTTACGGTTGGCCCAAAAATCATATGAAGAAGTGGGGCTAATCCAATTTTAAGGAAGACAAAGTAGGCACCACTCAAAACTGCTACGGCAATTAGTTCTTCAAGGACACGCCGAAGCCCTTGATTGTCATTTGAAAATAACGAGCGCCACGATGTGAATACAAGGAAGAAATAGGCTGTAGGTTGATAAATGAAGAAACATACGTAAAGTAAGAAGTATCCACAGAGCCGTAGAAATAGCCGATTATATCGATTGACAGCATAATACGAACTATTGACAACAAAATAGGACACAATTACGAGGATTGACCCCACGGTACCAAGAGCAAAACTCTCTAGCCATAGAACATAGAGTAGAGCAGGCGGCAGCACCCAGATAAGGAACGCGGCCAGAAAGGCGAGACGTCCTGCCGACGGCGCTAATTTTTTGAAAAGGCTTCCGGTAAGAAGAAAGCCGGCCACGGTTGCTACGGAACTGACGATGCGGCCCCACGTGAAATCAGCAATATGGCGAAAGAAATAGAACTGTATATTTTGTAGCGTGGAGCCAAGAGGGCGGCCTTCCTGAAACCAAAATTTTGTTTCTGGATAGGGCCATTGCCATGCCGAATAGTCATTATGAAAACCAAATTTTGTAAAGAATGAAATCGACAATATTGCAAATAGTGCAAGGGAAAGCACCCATAGCAAGGCACGGTCGGTGCTGATCATGGGAAATTTTTGGGGAGTGTTTGTCTTGGTTGTTGTTGATATATGATCGTTCTGATTACGGTCGGCGTTCAAAGTGCCATCGACACTCATATTTTTTTGTCTCCAGAGAATGCATTTTTAACGTTGTTAACGAAAACATTATCGCGTATCCTGGTCAAACTGGCAACCCCCGGCGGGGGTTTGATACTGTGCGCGAAGCGGACAAGGGGGCGTCCAATTGCTTGCCATGATCGACGATCTTGACCACTCTGTCCGCGGCGAGCTGGCCTAGGCGGCGCTCCCGTCGGGGCAGCCACATATGGCGGCGACCGGCGCCGGTAAGTTCCACCACGCCAAGCCTCTCCAGTCTTCTAGTAATGTGCGTCGGTGAGTATGCAGCACAGTAGGTTAGACCCAGCTTTGGCGTGCAGGCCCAGGCTGGCGTACATCATCACCGGCGTAACGGGGATGAGAGACCTGATCGCGCCGCCACCCATAAATTGCA
>Ga0116226_10006864_pt1 | contig 10248 bp, 9 predicted proteins | sample S1TSphfallax_FD_89692 | JGI IMG/M metagenome (GOLD analysis project Ga0116226, IMG submission 89692) | Host-associated microbial communities from peat moss isolated from Minnesota, USA - S1T2_Fa - Sphagnum fallax MG | ecosystem: Host-associated > Plants > Peat moss > Unclassified | place: USA...
AGGGTGACGCGATGCGCCGGACCCTCATCGCGAGCCCCCTCGCCGTCGGTCGCGGATCCCATCATGAAGCTGCCACGCGGCACCACCACGAGCTCCGGACAGGTCGGGCAATCACGCACAGTTGCGGCGGTCGCAGCCGGTGCGGCCAGCGCCGGCAGCGTGTGGAGCAACGCCAGCGCCCCGAGCACGCCGGCCACGCCGAGCAGACGCGACAGCCGAGCCATCGGGGGCCGCTGCGCTTCGGTCATGCGCGCCGCCCGCGGCCAACGCATGGATTCGCAGACGGGCCGCCAGCGAGGGGCGCGGAGCCCAGATGCATCCGATACTGGTAGGCGTCGGCGCGATAGAGCGCAATCACGCGCTCGACGGGACGGCCGTGATCCTCGGCCACGATGCGAGTGATCTTGAGCAGCGGCGCGCCCACCTCCACCCGCAGGATGCGCGCCGTCTCGATCCCGGCGAGCGTCGCGCCGATCCACTGCTCCGCCTCGGCGAGTCGGATACCCGCCCCGGCGATCAGCGCGAGCATGGGTTGATCGGGCACCGCCGCAGCCTCGAGCTGGCTCGCGATGTCGAGCGGCACGAAGGTCGTGATGAACGCGAGCGGCACCTGGTTGAGCAGCCGCACGTGGGTCGCCTTCTGCACGCGCACCCCCGGCGCAAGATCGAGCGCAGCCCGGGTTTCCTCGTCCGGTGCGATCTCGTGCACCTGCACATCGCGCACTTCGGTGAGCGCACCGAGGTCCTGGACCTGGTTCAGCACCTCGTTAAGGTCGAGCGAGGCGGGTTTGCGGGCCGCGGACATGTCGACGAACGTGCCGCGCCCCTGATGGCGCACCAGCCAGCCTTCGCGCACCAACTCGTCCACGGCTTTACGAATGGTGATCCGCGAGACGCCAAAGGTTTCGCAGAGCTGCGCCTCGGTCGGAATCTGCTGCCCGGGACCGTAGGTGGAATCGCGCACCCAGGCACGCAGCGTGACGTACACCTGGTAGTAACGCGGCGACGGCAGTGCACGCGCCGCGTCAGTCAAGGAGCAGACCACCGCTCAAGTTGTGCACCGTCCCGGTCAGGAAACCCGCATCGCGTCCGGTCAGGTAATCGACCGCACCGGCCACCTCGGCGGCGTGACCGAGACGACCGAGCGGAATGCTATCGACCAGCCGCGCGCGCACCTCAGGCGAGAACCGGCCCACCATGGGCGTATCGATCGGTCCGGGAGCGAGGCAGTTGACGCGGATGCCTTCGGGCGCCCACTCGCGCGCCAGATAGCGCGCGAGATTGATGACCGCAGCCTTGGAGGCGGCATAAGCGGGGCCCGACAGGGCGCTCCCGCCGTTCAGGGCGTTGGTCGAGGCCATGAGCACGAGGCTACCGCGACTCGCCGCGAGTGCGGCATGCACCGCCTTCGCCAGATAGAACGCCGATGACAGGTTCACCTCGAGCAATGCACGCCATTCCTCGCCCGACACCCGATCGATCGGCCCGGATCCGGCACGACCGGCCAGATGCACGACGTGGTCGAGACGCCCAAAGAGCGCAAGCGCGCGCGCGACGAGCGCGCCGATGGCCGGCTCGTCGGCGACATCGAGCGATTCCTGCAGCAGGTAGGGATCGCCGCAGGGCAGCGCCGCGAGCGCGAGATCGCTCGCGACGACCCGCATTCCGCGCTCGCGGAGTCGGCCCACGACCGCGCGGCCGATGCCGCCGGCGGCTCCCGTCACGAAGGCAACGGGAACGTGGCGCTCAGGCGGCATTCTTCAGCGCGAGGCGGCTGAAGATGCCATCGAGCATCGCATAGCGCATGGCGGCGGAGGCGCGGACGCAGGCGATCGCGCGCTCTTGAGTCTCGGGCGTGGGCGCGTAGCGCTGCGTCAGCTCGAGCCCGATATGGGCATGTTCGGTATCGCCCTCGATATGCACATGGAAAAACTCCATGTCGTCCTCAGAGAAGCCCATGCGCCGCATGGCCTCGACATACTTCGGATAGAGGGTAGGCAGCTGTCCCTCGAGGGCGACCATGATGCCCGCACAGGACTCCCCGAGCGCGCGGATCGTCGCGAGTTCCCAGATCCAGGAACGCATCGCGCGGGTCGAGGGCAGCACCTCGCCCGCCTGTTCGGCGCGGGTGATCCGCTCCTCCGAGACACCGCAGGCGCGCGCAAACTTCTTGAGGAGATCAGGATGGCGCTTGCCTGGCGCGTTCGGCATTTCCTCTCCGAGCAGGTTCTCGAGCAGATGCTGGCGGGCGTCGAGATCGGGCAGACGCGCATACAGGGCCGCGAACTGCTGCGGGATCGGATCGATGTAGTAGAAGTGCTGGATCGCCCAATCGCCGAGCTGCGCGCGCGAGAGTTCGCCCGCGGCCCAAGCACGACTGAAGGGGTGCCCGCCGCCATGCTGGGGCTGACGCGCGGCCTCCAGCGCCGCAAACAACTGCTGCTGATTCAAGAGCGTGGCCATGAGGACCTCCGGATGAGAATGGGAACGTTAGAGCGGGGAGACATGGGATAGTCAGAGCGCGTTCGGCGCCGGGCGCAACGAAAACCGTTGCTGACAGGCGGGACAGCAGGCGTCCGGCGCTTCCGGGCGGGTCAGAACCACGCTCACCGGAAACCAGGTGCGGCAGGCGGGACACTGGCTCCAGATGGCGTTGCCGCGCTTCTCCCAGGAAGCCCCCACGGTGTCACGCAGCAGAGTCGGCATAGGGCTAGATCCTTGGCCAGTGGACGGCGCCGGCACCCGCAGCGGCAACCAGGGCGCGGGCGCGTTCACGATTCGCTTGGGGGACCGTGGCATAGGGTGGAACGGCGCGCGGTACCCCGGGCCGCGGCGGCGGTGGCAGGGTCGCGTCCACACCGAGCTTGGAGGCGGTATTGGCGCCCTCGGGCAGCGACGGGTCGAGATTCGAGCCTGACAGACCATCGATCACGATGCCGTCACGCGACCACTGGACCCGCGTCGCGAGCGCCCAGAGCATCGAGTCGGCCGAGAAGATGTCCACGTCCTCATCGACCGCGATCACGGTCTTGACGCGACGATACGCGAGCGCCGCCGTGAGCGCATCGCGCGCTTCACCGCGCGCCGGATCGCGCAGCTGCAGGTAGGCGTGAAAGCGCCGTCCCGAGGCGGGAACGTGCACGTTCAGCAGTGACGGCGCGACCGACTTGATGAGTTCGTACAGCTTGCCTTCCATCGCCATGTTGTCGGGCACCAGCATGTCGGTGAGTCCCGAACCATAGTCATGGTAAATCGCTTCGCGACGCAGGCTGATGCAGCTCACGTCAAACACTGGCGCCTGGGTCTGCGGACCCAAGTAACCCGTGTATTCGCCAAACGGACCATCGGCGGTGAGCTCATTCGCCGGCACGAAACCCTCGATCACGATCTCGGCGTCGGCCGGTACCATGATGCGCTCACCGTGGGTGAGCGAGGGCACGAGCCGTAAAGGCTCGCCGAGCACGCCGCCGGCGGCGCGCCAGTGGCTCTCGGGATAGCGCAGCTTCGCCTGCGATCCGAGCAGCACCGCGGGGTGGTGTCCAATCCAGAACGCGACCGGGCAGGGTTCGCCCCGCGCCCAGAATTTACGCATGTTGCGAGCGTTGTGGCTGGTCGGATAGGGGAAAAAAGTCATCCGCCGCGGCCCCTGCACCCAGCAGCGCTGAATGGCTGTGTTATCGACCCCCGTGTCGGGGTCGTAGGTCGTGGCGTGAGCCGCCGTCAGATACGGGCCCGGCTCGAGCTCATGTTGGGTGAGCACGGGGAGCGAGGTGAGATCGGCATCGCGCTCGCGCACGATTTCCTGAACCGGCGCCTCGCCGCGGGGAAGCACCAGCGGATCGATTCCGACCGCGGTGCGCGCCGCAAACCAGGCCGCCGTGCCACGATGATCTTTCAGCCCAAGCGCGCGGGCGGTGAGTTCTCGACTCGCAGTGAGATTCGTGACCACAGGAATCGCGGCCCGCGAACCGTTGAGCGGCGCCACCCCGGGAGCAAACAGCACCGGGTACTCGCTGCGGGCATCGAGCTCATGCTGCAAGGCCGTGAGATCGTGACGGTTCGAGAGGCCGTCGGGCAGTTTCCAGACGGCCGCGGCGTGGTCAGCGAGGAAACGGCGCAGATCCAGCATATTCGTTATGATTACATGATGACCGGGTTTTCGCCAGCCCGCCCAAGCTGTGGCCGCAACGATGACAGACCCGGGGTTCGGGCCGCGGCGCGGCTTCGCTTTTATGGAGTGATGTCTTAGCCTGTTGTGCAAGCCTATTGAGTTGGCCCTTCAAGTCTCGGGGAGATTCCTCATGGTCCGCAGCGTCCAGCACGAGATGCTCGCTCAACCGACCCACGACGAAGCCGCACGCCAGCAGTTCGTGGTCGCGTTCAAACTGGGACTCAACCGCAGCCTGCGCTCCTCGCAGCAGCGGCTGTTCGATGAGGTGGTGGCGCCGGAGTATCGCCGCCACAAGGGCATCGTCCCCGCCTCGCGCGAGGAGATCCGCGAGGCCATGACCGCGCACCCGGCCTGGCGCACCTGGAGCACCCTCGCGCGTTCCGCCCAGGAAGCGATGTGGCAATCGATCGGCGACTCTATCTACCGCGAACGTGAGCGCCTGAGCTCTGCATCGCACCGGCTCGCTTCCGCCGCCGATCGTCGCGGCAGCCTCGAGCTCGATCCGTCGTTCGTTCCGCCGCGCGGCGTCACGGCGGTCGACATCCATCTGCAGACCGGCGGCTACGCCCTGGATCTCGGCCCCGATGACGTGGTCGCCGGCGCCTTCTACGAGTCGGGCGGCAATCTCTACGCCAGCGGCCAGGGCGTGAGCAAAACCGACAGCAAAGCCGCACACGTGCAACGCTTTATCGCGAGCCGCTATCCCGACCTCGCGCCGACCCGGATTCTCGACATGGGATGCTCGGCGGGCGCCGCGAGCGTGCCCTACGCGCAGGCGTTTCCCGACGCCGAAGTGCATGCCATCGACGTCGGCGCGGGAATGCTGCGTTACGCTCATGCGCGCGCGGAGAGTTTGGGCGCGGCCGTGCACTTCCATCAGCGGGACTGCGCCGCCACCGGCTTCCCCGATGCCTGGTTCGATCTCGTGGTCTCACACAATATGATGCACGAGATCTCGGAGGCCACCCGTCGCGGCATGCTGCGCGAAACCTGGCGCATTCTCCGTCCGGGCGGCGTGTTCGTGCATCAGGACGTGCCGCTGCGCCTGAAGGCGCTGCCGGAGTTTTTGCGCTGGGAGCGCTCCTGGGACACGCGTAACAACAACGAACCTTTCTGGGAGGTGTACGGCAATGCGGACCTGCGGGCCGACATGCTCGAGGCAGGGATTCCCGAGGACTGCCTCTGGGAAGGGAGTTTGCCGCAGGCGCCGGGTTCGCTGCCGTGGTTCGTCGCGACCGCTCGCCGCCCTATCGCTTCCAAATAGTCGTCTAATCAAGAGTCCAGGATCGTCAGCATGAACGCCGTCAAGATCGAACGCAGCTTTCCCCTGAATGCCCGAGTCACGAGTCTCATCGACGGCGAGTCGATTACCGCGAAGCCGCGCGCGTTCGAATTCCCGATCGTCAATCCAGCGACCGAGGAACGGGTGAGCGTGCTGCAGGAGGCGGACGCAGCGGAGGTCGATGCCGCTGTGATCTCGGCGCGCCGCGCCTTCGACACCGGTCCCTGGCCGCGCATGGACATCAACGACCGCAAGGACATTCTCTACGCGATCCGCGATGGCCTGCGTCGCAACGCCGACGAACTCGCCTATCTCGAGTGCCTCAACACGGGGCTCCCGATGCAGAGCATCCGCGGTCATGTGCAGCGCATGGCGCGAAATTTCGAGTTCTTCGCCGAAGCGGCGAGTCTGGTGCACGGCGAGACCTACAACCAGACCAAGGGCTACCTCACCTACGTCACGCGCGAGCCAAAGGGCGTCGCGGCTCAAATCGCGCCCTGGAACGCGCCGCTCGCGCTCGCCTCGATGCGGGTATCGAGCTGTATCGCCTGGGGTAACACCTGCATCCTCAAGCCCTCCGAATACACGCCGCTGTCGATGCGTCGCATGGTCGAGATCTTCCATGAAGCGGGCCTTCCGCCGGGCGTGGTCAATCTCGTCAACGGTCGCGGCGCCACGACGGGCGCGGCGCTCGTTTCCCACCCGGGAATCGATATGGTCGGCTTCACCGGCGGCACGGCGACCGGTCGGGCCATCATGTCGCAGGCTGGCGCCGCACTGAAGCCGGTGGCACTCGAGCTCGGCGGCAAATCGGCAAATATCATCGCCGAGAGCGCAAACATCGAGCGCGCGCTCGATGGCGCGCTGGCGGCTATCTACTCGAACAACGGCCAGCAGTGTCTCGCGGGCTCGCGCATCCTGGTCCAGAAATCGATCGCCAACGAGTTCATCGAGCGCTTCATCGAGCGCAGCAAGCGCATCCGAATTGGCGATCCGATGTCGATCTCGACCGAGATTGGCCCGCTCGCCTTCAAGGCGCATCTCGACCGCGTGCTCTCGTACGTCGATATCGCACGCGCGGATGGGGGTAGCCTCCTCACGGGCGGCCAGCGCGCGAGCGGCTTCGAAAAAGGGTTCTACATGGAGCCGACCGCCGTGCTCGCGACTTCCAATGAATCGCGGGTCTGCCAGGAGGAGATCTTCGGGCCGTTCGCAACCTTCCTCACGTTCGACACGCTCGATGAAGCGATTGCCATCGCCAACCGCTCGAAGTTCGGCCTGGTGAGCTATATCTGGTCCGAAGACCTCGCTACGGTGATGCGCTGCTCGCGGGATATTCGTGCGGGAACCGTGTGGGTCAATACGCCGCTCATGCGCGAGCTGCGCGCGGCCTTCGGCGGCTTCAAGGAGTCCGGAGTCGGCCGCGACGGGCCGTATGCGAGCCTCGAGTTCTATACCGAGCTCAAATCGACGATCATCCCCATCGATCCGATCACGATGCATCGTTACGGGGCCTGAGAGTGCTCACGGCCGGGACCGCGCTGGCCGACCGGATCGTCGCCCACGGCGGGCGCACGGTATTTGCGCTCGCGGGGGCGGGTCACACCCATCTGCTCCTTCCCTTGGAGGATCGCGGGGTGCAGATCATCGGCGGTCGCCACGAGACCGGCACCGTCTGCGCGGCGGACGGCTACGCGCGCATTTCCGGCGGGCTCGGCTTCGCACTCATCATCGCCGAGCAAGGCTTGCCAAACGCGATCAGCGCGCTTGCTACGGCGTATCAATTCGGCTCGCCGGTGGTCGTGTTAGTGACGCGCTTCCCCGACGCTTGGACGGAACCGGCGGCGGAGTTTGTGGTCGATCACCAGCAATTGCTGACACCGATCACCAAATGGGCACAGACCGTACCCTCGGCCGATCGACTCGTCGAATACTTCGAGGCGGCCTGCCGTATCGCCGAGGCCGGTCGCCCCGGTCCCGTGGTACTCACCTTCCCGCAGAACTTTCTGACGACACCGGTAGACCCGGCTGCCGTGGCGGCGACCGCCGATCTCCTCACTTCGCGCGCGCGATCCGGCCCGGCTCCGGCGCCCAATGCCATCGGTGCTGCCGCGCGACTGCTGGCGGCTGCGGAGCGGCCGCTCATCATCACCGACAGCGGCGCGACTTGGGATGCGGCCGGGCCGGCGGTACGCGAACTCGCGACGCGATACGGGATTCCCGCACTCGGTATCGGCCTGGGGCGAGGCCTGGTACCCGAGGACGACCGCCTCGGCTTCCCTTGGACCTACGCCCAGATCGCGGCGCGCGAAGCCGACGTAGTGCTCGCCCTCGGCGTGCGCTTCAATATGTGGCTCGGCTTCGGCCGACCGCCGCGGTTCAGTGCGGACGCCAAGCTCATCCAGGTCGACACCGACGCGCGCGAGCTCGGCCGCAATCGCGCTCCGGACTTGAGCGTCGTGGCGAGCACCCGCCTCTTCTGCGAGGGTTTGATCGCCGAGCTCAGAGGGATCGAGGCGCCGGTGCATTCGCCGGCGTGGATGGCCGCAGCGCTCGAGCCGCGGCGGGCACGCGTGCTCGAACTCGAGCGCGCTGCACAGGGCGCGATCCATCCACTCGAGTTGTCACGGGCCCTCGCAGAACAGCTGCCCGCGGCGGCCATCATCGTCGGAGACGGAGCCGATATCCTCAACTGGACCTACGGCAGCCTGCGCGTGCGTCGAGCGCCCGGCTATCTCGATCACCAGCCTCTAGGATCGATGGGCGTCGGCCTGCCGCTCGCCATCGGTGCAGCCGCCGCGGAGCGCGATCGCGCCGCTGTCTTGGGGCAGAAGCCTGCGCCCACGGTCCTCGTCACCGGGGACGGCTCGCTTGGTTTCTATCTCGCGGAACTCGATACGCTGCGCCGCGCCGCCCTGCGGCTCACCATTCTCGTCGGCAACGACGGGCTGTGGAGCACCGAGTACCACGGGCAGATGGTGAGCCTCGGGCGCGCCGTGAACACGACGCTCGGACGCTCCGACTATGCCGCGTCGGCCCGCAGTCTCGGTGTGAGCGCCGAGCGCGTGGTCGAACGTGGGGAGCTCGGTCCCGCGATCGCAGTGGCCCTCGAGAGCGGCGCTCCCGCACTGCTCGATGTCTGGATCGACCCCGAGGCGGGCCGCGATCGTAAAAAGGACCCGCGAGTCGGCTTCGTCATGTTCAGCGACCTCGCGCCGGCCAGCACCACGCCGCGGGCTGGAGGCGACCATTGACGGCGGACGGCGCGCCGCAGCGCTGGGCACGTGATCCTGCGGGGCCCGTCGCGCAGGAACTTGCGCAGACCTTGAGCCAACCCGCCGGTTGGCCGGCCAAGCTCGGCCTCGGCCTCGGCGCCGCCGAGGAAAGTCTCACCATCGTCGCGTTCGAGACCTTCCTCCTCTTCTACTACACTCAGGTGATTGGACTCTCGGGGAGCCTCTCGGGGCTCGCGATCACGCTCGCGCTGTGCGTCGATGCCGTCCTCGACCCCACGCTCGGCATCCTTTCGGACCGTATGTCAGGAGCGCGCTTCGGGCGCCGACATACCCTCATGATCTGGGCGCTCGTGCCACTCGCGATTTCGAGCTGCCTCATCTTTTCCGCACCGGTCGGCCGCAGCGCACTCGCGACGTTCGGCTATCTCAGCCTGTTTGCGATCACGATGCGCGCCTCGATCAGCGGGATCTCCATCCCTCTTTATGCCATCGGCGGCGAGCTCAGTCGCAGCCCACCGGAACGGACGCTACTCCTCAGCATCCGCACCATCGGCGGCGGAGTCGGCAGATTGCTGGCCTCCTACACGGCGCTCAACTTCTTCTTCCACGCCACGGCTGACTACCCGAACGGCCAGTTCAACCCTCGGGCCTATCCCGGCTACGGCTTCTACGTGGCCGCGCTCAGTGTCCTGCTGGCCGGCGCGGGGATCGTGGGTACCTATCGCCGCATCCGCAGCATCGAGCGGCTCGAAGCGCCGAAGCCCGCGCACCCGTCGAGCCTGTTCGCCTTTTTCGGTGAACTCGTGCGCGCGTTCCGCGTGACTTTCAACCTGCGGATCGCCTTTTTCGTGTCGTGCTTCGGCTACATCGTGATGGCGCTGATCAGCACCCTGAAACTGCATCTCGCCACCTACTTCTGGCGTATTGGCCTCGGCGACACGCGCAATGTCCTGCTGTCGGTGGCGCTCGGCATGCTGATCGGCGCGCCGCTGGCCCGGCCGATCGTGAGACGCCTCGATCGCAAGCCCGCGCTGCTCTGCGGGGTCATCGGGTTCGTGGCGGCAAATCTGCTATCCGTGGCGCTGCCCGCCCTCGGATTGGCGCCGGCTCCCGGGACGCGGGCTTTGGTGTGGACCGTGATCAGCCTGCAGTTCCTCTCCGGGGTATTCTTCGGATTGTTCGTGGTCGCGGGCGGCTCGATCACCGCCGATATCGCCGACGAACACGAGGTCAATACCGGCAAGCCTCAGCAGGGCCTCGTGCAGGGCATGCTCTTCTTCGCCATCAAGGTAGGCAGCGCACTCGCCTCCCTGATGGCGGGCGTGACCCTCGATCTCATCCACTTCCCTGTGTCGCGGCACGTGGACTCCGTCCCGCCGCAGACGGTGCACCGGCTGGTCGTCGTGACGGCCGCCATCCTCCTCGGAGTCGGCGTGGTGGTGACCACCGCCGCCTCGATGTACCGCATCTCGGCCGCCAAGCAGCGCGAGATCACGCGGCTGCTCGCGCTTTCCAAAGCGGGTAAGTAGTCGCGCATCGGTCTTCATGCTGAAGATCCA
>Ga0116226_10006865_pt1 | contig 10248 bp, 8 predicted proteins | sample S1TSphfallax_FD_89692 | JGI IMG/M metagenome (GOLD analysis project Ga0116226, IMG submission 89692) | Host-associated microbial communities from peat moss isolated from Minnesota, USA - S1T2_Fa - Sphagnum fallax MG | ecosystem: Host-associated > Plants > Peat moss > Unclassified | place: USA...
AAACGCCAGATTTGGAATCGAGATCTGTAGTTAGCATAGCTATCTCTCGATTATGAATCTCAATCAATTCAAAAACCATTAATAACATTGAACAGATAGTGAAAAATAAGAAAAGATTTCCTTTTTTTTTTTAGAATAATTTTATTTAATCATTTATTGATTCAACTAGACTTTAATAAAACATGTCAATTTTATATCGTGTGATACCCTTAATACTTTTTCTTCTTGTTTATATTATTGGTCTTATTGGTAATGGACTTTTAATATGTAAGTATTGAATATTCTTTTAATAGAAAAAAAAACAGCAAAAAGGAATTATTTTTATCAATTTAGTTATTGTATTTCGTCAAAAAAATTTACGAACAGTACCAAATTTACTTGTTGTTAGTTTGGCATTGGGAGATTTTTTATTTGTTTTATTTTGTGTACCATTTGGAGCTGTTGCTTATTCATTAGAATCTTATCCATTTTCAACATTTTATTGTCGTTTTGAAAATTTTATTATTAATCTTTCACTTGGTGTTTCAGTTTTTTCTCTATTAGCATTAAGTGCTGATCGTTATAAAATAATTGTTAAACCATTTTCAAGTCATGCTAATGATCCATCGATTAAACTAAAAACTGTTGTTATATCTATTTGGCTTTTATCTATCTTTCTTGCATTACCAGAAACAATCTATAGTGGTGAGTTATTGTATATAAAAAAATGGAGAGAGAGAGAGAGAGAGAGAGAGATTGTTAACCGAACGATCATATTAAAGAGATTGCTATCGAACTCTTAAGAAAAGATTTGTCTTTCTGAAGATAGGGTTAAGTGGTATACTTGAATTGATTGGAAGAAATTCGGAAACAAAGTATATATATATATATGTATGTTCTAGGTCTGATTATGGAGACAGTTACTCAACCAAATAATAATACAAATGAATTAATTTATTGTTGGAGTCCAAATGAAAGTGATTTACTTTCTAATCATACATTTATGATTAGTCGACAAATCATACGTTTAATTATTTATTATATAATGCCACTTATATTTGTTTCGATATTTTATACACTTATTGCAAAACATTTATTTGAAACAAAAGGTGTTATTTTAACATCTATATCAACACAACCATTTATTAATGAAGTAACAAATTCAAAACGAGGAAAAATAAATAATAAATCAACGAAACAAACATCGAACAATTGTATTCAAGAAAAACTTCCTGCACGTTCAATGACATCAGACAATGAGAAATTCATAAACAAACGTGAATCGTTACCCACAGTATTACCATCAATATCCACTTCATCATCATTAAAAAATAATGTACGACGTAGTAGAGATCCTTTGTACGGAAATTCAACTATAAATAACAATAATATGGCTATTCATACATTATATCAAGATGTTAAAACACGGAAACAATTACGAGCACGGCATAAAGTTGCTAAAACTGTGCTCTTTTTATGTAGTGTCTTTTTTATATGTTGGTTACCAAAACAAATTCATGATTTATATTGGTAAATAAAATAAGATTAAAAACAAAAAAATTTTTTTTTTAAATAATTTTATATTTCTTAGGTTTATCGGTGTAATTGTTTATTCAGCACATTGGAATCATTTTTGGCAATTTAATAAAACATTAGCACTTATTTTTTCTTATATTTATTCATGTATTAACCCATTTGCACTTTATTTTCTTTCATCAACATTCCGTCATTTTTATAAACGTTATTTATTCTTTTGGACAAATACATCATGTTGTTGTAGTTCTTCAAAAGGTCATCATGTTAATAATATACAACAACGTCGTATAGGTGAAACAGCTACAATCAGTGAATATACAAATCGTTCATCTGCAAATAATGTTACAACTATTTATTATGATTTAAATCGAATGAAAAATTCAAATATTTATCAAAAACCACAAAGTCCTATAAGAATGCAACGATATATACCTTCAGATAGAACATCAACGGAAAGTGGAACTCAAATTGATGGAACTGTTGGTCAATCAGCTGTAAATGCACACTAGACGATTTATAAACAGCAATTTTCTGTTAATCTTATGCCGGTGATCATATAAAACATGTGTTTTCGATCATAATCATCGTTCTATTTATATATAAATATACGGATATTTATGTGTGTGTGTATTTGTCTTGTTTTATTTTGTTGTCTATTGACTAAGTGCTAGTATTCATTGATTGGAATAGATGTAGGATAAAAACCCTGGTTGTCGTCATAATTCTGTAGTATGTCAATAATAAAGATAAAATTGATCAAGAACACAAGTTTAGAAATGAAATAATTTACATTATAAATTAAAAGAATGCATATATAGAAAAAAAAAATAGATGTTTTTCAGAACTATTATCACTTCTATTGTCTATTATAAGTCATGTCTTGTTGTCAACTATATCATTTAATCTAATTGTGATTATTACATCAAATCAAATTAGATTTTTTTTAGTCATTTAAAGATAACATGTTTATAAGATTTTAATGGTAGAGAATTGTATATAAACTATATTATTTGACCTTGTCAGATAAAAAAATATGCAACAAATTGACAATATGATCTGGAGTACGAGTTATAGACTAAATATAGAAAAAGAAATGCAATTCAATGACAATATTATTTAGCTGCATATTCGACAGACCTTCTCAACCGATAATTGATATAGAATTGATCGAATTGGAGCTGGATTATGCTTGAAAAACAAATGATTTAGTTTGTTTATGAAAGAAAGGAGAGTAAAAGCTATAAAATAATATATGAATGATGGATAAAGACATGACACAGTCATTCTTTTCATTTTTTTTTTGAAAAAGACAAATAAGTTATGAAATCTATACATGTTAATTATTAATCCTAATCATAATTCGTATTTTATTCTACTTTATGAACAGTAAAAATAGACCTTTCGGTAGTATCAACTCTATTTCCTTACTTCTTGCCATGCTTGTCGCGTTCCATCTCACTGTACATTCTCATTGTCCTACTAAAGTTGTCTAAGAAATAATCTCGTTTAATATTGTGATTTTCATCCTAGATAAAAAAAAAGCAATTACTAGTCATTGTTTGATGCAAAATATTTCATTTCACTACAAGTAAGCAAGCAATGTATCCTAAAAAAAAAATAAAGTAGAAAATATCTTCGCATATAAATATTATTAATGTATGACATACAACTATAAATATTAAATGTACAGAAAAACTTCACAACTCATTTAATGAATGTTTTAACATATATATGTTTACTTGAATTGTTTAATCTCTTTTGATGAAAAGATTGATGTTTTAATGCATCTGCTTGTGTCTGCTGATAATTCATCGTGTACTTTTTCAATTGAGAAGACAACTTTTCATTGGATTTGTGGATTTATTTTTTACGATAATATTAAATTACAATAGAAATTTTCGATTAAACTAAATTGAATAAAATCAAAATTCTAAGTCTTGAAAATGACTCAACAAATTAATTTTTATCATATAGCGTGCTGAAAATCAAAAGATAGGCTTTTCACGAGTCAACACGCACAAGAGATAAGGTCTCTATAAATGATACATTACTTCAACGTCAATAAAATTGTTTTTTTACTAAAAATATTTTCGGAAGAATTTTTTAAAGATGAAATTTTTTGCGCATGACTATGAACGAATAACTCTCAGTGGAGTGTCCTACTGTGTCATCTTGAGATGTTTATGACTAAAGCGAAAACACAACATAAGTGGAATTTATATGACCTTGAAAAAATGTTGTGTAATATGTTTACCTCATAGGATGCATTGCTTTAATTATTTTATCTCAAGTGTTACCAATCATTCACGACTAAAATGCATTGTACATGTAAAATAAGTTTGAATAGTTAATGGTAAAAAATTATATTCAATCGATACGCCTACGCAATAATGTTTTCTATGTAAACAACAACCGATTTGAAACAAATGTTGTTCAGTGTTTCCTTTTTGTTTTGCTATAGTTCATTGTCAACACTTAATTGCTCATAAATGTCTTTATAATCAACGATAAAATAAATTCAATTAAATAGAAGTCAGAAGCAATAAGCCCTTTGTTTTCTTGTCAATTAATGTTTTTATCCAAAACGATTAGGACAGTTTTTGTCATTCTTCATTAGTATTAAATGTCAATAGTTGTTAGACGTCTCTTGACACATAAGATTTTATGTACTAGAAAGAGAATATCATCATTAATCAGTATAAAATGATGTCTTCAGACACATATTCATAAAATAATTCTTTTTTTGTTGCGAATTCAAATCGTTTTTTATAGTTTCTTCTGTTAATGATAGTTAAACAGAATGGTGATCACAACGAAATATTTAGGAATTAACTGCATGCTAAAAATTCAAAAAGATACAGCTTTAGATGAATCTATTGCTTGTTTAATCTGTTTGGATTTAATTACTAACATCATCGATGTACAAATATAGAAGACGACTTTTTTTTCAACCCACAATCAACACTTGTGAGGCAACTTCTCAATAGATATGGATAAAATGGTGCTTTTGATAGACATAATTTATTTATTTTGTATCATAAAGAATTATGATTAATCTATAAATATTAAAACTTTGAAAAATAAAATGATGAGGAATTAATAAATGTCATTTATCGAAATCTTTGCTCAAATATGCATACAATAATTTTATTTACTTTCTATTATCTCTTTTGTTATTGCTTGATCATGGATCACTAAAATATCAATTATGATTTGATCATTATAGTCACACATTAAGGATTAGATGGATTCAGTTAGTGTATCAAGAAGTACTAGCATTCAGTGAAATGAAATTTTGAAACTATCATTCATGGTTACATTTAACAATATCTAACTTTTTCTTGGTCTTGATGTTGATATTTTAATCAGTTTAAAACTGTTTCTATTCGTTGAGTTGAAACTTTTCCTTCAGTATTGTTTGAATCATTCTCCTTCCAGCAATCGAATTAAACTGACCGAAAACGATGACCAATTGTTCTTCAAATATTTATGTTCTCTCTCTATGTAATATTCAAAATATGATAACACATTATGATACTTTTGGAGTTTTTTATTTACCAGTGACAACAATATTTCGTGTATGTGATGTAGAGCAAAGCTTTTAATTTTAACGATTCTCATGGAATATTCGTAATTGTCTATTATTTATCCGAACTATTGTACAACAAGTTAGATATTCACTTCTTGATTAAAACAAGTACCTTCTTACTGGAGAAGATCAAGTTATTGATCCTAGTACTCCGAAAGACTGTCAGCTAAACTTTCAACAATCAAATTATACTATGCTTTGTATTTTCAATCATTTTGAATGGTTATAAGCACTATAAAAAATGTCATCATCTTGAATAATAGTATAAAAAAAACATTTTACACCAAATGTCAATTATCCTATCGTACTTGCGTTCCTACATTTGTTAAGATATCATCAACTTTCGAACAACATCAATCAGATAATCATCGTACTACATAATTCTTATCTCCCAACATTTAATAAGAGATTTGCTTTAGGTTTAATGAAACAAGTTTGTTATTCTATGAGGTGATATAATAATTTTAAAATTATCATCATTAGAACACTAGAATTGTTTGTTTAATATATGTATTTCTTCTGTGTGTTGTACTTATTTATTTATTGAAATATATCAATTAAAATGCTTGAACTAATCTTCATCTATCTGTCAATGAGAAGCGTATTCCTTCAAATGAAAATAGACAACAACAAAAGAATAATACAGCGCCAAAATATTGTATTAATTTTGTAGTAGCAAAAGCTCTATAAAAAATAACTTCGTCCTATAAACAAATGTCCACAAGCGATATGATTATGATCAATGACGAAAATACTGGTGGTTCCAAGGGCCAAATAACCGATAATGAAGTGTATAACAATTTACGTGGACGTTCCGCTTCATTGGCCTTTATTCTCACACTATTTCTGCCTGTCTTGTTATTTTTCTTCAATATTAATTGTACCCCAAGACGTGTTATTGTTAAATCGTTTCAACAAGTTTATGGTATGTTAACATTCGATTTAGATTGTTTGGCTATTGTACTTGGATGGTTACTCATTCAAGTTAGTGTAAAATGATGATTGTTTTATTTATTAATTAAAAATTTTTCCTTTCAGTCAATTTTCTTCTTACCAATTAGAAAAAACGATGATCAAAAATCACACATGATATCTTATCCTCATCATGGACTAAAAGCTTTTATTTTTTCTCTCGGTGGAGTTTACATATTGAATAGATTAAATATTATTCGTGCATCTTATGTCTATGATAATATCAACAAAATTCTAATTGCTTCAATAATAGTTTCTTATTTTATTGGTCTTTTATTATTCATTAAAGGCACTCGTACTCGTCATTTAAAACAAATTAATTCGATAGTCGCTTTTTTCTATGGCACTGATATTAATCTAAGTATTGCTGGTATTGATCTAAAATTATTCTTTGAATTACGAGCAGGTTTAATTGGATGGGCTTGTTTGAATCTTTGTTTTTTTCTTAAAACAATGGAATTATATACATATCGTCGGCCACCTACTTTTTTTCTTGTTGTTATTCAACAAATTCTACAAGCTCTTCAATTGATTTGGTATGAAAAAGATCGTCTTATGAATGATAATATAAAAAAAGAAACAATTGGATTTCTACGTGTCTTTGGTTCTCTTTGTTGGTTTCCTTTTCTTTGGTAGCTTTATATTTTCTTTACATCTAATCAATAGGCTTTGCCTTTCTTTGAATTAGGTCTTTACCATCCCAATATTTGACACTTGTTAATTATCCTGTCAAAAGATTATATATTATTGGATCTGTTATATTCTTTATTATTGGAATATTCATCTATCGAAGTACGCATAATCAGCAAGAAATATTAAAAAACTCATGTAAAAAGAATATGAAATCAATGTTATTCAAGGATGGATTCATTTCATTGACATCTGGTTATTGGTTTCTATGCCGACATCCATATTATCTCGGTATATTTAATAAATACATCCATATTGACTAGATCTGTTGTATTGTTTAGGAAATTTACTCATGCTTCTTTCGTGGTCGTTACCTTGTGATTCGATGTCTATTCCATGGATGCTACCTACATATTATCTACTTATTATTTACCATAAAAGTCGTTCGGAAGATCTAGTTTCTCATTAAAAAGATATCTAATGGATATATTCAATGTATCAAATGAAGAACAATGTCGAATGAACTTTTTTTTAGAAACGTTCTTTTATTCATATAGAATTCGATCGAAAGAAAGAAGTTCAAGGCTAAAACATATACATGTGATTTCCTCAAGAGAGCGAAAGTCATCGATCTACGACAGTGTATTGTTCTCGGTATTGTGTAAGGACATTGTTTTTTGTCCGGAAACAAAAAAAAAAAAGAAGAAAAATGCTATGATGATCCTTCATATTGTTCCCCTCGGCATAATAGGTCTAATCAGATTTGATTCCAGTCTGTTTAGACAAGGAATAAGAATATTTGTATATATGAGATCAATAATAGTTTACGAAATTTGTACCGGACAAAAAATGGAATAAAACCTATGGTAAAAATAACATGCATGTTAATTATCGAAAGTGATGTATGTAAGGTATCTGTTGTTGTCTTCCTTTCCATACTAAGCTTTCTAATAAAACAGTGGCATCAATGATGTCCAATGTTCGATTTCTATTTTTTGTTCTTGTTTATTTTTAGTTCCTAAGTGACAATCTTGCTAAAAACAGCAGGAATTCACGTGCATATTGTCAGTTGTTTTTCTACAATCAATTCTAGATCGATTAGCACACATAAATACGCATACGGAAAACAACATGAAGTCATGAATGTTGACTGAGTTCGACAGTATTGACTGTTAGTAATTTTCTGTTCCCTTCATCTTTCATAAATACTCTTTTATACAAAACTTACTTCCGGTCTGTATTGGTCTTCTGGACAGTCTAGAGTTTTTTCTTCGATTTTTTAAAAATCTATATTTTATCATAAAAGAAAAAAAAAAGTATAGTTAGAGAGAGAAACAGAAAATATGATATAGGAAGAAGAGAGGCAAAGAAGAAAAGGAACAGGAAGCAGAAGGAAAAGAAGCAAATTCAATCAGGAAGAACAGTGGAAACGAGAACATTTCTCATCAGAACTGCTTTTGATGATAATGACAACGACATTATGATAGAAGAGAAGTACATCTCGTTGTCGTATTCTGTTATTTTATCTATACCTATTAATAATGAGAAAGAGAATAAGCACGATATAAACTCATCATTATTATCATTTCGATTATATATGTATTTGGGGTTATTCTCCTGTCATAGACAGCAACAACAATCTGTCATCATTTCTCTTTTGTCTGTTTTAGATACTCTATCCATCCATGTTGCAGAACACACTTGAATTGACAGGGAATTCTCTCATCATGAATTAATACGATCGAGTGTCTATTCAAATCCATACAGTTGTCATTCAGCAACTAGAGATAATCGAAAAAAAACTGAAATATCTGGTTTTTAAAAATTATTTCTTGTGTTTTTTAATTTAAAGACAAATAGAAATAAAAAAAAGAGCTTCTTAAATAGCCATTAGTTCTTAGTAAAAAAAAATGAGAGAATACATCCATCATTGTCATATATTATTCCGTACGCATACGTGCGTAATAATAAGAAAAAAAAAGAAGACTAATTTCTTTCTTTTTTTTTAATTTCAATTCAATTTTATGTTTCATTGTTATTTTAAGTGTCTACTTTTCTCCATCTTACTTTTTCTTTCATCGTTTTCATTGGTTTCTTTTTCTTACTTGCTTCAATTAACACATCTGCCGGATAAACGGAAATGAAAGTAAAAAAATTATCTTAATCTCCAGAGATTTTCCTAACCTTTTGTTAGTATGTTTCTGTTGAGCTCATCTTTGCACTGTATATAAGAATGACGGTCATTATTTTTGAATTAATCGACCGAGAAATATAGAGAGAAAGAAATCGTATATACAGGCCTTTTTTTTTTTTACTTACTGACATTTCTTTCTTTCACTGGCAACTAACGACATATAGTTTGCGTTATTTGGCGTTATTCTTCTTTTCTAACTAATGAGGCTTTTCTTAGACCTCATGAATCTGCATTCTAGTTGATATTTCTAGAAAAATCAAGGTCAAAATGACAACAAGCTGTACATTACATGAATTTGAATTACTTGATGGTACAACAACACAAAATTTATTTATTCGTTTAACACCAATTATAATCTGTGTTGGATTACTTGGAAATATTCTTACAATTTGTGTATTTATTGTAACAGATCTTAAAAGACAATCGGTATCAATTTTAACTATTGCTTTAGCTATTGTTGATTCATTAGTACTTTTAATACCAGTTTCACTTTTATGGCTAGAAAATCATTTAAAAAGAGAATTGACTGATGCATCACCATTTTGGTGTCGTACACATGGTAAAATTTTGCTTTTCTATGAATAAAATAATTTTTCTTTGAAGGTTTTTTTGATTTGACTTTTACATGTTGTTCAAGTTGGTTAATGGTTTGTGTTGCATTTGAACGTTTTTGTGCTGTTTGGTTACCTCATCATAGTAAAATAATATTTACGCATCGGAAAATATTTTTTCTTGTTCTTGGAATTATTTTTATGTCAACAATTCTATCAACATGGTTTATATTTGTTGTTAAAACGGTTACAAAAATTCCAGTACCAATCTTATCACATACATTGACATCATCAGTCCAAACTTCATTGGAGTTCGTCTATCGATAATATTTGCTTCGAAAAATTTTCTAATATTTTTTTTTTTTGATTTTAGAAATACATCAAGACAATTATCTTCAGAAAATCATACATTAATATATTATACAAAATGTAGTGTTTATGATGATAGTCTTTATGATTTAATGGGCATGGTATCAGTTATAATAAATTATTTTCTTCCATTTATTTTTGTTTTATTATTAAATTCAACTGTTATTTATCGTTTATGTCAACGTGGTATTGTTGAATTAACATCATCAATAACAGTTACATTAACACTTGTTTGTCTTGTTCATTTATTTTGTACATTACCATTTCAATGTTGGTGGATATATTATGAAGTTCTTGATCAAACCGGTGATTGTTTATGGTTAAAAAATAAATTAATATGGCGTACAATAACATTTACAATACGAAATATAAATTATATGGCAAATTTTTTTCTTTATTCATGTTCATCAAAATTATTTCGAGATGAA
>Ga0116226_10006866_pt1 | contig 10247 bp, 8 predicted proteins | sample S1TSphfallax_FD_89692 | JGI IMG/M metagenome (GOLD analysis project Ga0116226, IMG submission 89692) | Host-associated microbial communities from peat moss isolated from Minnesota, USA - S1T2_Fa - Sphagnum fallax MG | ecosystem: Host-associated > Plants > Peat moss > Unclassified | place: USA...
CATACATCCTCATTCGACTCCGGTGCCCCAAACCCAGCGCTGAATGAATCGCTGGCGGAAGTCGGCTTCGGCGCCCGGAACCTCGCTAGCGTGCACCTCCGTCTCGATTCTGGCCGGATCGACGAAGCGCGCCGATTGGCGGCGGCAGTCGTCGATCCCATCGAAACGTTCATCGCTCGCCACTCGACCGTCGCGGTGGAGCGCTCCGTCGCGCGCTTGCTCGGGGTCGACGGCGTCGATGCCGATGGCGTGCCGTTGCCGAACCGGCTTGTCGAGGGCGTCCGCCATCGGGATGACGGCATCGCACGCGCGATCGGCGCGGCGGTGGCGGAGACGGGGCGATCGCCGCAGGCGGTCGCCGAGGCGCTGGTCGCGGGCGAAACGCTGCCGGATCCGGCCGCGACGCCCGAGGCCGCGATCCGCGGCGCGCTTGCGCCGCTCGTCGCCGCAGCCATCGCCCGAATCGACGTGCGCCGGGCCGAACGCGAAGCCGCGCTCGCGCGGCTTCCGCAGGAACCGGCGCCGCTGCTGTATGTGATCGTCGCGAGCGGTAACATCTACGAAGATCGCACGGCTGCCGTCGCCGCGGCGGAAGCGGGCGCGCAGATCATCGCGGTCATCCGCTCGACCGCGCAGTCGCTGCTCGACTACGTTCCCTACGGCGCGACGACCGAAGGCTTCGGCGGCACGTATGCGACGCAGGAAAATTTCCGGCTCATGCGCGCCGCGCTCGACGAAGTCTCCGAGCGCCTCGGCCGCTACGTGATGCTCACGAACTACGCAAGCGGGCTGTGCATGCCGGAGATCGCGACGATGGCCGCGCTCGAGCGGCTCGATATGCTGCTCAACGATTCGATGTACGGGATTCTCTTTCGCGACATCAACATGCAGCGCACGTTCGTCGATCAGCATTTCTCGCGGGTGCTCAACGCCCGCGCTGGGATCATCATCAACACCGGCGAGGATAATTACCTCACGACGGCCGACGCCGTCGATCAAGCGCCCGCAGTGCTTGCATCGCAATTCATCAACGAAGCGTTCGCGCATCGCGCCGGGATGCAGGATGCGTTTATCGGCCTGGGCGACGCGTATGAGATCGACCCCGATCTTGAAGACGGCTTTTTGTTTCAAGTTGCGCAGGCGCAGCTCGCGCGTCAGTGTTTCCCCGAAGCGCCGCTCAAGTACATGCCGCCGACCAAACACATGACCGGCGACATTTTCAAGGGACATCTCATCGACGCGATGTTCAATCTGACGTCGGTGATGACGAAGCAGACGATTCATTTGTGCGGGATGCTCACGGAGGCGATTCACACGCCGTTTCTCGGCGATCGGGCACTGGCGATTGCGAACGCGCGCTACGTGATGGGGACGGCGCGGCATTTCGGCGATGAGATCGAGTTTAAAGCGGATGGGATTATTGAGAACCGCGCGCGACTTGTGCTTGAGGAGGCGGTGCGGTTGCTGGGGCGCGTGGCAGAACGTGGGCTGATGGAGTCGATTGAGGCGAAAGCGTTTGCGGATGTTTCGCGGACGCCGCACGGGGGGCGGGGGTTTGATGGGGTGTTTGCGCGCGGGGCGCGTTATTGGAATCCGTTTGAAGAGGCGCTCGTGGCGGGCCCATCCTTCGACAGGCTCAGGATGACATTGAGCTGAGATGACGGTGAGCTGATGTCTGAGATAAAGCCGTATGGCGATACGCTGGACGACGGGGCGATGCAGCTGTCGTTTACGTTGCCGATCGAGTGGAGCGAGGCGGCGGACGAAGCGGCGCGACAGCTCGTTGCCAAGATGGGGTTTGGGGACGTCAGCGTCGTCGAGGGGCGCCGCATCGCGAGCGGGTTTTCGTTCTTCGTCGTTTACGCGCGCACGCCGGTGTCGATCGACGTATCGCGGATCGCGGCGCCGAGCGCGACGCGCGAGGCGCTCACGATGGACGAAGTCGACGCGCTGATCCGCACGCGCGTCGGGCGCAAAGTGCGCGTGGCCGGTGCCTGCATCGGAACCGACGCCCACACGGTCGGCATCGATGCGATCCTCAACATGAAGGGCTACAAGGGCGACTACGGTCTCGAGCGGTATCACGAGTTCGAGGTCTACAACCTCGGTAGCCAAGTGTCGGTCGACGAGCTCGTGCGTTTCGCGCGAACGCGTGAGATCGATGCGCTGCTGGCCTCGCAAGTCGTCACCCAAAAGGGGTCGGACATCGCGAACTTCACCGAACTCGGCGAGCGGCTCGAAGCCGAAGGGATTCGCGACCGGATCGTGCTCATCGCGGGCGGCCCGCGCGTGACGAACCTGCTTGCCGCCGAGCTCGGCTACGATGCGGGCTTCGGCCGGGGAACGCTGCCGAGCGACGTCGCGACGTTCATCGCCCGCCGGCTCGCCGAACGCGTCCCCGCATGAGACGGCGGATCGCCGCCTGTGCCGCAGCAGCGCTCGCGCTGCTGGCGGCGCCCGCGCCGGCGACACCCGATCGCAGCCTCGGCGCGAATTTCCCGCATCCCTCCGCGACCGGCGCCCCGTGGAGCGGCGCGTCGCGCACGCACCTCGCCCGCGCGATCGATGCGCTGCTCGCTGGTTCGCCGGCGCTGCGCGGCGCGCACGTCGGCTTGTTTGCGATCGACACCGTGCACGGCGATGTCCTCTACACGCGCGAGGCGGACGATGCGTTCGTCCCCGCCTCGACGCTCAAACTGATCACCGGTAGTTACGCGCTCGCGCGCTTCGGACCGGCTTTCCAATTTCAAACGACCGCGTCCGTCGATCGCCGCACCGGCACGCTGACCGTGCGCGGCAGCGGCGATCCGCTCATCGACGGCGAGGTTCTGGCGGCGCTCGCCCGCGCGGTCCGTGCGGCCGGCATCACGCGCCTGCCGGGCGGCGTGCAGCTGGACGACGGCGGGGTCGTTACGGAGCCCTATCCCCCCGGCTGGGCGTGGGACGATCTCACCGCCGCGTACGCCGCGCCGCGCTCTTCGATCACCTATCAAGAGAATGCCCGCGATGAAGCCGCGGAGACGCTCCCGGATCAAGCGTTCGTCGCCGCGCTCGATGAGGCGCTGCGCATCGCCGGCGTCGACGTCACGCGCAGCATGTCCGACGGCCCGGCGGCGCCGGGCGCGCAGCTCGTCTGGACGTATAACGGCGAGCCGATCGGCGATCTGCTCGCCGACTGCTGGATCCCGAGCGACAATTTCATCGCCGAACAACTCCTCTTGGCGGTGGGCGCGCAGTCGCCCGCGGTCACGACGCCGGACGGCCCCACCGATCTGACCGGCCGCGCGATCGCGGCCGAAGGCGCCTGGCTTGCGACGCTGGGCGTCGCCGCAGCGAGCTACACGATCGTCGACGGCAGCGGGCTCTCATCGTACGACCGGCTGACGCCGCGCGATCTCACCGCCGTCTTGCAGGCCGATTGGCAGAGCCCGCAGCGCGTCGTCTTCATCGATGATCTGGCGCTGGCCGGCGCGCGCGGGACGCTCAAGAGCGCGTTCGCCGGCACCTCGGCTGCCGGTCATGTCTTCGCGAAGACCGGCAGCATGAACCACACCCGCGCGCTCGCCGGCTACCTTGCAACCGAGCATCACGGCGCGGTCACCTTCGCGTTCTTGATCGATGACTGGCTGGGCAGCGATGCGGATCTCGATCTGCTGCGCGGCGCGGTCCTCGCGCGCGTCGTCAGCGACTAGGTGCCCGCGAGCGTGCCACCGGGGGTCAGGGTCGATGCGGCTCCTTCCTTTGCTCGGCGACGACCGCCAACCCGCGGCGGCGAGCCGACGGGTCGCGTGGGCTCACAAAAGTCGCCCGCTAGCCGGAACTTGCGAGCGGTTCGTACAAGTGAGGGACCTCATGCTGCCCGAGCTTCTCGCTTGGTTTACCGGTAAAGAGGTGAACCGGCGGAAATTCCCTCGAAAGCGGAAGCCCTACCGTGCCACCTATAGTGCCGACGGCGGTGTTTCGCGCCCCGCGATCGGCCTCGACATCAGCGGCGGCGGGTTGTGCATTCTGACGCAAGAGTCCGTCGGTAAGGACGAATTCGAGGTCCGCGCGACCGTCGACACCCGCACGATCCGGATGCGTGCGAAGACCGTCTGGCAGGACAACGTCACGCATCAGGGCCGTACGGTCTGGCGGTACGGGATGCGCTTTACGGGCATCCCCGCCGACGATTGGGACGCGATCATCCGCTACACGACCGACAAGCCGGTCGCCGAGGCCAACAAGGCGCAAGAAGAGCTCGTCACGGTCCGCATGACGCCCGACGATACCGCGCGGCTGCTCCCCAACGAGTTGCAGACGCGGCTCTTGCGGATGCTGGTCGACCGTCGCCGGCTCGCGCCGCTCGACGAACGCGCCCACCCGCTCGTTCAATATTTCTACTCCGGGATCGTGCGCCACAACGACAAACTGATGCATCGTCTGACGATCCAGTCCAAAGTCGTCGGTGCCGAGAACGATGAGATCTACGAAACCCGCTTCGTCTTCGACGAGTCTGGGAAAGAAGTTATCGTTCTCAACTAAGGCGTATTCTACGGTTCTCCAATAAAGAAACGGTTCCACCATATGGCACAGAAGACGGCCCTGATCACGGGCGTTACCGGTCAGGACGGCTCCTATCTTGCCGAACTGCTCCTCGAGAAGGGCTATCGCGTCGTCGGCATGACGCGACGTTCGTCAACCGACGTTCACGAGCGCATTCAGCACATCGTCGACGATATCGAGTTCGTCAGCGGCGATCTGCTCGATCAGACCTCGATCACGACGATCATCAAAGATGTCAAACCCGACGAGGTCTACAATCTCGCCGCGCAGTCGTTCGTCCCGACCTCGTGGACGCAGCCGGTCCTCACCGGCGAGTTCACCGCGCTCGGCGTGACGCGCGTGCTGGAGGCGATTCGGGCCACCGATCCGACGATACGCTTTTATCAAGCCTCGTCGTCCGAGATGTTCGGGAAGGTCCAAGCCGTTCCGCAGAACGAGGACACGCCGTTCTATCCGCGCTCGCCATACGGCGTCGCGAAACTCTACGGTCATTGGATCACCGTCAACTACCGCGAATCGTTCGATCTCTACGCGGTGAGCGGGATCTTGTTCAATCACGAGAGTCCGCGGCGTGGAAAAGAATTCGTGACCCGCAAGATCTCCGACGGCGTTGCGCGGATCAAGCTCGGTCTGGCCAAGGAGTTGCGCCTCGGTAATCTGGATGCGCAGCGCGACTGGGGATTCGCGGGCGACTACGTTCGTGCGATGTGGCTCATGCTCCAACAGCCGACCCCGGACGACTACGTGATCGCGACCGGCGAGACGCATGAGGTGCGCGAATTCGTGCGTCTCGCGTTCGAGGCGGTCGATCTGGATTGGGAGCGGTACGTGGTCGTCGATCCGCGCTTCTATCGCCCCGCCGAGGTCGATCTTTTGATCGGCGATCCGGCCAAGGCAAAAGCGCAGCTCGGCTGGACGCCGAGCGTCTCGCTTGCCGATTTGGTCGGCCGGATGGTCGCAGCCGATTTGGAGCGCTTGCGCTCGTTCGTCGCGGTCTGAGGCGTGCGCGTCCTCGTCACGGGGGCGAACGGGTTCGTCGGCCGGCATCTCGTCGCGGCGCTCCGCGAGCGCGATCACGTCGTCGTTCGTGCGGGACACGTTCGTGACGGCGACGTGGACGCCGGCCTCGACCTCGAAGACCTCAGCAACGTGCGCGCGGTCGTCGCGGGCGCCCAGCCTGAGGCAATCGTTCATCTGGCCGGCCAGGCGTTCGTTCCGGCCGCGAATGCGGACCCGCTCGGCACCTATAACATCAACGCGATGGGGACGGCCCGGCTGCTCGAAGCTGCGCGCGGCTCCGCCCCGCAAGCGCGCGTCGTCGTGGCGGGCAGCGCCGACGTCTACGGCGTGCAGCCGCGCGACGCGTATCCGCTGCGCGAGTCGGTCGCACCCAACCCCGCCAACCCCTATGCCGCAAGCAAAGTCGCGGCCGAAGCGTACGCGCTGGCAGCAGCGCATACCTATAAACTCGACGTCGTCGTAACGCGCGCGTTCAATCACATCGGTCCGGGTCAGGACGGCCGCTTCGTCGTCGCCTCGTTCGCGCGGCAGCTCGCCGCGATCGCTGCGGGCGGCGAGCCGGTCTTGCACGTCGGCAATCTCGAGGCACAGCGCGATTTCCTCGACGTGCGCGACGTTATCGACGCGTACATCCGGCTCGCAGAGGGCCGAACTCCGGCCGGAAGCGTCTATAACGTCGCGCGCGGTGAGGCGGTCGCGATCAAGGAGATCCTGCGCCGGCTGATCACGATCGCGCGCGTCCCGGTCGAAGTGCGCGAAGATTCGGAGCGTATGCGGCCGGCGGACGTCCCGCTGATCCTCGGCGATGCTGCGAAGTTGACCGCGGCGACCGGCTGGGCGCCGCAGATCTCGCTCGAGCGTTCGCTCCGCGACATCTACGACGATGCACGCGAACGGGTGGGAGCGGTGCGATAGCGAACCGAGCAGGCCGATGGACGAAGATCAAACTCTCGATGCGTTCGTGTTCGCGCGGCGCGGTGAATTGCTCGCGGTCCCGGCGGTCGCGCTTGCGCTGACGGGAAAACCGAGCGCCTTCTCCGTCGCGATCGGCCTGCCGCTCGCGTTCGCCGGTGAGGCCGTTCGCGCATGGGCCGTCGGGTACTCCGGCGTGACGACGCGCGGCGACACGGTCGAAGCGCCGCACCTCGTGACGGCGGGCCCCTATGCCTACGTGCGCAACCCGCTCTACATCGGCAACTTCATCACGGCTGCCGGCTTTGCGATTGCCTTCACCGGCAAGAATTCGGGTGCCGCGCGCCTAGCGCTCGTCGGGATGTCGCTGGCGGCGATGATCGGGGTGTACGCGGTCGTCGTGCCGCACGAAGAGCGCTACCTGACCGAGACGTTCGGCGAACCGTACGCGGAGTACACGGCGCGCGTCCCGCGGGTGCTTCCGGTCCTGGAACCATCGGAGCCGCAATACGGATCATACGATCCGGCGGTCATCGGCAAGGCGGAGTCGCGGACGTTCCTGACGTTCGGTGCGATGCTGGCCGTCCTCGCGCTCAAGGCACGCAAAGCGTAGGTCTCCATGCTGCACGATCACGCGCACGACGATTCGGGTGACCACCACGGTCATCACGATCACGCGCGCGGCGCATCGCCGGCACGGCTGCGGATCGCGCTCGCGGCGACGGCGTGCGTTGCCGTGCTCGAGGTCTGTGGCGGCTTTGCCTCCGGCTCGCTCGCGCTGATCTCGGACGCGGCGCATGTGACGATGGACGTCATCGCGCTCGTCATCGCGCTCATCGTATCGGTGAACGCGCAGCGCCCGGCGACCGCGACGCAGACGTTCGGTTTTGCGCGGCTCGAGATTCTGGGCGCACTCGCCAACGGCGGGCTGCTCTTCGGCGTCACGATCGCGATCGCCATCGAGGCCGTGCAGCGCTTCTTGCATCCGGTCGTGCCCGAGGGCACGCTCATGATCGCCGTCGCGGCGATCGGTCTTTGCGTGAACCTCGGCGTCGGACTCGTACTCCTGCGCGGCGCGGCGAGCGATCTCAATACGCGCGCGGCGCTCGTCCACGTCGCGGGCGACGCGCTCGGCGCGATCGTCGTCGTGGTCGGCGGCGGGATGATTTTGCTCACGCACCAGGCTTGGATCGACCCGTTGCTCTCGCTTTTCGTCGGCGCGATCATCATCGCGGGCGTCGTGTCGATTTTCCGCAGTGCCGCCCACGTGTTGCTCGAGAGCGCGCCCGCGCACGCGGGGATCCCGATCGTGCGCGACCGGCTGCGGCGCTTCACGGGCGTCGTCGACGTGCACGATCTGCACGTCTGGACGATCGGCAGCGGCAGTCACGTGCTCTCGGCGCACGTCGTCCTCGAGGACAAGCGCATCAGCGAGGCGTCGGCCGTGCTGCGCGACATCGACGCCGCGATGCGCAGCGATTTCGACATCGGTCACGTGACGGTGCAATTCGAGTGCGAGTCGTGCGAACCCGACGAAGCGATCATCTGCACGCAAGGGAATTCGCCTCCGCTCCTCCCCGCTCACTGAGCCGGCCGCTCCGAGCGCCGGCCCCGCCCCGAGCGCTTGCCCTTCCGATTTCGCGACGCCCCCGGTCATCCCGAGCGAAGTCGAGGGACAGCCGAAACCCTTCGCGGTGGTGGCGGTCCCTCGACTATGCTCGGGATGACCGGGGACTACTCGTGGTTCGGGGGATTTTTGCCACAAGGCAGCCCGGCGCGCTTTCCGGAATTTAGGCAGCGTTATGGAATCGAAGACTGTTGTTCTTGCGACCGCTCGGACGCCGTTTGGCCGGCTCGGCGGCGCACTCTCCGCGCTCTCTGCGACGACGCTGGGGGGCGACGCGATCCGGCACGCGATCGCGCGCGCGGGCATCGATCCGGCCGAGGTCGAGCACGTGATCATGGGCAACGTGATTCAAGCCGGCGTCGGCCAGGCGCCCGCCCGCCAGGCCGCCTTCAAAGCCGGGCTCGCCAAGACGACGACCGCGGAGACGCTCAACAAAGTTTGCGCCTCGGGGATGCTCTCGGTTGCGTATGCGCAGCGGCTCATCGATGCCGGCGCGCAGCGCGTCGTCGTCGCCGGCGGGATGGAATCGATGTCGAACGCGCCCTATCTCTTGCCGGGCGCACGCAACGGCTACCGCTACGGCGACGCCAAAGTCGTCGATGCGATGATCCACGATGCGCTGTGGGACTATTATCTCGATGAGGTGATGGCCTCGCAGGGTGCGCGCGTCGCCGCCGAACTCGGCGTGACGCGCGAGTTGCAAGATCAGTTTGCCTACGAATCTCACAAGCGCGCGCACACGGCTCACGAAGCGGGATACTTCGCGGCGGAGATCGCGCCGATCAACGTCGCGACGAAGGCCAGGGGGAAGATCGTCGTCGATGCGCTGCCGGTGCCGGCGCGCGAGCGCATCCCGGCGATGGCCGGCGGCAGCTCGAACATCTGGGATCACGTGCCGCCGAAGAACATGCAGGCCGATCCGGCGATGTATTCGCCGTATGTGACGGGCGACGTGCCTTATACGACCGTCGATCGCGATGAACCCGTGCGGCCCGAAGCCTCGCTCGAAGCGATGGCCAAGCTCAAGCCGCTCGATGCGGGCGGGACGGTCACGGCCGGCAACGCGCCCGGCGTCAACGACGGTGCGGCCGCGCTCGTGCTCTCAGCGAGCGACTACGCGCACGAGCACGGGATCGAAGCCTTGGCGACGATCGTCGATCACGCGGGCGTCGCGTGGGACCCGCCGTATCTGGCGCTCGTTCCGGCGATGGCCGCGCAGAAGCTGATGGACCGCCACGGTCTGCGCACGGCCGATATCGCCGTCTGGGAATTCAACGAAGCGTTCGCGTCGGTTGCGCTGACGGCCGCCGTTCGCCTCGGGCTCGACCCGACCGCGATCAACGTGCAGGGCGGTGCGGTTGCGATGGGCCATCCGGTCGGTGCGTCGGGGGCGCGCATCGTCGCCTCGGTCGTTCACCAGTTGCGGCGTCGCGGCGGGGGGCTTGGGATCGCGGCGATCTGCAGCGGCGGCGGTCAAGGCGACGCCCTGCTCGTCCGGGTCTAAGGGCGCATGAAGATTCTCGTCGTCGGGGCCGGCCAGATGGGTGCCGGGATCGCACAGGTCTGCGCGACGTTCGGTCACACCGTGCTCTTCAACGACATCGACGATGCGCGCATCGCCCGGGGCACGGCCGGGATTGCGAAACTGCTCGATCGCGACGTCGAAAAAGGCCGCAAGACGGCCGACGATCGCGCGGCGATCCTGGGCCGCATTTCACCGCTCTCCGCCCTCGACGGCCCGCTCGAGGTCGACCTCGCGATCGAAGCGGCGACCGAGCGGCTCGATCTCAAGCTCGAAATCTTCCGCGTGCTGGACCGGATCGCTCCGCCCGCCGCGATTCTCGCGAGCAACACGTCGTCGATTTCGATCACCGAAATCGGGGCCGTGACGGGGCGTCCCGAACGCGTGATCGGGATGCACTTCATGAACCCGGTCCCGGTCATGAAACTCGTCGAGATCATCCGCGGCATCGCGACGAGCGACGAGACGTTCGCGACCGTGCGCGACCTCGCGCTCGGTCTCGAGAAGACGCCGGTCGAAGCGCGCGACTTCCCGGGCTTCGTCGCCAATCGCATCCTCATGCCGATGATCAACGAGGCGATCTACGCGCTCTATGAGGGCGTCGCCAGCGTCGAGGGGATC
>Ga0116226_10006867_pt1 | contig 10246 bp, 9 predicted proteins | sample S1TSphfallax_FD_89692 | JGI IMG/M metagenome (GOLD analysis project Ga0116226, IMG submission 89692) | Host-associated microbial communities from peat moss isolated from Minnesota, USA - S1T2_Fa - Sphagnum fallax MG | ecosystem: Host-associated > Plants > Peat moss > Unclassified | place: USA...
CGCAGGACTCCCTCGGCGACATCGTTTTCGTCGACCTGCCTGCCGTCGGTGCCACCATCAAAGCAGGTGAGATTTTCGGCTCGGTGGAGTCCGTCAAAGCAGTTTCAGATTTATACGCGCCCGTTACCGGCACCATCACTGAGGTCAACGCCGCCCTCAGCACCGCGCCCGAGCAAATCAATACCGATGCCCACACTGCGTGGATGCTCAAAGTCACTCTCGCCAATCCCGCTGAGGTGGAGGGCCTGCTCGACGCAACTGCCTACGAAAAATTTGTCACCGAGGAGACAGGCCACTAATCAATGCGCTATCTCCCCAAGTCACCTGCAGACCGCGTTGATATGTTGCGCGAAATTGGCGCGCCCAACATCCAGTCCCTCTTCTCCACCATCCCCGAGGAGTATCAACTCCTGCGCGACCTCAAGATTCCGCGCCAGCATGGCGAGCAGGAAATCATCTCCTACTTCCGTCAGCAGGCAGACACCAATGCCAATGGATACGCCAGCTTTCTCGGCGCAGGTGCCTATCGCCACTATCGGCCTGTGATTATTGACGCGCTCGTTCAGCGCGGCGAATTCCTCACCAGCTACACCCCCTATCAGGCTGAAATTTCGCAGGGCACGCTCCAGGCCATGTTTGAATTTCAAACCATGATCTGCGAACTTACCGGCATGGAGATTGCCAACGCCTCCATGTATGACGGTTCCACCGGTGCGGCAGAGGCTGTCATGATGGCCGTCCGCGTCACCGGTCGCAACCGTGCAGTCGTCGCCAAAACTGTCCATCCTGAGTATCGCGAAGTCTTCCATACTTACGCGCAGCATCAGGGCATTCCTGCCAAGTTCGTCGGATACACTCAGTCCGGTCGCGTCGATCTTGAGGCCCTCGACAAGGCCGTCACCGATCAGACCGCCTGCGTCCTCATTCAATCTCCAAACTTTTTCGGCACCATTGAAGATGTTGCCGCCATCGCCGAAATCGCCCATCGCAAAGGCGCACTCCTCATTGTCTCCATCGCCGAGGCCGTCTCGCTCGGGGCCATCAAGCCGCCAGCTCAGGCCGACATCGTCTCGCTCGAAGCCCAGTCTTTCGCCATCCCAGTCAGCTTTGGTGGCCCCTATTGCGGTGTGCTCGCCTGCAAGGAGCAGTTCGTGCGCCAGATGCCCGGTCGCCTCGTCGGTGAGGCCCGCGACCGCAATGGCCGCCGCGGTTTCGTCCTCACCCTCTCCACCCGCGAGCAGCACATCCGCCGCGAAAAGGCCACCTCCAACATCTGTACCAATCAGGCGCTTGTCGCCCTCATGGCCACCATTTATCTCAATGTCTATGGTCGCGAAGGACTCAAGGAGCTCGCCATCCAAAACCTCGCCAAGGCCAATTACGCCGCACAGGCCTTCGCCGCGATACCCGGCGCCAAACTCCACTTCAACAACACTCCGCGCTTTCATGAGTTTGTTGTCGAGTTGCCCATCAGCCCGAAGCGCGCCAATGCAAAGTTGCTCAAGCAGAAAATCATTGGCGGCCTGCCGCTTAAGCAGTACTATCCAGAGCTGCGCAACGCCATGCTCTTCTGCTGTACTGAACTCACCACCAAAGAACAAATCGATGCCGCTGTTGCAGCATTGAAATAAATTTTATTGAAGTAAAAACTATGGACATCACCGCCATTGAAGGACAAGATTTACTCGCTGTCACGTTCATTCAGGACTACGTTCAGTTCGACTTCAATGGTCCCGAGTTGACGCTATACAACTGGCCCGCGGTCTTCCTGTCTGAAGGTTCTTATGAATTCGGCGAACCCGGCTATCGTGATGCACTCTGTTCTTTGATTAGTGAGAACGTCACAACAACATCGTTTGAAATTGGCATTGCTTTGGAAATTGAGTTTGAAAATGGTGTCATCCTGCGCAGCTCACTCCGCGATGAAGATTACCAGGGCCCCGAGGCTGGCCAGTTTTCTACCGGCGAAGAAGGCGATCCATTGGAAGTATTTTGAGGACTAAACATGTCGAACGAAGAAAAATTTATAGGCTCGCCGCTCAAGGCCAGTACCCACGTCAATCAAAATGAGCGCCTCATTTTTGAGAAGTCCTCACCCGGAAAAAAGGCCTACCGCCTCCCGCCGCTTGATGTTCCCGCAGTCGATCCCGTTGCGCTCCTCGGCGACTGCGCCCGTGCCGATCTCGGCCTGATGCCTGAAGTCAGTGAGATTGAAATCATTCGCCACTTCACGCGCCTCTCCACTTGGAACTATGCCATCGACCTCGGCATGTACCCGCTCGGCAGTTGCACCATGAAGTACAACGCCCGCGTCAATGAACTGGTCTCGCGCCTCGATGGCATCGCCGATGCCCACCCCTATCAGCCCGTCCAACTCTCCCAGGGCTCACTCAACATCATGCAGCTCCTCAGCGAGTGCCTCATTGAAATTACCGGCATGGACGCTGTTACGCTCCAGCCCGCCGCCGGGGCCCACGGTGAATTCACCGGTATTCTCCTCGTCCGCGCCTATCATCAGTCGCTCGGCAATCCGCGCCGTAAAATCATCATCCCAGACTCCGCCCACGGCACCAACCCCGCCACCGCCGCCGTCTGCGGATACGAAGTTCAAAATCTAAAGTCCAATCCGCAGGGCATGGTCGATCTCGCCGAGCTTGAAAAACTCGTCGATGAAGACACGGCCGCCCTCATGCTCACCAACCCTTCCACCATTGGCGTCTTTGAAAGTGAAATCCACAAAATCGCAGACATCCTCCACGCCAAAGGCGCACTCCTTTATATGGATGGCGCCAACATGAATGCGCTCGTCGGTAAAACGCGCCCCGGTGACTTTGGTGTTGACGTCATGCACCTTAACCTTCACAAAACATTCTCCACTCCGCATGGCGGAGGTGGTCCCGGCTCCGGTCCCGTCGCCTGCAAAAAAATCCTCGAGCCATTCCTGCCCACGCCCGTCCTCCACCGCCGTGAAGATGGCATTCTCGACTTCAACTTCAATCGTCCGCAGTCTGTCGGTCGCGTCCGTGCCTTCTACGGCAACTTTGGCATGTTTGTTCGCGCCCTTGCCTACATCCTTGCCAACGGCCCCGACGGCCTCCGCCAGACCACTGAAGATGCCGTCCTCAACGCTAACTATGTCCGTGCAAAATTAGAGGATACCTTCGAGCTGCCCTTCAAGACCGCCACCCTGCATGAGGTTGTCTTCAGCGATAAGACCCAGTCCCGCGGCGGTATCAAGACCGGCGACATGGCCAAGCGCCTAATCGACTACGGTTTCCATCCCTACACCGTTTCCTTCCCCATGATCGTCTCCGGCGCGCTGATGATCGAACCCACCGAGAGCGAATCCAAAGAAGAGCTGGATATTTTTATCGACGCCATGAAGCAAATCGCCCGCGAGGCCGCGGAAAATCCGCAGCTCATCCTCGATGCCCCCCACTCCACCCGCGTCTCCCGCATGGATGAAACTGCTGCCGCCCGCAAACCTGTTCTCCGCTGGAAAGCGCCCGCACTTCCCACGCCCCTCCAGCCAGACACCGCCGCAAAGGAGTGGTAAAGTTTTTCATCTAGTTTGTGGTTTTAGTTTTGTCGATTTTAAGCTCAGAGTGGAATCGTGGGGATTTATCCCCACGAATAAGCCATTGAAAATCTCAGCCCTTTAGGGGTGGCATTTAGGAGTACCTAACTCATGTCCGTCTTCCATGCCCAGAAAGAAACCCTCGAACAGCATGAATTCATGATGGGCACCGCTCGTGGTCGCCTCGCTGTCTCGCTCGACATGCTCACCGATTCCCTGGTCCTTGTCGGCCAGCACGGGGTCTACTGCACCAGCGCTCGCAACCCTTCCAAACCCGCCCTCGACCTGCAAACTGTCCTCAGCCAAATCGACGGCGCAAAAGAACTCATCGGCTCCGTCATGGAGCATCTCCGTCAGGAACGCGATGCCCGCCAAATCCCCGCCAAGTAGATTTTGATCTTAGGGTGGAGGCGAGGTGATCTGTCCCCACGAAAAATCCGTGCTAACCTTAAAAGTATTCACAGGCTTGCGCCCGTAGCTCAGCTGGATAGAGCGGCAGCCTCCGAAGCTGTAGGTCAGAAGTTCGAATCTTCTCGGGCGCACCATACATACCCCCGCAGGCCCTACCGTTTCGCGCTCGCCATCTCCTGCTGATACTCCGCGTACGGCCCCTTGAAGTCATCAATCACGCCCGGCTCAAAATGCCATATCCGCGTCGCCACTTCATCAATCAAGTCATGGTCATGCGTCGCGATCAGCACCGTGCCTTCATACTTTTGCAGCGCAAAATTCAGCGCGTTGATCGACTCCAAATCCAGGTGGTTCGTCGGCTCATCCAGAATCAGCACATTCGGCTTCTGCAGCATCAGCTTGCAGAACAGCAGCCGCGCCGCCTCTCCGCCGCTCAGCGACTGCGTCTGTTTCATGCCCTCTTCGCCGGTAAACAGCATCTGCCCCAAAATTCCGCGGATTTCCTCCCGCGTCGCCCTTGGGTCAAACTGGTGCAGCCAGTCTGCTGCAACCATGCCCTTCGCAATTGAGGCAGTGTGGTCCTGCGCAAAATATCCAATCTGCGCCTCATGCCCCCACTTCACCGTGCCGCCATCGCGCTTGAAGTCTTTCTCCTCCACCTCCGGCATTCCATCCAGCAGCGACTTCAACATCGTCGTCTTGCCGGTACCGTTGCGCCCAATCAGGCCAATCCGCTCCCCGCGCAGCACACTCGCCGTAAAGTTTTTTATCACTTCCACTTCGCCATAGCTCTTGCTGATGCCCTCAATCTCCAGCAGATGCTTTCCCGAGGGCCGCATCAAATCAAAGCGAATAAACGGACGCGCAATGTTTGACCGCGCCAGGTCAGTCGTCTGCAACCGCTCCACTTCCTTGCGCCGGCTGTTTACCTGTGTCGACCGGGTGCCCGCTGCAAAGCGCGCAATAAAGTCATTCAACTGTGCAATCTTTTTCTCGCGCTGCTCATTCTGTGCCTCCAGCCGGGCGCGCACCTGCGTTTTTTGCATCACCATGTCGTCATAGCCGCCCGTGTAGGTGATGATCGTCTGGTAATCAATGTCTGCAATATGGGTGCAGATGCTGTTCAAAAAATGCCGGTCGTGCGAAATCGTTATCAGCGTGCCATCGTAGCGCAGCAAAAAGTCCTGTAGCCAGTGGATCGAATCCAGATCAAGATGGTTCGTCGGCTCATCCAGCAGCAATGCCTGCGGCTGGCCAAACAACGCCTGCGCCAGCAGCACACGCACCTTTTGCCCGCCCTGCAACTCGCCCATCTTTCGCTCGTGCAGCTCATCAGGAATGTCCAGCCCCTGCAGCAGCACCGCCGCGCTCGACTCGGCTTCATAGCCGTCCTCTTCGCCAACAATGCCCTCAAGCTCACCCAGCCGAATGCCGTCATCATCGGTCATCTCGGCCTTGTTGTAGATCACCTCGCGCTCTTCCAGCGCCGCCCACAGTGCCTTGTTACCCATAATCACCGTGTCAATCACGCGGTGCGCATCAAACGCAAACTGGTCCTGCCGCAGCACGCCAAATTTCTTCGGCCTCACCACCGTGCCTTTTTGCGCATCAATCTCGCCCGTCAGCACTTTCATAAACGTGGACTTGCCAGCGCCGTTCGGGCCCGTCAAACCATAGCGGCGACCGGCAATAAATGTTGTGGAAACGTCCTCGAAGAGTATCTTCGAGCCATAGCGCATACTAACTGAACTGACTGAGATCATGGGATTATCAGCTTCTATTGTACCGGCTATTGTCGTTCTTTAGAAAATTCAGCCATACAGTCACCTTATTCACCCAGTCTCATCCACCAAGGTCGCAATTTTTGAATGATATTTATTTCAATTTTTCTGTTTTTTTTATACTAAATCTGTCCCGGAGACTCCCTAGGAGCACGAACTATGCAGACTGCCCTCGCCACCATTGCGCTATTTATGATGATGTTTTATCCCGTGCCACCCTGCGGGCCAGACACCACGCCCAATCCCGATTACCCGCTGCATGTTCGCGTCATCGTTTCACAGCGCACAAATACCAGTTGGGGAGTCCATGGTTTTGGTCGTGCAGACCTCCTCGGTCCCCATCCAGTAGGCATGGACTACACCTATCAGTGCTCCTATGGTCTCATTCATAACATGGCGGCAGATGAGTTTTACCAGGCACGCTGGAAAAAGCCCAACCAAAAGATGGAAGTGCTGCTGCAGGAAATCGGCTACAACCATGTACACAAGTGCGATCTCGATGTCACTTTGAAGGACGTTCCCTATGGCAGATACAAAACTGTAATAGTTCCCACACAGCCTGCCACAGTTCCAGCAGCGCCACCGGCAACAGCCCAATAGTTACTCCGAATTAAAGTACAACGGGGTGGGTATCTTTATGAGAACCCCACCCCGTTTTCTTTTGCCTTGAATTTATATGTGACAACTCGCCATGCCGCGCTTTTCCAAATATTTCTGGTGGTATTCCTCGCCCCGCCAGAAAGTTCCCGCCTCGCTCAACTCAGTGACAATCGGTCTGGGAAATATTCCCGCAACCCTTAGCTCTTCCAGCTTCCGCTTCGCCGCTTCTAACTGCTGCTGCGAATGATAAAAAATTACGCTCCGGTATTGCGAGCCGTAGTCCGGTCCCTGTCGGTTCAGTTGTGTCGGATCATGCAGCTTGAAAAACTCATCCAGCAGCGTCTCATAACTCACGCGCGCCGGATCAAACTGCAACTGTACCACTTCTGCGTGGCCAGTCCTGTCCGTGCATACTTCTTTGTACGTTGGCTCTTCCAGTGATCCACCGGCATATCCAACGGCTGTTTCCAAGACTCCCGGAATCTCGGCAAACTTCGCCTCAACTCCCCAAAAACATCCTGCACCAAATGTTGCGCTTTCAATTGCCATTACGGGGCCCTCCTGCTCTTTCTTACCCACTATTAGGATGCATGAGACACACATTTGTCACGCTGAAATTCGATTAATTTTTTGTTTTTATTTGCCACCATTGGATGCTTGACAATCGCTATCCGCAAAGCGTACGTACATCCCCGATGCACTCTCTATCTCTAGACGTACTCTCTGTGTGTGCCACAGCAACTAGACTTTCGCCTTCCGCTTTGGCTTCGTTGCCTTGTTATTGACAGTCGCAAACTTGGGCCGCAGCTTCTTCGTCTCCGTGTGCTTGCCCCTTGCCGCGCGCTCCAGCGCCGTCACTTCACCGGCAGTCAGCTCACGGCATTTTCCCGGAGGAATGTCCAACACCAGCGGCCCATATCCCACCCGGCGGATCTTCTCCACATGGTGCCCAATCTCTTCAAACATCTTGCGCAGTTGCCGGTTGCGCCCCTCAGTCAGCGTCACCTCAAACCACGGATTGTTCCCATCGCGAAATTCCCGTATCTTCGCCGGTGCCGTAATCACGCGGTCCTTGCGGTCCGGCGCCACTCCCGCCATGCCCAGGTCGAGTTTCGTCCGCTCAATCATCACCCCGCGCCGCAGCCGGTCAATTTCCTCAGGATTCGGATTGCCACTTACCTTCACCAGATAAGTCTTCTCCACGCCCGTTGCCGCACGGGTAATCTGGTTCGCCAGCGCACCGTCATTGGTCAGCAGCAGTAGGCCCTCGCTCAAATAGTCCAGCCGTCCCACCGGAAAAAATCGCACCTTGCCGTACGCCCGCTGTATCGCCACCGGAATCAGGTCCATCACCGTTGGCCGGTTCTCCGGGTCACTCACCGTGGTGATGTATCCCTTCGGCTTGTTCATCATCAGGTAGGCGCGCTTGCCCGGCCCATCCGTACCCACGCCATGCAGCAGCTTTCCATCTACGCGGATATGGTCCCGCGTCGGCTCCGCCCTCGTGCCCAGCGCCGTGATGGTCTCCCCATTCACCTGCACCCGGCCTTCAAGAATGATCTCCTCCGCCTTGCGCCGCGAAGCAATCCCCGCATCCGCAAGGATTTTCTGCAACCGCACTCCGCTCGGCGGCGCCTCTGGGGTTGCCTTTGCAGTCACCCGCTTTTTTGCCGCTTCACTCACTGGCTTGCACTTCCTCTGGTGCTGCATCTTCTGGCTCAGCATCTTCTGCCGCCGCATCAACCGCGCCACCCGGCTCTATGGTCTCTGTGGACTCCTGCATTTCGGCTTCCTGCTCTTCCAGTTCCGTCAGCTCGCCCGCCAGCTTTTCAAACTCCTCAATGCTCGGCAACTCGCTGATGTCCTTCAATCCAAAGCGCAGCAAAAATTCCCGCGTCGTCTTGTACAAAATTGGACGTCCGATCACCTGCTTGCGTCCCGCCGTCGTTATCAGCTTCCGCGCCACCAGACTGCCCAGCACACCACCGGAATCAACTCCGCGGATCTCGCTGATCTCCGGTGCCGTCACTGGCTGCTTGTACGCAATCACCGCCAGTGTTTCCAGCGCCTGCAAACTCAGTTTCAGCGCTGGCTTCAGGCTCTTCACCAGGGAGCGCACCGTGTCGTGGTACTCGGGCTTCGTGCTCATTCGGTAGCCGCCCGCCACTTCGCGGATCTCCATCCCGCGCTCATTGTTCGCGTAATCGGCAATCAGCTCCAGCACCTGCGCGCGTACAACCTCGCGCACTTTGCGCTCCTGCTCCTTCGCCGCTTTTTTCTCCGCCCCTGTCCCGTCTAATAGCGGCGTGCTACTCTCCATGTCCTCTTCACTGGGTGCTTCCTCTGCCGGTTCGTCTTCCGGCTTCGCCACTACCGCTAGTTGGGGACTTACCTCGTGCGCCAGTAGCGTGCTCAACTGGGCCAGCGTAACTGGTTCCTCAGCGGCATAAATCAATGCTTCGATTCTCGACTTCAAACTCATTCGTTCTCTTGTTTACTCCCAATCGTTTGCGTGCTCAGGTCACCCCGGCGCATCCCTCAAGTTTATCTGAAAGTTACAGGGATAAGCATTTTCAGGCCAATTCAATAATGCCACCCATGGGACCTTAAGCCCATTCGACCTTAAATAAAAATGCGGCCCCAAATTACTCAGGGCCGCACCGATGGAACTCAACAATAATCTACATATTGCTAAACGTACGCAGCACCCAGAATAGTGAGCCTGAGAGCAGCGCCGCTGCGGGCAGCGTAAATACCCACGCCATTGCAATGCTCCGCACTGTCGACCACTGCAGGCCCGACCCATTTGCCATCATCGTACCCGCAATGCCGGAGGAAAGCACATGCGTCGTGCTCACCGGCAGTCCCAGATGGTCAGCGCCTTGGATCGTCAAATATGCCATGATCTCCGCCGCTGCGCCCTGTGCGTAGGTCAGGTGCTCCTTGCCGATCTTCTCGCCCACCGTTACCACAATGCGCTTCCAGCCGACCATCGTACCCAGGCCCAGCGCCAGCGCCACAATCACCTTCACCCATGCCGGGATGAACTTCGTCGCCGTATCTAGGTGCTTCTTGTAGTTGGCCAGCACTTTTTCATCCGCCGCACTAAAATGTGCTGCGTGTGACTTGCCCTCCAGCCGCAATGCCTCGCTGATCAGGTACATGTCGTTGCGCACGTTTGGCTGCTGCGCTGGCGGCACGTTCTTCAGTGTCTTGTAGATGCTCACTTCGTTCTTGATCTCGTCCGTCAACTGCCGCATTGCCAGCAGCGTGTTCGGAGTCCACTTTTTGTCGCGCACATATTGCGTCACGTCCGTGCGTGCATCGCCAATCACTGCATTACTGTCGATGTGCTCGTTGAACACTGCAATGGACTGTTGTGAAACGGCCACAAAGTCCTGCACCTGTGCATAGCCAACCGCATGGTTCAGCGCGTAGGCCGTCGGCACCGTGCCAATCAGAATCAGCATGATGAGTCCCATGCCCTTCTGTCCATCATTTGATCCGTGTGCAAAGCTCACACCCGTGCAGGTCAAGATCAGCAGGCAGCGGATCCAGAATGGTGGCGGCGCACTGCCTTCCGGCGCCTGATACAAACGCTTGTCGCGGATCACAATTTTGAACAGCACCAACAATATTGCAGCTCCCAAAAATCCCACCACCGGCGATACCAGCAATACCCGAAACACGTTCGTCACCTGCGTCCAATCCACGCCGCTGGTGCCGTTTGCGCCGGCCATTAGTTGGTTGGCCACGCCCACTCCAATAATCGAACCCACCATCGTGTGCGAACTCGATGCCGGCAGGCCCATCATCCACGTGCCCAGGTTCCACAGGATCGCCGCAATCAACAGGGCGAACACCATTGAGAAACCCG
>Ga0116226_10006868_pt1 | contig 10246 bp, 12 predicted proteins | sample S1TSphfallax_FD_89692 | JGI IMG/M metagenome (GOLD analysis project Ga0116226, IMG submission 89692) | Host-associated microbial communities from peat moss isolated from Minnesota, USA - S1T2_Fa - Sphagnum fallax MG | ecosystem: Host-associated > Plants > Peat moss > Unclassified | place: USA...
AATAACTGACCCTATTCCCAAAGGGACTATCAGTTTAACTCAAGGAGGAGTTAATCTCTTTACTACCCAATTTAAACTAGCCAAGGGTTATGAACAAACAGCAACTTTTAGCAGTTCTCAACCCCGCGACCCCGATTTAGACATTCACTTAGTGACTAAAGTTGTAGATGCGGTTCAGCAACCTGATGTTGTTAGACAAAGCACTAATGCATTTTCCTCTTTGGAAACTATCCGGGTGGAAGCCAGTATTTACGGACCCGCAAGTAGACTGAATGACAATTTAGAATTAACTAGTAGTCCGGTGCGATCGCAGACGGAGTTAGTTACTTTATTAGGTGGTGGATTTAATGATACTCAAGGAAGATCCGATAGTGATTTAGGTATAATTAACGTAGCTGGTTCAGCGGTCTTGAATAATTTTCAAGGAGCATTTAACGAGATAGCAAATTCTCTGGGATTAACTGAGTTACGGATATTTCCTACCATCATTAACAGCAGTCCGACATCTACTAGAAATTCCTCAACTATAGAACTGGCTTTAGAAGCTGGAATAGATCTATCTCCTAAGTTTTCTTTTTCGACGATTAAGATTTTAACAGATAATGACCCCTTCCAATTTGGGATTAATTATCGGATCGACGACCATTTCCGCGCCCGAGCTTCCACCAATTTATCTGATGACAGTCGAGCAGTGATTGAATACCAGACAAGATTTTAACCTGGAATAGATTGATTATAGTTAATACAGTTCGGATAAACTAAAAAAGCCAAATTCTCTCCCCCCAGACCTCTCCGAGTGCGCCACTTGCTTCAAGTCGGGGAACCCGCCCAACGCAGTGGCTTACCGCACGGGACCAAAGGGAGAGAATATGCATCCAATAACCCACCCTCTCAGTGATATCTTAATCTGAGGGGGAAAGCTGATGGAAGATACTTCTAATAGTAATTACAGCCTTGACTGGTTTTCCTCCTCCTGGAGATAGAGATCGTAATCAGGAATTTGTCGAAAAGGAATAGATGATTATGTAAGTGTTAATATGTAAAACACGCATTTTCATTTTATAGTACTGCAGTACCATAAAATGAATCTCCAACTCCGATGCAGTATTACCCTTGTTCCTTTCTCATAGAGCATCAGGGTCTAGATTGAGCGCCCTTAATTTTGCGATCAACCTTTCCTTTTCTAGCCTTTCAGATTCAGCCCGTTGTTTTTCAAACTCAGCCCGTTGTTTTTCAAACTCAGCCCGTTGTCTTTCAGATTCAGTACATTCCTGATGATTCAATATCCAGTTACCTGCGACATCATACCAGCGTAACCAAGGTTGTACCGTCCCTTGATAACTCCCTTCCCAAACTCCTAACCCTAATTGTATTTCTGGTATCCAAAATCTGTTATTGAATAACCTAGCTTCGCTATACCGACCACCTTCTAATTGAAATAACCTATAGTTATGGGTATAACGGTCGAATACTGCATAATAGGGTACTTTTAAAATCCGTTCATATACTTCCCACTTTCCAGGTGGTTTTTCTACATCCCGTAATTTAGTCCCTAAATCTTCATCCTCTGTTCCGGGCGAAAGTAGCTCTACGATAATAAACGGAGTCACCTTTTCTTCCCAAATTACATAGCTTGAGCGTAAATTTCTCTCTTGAGGGAACCTGGGAACACCCAGAACTGCATACCAATCTGGTCGTTTATAGCGATTCGTCTGTTCTTCGTCGTAATAGAGATTAATATCAGCAGCCAGAAATATCTGGTCTGCTGGATAATTAGGTGGATGGAAAGTCTCACTTAATAGACAGGGTTGTAGCCAATGAAACAGATCAGGCAAGCCAGGCTCCTCAGGATCTTCACTCTTGAGTTCATACATCGTCGGTAAGAGGGTGTTTGGCATTTGTGCTGGATCGATTTGATACATCTGTCAAGCCATCTTAATGAGTGATATATTCATATTATAATGCCTGTCTGTCAGCGAATAATCGCAAAGTTGATAAAACTAAGATGATGAGGAATAGCACTAATCCGATTGTACAAGCATAACTGATATCTAGATTATTGAATGCTTGTTCATAAAGATAATAAACAATAGTCTTCGAGCTATTCAGAGGACCACCTTGCGTCATAATATAAACTTCCTCAAATACCTTAGTGGCTGAAATAGCTGAAATTACCGCCACCAACGTTAAATATGGTCGCATTAAAGGTACAGTAATATCCCAATGTTTACGGAATCCATCTGAACCATCGATACTTGCTGCTTCATAGACATCCCCAGGAATCGACTGTAAACCAGCTAAATAGATCACCATATAATAGCCAAGACCTTTCCAAATGGTGACGACCATCACACTAGCTAAAGAAATGGGTATGATTCCCAATATTTTCATCGGACTAGTTAGCCAGGGAATCCCTGTAGGAAAAATCTTCCAGGTTGCTAAAACTTGATTTAGTAAGCCATTTTCTCCATAGAGCGATTTCCACGCAATTCCCGCAACTACTATAGAAATGACAACTGGTGTATAATATGCGGCTCTAAACCAGTTTATCCCCCGGATTTTTTGATTGACTAAAATTGCTAGTCCTAAAGGAGTAATGACTAATATGGGGACAACTCCAACCAGGTAGAGCAATGTATTTTGCAAGGTTTGCCAAAAAACTGCATCTTTTGCCAATCTGAGCAAATTGGCAAATCCTACCCATTTGGGGGATTCCCCCAGGATTTGATAATTAGTAAAACTAAGGTAGAACGCTTGTAGACCAGGCCAAAATACAGTTAAGCATAAAAGAGCTAAGGCGGGTAGTAAAAATAAATAAGGGGTTAAGCCCTGTTGAATAAATGTCCAATTTTTCCAGATTGATGGCTTCATAGAGTGTTGATTTTAGAGGACTTTATCTTTTGATTAAGAAAAATTAGTCAAGATAGATATTTAATGGGGTAAAGATGAGAGAATATTACATATCCATTACAAAACTTTAAATTTTTCCATATGGCGACAATTCAATTTGCCCAAGGGCTGGATGAAACAACAATCCCAGATATCCGGTTGACCCGATCGCGTTCCGAAGAGAGTGGTACAGCAACATTTATTTTTATTCATCCTCAGATATTAGAAAAAACTAGTACGGCGGATATCACTGGTATGTATTTAGTTGACGAGGAGGGAGAACTAGTTACCCGTGAGGTGAAAGCTAGATTTCTCAATGGTAAGCCAGAAGCATTAGAAGCAATTTACGTGATGAAATCAGCAGCAGAATGGGATCGTTTTATGCGCTTTATGGATCGCTATGCAAAGGAGCATGGATTAGAATTAAGTAAGTCTTAATATTAGCCAAGGATTGGGATTGTCTATGTATTTCATGATCTATGACGAAAATCAATAATTTAAGCATAATTTAAGCATAATTTAAGCCTATAATTGTGCTATGAATACTCCCAATCCTCATTTACAGTTTCAACCGCATCCAGATGTCCGGCTCATGACAGTTGTTTGTGCTGTCATTACTGTGAGTGATACGCGTTCTGCTGAAACAGATAGAAGTGGTCAGCTAATTCAGAAATTACTTCTAGCTGCTGATCATCATGTGGAAGTTTACCAAATTATCAAAGACGAACCCATTCAGATTCAATCCCATTTAGAGTGTTTAGCCAAAACCCCAAATTTGGATGTTGCGATTTTTAACGGTGGGACGGGAATTGCTCCTAGAGATACGACTTACGATGCGATCGCCCAATTGCTAGACAAGACTCTCCCAGGATTTGGAGAAATATTCCGGTTTTTAAGTTACCAAGAAATTGGCTCAAGAGCGATCGCATCCCGCGCAATAGCAGGTGTGTATCAAAATAAATTAATTTTTTCACTCCCCGGTTCCACCAATGGGGCGAAATTGGCGATGGAGAAACTAATTCTCCCAGAATTAGTCCATTTAGTTAGCCAAATCAGGAGCAAAGGTTGAAGGTTGGGGAATATGTCAAATATAGAAACTATCTTTAATTTTAACTAAGCACTAGAAAATTAAAACCTTTAGACTTTACTTTCATCCCAACCTTCATGTCAATGAGCGATCGTTCCAAAGCAAATCACCGCTAAAACAGTAGCAATGAGATAAAACAATCCCACAACTTGTAACTCTGTCCAACCAGTCAGTTCTAAATGATGGTGTAAAGGAGCCATTTTAAATAACCGCTTACCTTTACCATCTGGACCTTTAGTCGCTTTGTAATAACTAACCTGCGCCATTACAGACAAAGTTTCGATGAAAAATATGCCACTGAGAATAAATAATGCTACTAGGGTATTAGTTAATAATGCTACAGCAGCCAAAGCTCCTCCCAGAGCTAGAGAGCCAGTATCGCCCATAAAAACACGAGCTGGATTACGGTTATGAGCTAAAAAACCTAAACAGCTTCCGCTCAAAGCAGCGCAGAAAGTCATTAATTCTGGTGAGGTGGGCGCAATCAAAACACCTAAAGCGAAAACAGCGATCGCCACAGTACCTGAAGCTAATCCATCAACACCATCAGTTAGGTTAGTCGCATTACTTTGAGCAACCAAAACAAAACCAGCCAAAGGCCAGAAAAATAATCCTAGAGGAAAGGCAAATTTCACCCAAGGTAAATATAGATTAGTTATACTAGGATCGTGCTTAAACATTAACCAAACACAGAAAGCTGCTGCAAAAGTTATTTGCATCACCATCTTAGTTTTAGGTGAGATCCCTTTATTGGATTTACGGCGTAAAATTTGCCAATCATCGATCCAACCAATCAAACCATAGCTGAGTGTTAAAGCAGAAACAGCAATGACATTCACCGAAAAATTAGTTAATCCGCTAGCCACTACCAACGCTACAGGTATGAAAAAAATTCCTCCCATAGTAGGAGTACCAGCTTTCTTTAGATGGGCTTGAGGTCCATCTTCGCGGATAATCTGACCTGTTTTCAGTTCTTGCAAAACAGGTATAGCCCAACTTCCAGCAACAGCAGTACCAATAAAAGACAAAATTAATGGCAAAGATAGAGATGTTGTATACCAGGGGAGGCGATTACCTAAATAATCTAGAATCAGCGCAGTCGCAACCAGCACCAGGGATAGCACAGAGGCTAACCCAATACCAGAAAAGCTCAAACCTTGGTCAGAAGTTATTTTAGCGTCCACAGAAATTTTTCCTTCACTCCACACTTAATAGATTATGTTTCACAGGACTGGTTGACGAGACTCAGTCCAGAAATTCTTCAATGGCTAGATTAATCTTCAGTAATGCCGATATCGTCGTCATCATCATAGTCAATATCGGCAATTCCATCCTCTCCCCCCAGGAAATCGGAAATTACCTCTTCCTCTTCAGTGGTATCTGGCTCAAGGACGTTACGCGCTACCAAGCGTCCGCTAGACTGCAACCAATCCAATATTGATGACTCTTGCTTAACAGGTATAACACTAGCTCTTTGGTTACGGGGTTCTTCACGCAAAGGAGAATTTATCATATCAAGGAAGACAAAAACAGCTTGAGATAAAGGGACATTAAGAGTCTATCATTTGATACGAGATAATTTAAATAATGATTCAACTCTCTGAGCCATAAATCAGAATTAAACAAAGAATTAACTTTTGCCAAGTATGAGGTAACTACAATGGAAGAGAAAGCAGCATTGCTCCAATCAATTGTTGGTACGAATCGCGGGTTACTAGTAACAGCCGCTCAAAAACAGTCTATCCTAGCAGCGATCGCTCGATTAGAAGGTTTAAATCCCACACCTCTGCCTCTGGAAGCCAGTGAATTACTCAATGGTGATTGGCGTTTATTGTACACTACTAGCCCTGCACTACTGAACTTAGATAATATTCCCTTGAGTAAACTAGGTCAAGTTTACCAATGTATCCGGGTAGAGACAGCAAGTATCTATAACATAGCGGAAACATACGGCTTACCTTATCTCGAAGGAATCATCAGCGTAGCAGCTAAGTTTGTCCCAGTTTCAGGAAACCGCGTTGAAGTAAGTTTTCAGCGTTCTATCTTAGGATGGCAAAAGTTGCTCGATTACAAATCACCAGCAGACTTGGTGGAGCAAATAGAGTCGGGGAAGAAATTCGCCGCACTAGATTTACCCCTAAATTCTCAGCGCCAACTTGGTTGGTTAGAAATCACCTATCTCGATAGTGACTTGCGTATTGCTAGAGGGAACAGAGATAGTATATTTGTTCTATGTAAACCATAGGCAATTTTACTAAGTAATTATCAAAGAGTAGCTGGGAATGAAATTATTCTATAACCAGGAATTTGTCAAGTGGGTGAGGGGAGCAGGGGAGCAGGAAGAGTACTTATGCTTCCCTTGCTTCCTGTTCATGATAAATAACTTAATAAAACCACAAAGAAAAACCTTATGGTTGTAGAGTGAAATCAAATAGCCCTAGTTTATTGGCAATTAAACATAGTTTAAAGGGAAAATAATCATGGTTCAACGTGGTTCTAAAGTACGTATTCTCCGTCCTGAATCCTACTGGTACAAAGAAATCGGTACCGTAGCTTCTATTGAAAAAGCTCCTGGTGTCAAATATCCAGTTATCGTTCGCTTTGACAAAGTGAACTATTCTGACATTAACACCAATGGTTTTGCTGAAGCTGAATTAGTTGAAGTTGAAGCACCTAAAGCTAAGAAATAGCAGAGGAGCGCTTGAGCTCTTGAGCAGGGGGAGAAAGAGTTTTTGTGCGCCTTTCTTATTGATTCAAAGTTAATAAAAGTAAATAAGCATGAAGCGCTTTTTCCTCCTGCCTCTTATACTCTTTTTAATACAAGATGCCTGAATTGCCTGAAGTTGAAACAGTCCGTCGGGGTTTGAATCAATTGACCCTGAATCAAACTATTACGGGTGGAGATGTCCTGCTAAACCGGACGATCGCTTATCCGGTTTCTGTGGGTGAGTTTATTGATCGCATTCAAGGTCAGGCGATCGCTTCTTGGTATCGACGGGGTAAATATTTATTATGTGAACTTTTACCCGCACATACTTGGTTAGGAGTACACTTGAGGATGACAGGTCAACTACTCTGGCTTGACCGAGAGCAACCGTTACACAAACATACACGAGTCAGATTATTTTTGGGCGATCACCAAGAGTTACGCTTTGTTGACCAACGTACTTTCGGACAGATATGGTGGGTTCCGGCGGATGTTGCTGTAGAAAAAATCATCACAGGTTTAGCTAAACTAGCAGCAGATCCATTTTCCCCAGAATTCACAGTCGAGTACCTCACAGAAAAACTCAAAAATCGTCGTCGTCCCATTAAAACAGCTTTATTAGATCAATCAGTCATCGCCGGACTAGGTAATATATATGCTGATGAAGCTCTATTCAAAAGTAGTATATTACCAACTACTCTGTGTACAGAATTGCCTGAAGCCAAAATTACTGATTTACGCGTAGCGATCATCCAAGTGTTGGAAGCTAGTTTGGCTGCTGGAGGCACAACTTTTAGCAATTTTCTCAATGTTAAAGGTATCAATGGTAATTATGGTGGTGAAGCTTGGGTATATAACCGCACTGGTAAACCCTGTAAGGTATGCGGTCAAATGATCCAGAGGTTGAAATTAAGCGGACGTTCCAGCCATTTTTGTGTCCAATGTCAAAACTAATCAATCCATCTGAGGTAAGATAAAATCCTAAAGCATAGGGTTTAGAAAATAGAGAGAGACAGCTATGACCGTAAAAAAAGGCGAGATGGTCCGCGTTATCCGCGAAAATTTGGCAAATAGTCTAGAGTCTAAAGCTAGCGATTCCCGCTTTCCTGATTATTTGTTTAACAGTCAGGGAGAGGTCTTAGAAATTAAAGACGATTACGCGTTAGTCAAATTTGGCAAAGTACCAACGCCCAATATTTGGCTCAGACTAGAACAGTTAGAAGCATTTGCCGCATAATAATTGATTATATTTGTATTCAGCGTTTTATGATTTCTAACTCCGCCGACTTGTTGAAATCTCCTCGTATAGCTATTATTGGTGCAGGTAGGGTTGGGAGTACATTAGCCCAACGAGTTGTCGAGAAAAACTTAGCTGATGTAGTGCTATTGGATATTGTTCCTGGAGTACCACAGGGTTTAGCTTTGGATTTGCTAGAAGCTCAAGGGTTGGAAATGCATAATCGTCAGATAATCGGGACTAACAGTTATGCAGACACAGCTAATTCCTCGATTGTGGTGATTACGGCTGGATTTCCCCGCAAATCAGGAATGAGTCGCGATGATTTGCTCAGGACTAATGCTAAGATTGTCTTGGATGTAGCAAAGCAAGCGATCGCTTATTCCCCTGAAGCTATTTTTATTGTTGTGACGAATCCTCTAGATGTCCTGACTTACTTAGTTTGGCAAGTTACAGGCTTACCTAAAAATAAGGTAATGGGGATGGCTGGGGTATTAGATTCAGCTAGATTTGCGACTTTCATTGCTTTAGAATTAGGGGTTTTACCAGCTGATGTCAAAACAATGGTCTTGGGTAGTCATGGCGATCTGATGGTTCCCCTATCCCGCTATGGGACTGTCAATGGAATTCCTGTAACTGAATTATTGGATAGTACAACAATTGAGCGCCTGATCGATAGAACGCGTAATGGCGGAGCAGAAATCGTAGAATTAATGCAATCTGGAGGCGCATTTTTTGCGCCCGCTTCTGCTATTTCTTCGATGATAGAATCTATATTATTGGATCAATCACGGCTTTTACCGGTAGCAGCATATTTAGAAGGTGAATACGGGTTGACAGATGTGGTGATTGGTGTTCCTTGTCGTTTGGGGAAACATGGTATTGAGCAGATTTTGGAATTACATCTGGACGAGTCAGAACTTTCAGCTTTACAAACTTCAGCAAAATCGGTACAAGAATATATTGGGCGATATCACCAGACTGGGAATTTAAGGACTAATTAATCAGCGATAAAGTCCATTAACTTCCCCTCTACCTTACAATCTGTTCATACCAAACAATCTAGACAACCTGAAAAAAGACAAATTCTCTCCCCCCAGACCCGCACGGGCCCAAAGGGAGAGAATTTACGACCTTACAATTTTCCCTCTCAGTGGTATCTCAACGTGAGGGGAAAAGATGAAGGAAGATGCTTTTAATAATAATTAAAATCTTGACTACTTTTCCTCTTCCTGGAGATAGAGATTATTATGAGGGATTTGCTGAATATATCCATCCAATGAAGGAGGAGGTGTTTTGTGGGAGAATCTACAATTAAAGGAACATTCAATCAATTTCATATACTCTTGGTAATTGACATCAAGTGGAAGTTATTGAATGGAATATTCTCTCCCGTTGGGGCTGTAAGGGCTCTGGCGGGAGAGAATTTGGCTATTTTTCCCCTATTCCCCTACATTTCTCCTCCGACTACTACATTGCGAATCCGTAAACTAGGACCACCGCAACCTACAGCTAAACCATTTTGTCCACCTTTACCACAACCACCAGATTCATCCCAATAGAAATCATCTCCAATTGCTTCTATATCCGCTAAAGTTTGGAATACATTTCCTGAAAGTGTCACATCCTTGACTGGTTCAGCGATTTTACCATTTCTAATCATCCAAGCTTCCCCAGCACTGAAAGTAAACATTTCTCCATTGGTCATTCCTCCCAACCAATTACGAGCGTATACTCCCGTCTTAATTCCAGTGAATAAATCCGCTACAGGAGTTTTACCCCGCTCAATCCAAGTATTGGTCATTCTGACAATGGGATTATAATAGTAACTCAGACACCGCGCATTACCAGTTGGTGCTTCATCCAATTTACCAGCAGTTTCCCTAGAATGTAAGCGTCCGACTAAAATTCCATCTTTGATTAATTGTGTTGTTGTCGCAGGTGTACCCTCATCGTCATAGAAATAACTCCCCCGATGACCGCTCAGAGCCGCACCATCAAAAATTTGCAGATCAGCAGGACCAAAGCGCCGACCAATTGTCATCACTTCCAATAAATCGGGATTTTCATAAGCCATATCCGCTTCTGAAAGATGTCCAAAAGCTTCATGGACAAATAAACCAGTCAGAATGGGGTCGATGACTACAGTATATGTATTCCCTTTCACTGCTGGTAATGTCAGTGCTGAAACTGCTCTCTGAGCAGCACTTTTGACTTGGGTATCTAAATCAGTTAAGTCTTCATAAGCTTTGCGGGAACCCATTGTTTCTCTACCTGTTTGCACTGTGTCCCCAATTCTCGCAGTCGCCGCAAACCGCATTTCCAT
>Ga0116226_10006869_pt1 | contig 10246 bp, 10 predicted proteins | sample S1TSphfallax_FD_89692 | JGI IMG/M metagenome (GOLD analysis project Ga0116226, IMG submission 89692) | Host-associated microbial communities from peat moss isolated from Minnesota, USA - S1T2_Fa - Sphagnum fallax MG | ecosystem: Host-associated > Plants > Peat moss > Unclassified | place: USA...
GCAGGCGCACGCCCATTTCGGGCGGCTGGACGTGGTGATCAACAATGCGGGCTATCCGTTGTTGGGCGCGGTCGAAGAGGCCACCGAGGCGGAAGTCCGCGCGGAATTTGACACCAATTTCTTCGGGCCGCTCGCGGTGATCCAGACGGTGCTGCCGCTGCTGCGCCAGCAAGGCGGCGGGCATATCGTAGGGGTATCCAGCGTGGCGGGGATTCATGCCGGGCCGCTCAGCAGCTTCTACAGCGCGTCCAAATTTGCCTTCGAAGCGCTGCATGACGGGCTTTCCAAGGAGGTGGCCGCATTCGGGATCAAGGTGACTCTGATTGAACCCGGCGCCTACGCCACGGACTTCGGCAGGGGGGCTTCGCTCAAGCTCGCGGCTGGGCTGGACGCCTATGCCGACATCCGGGTGCAGCTTTATGCCTATGCCGCGGAGGTCGAGTTGGGTGATCCTCAGGCAACCTTGCCGGCCATGTTGAAAATCATCGACGAGGAGCACCCACCGCTGCGCGTTTTCCTGGGCACGGAAGGCATGCCCGTGGCCCGCGCCGCCTTTGCCGAGCGGCTGGCTTTATGGGAAGCCTGGGAGTCCATTTCGAACGCCGCGCAGGGCGTCTCCCGAAAGCGGGTTTTCGACCCCGCGCTCAGCTGACGCTGACGGGGTGGAGTGCTGCCGCGCTAGAACTGCAACGCGCTGCTGCTGGTTTTGTGGCGTTCAGAAGCCGCCATCCTATGTCCGGTTAACGCCGTTTCTGGTTTAACAACGGACGATCCGCTGTCGGCCAAATCCTCACCCACTCCCCCCTCAAAAAAGCACCACCACCTCCACCCACCACCTCACCGTCCCCCGGTCACGCGCACTCGTCGCCCCAAACAAATACCCCAACTCATACTTCAACTTCCCCTCCCCCAGCCCAGCTCCTTCCAGCCGCACCGCAAACCCCACCCTCAAAACATGGCCAAAACATTACATTACAAATTAAACGAATCACCAAACTCAAAATTATAAAATTACCCCACACCAAGACATATTAAAACAACAATCGACCGACCGTCCAATCACCACCCCCCATTTTCCCCGATAAAATCAACACCCCGAATCATTAATTAACCGTCCGTCCAATCAGTTAATCTTCTCCCCACCCCAAAACCAAAACCCATCCCCGCCCCAAGCTACCCCAACCCCCGTTCCCTACGCAACAAAATCCCCCCTACCCCGGCCGCCTCATATCAAACCGCGTCTCCGGCGTAATCCGCGCATAAGCCGTAGGCCCCCCCGCCCGCAGCAAAATCCCCGCCCCAAACGTATCAAACACCCCCCCCTTCAGCAGCCCCTTCTCAATATGCACCGCCACAACCTCCCCAAACACAATCCAAGACGGCGACCCCGCCCCCGAAGCCGTCTTCAAATTGTGAATCTCCGTCACCTTGCACTCAAAATTCACCCCCGCCTCCCCCACCCGCGGCGGCCTCACCAACGAAGACTCCAATTTCGTCAGCCCCGCCAGCTCAAACTCATCCACCCCATACGCCACCGCCGCACAACTCTCATTCATCTTCTCCGCCAACGCCAGCGTCGCCAAATTCCACACAAATTCCCCGGTTTCCCTACAATTCCGCAGCGAATCCTTCTCCCCCACACTCGAAAACCCGATAATCGGCGGATGATAATTAAACGCATTAAAAAACGAATACGGCGCCAAATTCACGCTCCCATCCACCCCCATCGTCGAAACCCACCCTATAGGCCGCGGCCCCACAATCGCATTAAACGGATCATGCGCCAGCCCATGCCCCTTCGCCGGCTCGTAATCATGAAATTCCACGCAGCACCTCCCAGATGAATTCCTGCGAAGAACCTAGTTGTTTTTCCAAAAAGCGCCACGCCCTCCCCTAAGCCACAACCTCCAGCGAAGCCGCCCGATCCCGCCCCTCCCCCTTCGCCTTATACAGCGCCTGGTCCGCCCTCTCGATGAGCTGCACGGGCACAAACGGGTCCTTGTGCGGGTCAAATGCCGCCGCCCCGCAGCTTACCGTCACAAAAGACGCCGGATTCCCCTCATGCGGAATCCGCAGCGCCCGCACCGCTTCCACAATCAGCTCCGCCACCGTCTCCGTGCCGGGCAGGCTCGTATTGGGCAGCAGCACCACAATTTCCTCCCCCCCATACCGCGCCACCATATCCCCCGGCCGCTGCGGCACCGCCGCAATCGCGTCCGCCACACGCCGCAGGCACTCATCCCCCGCCACGTGCCCATACCTGTCGTTGAACGACTTAAAATGGTCCACATCGATCATAATCAGCCCCACCGCCTGAAACTCCCGCGCCGCGCGCCGGAATTCGGTGGCGATCGTCGCATCAAAATTCCGCCGGTTCGGCAGCCGCGTCAGCGAATCATGCAGCGCCAGCGCCTCCAGCGCCTTATTCGCCACCTCGCTCATCCGGTGCGCGTTGTGCAATTCCTCCTCAATCCGCTTCTGCGCGGTAATGTCCACAAACACCCCAAACACCGCAATCACCTCGCCCGCATCGCTAATCTCCGGCACCCCCCGCGCCGTCACATGCCCATAATGCCCGTGCGGCATCGGCACCTTCACCGTCACCTCAAACGGCGCCGCATGCTTCAGCGCCTTCTCAAACCCCGCCACCGCCCGCGCGCGGTCATCCGGGTCAATCAGCTGAAACACCACATCCAGATCCGGCTTATAACTATCCGGCGACAGCCCAAACATATCATAAACCTGCGCCGACCAGATCAGCGTGTTATCCGGCACCGTATACCGCCAGTGGCACACCTTCGCGATCTTCTCCGCCAGCTGCAGCCAGTGCCGCGAATCCGTCGCCTCCGCCCGCGCCAGCTCACACCGCGCCGGCGTCTCCTCCCGCGCTTCCTGCGCGGCGAACTGCCGCAAAATCGGCCAAAGCAACCCCACCGCCGCCAGAAACAGCAGCCGCGCCGTCAGCACCATCGCGATATGCTCAAGCGGCGCCGTCACCCGCTCGCTCAGCGCCGCCAGCGCAATCGCCGCCAGCACCACCAACGGCAGCAGCCGCGCCTGCCAAATCAACGGGCTGCTCTCATGCCGCCGCAGCGCGGAACACGCCGCCGCCAGCGCCATCAGGCAGGCTAACGCTGCAATCGAGTTAGAAAGCATAATCAGCCAATACATTTTTCGGCCCCGCGACTTGAACGGCGCGGATCGGCTTAGCCTTCAAACGCTAAATCTTGCTTAAGCGCGGCGGTGGGTGAAGAAAAAGCAAGAACTTCTTTTTTGGAAAAAAGTAGGTCTGACGTCCTACTTCGCGATCACTTCAGCCGAAATCAGCACATTCGCATAAGCGTACGGATACTCATCCGTCAGCGACAAAAATATCTTCGCCTCATACCCCGCCGGCGTGATCGCCTTCAGCCTCACCCGCGCCCCGCCGTACAAATCCAGCGTCGGCTGCCCGCTCGGCATATTCACCACCCGCAAATCCGCAAAAAACACCCCACGCCGAAACCCGGTGCCCAGCGCCTTGGCGCACGCCTCCTTCGCCGCGAATCTCTTGGCATAGGTCGCCGCACGCTGCGCCGGCCGCCGCTCCGCCCGCGCCCGCTCAGCCTCGGAAAACAACCGCTGCGTAAACCTGTCGCCAAACCTCTCCAGAGATTTCTCAATCCGCCTTATGTCGCAAATATCGGACCCAAGACCGAGAATCACGTCTTGGAGCGCTCCACCTGCGCAATCCCGGTCGCCCCCCGCAGCCCCGCGATCACCTGGCTCAAATGCCGCAGATCCCGCACCTCCACATCCACCACCGCCTCAAAAAAATCCTGCTGCCGGTGCTGAATTTTCAGATTCACAATCGCCCCATCCTGGCGCGAAACCGCATTGGTCAAATTCGCCAGCACCGAATCCTGGTTACTGGCAATCACGCTAATGCGCCCGGTAAACCCTTCCCCCGCCTTGCCCCCCCGCGCCGCCAGATGATCATAATTCCAGTCCACATCGATGAATCTCTCAGGCGTGCCGGCAAAATTATCCAACGTCGCGCAGTCCTTGGTGTGTACCGTCACACCCTTGCCGGTCGCCACAATCCCCACAATCTTATCCCCCGGCAGCGGATGGCAACACCCCGCGTAATGCACATCCATCCCGGAAACCAGCCCCGTCAGCGGCATCCCGGCATCGCCCCGCATCGGCGCCGCCACCCGCGCCGGCCGCGCCGGCGCCCCACTCCCCAGCCCCGTGCTCATAAACCCCGGCAGCATCCTGGGCGCCCGCGCCTCCCGCAGCTGCGGGTAAGCCGCGTACACAACCTCCTTCGGCCCCACCACCCCGGTGGCCACGGCCACGTACAAATCCTCCAGCGAAGCCTGCTTCAGCAGCTTCGCCGCCGGCTCCAGCACCTTCTCGGACCCATCCACCCCCTCCTGCCGAAACGCCTTAATCAACGTCGACTTGCCGGAATCCCGGTTCTGCTCGCGCATCTGCTGCGCCAAAAACCGCCTTATCCGCGCCCGCGCCTTGCCGGTGGTGACAAACCGCTCCCAAGCCGGCGAAGGCGTGCCCCCCCGCGCCGTCAGAATCTCAACCTGGTCCCCATTCTGCAGCTCATACCGCAGCGGCATCAGCCGCCCATTAATCCGCGCCCCCACACACGTATCGCCAATCTGGCTATGCACCGCATACGCAAAATCCACCGACGTCGCCCCCCGCGGCAGCTGAATCAACTGCCCCTTCGGCGTAAAACAAAACACCTGGTCCTGGTAAAGCTCGAGCTTAGTATTCTCCAAAAACTCATCCGGCGCCGCCGAATTTTCCAGAATCTCCAGCAAATCCTGCACCCACCGGAACTGCTTAAAGTCCCCCGGCGCCGCCTCCGCCTGCTTATACAGCCAATGCGCCGCCACCCCATTCTCCGCCACAATCTGCATCTCCGGCGTCCGTATCTGCAGCTCAATCTTCTGATTCCGCGGATGCCGCAGCGTCACCCCGGTATGCAGCGACTGATAGCCATTCGCCTTGGGCGTCGAAATATAATCCTTAAACCGCCCCGCAATCACCGGATACGCCGCATGAATCGCCCCCAGCGCCATATAACATGCCTCCCGGCTCGGCACGATAATCCGAAACGCCATAATGTCGGACAGCTGCTCAAACGCCACATTCCGCCGCTGCATCTTCTCCCAAATCGAATAAGGCGACTTCTCCCGCCCCACGATCTCCACCACCTCGACATCAGCGCCCTTGCAAACCCGCAGCAGCTCCTGCCGCACCTCCTCAATCACATCGGCACCCTGGCCCCGCAAAAAATTCAACCGCGCCTGAATGGTCTCATACGCCTCCGCATCCAGCTCCGCGAAAGACCGCGTCTGCAGCTCCGTCTTCACGGATTCCATGCCAATCCGCTCGGCCAGCGGCGCATAAATCTCCATCGTCTCCCGCGCAATCCGCTGCCGCCGCTCAGGGCTCGCCACCGCCGAAATCGTCCGCATATTATGCAGCCGATCCGCCAGCTTCACGATCAGCACACGAATATCCTTGCTCATCGCCAGCACCAGCTTGCGGAAATTTTCCGCCTGCTTGGTCCGGTCCGACTGCAACTCCAGCCGCGTCAGCTTGGTCACCCCATCCACCAGCCCCGCCACCTCCGGCCCGAATTTCTTCTGCACGGAAGCCAGCGTGACCGACGTATCCTCGATCACATCATGCAACAGCGCGGTGATGATGGACGAAGAATCCAGCCGATACCCCGCCAGTATCGTCGCCACCGCCAGCGGATGCGTAATATACGGCTCGCCATTATCCCGTTTCTGCGCCTCATGCGCCCCAAACGCGATCCCATAAGCCTCATCAATCAGCGATACATCAGACTTGCTATCATAAGACGCCACCCGCGACAGCAGCGGCCCCAGCTCAGGATGCGCGGCAGACGCACCACCAGACGCGCCCGCCTGCAGCCCCTCAGGCGAAAAGACCAGGCATCCAAAACACCATCCTGGTCCCATACACCCTCCTAATTAGCGGCGCGTCTTCCCGCCAAGTTCGGCCTCAATCGCCGCCTGAATATCCTCCGGCGTCATCTCCTCGGACTCCGCCGCCAAAGCAGCCGCCTCCTCCTCGGCCGAGACATCCTGCAGCCCAAAAATATTCTGGTCGGTCGGAATCAAATCCAAAACCTCCTCGTCCACCGGCTCCGGCTCCGGCACCCTGGACAAAGACTTCACCAAATCCTGCTCCAAATCCCCCAGATTCAGCGTCTCCTCCGCAATCTCGCGCAAAGCCACCACCGGGTTCTTGTCATTGTCCCGATCAATCGTCAGCAGCTCCCCCCGGCTGATATTCCGCGCCCGCTGCGCCCCCAGCAGAACCAGCTCAAACCGGTTCGGCACCTTCAGCACACAATCCTCAACCGTCACACGCGCCATACGCCATCTCCAAAATGCAAAGCTATAAATACAGCCTTGGGCGGGAATAGGCAAGGCAAGTGGCAAGGGGGCGCTGCCTCGTCGTGCGAAGCACGCCTTCGGCGTTGGACCCTCGCTAAGGCCGACGGCCTTAGAACCCGTTAATTTGGTCTCGTGGGTGGGGAGGTTTTTGCCCTTTAAGCCCGAAAGCCGTGCGGGCACGGCTTTCGGGCTTAAAGGGCAAAAACCTCCCCACCCACGAGACCAAATTAAATGGGTCCTAGGGCCCTTCGGCCCTAGCGGGGGGTCCAGGGGGGCAGCGCCCCCCTGGCTCACGCCCCCGCCTAATCCGCCCAAGGCTGTATCTGTTGCTGTGGCAATTCGGCGAGGAGGGTGATGACGCTGGCGTGTTTGGTGGGGTGGCGCCAGCTGGGGGCGACGTCCAGGATAGGCCGCAGCACGAAGGCGCGGCTATGTGCCCTGGGGTGTGGCAGGACTGGGGGCGGGTCGGTGCGGATGATTCCGTTCAGGTCGATCAGGTCCAGGTCCATGGTACGGGCTTCGTTGGGTTTGTCGCGCGTGCGTCCGAATCGGTCTTCGATCAGGTGCAGGTCCATCAGCAGCCCGGCCGGGTCTGGTTCGCCTTCCAGGCGGATCACGCCGTTGCAATAATCCGGCTGGTCCGGATTCGGGATCGGCGCCGTCCGGTACCAGGTGGACAGCGCCACGAAGCTCATTTCCGGCAGCGCCCGCACCGCCGCCACCGCCGCCTCGCAGCTTTGCAGCGCGGTTTTGCCGCCTGGGCCCGCCAGATTCGCGCCGACCGCGATCAGGATCATCGCTTAACCCGCGCGCAAGAGGCTTTCAAGAACGTCGAGAGTTGGATATGAAACATCCGTATAGCCCAATCTTCATGCCGGATTGTTCCGGCCAGCGATGAATTTAAGCTCGAGTCACATTTTGAGAAGGGAATCGATATAGATGCGTTTCATTCAGCAGGAAAGAACCGCGTTATTTATAGATGGGGCGAATTTGTATGCCGCAACCCGCAGTCTTGGTTTCGACATCGATTATCGCCGCCTACTCGATTTCTTCTCGACGAAAACCACCTTGATCCGCGCCTACTACTATTCCGCTTTGCTGGAGACCGAGGAATATTCCCCGCTCAAGCCGCTCACCGACTGGCTGGCCTATAACGGCTATACTTTGGTCACAAAGCCAGCCAAGGAGTTCACCGACGCGATGGGCCGCCGCCGCATCAAGGGCAACATGGATATCGAGCTGGCGATTGACATGCTGGAGCTTTCCCCCAGGCTGGATCACGCGGTATTGTTTTCCGGCGATTCTGATTTCCGCCGCCTGGTTGAAGCCGTGCAGCGCCGCGGCGTCCGGGTTTCGGTGATTTCCTCCATCAAGACCAGCCCACCAATGATCGCCGACGAGCTGCGCCGCCAGGCCGACCAGTACATTGAGCTCGCCGACATCGCCGCCGGTTTTTCCCGCAAGCCGGCGGAGGGCCGTCCGCGCTCACCAGAACGTGATTTTGAGGAAGAATAATTTTTTCGTGTCAGTTATCGCCCCCGGCACCGATTGTCCGCTCTGTCCGCGCCTGGTCGAATACCGCCTCGCCAACCGCGCGAAGGAACCGGCCTGGCATAACGCCCCGGTTCCCAGTTTCGGCGCGCTGGACGCCGCCCTCCTGGTCGTCGGCTTCGCCCCCGGCGTGCGCGGCGCCAACCGCACTGGCCGCCCTTTCACCGGCGACTACGCCGGCCAGCTCCTCTACACCACGCTGCTGAAATACGGTTTCGCCACCGGCCAATATCTGGAGCGCCCCGACGACGGGCTAACACTCGTCAACTGCCGCATCACCAACGCCGTCCGCTGCGTGCCCCCGCAGAACCTACCCACGCCGGCCGAGGACAAATCCTGCAACGAGTTTCTAGTCCGCGAAATCGCCGCCATGCCAAACCTGCGCGCCATACTAACACTCGGGACCGTTTCGCATCTGATGACGCTACGCGCCTTAGGCATAAAACCGGCGCCATACAAATTCGCCCACGGCGCCCTGCACCATCCGCGCGAAATGCTGGTTCTCGCCAACAGCTACCACGTCTCTCGCTACAACACGAGCACCAAACGCCTCAGCACCGAAATGTTCGAAAGCGTCGTGCAAAGCCTTCGCACCTTGATTGCGTAGGCTGGGTTGCGCGCTTGCGCAACCCATCATCTAAAACAAAAAAATATCCCGATTTCTATGTAACAATTTAGTTTAAAAATCGAAACTAAAAACGCCAGAAAAATCCACCTCGAGCCTCACCCCGTCATGGCGAGCGAAGCGAAGCCATCCATCTTCTCAACGCCGAAACCTCAAAACTGACCCGCGACCAACGCCGACCCACCTCAAAAATCGCATCCCCGCGAAACCTCCCCTCCTCAAACTAATTAAAAATGCCCACAAAGCTATTCACTTTCTAAAATTCATTTTTCCTTAGGTTATATCAAAATCAAATTCAGATCACGCTGCGCCAGAAAATCGCCGCCAGCCGCCATTTTCAAGCGTTTGCGCACCCCTCAGACCCCGCCATCGTTAGAAAAAACTCCTTAACAACCCTTAACAGAGACCAAAACTCTTCAGTATCCTCTTACCACTTTACTAAAATCTGATTTTTCAATCATCAACAAAATCTAAAACCCGTTCACACATTGTTAGGAAATTCCAGTCAAAAACCCGGCAACACACTCTTACCGGATTTTAAAATGCGCCACCTTCTCATCCTCGCCGTCCTCCTCCCCCTCGCCGCCTGCGTCACCCATCCAGACCCCACCACCGCCGCCATCGAAACCGCCGACCTCACCGGCGGCGTCTGCACGCACGAAGTCGCGCCCCTCTTCACCCAGAGTGGCAACCTGATCGAAAATTTTGACTGCGACGACCACTCCTTCAACCAGATCTCTGGCCTCGTCTATTCCGACGATCAGGAATAACGCTCTTCCGCCCAAGGATCGGCGTTGTTGTTGTAGCCGCGGGTCTCCCAAAAACCAGGAAAATCCGCCGCCGCAAACTCAATCCGCTTCACCCACTTGGCTGATTTCCACAAATACAATTTGGGAATCATTCCGCGCAGCGGCCCACCATGCTCGCGCGTAATCGGCTGCCCATTCCACGTATGCGCCAGCATCACATCGGCCTGCGCAAACTGCTCCAGCGAAACATTCGTGGTATAATCATCATGCGCGTGAAAAATCACGTGCCGGCATTCAGGCTTTGGCTGCACCAGCGCCAAAATCACTTCGGCCGGAATGCCGCGGAAAACATTGTCATAGCGCGACCACGTCGTCACGCAATGCATGTCTGAAACCTGGTCGCGCTGCGGCAGCGCCATCAATTCCGCCCAGCTCAACACGGCCGGGTGCTCCACCACGCCATCGATCGTCAGCGTGTAACTCGTCGTCTTCACCTCCGGCTGAATCCCCAGATCCAGCACCGGCCAGTCCTTCACCTCATGCTGCCCCGGCGGCAATTTCTGCCCCGGCGCCGCATGCTTGCCCGTCAGACCACGCCCCGCCGCCGCCCATTCCTGCTTCTTCCCGATCAGCTTCTCTTTCAGCCGGCCAAAAATCGTCGGATCGTCAGTCATGCGCATGCCCCCGATGAATCGGATCGATCCAAGCCACCGCCTCCGGTTTTTCCACCGGCTCGATATCCAGATTCACCACCACCGCCTCATTATCGGAGCGGATCACCACGCACTCCAACCGCTCATCGCTCAGCGCGTTGATCTCCTGGTGCGGCACATACGGCGGAATAAAAATAAAATCCCCCGGCTCCGCCTCCGCGGTATATTCCA
>Ga0116226_10006870_pt1 | contig 10246 bp, 10 predicted proteins | sample S1TSphfallax_FD_89692 | JGI IMG/M metagenome (GOLD analysis project Ga0116226, IMG submission 89692) | Host-associated microbial communities from peat moss isolated from Minnesota, USA - S1T2_Fa - Sphagnum fallax MG | ecosystem: Host-associated > Plants > Peat moss > Unclassified | place: USA...
GATTGGCGGCAATCTTTCCTAGAACCATTACAAATTGGGCATGTTCCCCGATTCATTCTCATCCATTCTGGCATTTTCTTGTTCCTCCGTTGTTTGTTATTTATCGGAGTTACTTACAAGTGCCTTCTACTTCCTCTCTTGCCGTGGTACGGAATTTAAAATGACTGAAATCTATATCCTGAAAGGATTAGGGCTAAATAGAGTCATAAATACATCTAATTCAGTACCATTTACTGGTGCAATTTTGGTACAAACATTGTTAAAATCGACAAACAATAATTTAGATTTGGTTCTTTATTGAGGTCTTTACTTTTTTGTTCTAGTACGTTCCTCGAAAAAACCAATTTTGAGGGATTAACAATGTAAGTAGGAGCTTGTAAATAACCTAATTTTCCTCTTTTAACTACTTTTGAATACGTTTGTTCACAACAGGATTTGAATATCTGCTATTAGATAAACTAAAGCAGATAAAAATCTTGCTGTTTTTGCTTGTGAGGATTTGTGAAAGGTTATGTCGATATGAGCAGGAGATATCTGATCAAAAATGAACAGTGGGTTTTCCCCCTTTACATATCTTTTGATGCTCTGTTTCCAACTATTTGAATGGACTTTTAAACCGAAATTTGCAGTAAACATGACTTTTTCCTCGTCTTAGAGGCATCTAGTCGTCATTTCTCCCTGAATTATCTATTCTGAGGCTGAATTAGTAAAAAGAATTACTTTTTTAGATCAGTGATGGGAATGAATATGATGGTAGATTGCCGTTTTAAAAATTTCTTTGAAAAACAATTGCAACACACCCCATCCTGTGCTAAGATGAAAAACAGGATCGGGATGATTGGTTATCAAAAGACTCCCGGCATTCCTAAATGAAATGTCCATGGTTGGGTCGTTAAGGCCGGTTAGCTTCTGAACAATTATTTAGTGCGTTTTTCGACCTTGCCAAGTCTAGTGGCACAAATAATGTTTTTTGTCTAACGGCTCAACTAAATCTTAAAACTAGCTGTATATAGTGATTTTCCTGGGTTGTACCTCCTTGAAAGGGAACGATTTGAGTATTCCTTTTTGCTACAATATCACAAAAGTTCTTTTAATGCCATAGAAATAAGTAAATCTATTCCTTTTTATAGAGATTTAAGTAGGAGTGTGTCATATCTACATACTGATATAGCACTTGTGACGAAAGTTTTGGATCTTATTCAGTAATTACATAAGCAAAGTAATGTCCTGTTCGATTCTGGCGATCGCTTTCCAATTGCCATAAAAATAACCCTATATTTTGGTGTTTAGCCAACCTCATGAAAAATTTTCCATGAGGTTATTTTGTGAGGCTTGCGGGGAGCTTTCAGCAAAAAGCCTATACAAAGGCATTTTCAATAGCTGAAATTGCTACTTCTCTTGCTAGGTGTTTTTCTGCCATATCTTCGCCCATCCATTTCTTTATGGCTAAGTAGGGGTTAACGGCTGAGTAATACATGATAACCGTATATTCATAAACGCTATTGTCTCCGGTTAAAATCTCCCATCCTTCTAGGAAGTAGGTGTCCGCCTCTTCTTTGCATCCGCCCATAACATAGGCATAGTAAGAACCGGATTGAGAATGTAAATCTCGTTCTAGCTCCTTGATAAAGGTTTCTATTTTTGTGGTACTTGCACACCCACTCCCGGTTAAATGTAGATTGGGAGTGTTAGGCATTGGTCGAGTAAAAAACTCTATGCGTGGTGGGTGGTTTCTCCACGCGCTCTTTAATTTTGCTTTAAAGTCACTCATGTTATGACCACATTGTAAATTTACAATCGTACTGCTTTTTACCAGTTTGCTTAACTTTTGGGTCTACTCCGCCATACTCAGCAGCAATTTCGTCACACATTTCTTCAGCAGAAACTTCATCTTCGGCCTCAAGCGGCTCTGTCTGTATGTACTGCTCTGCATCCGCGTCGGGAAGATATTCGCCTAATTCGTTATCGCTGGGTTTTTTAGACCACACCATTTTTGCTCCTCCTAAAATCCTATTGCTAATTATAGCTTTAGGGAAACGGGCGATCGCCGACTGCAATTATTCCTCAAGCAGTTCTAGTGCGATCGCTTTGCGGTGATTTGGGGTGACTGGGAGTGGTGATCGCTCAACTTAAAAAACCGAGTTTTTGCCACTACAATGAATAAGGATAATTGAACAGGAGAAATCTTGCGTCTTTTACCTTAATTAATGAAATAATGGCAATTTATCACATGGGACGTGGGATTGTAATGTTTTTTTCGATAGTTTAGGCTAAAATAGTGAAATTAGTGTATGTCTAGTCAAGCCAGTTATAATCGTATCTAAATTTACTCTATAAAATAGAATATTACTGAGGTGAGCTAAATGTTTGGTAATAAATCCAAAGCTAACTCGCTGCCAAATGATGAAAGCAGAAAGACGAGTTTAATTGAAATATCAGGATGCAATAACCCTAACAAGCTGGGAGACATAGTTTTTGTGCATGGATTGGGAGGACACCCGATTACTACTTGGCATCATTTAGAAAAAGAAGATCAAGATTTTTGGCTGTATTGGCTTGGAGAAGATTTACCAGAGTATAGCTTTTGGACTTTTGGCTATCAAGCTGAATTCTCTAATTGGAAAGGAAAATCGATGCCACGCTTTGATCGAGCAAGAAACTTAGTTGAGTTCTTAGACAATGAAAATATTGGGAAAGATAAACCTTTGATTTTTGTCACTCATAGCCTTGGGGGATTATTAATTAAGGAGGTAATGAGAATCGCTGATACACACAGTAGACAGGAACTTATTAATCAAACTAAAGGTATTATATTTATAGCAACTCCACATAATGGCTCCCATTTAGCAAATATAGTAGGGGTTTTAAGCCAAATTTTAAGCACAACAATAAGCGTTAGTGAATTAACAGATAATAACCCCTGGTTGCGCGATCTGGATGCTTGGTATCGAGAAAGAGTAAATAAATTTGAAATATCTACAAAAGCTTATTATGAAACTTTGAATACTTTGGGTTATAGAGTTGTAGATGAAGGAAGTGCAGATCCTAAGCTGGAAGGTGTTATGCCTATTCCTGTCGATGCAAATCATATTGATATCGCTCGACCAAAATCTAGGCAGGATCTTATTTACAAAGGGGTGAAGAAGTTTATTCTAGATCACATAAAACCTGTTCTATTGCTACCCCCAGCTAATAAACTTACTATACCAGAAAGAATTCGAGAGAAAAGCGTAAACCCTTAGAGGCTCTTCTAGATTCTTCCGATGCAATTCCAGGGGGGCCAAAGGTTAAAGCATCATACAATATCCTTTCTCCGCCAAATAATATTATTTATCGCGGTTCTAGTCATTTTGTTGGTAGAGAAGAGGAACTTGCGGCAATTGATGACAATCTGAAAAAGAGTGTCATCGTAGCTATTTCAGCCATATCTGGAATGGGAGGAGTGGGTAAAACAGAATTAGCAATCCAATATGCTAGGAGATATCAAAAAGATTATGCTGGAGGTATCTGCTGGCTGAGTCCTAGAGAATCAACTTTAGCCGAGGGGATTATTCAGTTTGTCACATCTGATATGGGCTTAAACGTTCCTCAGCAAACTCAGGGGAAAACTCTCAGGTTAGAGGAACAGATAGATTGGTGCTGGAAAAATTGGCAACCATCAGAAGGCTTAGTTTTGGTAATTTTAGATGATGTAACTAAATTAGCTGACTATCGCTCTTTATTGCCCAAGAATAACAGATTTTGCTTATTGCTCACAACTCGCGTGCGTAATTTGGATCATCAAATCAAAGAAATACCATTAGATGTATTGAAACCAGAAAAAGCATTAGAATTATTAATCAATATAGTTGGAAGTGAAAAGGTAAAGAAAGAAGCTGAAAATGCGGAAAAGTTATGTGCAGAATTAGGATATTTACCATTGGGATTAGAGTTAATGGGTGCATATATCAAGAACAAGCCTCCCCAATGGACATTAGCAAAGATGCTAGAACAGCTAGAATCGCAGAAAATAGAAGATAGATCGCTAAATCCACCAGAAGAAACTTTAAAAAGCGGACTAAGTACAGCACAAAGAGGAGTAAAAGCTGCTTTTGAGTTAAGTTGGGAGGAATTAAAGCCACAACCAATGAGTCAGAGAGTAGGGGAACTAATCAGCTTATTCGCACCGAACATTTTTAAGTGGAAATGGGTAGAAAAAGCAGGAGAATTACTGAATTGGAACTCCAGTGATGTAGAAGCAGCAAACATACAGCTTTACGGACAGAATTTAATTCAATGTATAGATCAAGGAGAAGGATTATACCAAATACATCCTTTAATTAGGGAGTTTCTAAAAATCAAGTTAGGTGAGTTGGAAGAGAAAGATAAACTAAAGCAAGTGTTTACTGATGTATTCGTATCTATTGCTGAAACAATTCCTAATTCACCCACACAAAATGATATTAGATTGGTGGAAGATGCTATCCCTCATTTAGCAGAGATAGCAGAAAATTTAATAGATGCTGTGAGCAATGAAAGTTTAATTTGGCCGTTTGTTGGAATAGGAAGATATTATGAAGGACAAGGGTTATATAAACTTGCAGAACCTTGGTACAAGCAATGCGTATCATTGCTAGAAACTCGTTTAGGAGAAGAGCATCCCTATGTCGCTACCAGTTACAACAACTTGGCAGGACTCTACTATTCCCAAGGAAGGTACAGGGAAGCGGAACCTCTTTACCAAAAAGTATTAGCACTCAGTCAAAAGCTGCTGGGAGAAGACCATCCCGATGTCGCTACCAGTTACAACAACTTGGCAGCCCTCTACCATGCCCAAGGAAGGTACAGCGAAGCAGAACCTCTCTACCAACAAGCTTTATCACTCAGGCAAAAGTTGCTGGGAGAAGAGCATCCCTATATCACTACCAGTTATAACAACTTGGCAGGACTCTACTCTTCCCAAGGAAGGTACGGGGAAGCGGAACCACTGTACCAAAAAGCATTAGCACTCAGGAAAAAGCTGCTGGGAGAAGACCATCCCGATGTCGCTGAAACTTACGACAACTTGGCAGGATTCTATAATTCCCAAGGAAAGTACAGTGAAGCGGAACCACTATGCCAACGAGCTTTATCACTCAGGCAAAAGTTGCTGGGAGAAGAGCATCCATCTGTCGCTACCAGTTACAACAACTTGGCAGCACTCTACGATTCCCAAGGAAGGTACGAGGAAGCGGGACTACTATACCAAAAAGCTTTAGAACTGAGAAAAAAGCTACTGGGAGAAGACCATCCCGATGTTGCTAACAGTTATAACAACTTGGCAGGACTCTACGATTCCCAAGGAAGGTACGGGGAAGCGGAACCACTATACCAAAAAGCTTTAGAACTGAGGAAAAAGCTGCTGGGAGAAGACCATCCCGATGTTGCTAACAGTTACAACAACTTGGCAGGATTCTACAATTCTCAAGGAAAGTATAGCGAAGCGGAACCACTATGCCAAAAGGCTTTAGAGCTGAGGAAAAAGCTACTGGGAGAAGACCATCCTGATATTGCTCAAAGTTACAACAGCTTGGCTGTACTCTGCTACAATTCCCAAGGAAGGTACAGCGAAGCGGAACTACTATACCAAAAAGCTTTAGAACTGAGGAAAAAGTTGCTCGGAGAAGACCATCCTGATGTTGCTCAAAGTTACAACAATTTAGCATATCTCTACCGTGCCCAAGGAAGATATAGCGAAGCGGAACCACTATACCAAAAAGCTTTAGAACTGAGGAAAAAGCTACTGGGAGAAGACCATCCCGATGTTGCTCAAAGTTACAACAACTTGGCAAGATTTTACAATTTCCAAGGAAAGTACAGCGAAGCGGAACCACTATACCAAAAGGCTTTAGTGATCGCCACCCGCACTCTAGGAGAAAATCACCCGAACACAATTACCATCCGCGAAAATCTAGAACTCTTGCGCGACAAACTTTATGGTGTGCTACCGTCAACTTCTCCTAGAGAGAATATTATATCCCAAATATGGCAGCGAATATCGAGAGTATTTAAGTAATAGGGAAACATTGGCGGGTCTGATGGCGATCGCTCAGTTATACAAAATCAAAGGAGCGAGTTAAACAGAAACTGAGGAGCGATGCTTGTGGTGGGAGCGATTCCTACCTTCAGTTTCTTGACGTTGACCGTAGTGCAAGAAATACTGCGTCCTTATTAAATCCCCTAAATTTATTTATGGGGATACCTCCTGCCTCTTGCCTCCTTAAATACTTATTCAAACTTCCTCAGTAATCAAAGCTTCTAACTCCTTCAGCAAAGATTCTAATTTATCCTGCTTCTGAGGATTTTCCCAAACCTTTGACTTTCTTACTTGTTTATATGTATTTTCCAAACGACTTTGTAGAGAAGGAAGCTTAGTAGATTTTAATTTAATTTTAACTTCCTTCTGAATTTCTGACAGAGATAAAGACAGAGAAATTGCAGCTTCCAGAAGTTCAGCCCTTTCCTCATCCAATTTCAATTTAGCAATTTCTTTGGACTTAGTATACTCAATTGATCCAGATCGAAGCGCTTCTAAAATATCTGGGGGCAATTTCAACAGTGGTAGTCTAGTCCGAATAAATGATTTCCAACTAATCTTCCCTAACTCAGCAAAGACCTTTTCTATTATCTCCACCTCAGAATTACCCGAAACGTTTCGGGTAACTTTCCCTTTAGCCTCATTCTCCATTCTGTACAGTAGAGAACATACTTCCTCTCTATTACACCTTAGTCGTAGTGCCAACAAATCTAAAATACCCTCAGTTTCTTCAATTGGATTTAAATCTTCCCGTTGAAGATTCTCAGTCAGCGCATATTGTATAGCCTGTTCATCTGACAACTCTCGTATAGTTATTGGCACTTCCGTTAAATTGGCTTCCCGTGCTGCTCTATATCTACGTTCCCCTGCAACCAATTCATATTTATCTCCTACTGGTCTAACTAATAAAGGTTGAAGAATACCTTCAGATTTAACAGACTCCAATAAAGATTGCATAGCCTGAGGATCAAAATAACGTCGAGGTTGTGTAGCAGGTAGAATAATCTTATCTAATGAAACTTTAGTAGGTATGGAATTCTCATCATCATCATTGAACAAAGCCACATTTTTAAGTTTACTTCTATCAGTAGGTGGTTGATTAACTCGTCTAGAACTCATTTATAACGCCTCCATAGCTTCTGCAATTTCATCGAAGATACCTAAAATAGAAGAACTTTTACCAGAACACAACGCCAATGGTTTACCGTACTCAGAAGCTTCTGCTATTGCAGTTGCACGAGGTAACGGACGAAATACAGTTGCTAAACTTGACAACTGTTCACGAATCAACTCTAAAGTTCTTTGATCTAAAGAATTACTAGCAGAATACATTGTAGGGAAAAATCCTGCTATTTTCAGAGAGCGATTCAGCTTTCTTTGCACTTTAGATACAGTTTTTAACAGTGAGTCTGTTCCCTTCAACGCTTTAAACTGGCATTGAATAGGAACTAGCACATGAGTAGATGCAACCAAACTAATTTGACTAAGAATACCTAAGCTAGGAGGACAGTCAATTAAAATAAAATCATACTTATCTAGTATAGGCTCTAATATTTCTTTAAGTCGAAATTCTCTCAACTCAGTAAATATAAGTTCTTGTTCAGCATTAGCTAGTAAAATATTAGCAGGAACTAAGTCTATACCATTTATATCATGGTGTATAGGAATGCGTTCATTCTCTTCTGAAATTAAAGCATTGTAGATAGTTTTTTCTAGATCTGCTGGCTCCAATCCCATAAAGGTTGTAAGAGATGCTTGAGGATCTAAATCTATTACTATTACACGGTGATTTCGTAGTGAAAGATGATAGCCAAGATTTTGAGTTGTCGTTGTTTTAGCGACACCACCTGCTTGATTGAAAAGTGATATTACTCTAGTCAATTTTTCGATCCATACATAATGTTGGACTGGATATAACTTATTGTATCGAAATCTGGATAATTAAACAGGATTTTTTAGATGATAGTCAAATTATCAGTATTTTATCTTTACTTTGTCAAAATTAATCATACTATTGTAAACTGCTATTCTCAATAGCATTAGCTATAATAAGAGAATGGAGCCAAATAACCAGACAGTAGATGTAACAATTGTAGATAATTCACTACTAGCAAAATCAGTATCCTATTTTGCTCATGCTTTAGAGCCAGAGGTAGATATTCTCTCTGAATTACTCAAGTCCAAAAACACCGAGGGAACCCGGAGAGCATATCAGAGAGACATCACTGATTTCTTTGTCCGTATGACTGGGAAAAAACCAAATCAGGATTCTATCTCAGAATTTCTCCGCTTAGATGGAAATAAGGCTACTGTAGTAGTAACTAAATATAGAATCCAGTTAAGTGAAGTTGATTTATCTCCCAACACTATTAATCGCCGACTAGCAGCTATTAAATCACTAGTAGTCTTTGGGCGTAAATTGGGAATGTGTAATTATGCTGTGGATGTAGATAATGTCAAAATGCAGCCGTATCGGGATACCAGTGGCGTAACTGAAGAGGAATTTTTGCAGGTGATTAAGGGATGCGATCGCACCACATTAATCGGAAAGCGAAACTATGCGCTGCTGCTACTCCTTTGGGGAAATGCGTTAAGGCGTAATGAAATCAGCACCTTAGATGTAGGTCACTTTGATGCTAATAAAGGAATACTGGAAATATTGGGGAAGGGAAAACAGAAGCGAGTAGTCATACATTTACCTAAGCAGACAACAAGTGCGATCGCTGATTGGTTAATCGCTCGTCATGGGGACATGTCAAGTAGCTATCCTTTATTTACAGCTGTAGATTGTCATCACTTTGGACATCGACTGACAGGAGATGGAATTTATAAAATAGTGAGAGGATTATTTAAACAAACAGGAATTGATAAACGGATGTCACCACATCGATGTCGTCATAGTGCGATTACAGCTTTATTAGAGAAAACGGATGGTAACGTGCGTAAAGCGCAGAAATTAAGTAGACACGCTAAATTGAATACATTACAAATCTATGATGATAATCGGAATCGCGACCAGTTAGAGATGTCGGAATTATTAATGAATGGACTATAACAAATAGGGGATAAAATTAGGATGAAAAATACATTGTAGATTAGTTGAATGTGCAGTAAATTAACAAAAAAGATTTAAAATGAATTATGAAGCACGCAGAAACCTCAAAGTTTTTGTACTGTCGTCACTGCGATACAGAAACCCAGCACTATAGAGACTTAAAGTACAGTTGGGGATACAGTTGTCGTTTATGCGGAACATGGCAGCATGAAAGTGCTGTTCTTTCATTCCCACAAAAGTAAGTATCTCAAGAAATTCTTAGAAGAAAGGACTAATAAATTCTACCGGAACTTTAAAAAAGTATGGAATTAATTTTCTCTAGGAATTTTTAGAACATTTTTTACCTTGAACAAAATTGCGAATTACCATAGATGGCGTATTTGAGTCAATCATGGATTTAACTATACAAACCAGATTTTTAGGTATGGAAATACAATGATTCTTCCATTCGCCATCTATTTTCTCTTTCCAATTATAACCCCATCGCCAATGATTGGGATTATTGTGATCTCTTGATCCGTTAATGCGTGGATAAGAGATAATTCTACCATCCTTAAGCTTTTTATTGTCTAGATATTTGTATAAGCATCCACTTGGCAATTTACCGACAGAGGAATTTTTTGATTCTGGAATTTTCTCTAAGAAAATTTCAGATGATGAAGCGGGTAAGGTACTTAATTCTGTCCTAACTTCTGAGCATGGATTTGATTCTATTATAGGCTGCATAAAAGTGATTTTTCATGTTAAGGCTACGAAATTTTCTTAGAGAAAACTTCAGAGAAGGGATTTTCTTAGAGAAAATCCCTATACATATCTTCAGGTAAAGATTATAGAAAGCTATTAAGGTAATTCAACTGAGTAAAGTTTAAACAGGATAAATATACTGTTTTTAAATAGATATTATTGATTGATTAAATTTGACAAAATCTGTTGTTTCACTTACTAGAAATTGAAAAATATCACATCTACTTCTAGTAAATAAGATAAAATAAGACAGGCAGATTTAAAATGTCGATAAAATATATTTCTAATGATAGATGATAAAAATATAGATGCTTTAATTGCCTAGAAATTAGAACTTGTTTAAAGAAATATTAAACATTGGTACAGTGAGGGTTGGTATTTTGGTACGATGC
>Ga0116226_10006872_pt1 | contig 10245 bp, 11 predicted proteins | sample S1TSphfallax_FD_89692 | JGI IMG/M metagenome (GOLD analysis project Ga0116226, IMG submission 89692) | Host-associated microbial communities from peat moss isolated from Minnesota, USA - S1T2_Fa - Sphagnum fallax MG | ecosystem: Host-associated > Plants > Peat moss > Unclassified | place: USA...
CTAGGGCCTACAAGCGACCAGACAACATTCGAAGCTAATGCCTTCTTATTAGTCCCTCCCACCCATCCAAATGTCCTTTATACCCCGCCCCATGAGACCATTTCTCCTTCTTGAAATGAGAGCTCAAATGAGCCACAACTAAACAGAACATAGTGGGTCCCTTAGTTTCAAGTTTGATAACACTCGACCGCCTTTTTCTTTCTTTCTTTCTTTCTTTCTTGGAAAATGGGACACCAAACAACCACCCGGTTTCAAGGTCAGCTTAGCCATTCTTTTAAGTCCATTAAGTGCCAAAGTGGATGTGCAATGAGGGGACCAAAAAACCAAAAAAAAAAAACCGTCTTTTCTCTCTTGAGAAAGAGAAGAGTCAACTTGAGAAAGATGAAGGATATTTTAGGGGACGTATTTTAAGACACCCCAACACCAAGGGGAGTTCCAATGCACATTCGAAGACGTGGCCCATCATCTCGCCACTATCCTATGTAGTCCAACTTTGTCAAGAAAGATTTTAATTGTGCCTTACATTCAAGGCAGCAGCTGGGAACAAGCCAAAAGCAGCCAAAATTATATATAATGTCACACACAAATATTTTAAATGTGCAATGCTTTTGTATCAAGTTGTATTAAATTACATCATATCATTGTGTCACTTTTTGGCTAAGATCGTTAGGGTGGTCAAATACCCAAAACATTTATAAAAAAAGTTATTTGAGCCACATTACAATTGTTGTTGAAAAACAACACAACCCAAGAGCACAATGAGAGACGGAAAGATTATCAAAACTTAATTCATTAGAATGGAGATAGGAGGAAGAGAGGAGATAATGTTTGGTGAGCAAGCCCGATACTACTTGTAAATTACCACTTAATCTTGCTACAAGGTAGAAAATGATCCAATGTTCAAGTGTTTTTCATTGTATAACTTTCCACTTCATCCATTTCTTGTTGACTGACCTCTTGTTGCCTTCATCTCCACAGTTCACTGGCTTCTTGCTTAGGTTGGCAATGTATGTTATATTGTGACTGGACAAGAAGTCCGTTGGATATTTCTCTCATGTAAACATGAATTCACTTCTAGGGTTTTGGTTTTTGTTTTGAGTGGCCATCGTCAACTTTCTTCGTGTAGACAGCGGATTTTATTCTATCACTATTTGTTAGTGATTGCAATGATTGCTTGAAGGAGACTTGTGAACTTAGGTAAGAAACTTAATTTGTTTATGTATTATGTGAAACATGTTGACAACAAGCAATGGGTGGTCAAGGACATTGCAAACATCCAATGGAGGTGGAGAATAGGACAATGCATGACAACATAAGAAGAAGAGTTCAAGGGTAGATGGAGGCAAGTTTGTTGGTTTGATTGATTCTATTGCAAAAGAGTAGAGGTGGGAGCTTGTTGAGATTTGTAATTGTTGTTTTGATTTCTGTTGCACCAATGACTACACCATGGCAAGATTTATGTTTTTGTTAGTATTAGATTCTATAAGGGTTGATGTTGAGGGTGGATGACGAATAAAAGGAAGTCTGAATTGTAGAAATAGGACCATGTAGAGGGATACATCTACATGGTACCTTGGTTGAACCTTTCTTCGATCCAATAAGTAGCGCATATGTCTAAATGAATGCCAGAAGCCTTAATGGGGTGTCCTTGGGTTGGCAGAACGTGGGTAAAAGAGGAACAAAAGTGAGAAAATTAATAAAAATTTATCCATAGACCTTTTTTTTCACATAATTCTGTTTTTCTCGGGTGGTTGCAAGTCAACTTGGTATACAATACTCATCCTTAGTTCATACTTAGAAGTCAATATGTTTTTAAGATTAAGCCAAGTGTTCTTCAACATTGTCACATATCATAGAAGGAAGGTTAATAGCTCATATGGACCAACTGAACATTGAGAACTCTGACCTCAAGCCATACCCCATTAGTTTTTGCACTCACAATGTGCGGATTTGTTCCTAGCAGGAAACTAAATGCTACCACTATAATAAACTAGAAAAGATTCCCAAGTATGTGCCATTGGAAATTCACATAGGAATGGAGCATTTTGTTTTGATAGGACAATAGCACCAAGGGGTTATAAGAGTGCTAGATTGGCAACCCCAAGGACGTAAGATGTAGGAAATGTTTCACATAATTTGTATATCTATCATGAATGTTTTGTGACCATGATATATTTTTTTAAACCTTTTTCTTTTGGTATCAGAACCAATTAGGCTTGTGGCTTATTTCACCTCACATATGGTTGGATTATGACGACAATTAAGATAGTATGTCATCATCTAGTGCATATGAGATTATGATAGATGATGTTACACAAGAAATTCGTGAACAATAATTGGTTGTCAGGTTTGACTATGCAAGAAGGCATAATGGACCTCAAATTCAAACATTAATTCTACATTTGTTGGGATTTGGCATAGTGATACTTGTAGGTAAAAACCCTAATGAAGCTCAAGTTGAAGATGTTGCAGTAGAAATAACTCATAATGGTTTTCATACACGCGCTCAGGTTTGGGTAAAAATAAGGAATGGAATAAGGGGATGGAAATCAACCTCACAACTATAGAGGCAATATCACTACAGCTCATACCTTGCATAGAGTTTCACCTTCAATTATTGAAAGACAAAGTAATGTACCTAGAATAGGAAACATTTGGATTCCCCAACTTTTCACTTCACCTAACCACTTTGTCAAATTCTTCATACCTGGTATAGAAGACTTGTTTCAAGATGGAGATCATGTTCTTAGGGTGGAACACATTGGATCAAGATCTCGCATCATAAGTCAGAAAATATGGCAAGATTTAGAGTAAAGGTGGCAATAGCAACATGAGTCCACATATGAGCAAAATTTCTCCATCCTATCATATGATATCATACCCTTAAAACCAATAAAAGAAGGAGATTAGGTTGAGTTTTTGGGGTAATACTCAAATGGTAAATAACAATTTATGAGGATTAGGGTTCACATATCAGAGGATGAATGGTTTGATGTTTTTGGAGCAAAAGTAAATAAATTGCCATCAGTGTTATCCATACTGGTTTCTTTTCCAGAACAACAATGTGGTTGAAGACCAGGGTAGGTTTTCGTAGGTGGAAGTGGTTCGTCATACCATCTAGTGAGTACCATTTCTATTTCAATAGACTTGGGTCCTTTAGCTCGACTAAAATATGGGAGGATGAAAAAAAGATGAGGAATGTGTATGTTTTGAAGGTATTTTGATACATGTAGACGCAAGTTTGAAGGACAATTGTGAAGAAGTTTTGAGTATATTAAATTAAATCAAGAATATTCAGGGGACACAAATACTAGTTATAACAACAAAATAGGTTGCAATGGAATGGGGCAGGTATTTGTTGAGAAAAAATGGAGCATTAAATGTGAAGCGAAAAAAGTTGCAATTTTAAATCAAAGTTGAATATTGCAAAATGACTAGCCCATGGGGTATGGATGAATTCTTCTGGGGGTGGGACCATGAGGATGTCAATGACTGGGCAGAAAGACTCGCAATGGTTACAGAGGTGTGAAATTTGAATGCAAATAAACTTTTCAAAATTGCAAAGTTGAATTTGAGAGGTAGGGCTAAGGAATGGTTCAAGAGGTTGTAGATAACACCAGGTAATTGGATTGAATTACGAACTCTAATAGTGAAAAAAATGGTGATATTGATGATGATGACATAGGATGAAGCTTGATGCCATTAAACAAGAGCCCAAAAAAAGAATTCAAAATATTTTGAATGTCTTGACAAGTTATTTCAGAAAGGCAGGATACATGATGCTAAGTAGAGAATAATATTTTTAGCTAGATTAAGGCCATAAACCTAGAAAGTTGTGTGAGGTGAGGACTTTTATTAGTGGGAGCTACAACATAACTGGAAAAAATGTTGGATGAGCTTAGAGAAACACCATATGAACTTTTAAAAGAGGAACAAGAAGAAGGAGCTTTAGAGACCATGATGGAAAAACATGTCACTACTTTGAACAACACATTTATCAATTTCTTCAAAGGGAATGTGCACAATCTAGAGGCATCACCTTTTTTTACTATGTTCAAAGGATGCCAAATATGCAAAGGAGGAGACCATTTAGCCACCACACGTCCAAAATTAAACAAGCCACGACCAAAATGTGCCAAGTGTGGCATGTTTCATAGGACAAAGAATTGTGGAATAAAATGTTCTTTCTGTTCAGGTTTAGGTCATTCATACGACAAGTGTTGGAAGAAACCCAAGGATGGGAAGTCCCATTTTAGAGCAACAAACTTTTTGGAGGTATTGTTGAATGATGAGGAGGCAACCATGCAATAACTTAACAAACTATGTAGAAATGAAAATCTCTTCTTACATTTGAATACCTAGGAGAAGGATCATTGTTGAAGTAGCACCAAGTGGAGCTATGTTGTAGGAGAAGGGACAAGAGTGAATCGGGATACTTCAATCAAATCTAAGATTCTTTCCCACTTCATTAAAAGGAAGATTTCCCTTTCACCTATGGAAACATTCCTTATGATACCAGGGGAACTAGAGCACCTTGAGAATCTAGTAAGGTTGGTTAGACGAAAGAAGGATTTAGAGGCAATGGACAATCAAGTATCTATGGTTTCAACATCTCCCGCATTCCAGAAGATTTGAATCAACAAGATGCATCGGAGCAAAACCTTACATTTACTTGTGGAGATAAACAATTATGTGGTGGAAGGACTGATAGATATTGGAGCATCCATGTTTGTTATGGTTGTTGTTGTGGTTAGAAAATTGGGCATAATACATTTGGTTACCAGATTTGAGACTTATAAAACTGCATCAAGAATCGTTACACAAGCTATGGGTAGAATTGATGAAGTACCTATCAAGGTTGGAAGCATACAGTGCACTATGACCTTTATGGTAGTAGATATGGATAGCTATGACGTACTACTTGGTTTGGATTTTTTGATAAAAATTGGTGCAATTGTGGATGTGGAACAAAGTTTAATCTAAGTAAGACATGGTCCAAGGGCCAATGTGGAGGTATTACCATTAACTATGGTAAATTTATTACAAAGAATGAACTCAAAAGCTTTGATGCAGGATGTCACTATTTTTTTAGAAAACACACATATCAGTGGTGATTTTGACATCATTATTAAGATTCCATATTAGTACAATCCTATCATGCCCAAAAGAGTGGATGCATTTGCCATAGATTCAGACATTGATACTAATAATAGTGAACATTGTGATGAAAGGCATCATCAAGTTGAATAGATTGGTAATGAGAATGAATTTAAGGGTACTGAGTTTGAAAATATGTTGTTGTTAGAAAGACCACATTAGATTTTGCAACAGATACTTTAAGAACATATTGATGGGTTCATGGAGGAAGAAATAACAAATGCATATGATTATGATAATTGGTTTAAATGGGTGTCTGATGTAGAGAAAAGAAAACATGTAGTGTTTGAGTCCATAAACTATGCAAAAATTCCAGTATTGCTACAAGTTCATCAAGTAGAGAGTGGTGGCCTTAACAACAACTCCAGTGAGCAATTAGCATCATCTAACAATGATGAGATAAGCATGAGGTGGAAGGAAATATGCCAAAAGGTCTTAGTCGATCCTAACTTGGATAAAAAGAAGAAACAACAGCTCTAGAAGGTCCTAGAATGTTACCAAGATGTTTTTGCTTACAACAAAGGTGAACTAGGCTTTTGCACCATTGGAAAACATTTTGTGGACACATAAGGGTTCCCACCTTGCAAGGTATCTCCTAGTCAATTATCTTATTGGGAAGAGGTAGAAGTAAAAAGACAAATTAATGTCCTGGTAGATTTGGGCAAGATGAAGCCCAACGACTTTAGATATGCCTATCGTGTCACTTTGCCAGTAAAAAAGGATGGGAGTAGGTGGTTCAGTGGAGATCATTGACCATTTAACATGCAGACTTGCTGAAACTCATTTCCAATACCACTTGTTGACGATGTCATTAACTAGTTGGGAAAATCATCTTGGTTTATTGCATTGGATTTGCAGTCTAGTTTTTAACAAATTTGGATGGCTCCCGAGGATATGAAAAAGATAGCATTAATCACTAAAACTAGGTTGTATGATTGGTTGTATGATTGATTCACAACAAGCCGTTCCACTTTTTGAATTGACAAAAAGAAACATTGACTTTATGTGGAATTTGGGCTATCAACAAGCATTTAAACTGCTAAAAAGAACATTGGTTGATGTGCTTGTGCTTATACAACCTTATTTCAAAAAACCATTTTGTTTTGATGTTGATTAGTCACCAAAAAGTGTTGGAGCCATCTTGTCACAGGAGGGAAAGCTTGAGAAGGTGGTAGCCTATGCTAGCAAGAGTTTAATAAAAGCACAGAGGAAGTTTCACCCCATGGAAGGGGAATGTTACGCACTGATATGGGGCATTATGCATTTCAAACAATACCTGCATAGGAACCAGTTCATCCTAAGAACTGATCATAAGCCACTTGAATGGCTAGTAATAGTGTTAGATGTGCATGACATGAAAGGTAGGTGGATTGATCTATTGTAGGATTCATTTTTAAGATATTGCATCAACTAAGATTGAAGATACAAATGATGATGCCTTGAGTAGAAATCCAGTGGGTCCTGCCACAAATGACGATGACTTCAGTGAAGAGATCCAAGATATTGGGAATATGCAAATTGACATGCCTAAAGCAAAAGAAAATATGTTTTTTATTCAAACCGATGAGGGTTTAGAGTGGTTTGGTTTTAGGAGATAGGTAAGAAAACTTACACAACATCATAAATGTTGTTTTGGCATCAATCACTGGCGTTTTTAAAGGGACTGTCAACTTTGCATGCTTGATGTTAGAACAGAGGTGAATCAAAATAAGGAGCCTGACTCATTCATGGAGGAGATTGGAGCAACATGTGTTGAAAAAAATGGGATTCTAAGAAACACTGATAGTGAACAAGCACTAAAAAAGGAAGATACCTAAATATTATGTTAGATAATAACAACTAGAATTAATTTTGGCTACTCAAGAATTATTTAAATTTGGTGACCATGATTTAGGTCACACAAACTTTGATGAAAAGGAAAAATGTTGGATGGACACAAAGGACATTGACATCTAAAAGGACACAACTTGCATGGAAATTTGAGTGCAAGCATATTGCCAGATATAATTGATCTTGAGGAGAGTAAGAAAACAAGGAAGATAATATTAAATTATCATTGGCAAGATCAAAGGTTTTACTTCAAGGGGTTATTGGTATCTAAGCCAGAAGAAATAATGGCATTGATAACCTAGATGCATGAGGATTTGGGGCATTTTGGAGAATAGAGGACCTTGGCTGAAATTTGTTGGAGATACTTTTAGCATAACGAGACAAAGGATGTCAAAATAGTTGTGAGGATATGCTAGCAGTGCCAAATGATGAGAAAAGTGGGTAGCATTCGCTCCGAAGATGAAGAATTGAAGAGCATACATGTTTATGAATTAATATATAGGGTTGTTCTTGATACTGCCGGACCATTACTATAAACTAAGTCGAAAAACAAATACATTCTAGTCACAATAAATCATTATTCCAAATGGTGCAAGGCAAAAGTTATAGCCGACCATGGTGCCAAGATAGTAGCCAAATTTTTGGAGGATGATGTAATATGTAGGTATGGAGTTGCTAAGTTTGTGCTAACTAATAATGGAGGATAGTGGGTAGTAGAATTTGATGTCATGTGTAAGGACTATGGTATTCACCATCAACACACAACACCTCAATGGCCACAATGTAATGGAATGGCTGAACGTTTGATCAAGACTATTAAACATGGCATCACAGTGCTATCTATAACACTAAAAAATGTGGACTATTGGGATGAGCAACTGGCCAAAGTCATGTTTGGATATAGATGCGGGATTCAGACTAGTACTAAGTTTTCTCCTTTTATGATATTGATTGGGCACACACCACATGCCTTAAGGCTGACAACTACTTACATTCTTTGATTGATGTGATTAATGACATTGTTGATGCAGAAACTACAACAAAACAATTTTTACAAAAGATGAAGCTGATAGTAAACATCCATGAAAATGTCCTGCTCAATGTATAACAAACACATAAAAAACAAAAGAGGACCTATGCTACCAAAATAGGGAAGCAGACCTTAGAAGGATTGGTTGCTAGATAGACAATGGTTAAAATGAAAAAGCCAAGAAAGAAGAAGGCTTTAACTTTTAGTTGGGAGGGTCCATACCAGTTTGTTGGGCATACATATGGGAAGGGAAATCTTGATTTTGAAGAAGGTAGTAGGGTTATGCATCATTAAAGATGTTGAAGGGCATCAATGGGAAAGATCCCACATGGATTTATAGATCTATCATGTTCTATAGGACTAAAGAAGTTGAGGGACTCAACTTGTTAAGGATGGGAGGGGTTACATATGTGATCGGACAAGAAGTCAATTGGATATTTTTCTCATGTGAACATGGCTTCATTTATAAGGTTTTGCTTTTTTTTTTGAATGGCCGTTGACTTTTTTAGTGTAGACGACAAATTTTATTCTATCAGTGTTTGTTAGTGATTGCAATGATTGCTTCAAGGAGACTTGTGAGCTTAGGTAATAAACTTTGTTTGTTTATGTAATATGTGAAACAAGTTGACAACAAGCAATGGGTGGCCAAGGACGTTGCAAACATTCAATGGAGGTGGAGAGTAAAATGGTGCATGATAGCATAAGAAAAGGTGTTCAAGGGCAAATGGAGGCAAGTCTATTGGTTTGGTTAATTCAGTTGTAGAAGAATAGAGTGGGGGCTTGTTGAGATTTGTAGTTGTTGTCTTGATTTCCGTTGCGCCAGTGATTACACCATGGCAAGATTTATGTTTTTGTTAATATTAGACTCTATAAGGGGTTGATGTTGAAGGTTGATGACGAATAAAAGGAACTATGAGCTGTAGAAATAAGAGCATGTAGAGGGATACGTCTACATGGTACCTTGGTTGAACCTTGTCTTGATCCAATTAGTGGCATATATGTTTGAATGAGTGCTAGAAGCCTTAGTGGGGTGTCCTTGGGTTGGGCAAAACGTGGGTAAAAAAGGAACAAAAATGGGAAAATTAATAAAATATTATCCATAGACCTTTTTTTGCACATAATTTTGTCTTTCCTGGGTGGTTGCAAGTCAATTTGGTATAAATTACTCATCCTTGGTTCATACCTAAAAGTCAATATGTTTCTAAGATTAGGCAAAATGTTCTTTTGCATTGTTGCATATTTTAGAAGGAGGGTTAGTAGCTCATATGGACCAATTGAACATTGAGAACTCTAACCTCAAGCCATACCCCATTAGCTTTTGCACTCACAATGTGTGGATTTGTTCCTAACAACAAACTAAATGCTACCACTATAAGCTAGAAGAGATTCCCATGAATGTGCCATTGGAGATTCACATAGGGATGGAGCATTTTATTTTCATAGGACAATAGCACCAAGGGGTTATAGCAGTGACGGATTGCCAGCCCCAAGGACATAAGCTGCATGAATTGTTTCACAAAATTTGTATATCTATTGTGAGTATTTTGTGACCAAGAGATTTTCTTTCTACCCTTTTCTTTTTGGTTACAATATGTTTGTGTGGGTATTAGGATTTAGGTTTAGAGTTATCCATAAAGTCTCGCAACTAGGGGGCATGAATGACCAGTTTTGGGATAATAGGGCATCAAATGCATAACTGGGAATGAAAGTTTTACAAAGTGAAATAACTAGGACCCAAACTAGTTCTTCCAACAAATTTAGTGAATAAACTAAGTTTCATCCCATCTTTCGTTTTTCCTCAGCACCTCCACTGATGCTACATATATTTTCACTTCTCCTACCTGTATAACTCCTATAATTACTCCCAAACCTTGTGCATTAAATATTGAGTTTCAGCATTTCATACTAAGATTTAATAAAGTTTCATTTTTGCGGATACCACTGAAAGAAGGGGTGAAAGCAGGCCCAAAGACAGGGTATCTTTATGAATAACTCTATTGAACTAAAAATTCCTATTTTACGGAAGATTGGCATTTACAAATCCTAGAGGCTTTACTTGCAACCAACAGATTTCATTTTTATTTTGAAAACCATCATCAATGTTTAGATTCATATATTGATCCCATTTAGTTTCTTCATCTTATACTTGGAGCAATTTCTTTTTTCTTACCTAGGTCAAATTGTGCCTAAATAAGAGAGACAAGTCAAAACTCCTTGTTTTGTTCGTA
>Ga0116226_10006873_pt1 | contig 10243 bp, 8 predicted proteins | sample S1TSphfallax_FD_89692 | JGI IMG/M metagenome (GOLD analysis project Ga0116226, IMG submission 89692) | Host-associated microbial communities from peat moss isolated from Minnesota, USA - S1T2_Fa - Sphagnum fallax MG | ecosystem: Host-associated > Plants > Peat moss > Unclassified | place: USA...
ACCCGATCGTCATTACTATGAGAGACCTTCTCCCGGTTACAATCGTCTGATAAGCAAATGGTCGGGACCAGGCGAAAGTCTGGCATCGAAGCACTGGAAGGCTCCGGGTCCACAATCACGCCATGACTCCCAAGCACACTGTTCGCCCTCTCCCAAGTCCCGGTTCTTCGAATCCCGGTTCTTCGAGTCCCGGAACCAGCCTCTCCCTCTTCGCTGCGCTCGTGATCTTCGCCGCGCTCGCGCCCTCGCTCCCGGCGCAGACTCCGTCAGCGGCTCACACCAAGACCGCTCCGGCCGCGCCGGCCGCAGCCGCACCGGCGCCGGCAGCGACGCCAGACACAGGCCGGGCCGCCGCCTACTACCACTATCAGTTGGCCCATGACTACGAGGAGCAATCGACCTCCGGCGGTCATCCTGAGCTGGCAGCCAAAGCCATCGAAGAGTACAAGCTCGCTATCGCCGCCGACCCCTCGTCGCCCTTCCTCAACCACGGCCTCGCCGATCTCTACTTCCGCACCGGCCGGGTCAAGGACGCGATCGCCGCAGCCGAAGACCAGATCAAGAAGGACCCCAACTCGCTCGAGGCGCACAAGCTGCTCGGCCGAATCTATCTGCGCTCGCTCGGCGACACGCAGAGCGCGGGCTCGGACCAGATGATGAAGCTCGCGATCGCGGAGTACGTGCGCATCGTGGCGCTCGAGCCGGACTCGGTCGAGGACCACCTGCTGCTCGGCCAGCTCTATAGCTTCAGCCATGACACGGCGCATGCGGAGGAGCAGTTCAAGGCCGCGCAGAAGCTCGATCCGGACTCGGAGGAGGTAGCGCTGAACCTGGCCCGGATGTACGGCGAGCAGGGCGACCTGCAGCGCGGCATCGCGGTGCTCAACGCGCTCCCCGACGACGACCAGACCGCCAAGACCGAGTACGTGCTGGGCGCGAGCTACGATCAGGTCAAGGAGACCAAAAAGGCCATCGCCGCCTACCGGCGCTCGCTCGATCTGGAGCCGGATAACCTTGACGTCGAGCGGGCGCTGGCTGACGCGCTGCTCAAGGACGGGCAGGACAAGGAGGCGCTGGCGGCCTACGAAGATGTAGCCGAGGGCGACCCCTCCGACCCCCAGGCGTATCTCCACATGGCCGAGATCGAGCGCCGCAACGGCCAGTATGATGAGGCGCTGGCCAATCTGAAGAAGGCCCAGCCGCTCGCCTCGGATTCGCTCGAGATCAGCTACAACGAGGCGCTGACCTACGACGCGCTGGGCCGGTACGAGGACGCCGAGAAGCTCTTCGCGAAGCTCGCTGCCGACTCCGAGCACACTACCGGGCAGTACTCCGCCCCTGAGAAGAACAACCGGGCGCTCTTCCTCGACCGCCTGGCCAACGTCTACCGCGAAGAGAGCAAGGCCGATCTGGCTGCGGCGACCTACGTCAAGCTGGCCGATCTGGGCCCTGATTTTGCCGAACGCGGCTACGGCAATGCGATCGACGCTTACCGCGATGGCCACCTCTACGACAAGGCTACCGAGATCGCGCGCCAGGCCTCGGAGAAGTATCCGAAGAACCACTCGCTCAAGCTGATGTACGCGACCCAGCTCGCCGATGGCGGCAAGTTCGACGAGGGCGTAACGCTCGCCAAGTCGCTCCTGGCCAACACGCCGGACGACCGGGAGGTCTACCTCTCGCTCGCGCAGATCGACACCCACGGCAAGAAGTGGAAGGAAGCGGGCGAGGCCCTGGACAAGGCCGACCAGCTTTCGCCGAAGCCCGATGACAAGCTGTATGTCTACTTCCTGCGGGGCGCACTCGAAGAGCGGCAGAAGCACTACGACGGCGCCGAAGAGGCATTTCGCAAGGCGCTGGCGATTGATCCCAACAACTCGACCGCGCTCAACTACTACGGCTACATGCTTGCCGACCACGAGCAGCGCCTCGATGACGCGCTCGCGATGATCCAGAAGGCGGTCAAGCTCGATCCGCAGAACTATGCGTATCTCGACTCGCTGGGCTGGGCTTACTACAAGCTGGGCAACTATGCGATGGCCGAGGGCAACCTGGTCAAGGCGAGCCAGCGCAACTCGACCGACCCGACCGTCCACGATCACCTGGGCGATCTGTACGAGAAGACCGGACGCCTGAAGCTGGCCGCCTCGCAGTGGGAAGAGGCGCTGAAGCAGTACGCGCACTCCGATCCGGCCGACGCGGAACCGGGCGAAGGCGGGCGGCTGCAGAAAAAGCTCGACTCGGCGCGGGTCAAGCTGGCCAAGGATTCGCCCGATACGGCCGGGTCCGTTGATAAGCATGATTGAGGGTTTAGGGTTTAGGGTTTAGGGTTTAGGGTTTAGGGTTTAGGGTGTAACAGGCGCATCGTCCGTAGGCGTTTTTGTCGCCGGCAGCGTAGTCGTCCTGACGGCATCCTCGTTGCACTCCTCGATGACGGCAGAACTGTTTTACTGGGGTTTGTGCTGACGTAAGGATGCAGGTTTTGTCTTGCCCTCCGCTCCCTCGCCACGAGGTTCTTCCTGCAATTGCGCTCCCGCGCAAGCCAGCCTTTCGCCCCCCCAGACGCGGATCGCGCTACTCTAGGCTCAGCATGCAACGCGAGCAACCACTCCAGGCCTGCGCGGTCTCGGCCGACCCCTCCGATCCGCTCGCGCAGCGCGAACACCCAGAGCCTCCCCACAGCTACCGCTCGCCGTTTGAACGCGACCGCGCCCGTGTGATCCATGCCCGCTCCTTTCGCAGGCTGGCCGGCAAGACACAGGTATTTACGCTAGGCGCGACCACACTGCCAAACACAGACGGCACCGGCAGCGCGGCCTCCGGCTTCTCCGACCACTTCCGTTCGCGGCTCACCCACACCATGGAGGTCGCGCAGATCGCGCGCACCATCGCCGTAACCCTGGGCCTCGAACAGAACCTCGTCGAAGCGCTGGCGCTGGTGCACGACATCGGCCACCCGCCCTTCGGTCACGCCGGCGAGCGCGCCCTCGATGAGGCGCTCCGTGCGCACGGCCTCCGCTTCGACCACAATCTCCACGCGCTGCGCATCGTCGAGCACTTTGAGCAGCGCTATGCCGGCTTCCGCGGGCTCAACCTCACCCTCGGCGTGCGCGAAGGCATCATCAAGCACTCCAACGATTACACCGCCGCCGAGCACCCGGAGCTGGCCGCCTACCTGCTCGACCGGCAGCCGCCCCTCGAAGCGCAGATCATCGATCTCGCCGACGAGATCGCCTACCTCACCGCTGACCTCGACGACGGCATGGAGTCCGGGCTGCTCGACGTAGCGAGTATGCGGGCGCATCTTGGGCTCTTTGAGCGGTTCTACGCACCCATGGCCGCCGAACACGCCGGAGCCGCGGAGAAGCTGATCTTCAACGAGGCGCTCAAGCGCATGCTGAACGCGCTCGCCGGCGACCTGATAGCGACGACCTGCACCGCGGCCGCAACCCAGGGCATCCGCTCGCTCGAGGCCGTGCGCGCCGCGCCGCGCCGGCTGGCTGCGTTTTCGCCGGCCGTTGAGGCTCAAAGGCTCGAGGCCAAGCGCTACCTCTACGACCATCTCTACAGCTCCGAGAAGCTCGAACGGGACCATCAGATGGCCGCCGATGTCATCGAGGCCCTGTTTACCGCCTGGGTCGCCGAGCCGTCGCTCCTGCCCGCCAATTACGCCGCCCGCGTCGAGATCGAGGGCGCGCCGAGGGTGGTCGCGGACTACCTCGCCGGGATGACCGACTCGTTCATCCTGGCCCAGTTCGCGGATTGGCGCTCCTCGCGGCGCTTGTAGCGACAGCTGGCCCCGTGTACGAGCACGGACTGGGGGTCAGGAGCCGCGCCGTATACTGGCCAAGCGTATGCAAGTCTATCCGCGGTTCCTCCTTTCAGCTACGAGCGCTGAGCATTTCCCCCCTCCCACCGTCCCCGAAGTCGCGTTTCTCGGCCGCTCCAACGTGGGCAAATCGAGCCTGATCAACGCGTTGCTGGGCTCCAGGCAGGCGCATGTATCCTCGACCCCCGGACGCACCCGCGCCATCAACTTCTTTACCATCACGAACTCTGCCGAGAGGCAGCAGCCGCAACTGATCTTTGCCGACCTGCCGGGCTATGGCTATGCCAAGCTCTCGAAGTCGATCTCCGCCGGCTGGCCGGCATTTATCAACCCCTATCTCAACGACCGGCCTACGCTTGAGCTCTGCGTCTGCTTGGTCGATAGCAACATTGCGCCCCAGGCCTCCGACGCTCAGCTGATCGAATACCTCACCAGCGCCGGCCGGCGCTTCGTCATCGTTGGCACCAAGGCGGACCGGCTCTCCGGCAATCAGCGCGTCAAGGCGCTCAAGGCGTTGCGAGACGGTCTTGCGACCGATGAGATTCTGCTCTGCTCGGCAAAGACCGGCGCCGGGCTGGGGGAGCTGTGGGCGACAATCTACTCCGTCGCCCAACTCTGACCCGCCCGTGCCGGATTTACAACCGGCATACAGAGTCAGGCTGCCCGCTCAACAAGTCCTTGCCGGTGTATTGAAGGTTCACGCCTGGAGGCAGGCGCTCTTCGCGGATCGCCGCAGCTACCATCGCTGCCAGTTCTATGGCTTCCTCGAGCTCCAGAGCCGCCGTGTGTATGGTTGACGCGCCCCTGCCCAGAGCGCGGCCCAGATATTGGGGCGCGCGCAGCAGCCAGCGGCATCGCTCCGCGTGTTGCTTTGCTCCGATGACCCCCAGGGCGAGGCGGTCCAGAGCCGGAAGGGTCTCGAGGCCGGGCGCAGTCCAGCTCGCCAGGCTCCATGCGCTTGCCGCACACGGGTTGCCGGCGCCATCGCGGGCGGAGAGCAGGCGCGCGCCCCGCTCGACCAGAACCTTGCTGGCTGGGACTTCGCCGTCGGCCGCCTGCGAATCCCGGGTGGTGAAGAGGTCAGGCTGCAGGCCGCGAGCCACACACTCGCGCACGGTCTCAGCCGGGTCCGCGAGCAGACAGACCGCAGCCGGGAGCTTGCGGCGGAGTTCGTTCTTTAGAATGCGCAGCGCCTCATCGAGCGTGGTGACCAGAAAATCGCAGACGCCAGCATGCACCCAGGCGCGCGCGCCGCTGCTCGACGGGCACAGCAGCAGGGTGGCGGCTCCCGCGATGTTCGCCGCCCGTACCAGGGCCTCGTCTTGAGACGGCGCTGCCGGGCTCCCGGGATCAGGCCCGTCCGCTCCGGAAACCAGCAGCAGTTTTCCTCCGAGCTCTGCGCCCCCCTGCATCAGCCTCGCATACTGCTGGTAGACCGAGGTCGCGAAGCCGATCCTGCCGTCTGTGATCTGTTGTGCGGACATGTAGATTGATTCTAACGGCGCGCAGAGGAACGGCATTGACTGGCGCAGTAACCCGGAATCAAGCATCTTCCCGGGTTACTGTGTCCCGAGCGACTCGATGGGTGCGCCTTCTTCCCGCAAGAACAGGCGCCAGCACTTCAGCCCCGGATTGCACCTGCGGTGAAAATGCGTACATAGGCTTTCGAACGGCGCTAGGGGGCGCCCTTGCTGTGTTATGGTTGAACGAGTGGGTCTCTCGCCTCGTGCCTTCTCCGGCACTGCTCATATATTGGACGCGTAGCTCAACTGGCAGAGCATTCGACTCTTAATCGACAGGTTGAAGGTTCGATTCCTTCCGCGTCCACCACCTGCCCACGCCTGGTTGGGTACGTCTAAGTTGCACTTGCGATCGAGCGTCAATTACTTGACTCCATACTGGACGGCGACCGTCTCTACGCCATGCCCGTGAGGACAGCGAACGAAAGCCGGAACCATTCATGCCGGCCATGCGCACTCAGCCGCGTCGTAATGCCTTTGCCGCCGCTCAAGCATGCTGTGCGCCGTGGCCAACTGACCTGGACGATCGGAAGGTCCGACCGCGTGCCGGATGGCAGATCTTTTGGAAGCCCCGGTAGATCGGCAGACCACCGGACGGCTGGCTGAGGAGTGCGCCATTACGGGCGGAACCTGCCACTCCAGGGGCGGTATACTTGACCGAAGCATGTACCCGTACATCCACATCGGCCACTTCTCTATAGGAACCTTCGGCATTCTACTGTGGCTGGCGGCCGTCAGCGCCTGCTGGGTGCTGCATCGCAACTTTGCCCGCTATGGGATCGATGCCGACGCGATCGGCATCGTTGCCTTTGTCACCATCGCGGGTGTCGCCGGAGCCAAGCTCTGGCATGTGCTCGAAGAGCCATCGGAGCTCATGGCGCATCCCTGGGCGCTGCTCTTCGACCGTGCGGGCTTTGCCTGGTTTGGCGGTTTGCTGGGCGGGATCCTGGCGCTGCTCTGGCAGGCGCGCGGGGCCGGCCTGCGTCCGCTTTCGATGCTCGACGTGTGCACCCCGGCCGCGGCCATCGGCTATGGCGTGGGGCGGCTTGGCTGCCTTACCTCCGGGGACGGCGACTACGGAATCCCGACGCATCTCCCCTGGGGAGTCAGTTTCCCGAACGGCCTTGTGCCCACGACCGACCGCGTGCACCCCACTCCGGTCTACGAATTCCTCGTCGCCCTGGCTATCGGCGCGCTGCTCTGGCGGCAGAGCGCGCCGGGCACGGGCGCCCTCGAGCGCCGAGGGCTGATGACCGGGGAGTACCTGGTCCTGACCGGCATCGCCCGGTTCCTGGTCGAATTCATACGCATTAACCCGCGTATTTACTTTGGCTTAAGCAATGCGCAGGTGGCGAGCCTGGCCACCATTGCGGCAGGCGCAGTCTTGATCCTGCGAGCCAACCGGGCGCCGGCCGCTGCCCTCATCCAGACGCCGGAAGTGACCGTGGCGGCTCACAAAGGCTAACCCTCGCGTCGAGAAGCCGGTACGGCCGGTGGTGCGCATCCATCCTCGCTTGATCCGGCTGCAGTTCCGAATTGGGACTTCTGTACCCCTTATGCCCCAATTTTTGTGAAGACTCCTGTTCGGCTTGGTGCTATCTGCCGATAAGGCACAGCAACTGTGCTGCAGGAGTATCGACTTGACTGACTACACCCTTCGCTATCTGCACGAAGTCGGCGAGATCGCGCGCGCCATTGAACCGGATCAAGTGGACCGCCTGTTACGTGTACTCACTGAGGTGCGCGAGCGTGGCGGACGGCTGTTTTTCATCGGCGTCGGCGGCAGTGCGGGAAACGCCGGCCACGCCGTAAATGACTTTCGAAAGATAGCTGGAATTGAGTGTTACGCCCCGTCGGACAACGTCTCCGAGCTTACCGCCAGGATCAACGACGAGGGCTGGGACAGCTGCTATGCCAAGTGGCTGACCGGCAGCCGGCTCAATGCGAAAGACGCGCTGTTTGTCTTTTCGGTCGGAGGCGGATCGGTTGAAAAGAATATCAGCATGAATATCGTCAACAGCCTCAAGCTCGCCCAGCAGGTCGGGGCGCGCATTGTCGGCATTGTTGGCCGGGACGGAGGATACACAGCCCAGGTCGCTGACCAGGCTATCGTTATCCCTACCCTCTCGGCCGACACGGTCACCGCGCATGCGGAGGCCTTCCAGGCAGTGATCTGGCATCTGCTCGTCTCTCATCCAGCCCTGAAGCAAAACGAGATGAAGTGGGAGTCCGCGGATCTTGTCCTGGGTTGACAGCAGCGGCGGTAGTGCGCTGCTTGAGTTTTCGAGAAGCGCAAACAAAGAACCAGCTGCGCTTCGTGGCGCGCGCCTGATGCCATCCAAGTCCCCATCTATGGCGCGCGCTATCTTTCTCGATCGCGACGGTATCCTCAACCGTAACGTCTTTTATCCCGATACAAATGCATGGGAGTCGCCGCGAAGTCCCGAGTCGGTTGAACTCACCAGCGGTATCGCCCGGGCGTTACTTGCTCTGCGAGCGGCCGGCTACCTGCTCATCGTTGTTTCGAATCAACCGAATGCGGCGAAGGGGAAGTGCAGCCTCGAAGCTCTCCACCAGGTGCACGCCAGGGTGGTGTCGCTGCTGGGCCAACAAGACGTCATCCTTGACGCGCACTTCCTTTGCCTTCACCATCCGGATTTCACTGGAGCCTGCGTCTGCCGCAAGCCCAGCCCCTTCTTCCTGCTCCAGGCCTCTGCCGAATATGGAATCGCACTCGAGCGCTCCTGGATGATTGGCGACCGGCATAGCGATGTAGCCTGTGGACGAGCCGCAGGCACGTCGACTGTGTGGATCAATACCGGCGAAGGGATTTTGGCGCCGGGCCCGGAGAACCCCGCAGACCTGGTTGCTACGAACGTGCATGACGCAGTCGCTCGCCTGTTACAGCTTTCTTCGACACATCAGCCTCCAGCGCAATCCTGATCTCGAAACCGGAGCGCTGATTCCAGAGGCGCGACGGCGCTTCTGTTTCTGGCTATGGCTGATCGGCCCTCTGGCCCTAGTCAGGATAGGAGCGCGAAAGACAGTACCGCATCTTCCGCGCTTCCTTGAAGAGCAGAGCATCGGCCGCTGTACGAGTGCAAGCCGCAGCCAGTTACGATGCCGCCTGACTGGTCAGGCTGTGCCTGACGCCTGCCGCCGGTCTACCGTACCCGGGCGCGATTACATCCAGCGAAAAGCCCGCTGCCAGCGCATCGTTGTAAAGCATCCTTACTGTCTCGAGAGAATAGGAAGTGAGATCCTTGCCGAGCGTATTCATCTTGCTGAGAATGTCAGGCGTCGCCGTGATGATGTGGGTTCCGGACTCCTCGGCATGAAAGACATTGAGGATTTCGCGCGAACTGGCCCAGAGCAGCTCTGCTTTGGGCAGAGGCTTGAGAATCTCAACAGCGCGCCGCATCACGGGGATCGGGTCGACCCCGGTGTCGGCGATACGCCCTGCGAAGACCGAGACGATTGCGGGAGTCTCCGGTTGGAGCGCCTCCGCCACACGTTCTACCTGGCTCAGCGTCAGCAACGCCGTGACATTGAGCTTGATTCCATCCTTGGCGAGCCGGCGCACCAGCGAAGCCGTTGAAAAGCCTTGTGTATTTGTAACCGGAATCTTTACATAAACATTCTTTCCCCAGGCTGCGATGTGGCGCGCTTGCGACTCCATGCCTGCCTCGTCATCGGCGAAGACCTCGAAGGAAATCGGGCGGTCCGGAATCGAATGCACAACCGACCTGGCAAAGGCCTCATAATTCTGCACACCGGCTTTGCGCATCAGAGACGGGTTCGTTGTAAAGCCCTGCACGTAAGGCTTGCTGTACATCGCGAGCAAGCTCTCAATATTGGCGGCATCGCAGAAAAGTTTGACTTTCAAATGAGAACACGGATTATTTATCGACATTAGAAGGGACTCCAGTAGTGCAGGTTTGTCGCTTTACTGTTGTTTCAATCTAGCGGGCGGCGCCGCTGCAACCAAGGTCAAAGCGGATTGTGCACGTTACCAAAGGGGAAAAGTGCAAAAACGGAACTGCTCCAGATGGCGTACTTATCCGATATTCTGGCTCCATTCCTACACTCTCGATCATCGACCGGCGCGGGGCCGACCCATATCCCGCCCGCGGCTCTTATCCCGGCGCGGTGGCCCCTGCGCGAAAGACAGGAGAGAAATAACGTGTCTCGTGAAGAACCATCCCGGACCGCCTCCGCCTGCCGCTTCTTTGTGGTTGGGGGCGCGGGCTTCATCGGCAGCCACTTCGTCGACCGGCTCCTCGCCACACCAGCAACGGAGCGCGTCACCATCTATGACAATTTCTCGTCCGGCCGCACCTGGCATTATGAGCACCATGCAAGTGATCCGCGCTTGGAGGTAGTGCGCGCCGAGGTCGCCGATCTACCGCGCTTGACCGATGCCATGAGGGGTCATGAGGTGGTCATCCATCTTGCCTCAAATCCGGATATCGCCCGCGCCGCAACCGAGCCGGAGGTGGACTTCTATCAGGGCACGCTGCTCACCAATAATGTGGTCGAGGCGATGCGGCGCTCCGGAACCGCGCAACTGCTCTACGCATCCGGCAGCGGTGTGTATGGCGAGCTAGGAACCGCGCCAGTCGGTGAAGACTCGGGGCCCTTCATTCCGGTCTCGACCTATGGCGCGAGCAAGCTTGCGGGCGAAGCGCTGATTGCCAGCTATTGCGCCATGTTCGGGCTGCGGGCCTGTGCTTTCCGCTTTGCGAATGTGGTGGGACCGCGGCAGACACACGGCGTGGGGTTTGATTTTCTGAGACGGCTTATCGCCGGCCCGTCAACCTTGCGCATTCTTGGCGACGGTCAGCAGACCAAGAGCTACATCCACGTGTCCGACGTCGTCGACGCCGTTCTGCTG
>Ga0116226_10006874_pt1 | contig 10241 bp, 8 predicted proteins | sample S1TSphfallax_FD_89692 | JGI IMG/M metagenome (GOLD analysis project Ga0116226, IMG submission 89692) | Host-associated microbial communities from peat moss isolated from Minnesota, USA - S1T2_Fa - Sphagnum fallax MG | ecosystem: Host-associated > Plants > Peat moss > Unclassified | place: USA...
ACTTGCCCGGCCATTTCGTTAGAGTGACGCTGCGATATTTGTCATCGCATGGTCATTCAACAACCGCACTATAGTGATAACACTGCTGGGGCGAACCGTCGAATTCTCCAGTTCATGGGATGGTGTGAACGGACTTTATACGGCAGAATGCGAATCGCCAATCTGGGAAGGGTCGGAGTCGCTGGGCAAGCAATGCATGCAACTCAGCGCACCGGCATAGCACGTAGCAGAGACCTACTGAGCATAAAAATGAAGAACGAGACCCAATACATTAAACCGCCTGTGTCCTCGCCACGCAAAAAGCGCTGGCTATTGCCCTTGATTGTCCTGTTGTTGATAGCCGGTGCTGGCGTCGGCTGGAAAGTGACCAACAAGTCTGGCGAGGCCGTCGCCAAGACCGATGATCAAAAGAAGCCGGAAGTGCAAGAACTGGCTGCGACCGACTTTACCACCGTCGAAGCGCGTGAATTGAGCGTCAAGCTGCCGATTTCCGGTACCTTGACGCCGCTGAATCAAGCCATGGTGAAATCCAAGGTCACGGGCACTGTGCAAGAGACGCCGATTCAGGAAGGCATCAAAGTCACGCGTGGCGAAGTGGTGATGCGCATGGATACTGGCGACTTGCAATCGCACCTGGTGCAACAAGTCGCGAATGAGGAAGATGCCAAGGCCAAGCTTGCGTTGGCGTTGAAGAATCACGAAAGCAACCAAACCTTGCTGAAGCAGAAGTTCATTTCGCAAAATGCGTATGACACTGCGGAAAACAATGTCGATATTGCCCGTGCGGCGTTGAAGTCGGCAACCTCGCAGGTGGAAATCGCTCGCCGGGCGCTGGAGGATGCGACTGTGCGTGCGCCTATCGATGGCATCATCAGCAAACGTTTGCTGCAGGTCGGTGAAAAGGCATCGCCGGATACACCATTGTTCTCGATGGTCGATTTGCGGCTCATGACTTTGGAAGCGCAAGTGCCTGCCAGCGAAATCCCTCTTGTCAAGGAAGGTCAGAGCGTTTCCTTCGTCGTCGAAGGTTTCGACAAGCGTCACTTTGTGGGCAAGGTAGCTCGCATCAACCCAATCGCAGAAACTGGTTCGCGTTCCATGACGGTGTATATCGCTGTTGACAACGAAGACGGCGCCTTGCGCGGTGGTATGTTTGCCAAGGGCGGCATCACCCTGCAAAAATCGCAAGCGCAACCGCTGGTGCCAACTACTGCAATCCATGACGACAAGGGTACGACAACGCTTTACAGGATTGAAAACGGTAAGGTAGTGGCGCAAGTCGTCAAGCTCGGCTTGCGTAATGAGGACGAAGGTTTGGTGGCGATCACTTCCGGCTTGAATATCGGTGATCAGATCATTGCCTTGAATCTCGATAACGTGAAGGCTGGCACCACAGTCAAACTGCCGCCAAGCACGCCACGTGCAGCTCAGCCTGCGCCTGCTGCCACAGCGCCGAAGAGCTAAGCCATGTGGATTACTAAAGTCAGTATCAATAACCCGGTGTTCGCCACCATGGTGATGGTGGCCTTGTTGGTGTTGGGACTATTTTCGTATCAGGATCTGGGGCTGGAACAGATGCCGGATGTGCAAATCCCCGGCGTGTTCATGGTGATTGAATATCCGGGCGCATCGCCGGAAGCGGTTGAAAATGATCTGGCGAAACCGATTGAAAACGTCGCCAATACCATCAGTGGTGTGCGCAAAATCATGTCCAGTTCGCGTGAGGGGCAGTGCTTTCTCACAGTTCAGTTTGAGTTGTCGGTCAACATGGATCATGCGTTGCAAGAGGTGCGTGATAAGGTTGGGCAATTGCGTCCTGGCTTCCCGAAAGGTGTGAGAGACCCGCTCATCAATCGCTTTAACACTGAAAATGCGCAACCGATCACGACCTTGAGTGTTACGGCCAGCGATCACAGTATTCGTGACCTATCGACGCTGGTTGATCAGGTGATCGTCAAGCGTCTGCAAGGTGTACAAGGCGTTGGTAAGGTGCAGGTGGGCGGTACGGTTGGGCGGCAGGTATTGATCAATCTCGATCCTGCCAAGATGCTGGCGCAGAGTATCGGTGTCGATGAAATCATGCGCGCGATTCAGCAGACCAATCAGGATATGCCTGCCGGTGCGATCAGCAAGGGCGATCTTGAGCAATTGGTGCGGCTGGAAGGCAAGATCAAGACGCCACGCGAATTCGGCAAGATCATCGTTGCGCGACGCGGCAATGCACCAGTGTTGCTGGAGCAGGTCGCTGATGTCGTCGATGGGGAGCGTGAGGAGAAATCGATTTCGCGCATCAACGGCCAACGCGCGATCAGCCTGGATGTGATCAAGATTCAAGATGCCAATATCGTCGAAACCGGCGAAGCCATCAAAAAGACGGTACTGGAGTTGAAGGATCGTCTGCCGAAGGACGTCGAGATCAAGACCATTTTCGCGAACTCCGACCAGATCAAGAATTCGCTGGATCGCGTGAAGGAAACTATTGTCGAAGGTGCTGCGCTGACAGTATTGATCGTGTTCCTGTTCCTGCATTCATGGCGTAGCACAATCATCACCGGCTTGACGCTGCCTATCTCGGTGTTGGCGAGTTTCATCGCGATGCGCGCCTGTGGCTTTACGCTGAATTTCATGACGCTGATGGCGTTGTCGCTATGTATCGGCCTGTTGATCGATGATGCGATTGTGGTGCGCGAAAACATTGTGCGTCATCTCGGTATGGGTAAGAGCCACGTCGATGCCGCGCGTGATGGTACGCAGGAAATCGGGCTGGCTGTAATGGCGACCACGTTTGCGATTGTCGCCGTGTTCGTGCCGGTGGCTTTCATGAAGGGCATCATCGGTCGCTTCTTCATGCAGTTCGGTATCACGGTCACGGTGGCGGTACTGGTATCGCTGTTCGTCAGCTTTACGCTTGATCCGATGCTGTCCTCAGTCTGGCCCGATCCTGTAGAAGGGCGCTTCAAGAAACTGCCATGGCTGGAACGCCTGATGGGGGGTATCGAACACGGTATCGAACGCGTACATGTCGTCTATGGACGGATCCTGGAACGCGCACTGGTTTGGCGCAAGACTACCCTGCTGATTGCCTTGCTGCTCTTTATCGGCGGCTTTGCGCTGGTGCCAAGAATCGGTACCGAATTTACGCCAGATACCGATCAGGGTTATACCTCGCTGCTGTTGAAAACACCAATCGGCTCCAGCCTGAGCTACACCAATGCCAAGATTGCGCAAGTTGAGCAGGCGTTGAAGGAATTCCCGGAAATCAGCATCGTCAGCTCACTCATTGGTACTGATGAAGGTAGTAACTATTCGGAACTGAACATCAAGCTGACCGATGCATCGGTTACACACCGTCGTTCGCAACGTGATGTGGAACAGGCGATTCGTGAGCGTTTACAACGCATTCCGGGTATTCAATTGTCGGTTGGTTTCGAGAAGCCGATTTACGTCGCAATCCTTGGCCCGGAGGCAGATAAACTGAGTGCCGTGACCGATCAAGTCATGCAAAAGATCGGCACGATCAAAGGTATCACTGATCTGGAGAGCAGTTTGACTGCGGCCAATCCGGCGATCGTCGTCAAGGTTAATAACGAACTGGCGAGCGATCTCGGCTTGAGTGTGCAGCAGATTGGTGAGGCATTGCATCCGTTTGTCGGCGGCGACACGACCAGCTTCTGGTTGGCACCGGACGGACAGAACTACGAAGTCAACGTGCAGTTGCCAAAATCCGGGCGCGAGAAGATTGCAGACCTGGCCGACCTGACAGTCGCTAGTACGCATACTACTGCTGACGGCAAGCCTGTCATGGTGCCGTTGCGCCAGGTGGTGGAATTCGTCAAATCCTCCAGTCCGCAAGTGATCAAGCGTCAGGATCTGCAACGTCGCGTCGGCATCTACGCCAATGTCGAAGGCCGTCCGGCGGGGGACGTCGGTAGCGAGGTGCAGGCAATGATCAAGACGATCAAGCTGCCTCCGGGCTATTACTTCGATGTCGGTGGACAGACCAAGGATATGCAGGATTCCTTCGGCGCAGCGGTAGCGGCGTTGGGTATCGCGGTCATCTTTATCTACCTGATTCTGGCCTCGCAATTCGGTAGCTTCCTGCAACCGGTGGCGATTATGATGTCGCTACCGTTGTCGCTGATCGGTGTGTTTGCTGCACTATTGGTAACACATAGCACCTTGAACATCTTCTCCATCATTGGCTTCATCATGCTGATGGGGCTGGTGACCAAGAATGCGATTTTGCTGGTGGATTTCACCAATCATGCGCAGAAGGAGGGTTTGTCGCAACATGATGCGATCCTGTCGGCAGGGCAGGTACGTTTGCGACCAATTCTGATGACCAGCCTGGCAATGATCTTCGGTATGTTGCCGATGGCAATCGGTGTCGGTCAAGGTGGTGAATTCCAAGCCCCAATGGGCCGGGCGGTGATTGGCGGTATCATTACCTCTACATTGTTGACCTTGGTGGTGGTTCCGGTTGCTTACACATATCTTGACTCCCTGGGCAAACGCGCTTTGCGTTATTTCAAGGGTGAATCGCATGGCACCCAGTCCATACCGGTGCCGGGATTGGAATAGTCTTCCCAATTGGTATGACATCACCAGGCCGACGGTACGAATCGTCGGCCTTTTCTTTTAGTGCCGCCTGTTGGTATGGGTGTTGACTCATGAGCAATGAAAATACAACGGAATACGTGTCCTATCCATCACGCAAAGCGGCGAATGTGTCAAAATCAACTAGCCGGACGAATATTGGTAAAGCCGTGTCAATCTGAACAGTGAGTGAAACAATGGTCGATGATGGGCAGTTGTTCAAAAATCAGGTGTTGCTGCTTGCACAAACGTTTTTCATCAAGGACAACCGCGCCGAATTGCTGTTGTGCGCCCACAAGTACGACTTCGACATCCTGTTTTTCGATCAGATGACCGATTTCGCCACGTCGGTGCAAGCCAACGAAGGCGATAATCTCTATGTGGTCGATCTTGATGTGCTGTACAACATGCAGGACGACATGCAGCACAGCCGCAAACAGACCATGTTCCTGAGTGATCTGTTGCAGCGCTTGCCGCAGCGCCACAATTACATCTATCTGCAATCCGCCCGCCAGGGCGAGCGCTTTCTGCTGCAGCAAAGGCTGGTCGATAGCAATTGCCTAGCCTATGCGGAAAAGCCTATCGCTAACGACGTGCTAGTCGAAAAGCTGTTCACCTTGTTTGCGCGCCATCAGCGTGGCGACTCGAATACCGTTGTCTATCTCGGTGAGTCCGGCTTGATCGATGCGGATATGTTGCGCCAGCACACCGTTGAATTGATCCCGCACGACAATGCACAAACCCTGCATTTGCGCGTCAGGGAAATCCAGCCCGACATCGTGGTGATCGAAGAAGAGCAATATCTGCGCACCGAAGCCATTGTGCGCGTGCTGAAAAAGAATATCGAAGCAGACCCGAGTCGCGAAATCGTGATGTTGCAGCATTCGGCCGACCCCACCTTGGCGCGACAAGCCTTTGGCAGTGGTTTCGACGATGTGCTGACATTGGAGGAGCCTGCTTTATTGACTCGTCAATTGCTGAACCGGATACAAAAAATCCGTGTAAACAAGAACCTGATCAACCGCGACCGCGCCACTGGTTTGCTCAACAAGATAGGCTTGCAGAGAAAAGCACAGGAAGCGATACGGCGTGCAGCACGCGAACAGTGTTCGCTGGCATACGGCGTCATCGACATCGACAAATTCAAATCGATCAACGATACCTGGGGCCATTACTTTGGCGATATCGTGATCAAGCGGCTGTCTCTGGTACTGTCAGCACACATCGGTGAGCGTGATTTGTTGAGTCGCTTTGGCGGCGAGGAATTCGTCATCGTGTTTTGGGATTGCGATGCCGAGGCTGGGCGACAAAAGCTTGATGCGATGCGCAATGCATTTGGCGAAATCAGCTTCGAGGTCAAGCCGGGCGACCGTCGCCATTTTTCCTTCAGCGGCGGCGTTGCTTCGTACCCGGCATGCAAGACCGAGAATGAATTATTCCTGCATGCGGATGAGATGCTGTATCGGGCGAAAGAGGGCGGGCGTAACCGCATCTGCTCTTAGTGCGTAGCAAGCGTCGCGGTATCTAAATAGATTCGGCGATCGTCCCTTGGTGATAGACAATCTGCCAGTCCAATGCGACCCGTCGCCAAATCGTTGCGCGTCGCGTCAATCGCTCGCCTTGCAGTAACGTGTACGTGATCAGATAGTTATCTGGCGCGATTTCCTGGCAATGGAAGTCGGATGTCTTCCATGATTCCGGCACTGGATGCCCATGGCCTTTTTCCAGCATATCAAGAATGAATTCGCGACTATAGCGTTTGCCGGAAGCGCCGACTTCCCAAAATTCCGGTGCAGTCATATGTTCGAAATCGACGCGTTCGATGCCGAACTCAGGGTGATGAAAAATCGGTTCGCGACGCTTCAATTCTTCCAGTACATCAATCAGGTGAGGCGCGGTGACCAGCGTGGGTTCCATGGCGTTGCATAGTGATTGAAAAGAGAGTGCTTACTGTATCCCATTTTCACAGTCGCGTTTGCATTGGCTATCAATGTGTTCTAACCTTGTATCGGCGAAGCAGCACCAAAAGACTGACTAACAGGGGCGAGCGGCATGCGGTTTTCCTCATTCTCTCTGCGATGGGCATTCGGTGTGCTGATGGCGATGTGGGCTCCCTTGGTCCCTGCTGCTGGGCTGACCAGCGTACAACTCGCCGCGACTGACCATGAACCCTTGGTCGATCAAGTCTTTCCAACTGTCAAAGAAGCCTACGCCCAATTGGGCATCGAAGCGAGCTGGATTTCGCTGCCCGGCGAGCGCTCGGTACAACTGCTCAATGTTGGTAAATACGATGGCGATGTTATGCATCCCGCTGGCTTGGACAAACCTTATCCCAATCTGGTACGAGTCGATGTGCCTTTGATTTCGGTCGATGCCATTGTCGTCACGACGGGGCGGGTGATACCCGTCAACGGTTGGTCGAGTTTGAACGCGTATCACGTCTGTATCAGGCGTGGCATCAAGGCCATAGAACTGGCCGCGAAGGAGTTGCCCCATGTCGATGTGATCGATGACTATCGCGCGGTTTTCGACATGCTCAAAGCCAAGCGCTGTGAACTGGCGGTGTTGCCACGTGATGCGTGGATCGAGGCACAACGACTGGATGTGACTGCGCTGCACGAACTGGAGCCACCTGTGCAAAGCTGGCATATGTATCACTATGTCACGAAGGCACATGCAGACCTGATCCCAGCGTTGACCAACGCACTAACGCAGATGCAGAAAAGCGGCGTGCTGGAAAAACGCGAATCGCAATTCTGGAAAAGCGTCGATCAGATACGACAGGCACGGGAATTAAAATGATGTGGAGCGACGCATCATGAAGCTCGCACAACTAGGCGAAAGTGAAGTGCTGCAGCAATTGGCGCGTTTGGGAAAAGAACTCGGGCCGCCTTGGGGCATTGATCAAAAGGACGCAACGCGTAGAGCCTATATCGCGTTGCGTCACCACTAAATCACTTAGTGCGAAGGTCGATTCGCCGGACTCAGAATCCGGTTCTCACGCGCTGGTGAACGATTCATGATCGTCTTATTCGTCAAGCGTGCCAACCACTTATTGGTGCTGCTTGCGGCTTGTGCAGGACACGAGCCGTTTGCCCGATATTGCAATGCTGCTGCCAGATTCGCTTCTGCCGGATTACCCAATGGCTTGCTGAAGTCGTCTGCCATTTCGCAGCCTGGCAAGTTGTTGGCTGTAGTGCCGGTGCCGCCTGGAATAAAGCCATCTGCATAGGCGCCGAAGCCTGCGTTGTTGACGCCTTCGAACTGGATCGTGAAATACGTCGTGCTGCAATTATCTTGTGGGAAAAAACCATATGGCTTGCCGCAGGTTGTGCTGCCGATCTGCACCACCTTCACACCGACACCACGCAAACCATTGATGACGGCTTCGCTTGCCGAGCAGGTGCCACTCGTCGTGATCACATATACCGTGGACAAACCAAGTTGCGGCAACGGCGTCGATGACGGGAAGACTTGCGGTGTGCTATAAAACGGAATGGTTTCCTGTGCCGTCGTGAAGTTGAACGGGTTTTTGTTGTTGTACGTATCTTGCTCGAAGACTTTGCCAGAGGTCGCGTTGGAGCCTGCAATCATATAGGCCAGTTCGCTGGCGATATCAAGCAAACCGCCGCCGTTGTAGCGGATGTCGAGTACCAAGTCGGAAATCCCTGCACCGTTGTTTGCTGCTTTCAGTTGATTCACTGCTGCGATCAATTCGCCTTCAGCTGTTGCGATATGATCGTTGAACAACATATAACCGACTGTGTTGTTTGGCGCAGGCAATGTCGAGACATTCATCACCGGCGTCAGAGTCTGGGTAGATGCCGTCATGACGACCGTACGTGGTGTTGTCGCACCTTGGTCGAGTACGGTGAAGGTATAGGTCTTGCCACTTATTGGCGAGAACAATGCTTCATTGATGATTGCCAGGTCGGATTCCGAGGTGGAGTTGATCACGTCGGCGCCGTTGACGGTCAAGAACTCCGCGCCGCGCGCCAGGTTGTTTTGTGCTGCAGTACTGCCTGGGGATGTGTAGGCGATATAGTTCTTGCGTGGCGGGGTTGGCGATATCAGGGCGATATCGAAACCATAACCAACTTCATTGCCTTCGTTCTGCAGGGAATTCCATACCGTCGTCTGGTAGGTGAAGTGGAACTGATCCTTGGGCTTGCCGGATGCCGTGAACAACGGTGAGCGCTGGCTGTTGAAATAGGCATCGACGACATCGTAGTTGCTCGTCAGTGTCTCAGTGCCTGCTGAATTGTTGGACGGCTGAATATAAGGTACCGTTGCGCCAATCACATAAGGTGTGCTGCTGACGACGGGTACATCTGCGTACCACAGATAGGTTTGGTTCACATAGGCTGCGATCCACGTCATTTCGGTGGTCAGTGAACCTTGCTGATCGTTATAGGGCTGACCGTTTGGATCCAAGGTGCCTGCCGGACGTGGTGCTGCGCATTGTGCTGCCAGGCTTGGGTAGGGGGGCAAGTTATTGCTGCTTGAACCAGATGAAGAGCCAGATGAGGAGCCGGAGTTGCTGGAAGATGCGGTCGTTCCACCGCCCCCTCCACCACCGCCGCACGCGGATAGCAGCAATGCCAATAAAACAGGGAATGCAAGTTTTTTCATGGTTTTCTTTTATTGCAAAAAAATGCGCCACTTGAGTGGCGCGATGATACTGCTCACAAACCAAACCCCGCTACCTCGTTTTCCCTAAGCGGAGCTGGAACATGTGCAGCGAATCCCGTCAGCCAGAATCAGTTGCAGGTGAGAGTTACCGGTGTCGTATTGCCCACCAATGGAACGATCCCTGAGCCATTGTTGACTGTACAGGTGCCCACTGTCGGCTGGGTTGTTATGGTCACACTATAGCTGGTACCTATAGGTAATTGAGTCGGGAAGGTGTATGTACTGTTGCTGGTCGCTGTTAATGTGCTCGGATTGCTGCCACCATCGTTTAGTATCACGGAAGTATTGTTGGGCAGTCCACTGACAGTAACGCTTACCGAATTGTAGTTACCTGTAATGGCCGTGCAAGCGACGTTAATATTGGTCACTGCTCCTGCTGCTGACGATACTGTTCCAGTGGCATTGGAAGGCGTACACGTTTCCCCGATCGGATTGCTCTGCACGGTCACGTTGTAAGACTTGCCCGATTCGACTTGCTGGCTGAAGGTATAGGCACCGTTCGCGGAAATCGTAACAGGATCACCGCCGTTATTGACCAGAATCAGCTGCGTGCCACCCGACAAACCGGTCACGGTACCACCGATTGTTTCGCTAATGGTGGAGCCGCAGCCGACGATCAGGCTTGCTATGGCCGGGACGATCAAATAAGGAGCCAGTTTTGAAAGTTTCATGGTGTGCCTTGGGAGAGAGTATTTTGTCAAGAATCTGTTGCCAGTGAAAGGATGCTGAAATGATATCACGCGCTACGATGTGCATTTTTAATGCCATCATGATACCGGTTGCACATCGGCAAATTGGAGTTTGAATCATGAAATTGGTTCAAGCTGGTTGAGAACCATGTACTAGAGCGTGTTATGAACTAAATTCAAAAGAGTTGGTCGATAGCGTGCATGAATACACGCAAGCCATATCCGAGTGACGTAGGCGACGAAGAATGGGAATTCGTTGCACCG
>Ga0116226_10006875_pt1 | contig 10241 bp, 4 predicted proteins | sample S1TSphfallax_FD_89692 | JGI IMG/M metagenome (GOLD analysis project Ga0116226, IMG submission 89692) | Host-associated microbial communities from peat moss isolated from Minnesota, USA - S1T2_Fa - Sphagnum fallax MG | ecosystem: Host-associated > Plants > Peat moss > Unclassified | place: USA...
CTTGAGGTGTATGTTGTGTGGGTCTAGAGGTGGAGCAGCCCATATGTTGGTGTGTGATAGATGTTCTAGGGCTTGGCACATTGCGTGCATGACTCCACCTCTGGATGTTATTTCTGTTGGACGGTGGGTTTGTCCTCGTTGTACTTTGGAGGGGTAAATGACTTAATCTTAACATGGTATGAATTACAGATGGGTGACTAACAATGGGGCAATGTAGCACCCGGCCTTCTGATTTGTGCACCCGTGAAAGTGTATAACATGTAGAAGATGTATAGGGCTACCTAGAAGTTAGATGGACCTAACCACCAACTAGGGGGGCGAGTTGTGGTACACAGGTATTTGTGTATGCTCTCGTCCATGTTATGTGTTTGTGTGTGTATGTGAGTATGGTACGTCAGCGATGTATGTTGTATGACAATATGTATTCGCATGACAAAATAAATATTTTATTTATTTATTTATTTATTTCCAAAATACAATTATTATGCCATGTGACAATTTTGTTATGCCACATGTCATAATCTTGGACCATCATTAACAATTATAATGGATTATGGATATCAATATTTTGAAAAGAAAATAATTTTTATGTCAAAAAAATTTCATAGTGCCACATGTCAAAATTCAATAAATGGATGACAATTAATGACATCAACATGACATCATGGGTGCAGTTATAATGGAATTGCATAGTAGTTGAAAATGAGTTGTTTTGATTAAGTTGCGATTGAATTATAATGAATTGTTCTGTGAATACAATGAGTTACAATTCTATAATTCGTGTAACTTGTTTGTTAACACTCACAATGTATAAATATAGTGAATGTTACAAGTGTTTAGTGCAATTCAAAAATTGAATCAAAAGGCTAGTTGCAAAACACCCTTTTTTTCATAGTGCAAGGTATTTTGGCACCAATTAGTTGGAAGGATTTTGTGGTGGTGGGAAACTTGTGGAGCTTTAGTTATGAGGAACAGAAGGATGATCATTGAAGAAATGAAAAGAAAACTAAGTACCCTAGATTAGAAGAATAATTTTTTTTTATTATTGTTTGGTTTTTAAAACACCAATGAGATGAATGCTATAGGTGTTAATTTTAGTTTCTAAATTTTTGTAGCATTGGAGATTTAAGGTTTTAGGTAGAATGTTATAATGGTTTGATGATGACATGACAAAAAACTAAAGGATATTGAGTTGGCTACCATTCGCATATGTTTCAAAAATAATTATGTTTGACATAATTAATTTTTAAAAGTGAATTTGAAGATGGTGAAGGGAATGAATACCTTTATGGGCATTTCAAAATAGAAACTTTAATTGATCCTTAATTGCAGTCAAACAAAATTAGGAATTGTGAAATGGGAAGATGAGGGATTGATTGTAATTTTTACCTTACGCAAACTTTTGGGTTGTTGAAAAAGTGGGCTTTTGGTTGGAAATGGACCTAAGTGAAAAATAATGCCATTATGTGGATTATTAAGGTTTGATGAAAGTGAATCCAAAAAGTTTTAATTCACCCAAGGCTTGAAATATTACATATATATTTTGTAGGCAGTAAACAATGTAAAAAATAGAACAATTTTATTTTGATGATGTGAATTGCAATTTGGGTTTTGTGTGTAATCCATTGAAACATGATGTAAACTAAAACCTTTCCATTCCATTCTCTTAGGCTACAATGTATCCTTTGCATTGTGATGCATTAACATTTTTAATCTTGGAACCTAGCCATACCATGTTGCAAAACATTCCTAGAACAAGCCTTCCATTAGACACTAGACTTTGTGCTAATTAATATATGCTTCATTTCTAACATGTATATCTTCCATTTCACTAGAAGAAATTTGGAAATCAACCATTAATTTTTCAACTACATTTAAGTTGTAATGGACACATGCTATTCAAAATGCCTATAGTCGTTTTGGACAAGTGCCATTGGACAATTAGTCATAAAAGACACATCACATGGTAGTCAAACCGGTAGTTGCATATATAGTATTACAACTACATTTGCAGCTACATAATCATGAAAAACTCAAATTGTGGATCATATATATATCATTTATATGATTACTTCAATAAAAATATTGATATCATATATATTATATTATCTATTTATATATTACGTATAAATCCATTTATCCATCTTATGAGTTTTTGACACATTTCATTACCCAAGTTAAGCTAAAATCATAATTTAGGTAGATTGGTAGGCACCTAGAAAATGTAACCTAAGTAGGCCATGTAAGGTGAATATTCCTAAAAAATATCATGGCTAACCACCACCATGTCATTTGTGAAGGTTGATCCTTAGACTTATAGCTTAGTGACCAACTCCTTTTTTGAACAAATCGCCTTAGTTGTTATGAACACATAGAGGGGTGCATTTTATTTAACCCATGTTTTGTTCTAAACATTGCACAAATATCAATTTTCTTATTTAGTAACTTATTAATAGTTTGTCCAAACATGACAAAATTGAAGGTTTGTGTTTTAATCTTTTTTTTAATCATGCACACATTTATGTTTTTTTCTTTTAAAAAATGTAAATTCATTTTAACCAAAAAAAAGAATTTAGTTATTTAATAAGATTTCAATAACCTTTTTTCTGAGTAAAAAACTCAAATACATAATTTATAAACGAAACAAAATTTTGTATGGCTACCATAATTTTTAAAAATGATATATCTCATTTTTAAAATTGATGTTTGATTAAAATTTTAATTAATTAATTATTCCTTATAATATATAATATCTTATTGATGTCTTGTACAAAGGATAAAATTAATTTTTTCAATGATGAACACACTTGATGATTTTTTTAAAAAAATCATTTGAACAATTTTTTTTGAAATTCCTTGTTTAAGAAGATCTCAATGACCATTCTTTTGAAGAAAAAACTCAAGCACATGATCTATTAATGAAAAATATTATTTAGTTAAAATAATAATATACACATAATATATCTCCCAAAAATTTAACCAATATTAATTTATAATTATATTATAAAAACTTGATGTAAAATATATCATAATTTCATTTTAAGTTCTAAATTTAGAGGTAATAATATCCAATGTACTCAAATATAATAGTAAAAAATGGATCATAAATAGTTAATATTTACAAATATAAAATATTTTACAAATTAATTTTATTATTTATGATGTATACTAATTTAAAAAGATTATATTTTAAACTAAAAAATCAAATAATGTTATATTAATAATAATTTATGGACTTTTATACATATAGTAGTGCCAAGGGATAAAGCTATGGTAGACAATCTAAGCTCTGAAAGGTAATGCATTGTGTAAGCAACAAAGCTTTGGTTATGGTGAGCAAAAATCGTGGAGTGTGCTAATGCAATTTTCAAAAATCCTGTGGTGATGGACCTTAATAGTATAGTCATGTGAATCATGGCATTTAGCATAGACTACTTAAATCTAGTACCCTAGACCATTGCACCTAATTTAAGCTATGTTTATTCCTTCATTCACCTCGAGGTGTTCACATCAATCATCATGTGTAGGTGTGGGTATGTGAAAACTTTTGGCATCTTGTGGGAAGATGGAATTTCGGCCGGTATTGAAGATTTCATATTATAAGATTTTTTAGATGAAAATTTGCAACATTAAGTGTGCTATGGTTTTAGTTGTCTACTACTAGTTTTTGAGTTAAACCAAGGTTTCTTTGTACATATTAAATTATGGGGAAAAACCAATTGAAATATATTGTTGAGCCTTTTTCATAAAAGCCTTTACAAGGTCTTTGATATACCATAACAATAAAACATGTTTTGCCCATTAGTAATTCTTGAATTTCCATGTAGATGGAAACACATACCTTTACCAGGTGCCAACTACAATCCATGCAAGCTATGTATATGGGAACACATACAATTACCAAGTGCCAACTACAACCCATGCAAGCTATTTATTTTAGTTATTTGGTTGGCTGAATTGAAGGAACATTTTAACCCTACATTTCAAAATTAGCCACATTGTTGAACAATCATAGGAAATCCACCTTTCAATTTACGATCATACGAATATTCAATGTGTCGATTAGGTCCCAAACTTTCCCACCTGCCAAGATGAATTTTCATGATTTTGATTTCATAAACATGACCATTTGTAATAGTGTAAGGTGAGGCCCTCTGTTTCTTTTAGGAATTTTTTATTTGTAACCAAAGTGGCTATCTTCCATAGGAAGATGTAGAAAAAATTGCAATTATCCTTAGGAAGATTTAGCCAAATCTAGCTATTATCCAAAAATAAATTATAAAATAGTAATCATCTTTTCATTTTTTAAATGCACAATGAAAATTAATTATATGACTCTAGCAGTTTTTATTTTTTAATTTCACTTTTTGGTTAAATTTTGCTTGTAAAAAAACCATTGGTGAATCCCAGGGGTGGGGGCATTATTAAAATTTTCTCAAGTGCTTTACCATAGTAAGATACTCACTAAAGATGTATGAAAACACATACAATCAACATTCTATGTGGAATAATATTTGATGTAACTTAAGGTTTTTTCAATCTTCATTTAAAAATTAAATAAAAATCCACAATCATTCTAAATAAATTCCAATGTTAAATTTCTTTTTGTCAAAATTTAATCTATCAAATAATGATTGAAATGTTATAATAATATATTACTATAATCAATTTTTCTTGGTAAGTACCTGCACTTGGTGACAAGATGATGTATAAGAAACAACATTTCAGTCATTGCCATATCCACCCCAGGACACATGCGTGGACCCATGCCAAAAGGGATAAATGTACCAAGCTTTGGAGGAGTCTGTCACAATTTAAACAAATGTATTATATAAAAAAATTAAGATAAAAAAAATAATCAGTATCTATTAACATATCATGTTAATTTATATTTGACCTATTTATAACAAGAATGATTATGAACGTAGTTAACAAAAAATGTACTGATAATCATCCAACAACCACCATAAATTGATTATGCTTGATTATCTCAAAAATTCATCAATTTAAAATCTTGAAAATGAAGGTCTTGAAATACTTTCAACAACCCAAGCATTTAAATTAAAGTTAATATAATAGAACTAACTAACAATTGGTTATAGGAATAAGTGATATGTGCACAATAGTTTCAATATATGAATACCTGAAATCTGGATGGGTCAAATGCTGTAGGATTTGGGAAAATCTTTGGGTTCATATGTATCGCACATGGTGCTGTCCATACTTGCCATTTTTTTGGAATGTTGTAATCTACATTCATACCACATGACATTTTGCAACTTTGTGAAATTTAATTTGAACACAACCAAGTATTGGTGCTAACCATGATATGTCAACATTAAAAATTGGAACATCCAAACATGAAAATGTTCATGTTTGGATCTTTATTTTTTTGCTAATGTCTACAACATCAATTAGAAATTCAATAATGTCCCAAGCACTACATTGCAATTGAAATATATTGCTAGAATATTTTTCCATTGACCCATCAACCCATTTGGAACATCAAATACAAATTTATCTTGAGAAGATTACTACTAAACAATCAAACTCAAGGCCTAATATTATTTGCAATTTAGTAATTCATTGAGGGATGGGCTTCATTGATTCCAATTTAAATGCAAATAGTCAATGCTTGTGGATGATTATCTAATATCAAAAAATAAGTGACACAAATTTAACATACAACAATTTTGGAGTTTACCTTTGTACTTCATGTTTTTTGGTGTCTCCCTTGGTATGAATGGCATAACTGAATGATGTCTTAAAACCTCATTAATCATCTGTGTCAAAATAATAGTTTAGCCCTAGTTTACTTAGAATTATGATAACTTTAAATATCACTCAATTTTTTAAATTTTTTAAACATTGGCCCCAAGTTCGAATGAACATTGTTTTTTTCTTTTTATTTCTGATTTTTTTGGCAGCATGACAGTAAAAAAAACATTCAACCTATACAAAGGATTTTTTCAAAGGCCAAAATTTGCTAGATTTTTACTATAGGTCCCAAGAGTTAGCAAAAATATAAAATGATTTTTGACATCTTACTTTCATATCTAGTCTAAAGCGAAAATGGGATAAATCTTCTTGTGGATCACCAACTTGGCTAATTGCAAATTTGAAAAGTAAATAGAATTATTTATACAAAAACCTTGGCCCTAACTAAAACAATAATGAAGGGAATGTTAAAGGAAAAAATGGTTAAGTTTATGGGTCCATTGACTTGCTAAACCACAAGAAATAATATCATATTTTACATATAAAACAGTTACCTGTGTTGTAAGTGGCATAGACGTTCTCCAGTTGAACCATTCCAAAGAATTCCCTTCAATCATTTGTTCTCGGAGGGCATCTTGTTCAACCTGTGCACATAATATAAGACAATCCTAATGAGTTCACATCTGTTACATAATACTTATTTATCACCAAAGTTTTCCAAACACCTTTAAATAATTTCAAAATTAAATGTTCAATATGTAGAGTTTGTGGAACTATATTTGCCAAATATAACTTTCTCAAAGCATGAACATGAATTTCTCGCCTTGATTGATTCTTTCACTTGTGGATAGTCATGAAGGTATTTGATAACCATAGTAAGAGATAATATCACGCCAGTACTAGCACCAAATAATGCACCACGGATTGCTACACATTTTTCATAGTCGGACAATTGTTCAACTGATGCATCTTCCATCAGATGGCCAAGAATGTCCTTATATTGTATTCGTTTTTCCCTTCTTTTTGCCATGCTTTTTTCAATCCGCCCAAGAAGTGATGTGGTAGCCTGGTACATCAAAACCATACTAGGAAAATGGTTGTTTGGATTTTACAACAAATATTTGTTAAAAAATGTGGCATTACATATAATATATCAATATTGAATGTTTCAAGGGTATACATACAACAAAAAAATTCTAAACACCATATAGCAAACTTGATTATTGAGAATCACATGCAACTTTAAGTTACTAGGATATTTTTTTGATTATTATTAGAAACATGCAATTTCAATATAATGTTTTTTAAAAAAACACAAAAATATTTTCATTCAAAAAAAATAATTTGCACTAGAAAAAATGACTTCAAATTTGCCAAGGTAATTCAAACCTGATTAATTTTCATGACACTATGTGGTTATTACATTTGAAACTTATGAAAACAAACATAGGAATGCAATCCCAGAATTGAAATGTTTGGGTTTAAAAAGTAGAACCTTCAATGCCTTGTACCAAGTGAATGGGGGAAGATTGATCTGAATATTTGAATGCATGCCATCTTGAATTTTCAATATTTCTTCTTTGATCTTGTTGGCATCTTCAGTCCCAACCATCTCTGGCCACCCCAACTGCAATGCTGCAGACATTGCATACTGCAAAAATAATAATAAAATGGTATAGTTTAGACCACTAACAAAATCATTGGCCTTCATGCATTGTATCAATTGAAGAATGTTTGTAGTAAAAATAAGAAGTGCAATTTTATTTCATATTTATTTTTAGAAAAGAAACCTTCCTGCTTCTTTTGGTCACATGTCAAAATCTTTGACATCCTCCAAATAAAACAAATATTGTTTTCATGAAACTTATTCATTAGGGTAATATGCCTTCAAGAAATTCACAATAAAAAAAACTCAAATGCATAAAACCAAACATTGAAATATTACACATTGTTGAATATAGATACAAAAAATAATAATATTGGACTGAAATTTTGCAAAAATTCAAAAGGTATTTTGTTGATGATGCATTTAATTGGATTGATCAAAAAACACAGAGGGCTTACAATCGTGGAGTCAGTAGTAAATACCTTACTTATTTCACCTTCTATATCCAATATTATTCCCATACTTTGCAAAGAGTCAACAACTTGCCTTGCCAAAGAGTTCAAGAATGGGAGATGCTTGTGGAGGTTTTGCCCTGAAAATGTCGCAAGTGTGCATCTCCTAGCAAGGGTGTCTACTTGAATTTTCCTGAGGGAATGGATATTATAATCACTACCCACTAGCTTCGTTACACGTGTAGGGTAAGATGGCTGGAATGACTTGTGGGCAAGAACAAACTTGACAAACTCAGGAGAGGTTCCAACAATGATAGGGTCTAGCCCTAGTATTGATAATTTGAAGAATTCTTGAAATCTGCACATCCATCAATCGCTACATTAAAGTTTTCCCCAGTAGGCTACAAGTAAGTACAATATGATTTTAAGTGCAATAAAATCTATTGAGTTTTTAAGAATGCAGATTTGAAACATAGTAAAAAATACAACTGAACTATGCCATCTTTCCATAAGATCTATAATGTGATTTTTTGGGGAACTCGACTGTTATTAAAACTTGAAAAGTACGTTGTTATGTCCAATAACACAGTAATAAATCTAATGACATAAATTACAAAAAAAGTGGAACAATATAGGCCATTAAATTCATTACATGCATGCACAATAACATGGTGCTAAAGGTAATATAACGTGAATCCAAAAGTCATTGTTACAAATTCACAAGGTAATCACATCCAATTATGGAGATGAATATTGGACACCTGGAAATTTGGTTTGCAACAAATTGATGAGGTCCTTGCCACAAAAAGTGTGCAGAGTCACCAACGATGGGCAAACATGAGCTAGTGGCTTCAGGCAGCATTTCTGTCTCAGTCATAGTGTTTGAGAAGAATGCAAAGCATGACGAGATCGCTACCAAAGTGAGTGTTACGACCATCACCCATGTCCATGGAGAAAGTGATATGAGGTACTCCATAGTTAGAGAACTGCATGAAAGTCTAAACCCCACTCCCCTTTTTCTCAAAAGAAATCGCCAAAACCAATTCCCAAACTTCGTGTGGATGGCGAGACATTAAATACCCCCCAAAAGTTACTAGGGGCCAATCATCATGGGGCACCGCCGCCCTCGTTTTGCTGCGTCACCCTGAGGACAGGGCGGCGCACAGTACGCTCTAATAAATGATACCCCTCTATGATCACAATCCGTAATACCCATCATTTTTCCAATATTAATGAAGGGCACTTTACATAACATCAAAATAACTTTTTTGTATTTTGTTTTTGGAAAGAGCCGTATTCATTGGCCCATCAGCAATTTTTTTGTAACATTGAGCACCCCCCAATGGAAGCACCTCTATGACCCCCAGTTGCAAAATAGAAACAAATGTATTCCTCAACAGCTTACCTTTCAGTTTATATATACATGACAGTTGAACTTCGGGCAAACCATATGGGATAAAACCCACGGGCTATTGGGAACGCCTTAAGGAACAATTTGGGAACTTGGGGAACCTCAAGGGAACATGATGAGAACACATTAGGAACATGGGAAAATAACTCCCCCTACGTCACCCCCAAAATGAGTGCATGATGAGCCTTCCCATTGGCTCCATGAAATTTCTATTCACAAAATTGTTTGTCACCATTTTCAACATGGGCTATACCCCCCATTATAAACTTGGGCTACTTACTATGTGACTTGTGATTGATATTAATTAGTTGGTGGGCCTCACAAGTCCAACTCTCTTTTTTGCAAATAAATTATTTTGATTGGCCCATCGCAAAAAAAAATTGAAACTATGGAGGTTCCCCCAAATAGTAGTGAAAGATGGAATGCCTCAGAGTCCCTTTTGGCCCACCTATATAGGTGAGAAGGGGAGGACTTTGGGCAAAACATATGTGATTAAAGCAAGGTTCTATTGCGAACAACCTTGGGGGACACATTGGGAACCGAAGGAACATATTGAAAATTTGATGGGAACCCATTGGGAACTTGCAATGAACATGTTGGGAACAAAGGAAAAATGAAAGAAATCCTCCCCCTTTGGCCCACCTATATAGGTGAAAAGGGGAGGACTTTGGGCAAAACATATGGGATTAAAACAAGGTGCTATTGGGAACACCTTTGGGGAACACATTGGGAACCTAAGGAACATATTGAAAACCTGATGGGAACCTTTGGGAACTTGCAAGGAACATGTTAAGAACAAAGGAAAAAAGAAAAAATCTTCCCCTTTTGGCCCACCTATATAGGTGAAAAAGGGAGGACTTTGGGCAAAACATGTGGGATTAAAACAAGGTGTCATTGGGAATACCTTTGGGGAACACATTGAAAACATGGGAAAATTATTGGGAACTTGATGGGAACTTGAAGGGAACAAAGGAAAAATGAAAACAAATCTTCTTCCCTTCCCAAAATTTAAAAGAAAAAAAATCAAAGCATTTTGAGTGCATGTTAAGCCTTA
>Ga0116226_10006876_pt1 | contig 10241 bp, 12 predicted proteins | sample S1TSphfallax_FD_89692 | JGI IMG/M metagenome (GOLD analysis project Ga0116226, IMG submission 89692) | Host-associated microbial communities from peat moss isolated from Minnesota, USA - S1T2_Fa - Sphagnum fallax MG | ecosystem: Host-associated > Plants > Peat moss > Unclassified | place: USA...
AAGGGAACGGTCGATCCATCACAATAGATTCAAGGAAGCTTACAGAGAGATGGTTATTGTTGGAGATTGTGCCAGGCATCAACCTCAACGAGGGTAGCCATCTCCGTCGACACTTCCATTTCCGCAAAACCGACAGACACAGAAAAAAGACACGTAAGGAAGGAGACGAGCAAGTAGAGAAAACGGATGAGTAAGAATCAAAGGTGATTTCCTTTCGCCTTCTGTGGGCCTTCTTTCTTTGACAAAAATGTCACCCATTCTCACGTTAAGACTCAAAACCTGGTCAAATACTTTCCTCTATTCGTGAATTCTGCCTTGCGCAGCCCATTATTCCGGTGAAGCCTACTGCCCAGAACTTTCACCTTCAAAAATAGACAATACACAAATAGACAACACATATTTAATTATGTGAATCCATAGATTCGGCCACAGCAATTCCACTCAGTCTAATTTCGACATCTATTTTGAGCTACCTTGACCTCTTGTAAATTCTCCCTTTTCCTTTTTCTAATTGCTTTGTACGTTTTCCAAATTTATGGTGTGTTTATTAATAAAGTTTTGTAGGGTTGCATCAATTTCATAGAATATATGACGTAAAGCCCGGTGGTTGACGTGGCCATTTGTAAAGAGTTGTATGATTTTTTTCATAAAGAAGTTCCCTGTATCTGCTAGCTAACACCAGACCTAGATTTGTTTCTCTTTAAAGGAGGGTGAGCATTTCAGAAAATGAAAAGTTAACTTGAAGCCTTCCAATGGGAAAAAAAAGGGGGGTGGGGAGGGGTGGTGTGGGTGTTCTTCTGAAGGACAGGGAAGAACTGATAGCCGTGAGCCGGTCCTGTTGTTTGTCAATACCCATCCAAATCCATATTTTGCCACCAAATTGTTGAACAGGCCAATGAAAAATGAACCGTCATAAAATAGAGACTCAATTTCTTGGATTTCATGAGGCTAGAGTTGGATCATTCATAATTTATTCATTTGTAAAAATCTTAATTGTAATATGTAAGCAGTGACATGTTTTCCAATTCTCCGATGTTGCACCCTTGTCTAGCACCCCAACTAGAGGTTCTCAGAACCTGCCTATGCTAGTTTTTAAAATGCTACCAAACTAAAGTCAAAGTCCAAGTGTGATAAAAAAACTAGAAAAAAGGAATATTGTGGCAATTTATTTATTTTTTGGTCATTTTGACAAAATTTCACACTGGGTGTAAGTGATTATTAAATACAAAACTGTTGAAGGAATGAAAAGGAGGCCATTTGTTTCTCCTATCTCACTTCATATTAAGAACCTTCATTTAGTTAACTCCTTCTCACAACTTTTTTTTTTTTGGCTATCTTCTTTTATCAAATCAAGTTGTAATGAAAGCATTTTCATAGATAATTCTCTAAGTTGTCAATGATGGCAACAGCATGAAAAAACCAAAAAAAAATTGTCAAATGATTCTCCAAGTTTTAGTTCAAGCATATCAACAGGGAGGGACAACTGAAAGGAAAATCTTGTCAATGGAGTTTCCATTTCACCACACCTCTCCTCACAAGAGAAAGAGAAGAGTAGCATTGAGCACACGATTGGAACCCAAGGAAATGAAAAAAATTATATTTTGATCTTTATCAAATATGAATGTAAACATATTATTATTATTATTATTTTCATCATAAGACTTATTTGTCTAGTACACACATCATTGTACATGGACACCGTCTTTACAAGAATCAAGGAATTATCAAAACAAACCATTTAATGCTTTCATTGCTAGGTTCACAACCATATTCATTTGCTTAATTTGGCATGGTGGCACCACCATACTCCCCACAACCCCTAACTTAACACTCTATATGAAGATATTTGAACACCCAATCAATATTTTGAAAGAAAATGACAAAGCTTTAAATCAATAACAACCCACACAATTTCAAGGCATTATGCCTCATTCAATGTTGGTCAGTACTACTAACCCCATTTTGATCATTCCAATTTTGGTTACTCAATTTGAACGAGATATTACAATTCAATCTGAAAACAGAAGTAATTCTTGCTTCTCTTTTAGCATTAATCCATAACTAGAACCAAATATTAGGTTGATTGTCGGCTTCAAACTAGGACTCAACCAAGGTATTTAACATTGACCAGTGTTGGACGAGTATCAGAAAAAGGAAAAGCCTTGATTACTTGGTTGGGTGTGAGCTTAGTTCTCACAATGAGAACCAGTGGGTATCTCAAAAGTGAACCTGATTGAGAATTAGGACTTGAAAACCAATTATGGCTGATACCCTTCAAAAAGCTGATACCCAAGTAAAGTAATAAAGGACACCTTGATCTAGTTCTCAAGTATAGAGGTCTATATAGTCTAAGGTTTTAGGTTATAGGGTGTTATGTAAAATCTAGAATCTAATGTTTTAGGCTTTCTTGTGTTATGCAGAGTCTAGAGTCTATATTTAGGTTTTGTAGGTTAGGATTCATAGCCCTTGGATTCCATAGCTACTTAAAACCCCAAACTGTGGTGGCTAGGGCATTCAATTGCTTTTCTTTGTTGCTTTTCTCGACAACATTTTAACGCCTTTCTCTGGCAAATGCATTCATTACCTCCATGAGAATGAAACAAGCTCAGCATTGTACTCTTTAGCATTTGAGGTTTTGAGGTTTTTCTCCTTGCCTCCATTGCTCTTTGAGTTTAAGGTTCGGAGCAATGATGGCAAATCATGTATTTTGAATCAAGTCCAAATCCAAGTTTAAGAATTAGTGGGTCTAACCTGGACCCTTGGACATAGATGCTTCCATGACTTTGGAACCGACAAGTCTACATGAACTTGGACCCAATTAAGGATCGAAATTGATAGGTCTACATGGGACTAGAACTGACCTGGTCTGATAAGTCTTAAACCATGTTTCGTGGGGTTCAGTTCTTAGGTCTATGGTCTAGGTACGTCAAAAAGAGAAAGGCTAAATAAAATTCTGCCAAGTTTGAATTCACAGTCACTTTGATAATCAACGGCAATCCCAACCATTTCACCATCATTTTATTTTTATAAACAACTTGTGTTCCATATGTACTTACTCATGAATTTCAAAATTTTGGAACATTCAAAATGGGATTGTGAAATCCATTTTGTTTGAATATATATATAATGATTGGGTTATTTTATTTTACTTTTTAAAATCAGTTGTTATTATGTTGTTAAAAATGTAGATTTTTAGGTAGGGTTTAGATAGGGTTTGAGGTTTAGGTTTTAAAACCTTAAAACCCGAAATCAATAGGTCTCATAAAGCCTAGAACTCTGAAATTGGGAAACTAGTCCAGTCTATAAAACTTCACCTGAACATGAAATCGTTTTAGGTTTTACTTTTGAATTTTTTATTTAAAATCGGAGCCAATGAATGGGTCATGCATTTCAAAAATAAATCTAGAACTGGACCCAAGAGTTCTTCCAAAAACTAGTGATTTTGTATGATTGGAAATAGCTCCCAACAAGGGGCCTAGTAGTTACCTCAATGGCATTTGTAAAAATTGGGTATGTAAGGAAAAATGAATGGAGTACAAATGTATTACAACTATTCAAAAAGAAAATTAGAAAGAAATGCTTAAAAAGGGAACACAAATGGTGGTTTACATATGGTGATTTTTCTTTTTAGGAGAAATACGACCTAGTATGTAGTAATACTAGTTTGAACCCCATGCGTAATGCACAGGTGTGTTATTTCAACAATGTTTGGTTCATGTTTTAGTTGTTTTAAGAAACTTTTATCTTCTTTAATTTTTAATTTTATGTGTTTTCTGTTTTTATTTTTATTTTTTATAATAAAAATAAAGTGTTTCTTTTTCACTTTTGTATTTTTGTTTAGTTGGATGCAAGTTTGAAGCTTGGAGAAAGAAGACACACCTCATTCTTTTTCAAGTAGGGTTTTTCTTCATTATTATAAGTTTTTTTTTTTCTTATTTCTACTCTTTATTTGGTTTCTTCTTTTTTGTAATTTTTTTTCTTTTAAAATTTTTTTACTGTATTTCCCGTTCCTTGTTTCATTTGTTTCCATTCCCTTTTTATAGTTTTTGTGTTTTTACTTTTTTTTTTTCGTTTATGTTTGTTTCATGTTTTATTTTTTCTATTCTTATTTTGTCTATCTTCATTTTTCTATTTTTATGCGTTATTTTTTTTTCTATTTTCTTTTTCAAAAAAGTTCTAGTTTTTCTAATATGTTTTATAATAAAAATTATTTTATTTTATTTTTTATTTTTGTTTGATTAGATGCAGGTTTGAAGTTTGGAAAAAGGAGACAAACCTTGTTTTTTTTCAAGTATGGTTTTTTTTCTCTTTTTTTTTCTCTCTGTTTTGTTTCTTATTTGTTGTCATCTATTTTTTAATTTTCTTTTAAGATTATTTTACTGTATTTCCCTTTTTTGTTTCATATTTAAATATATTTATTTTATATGTTTTCATTTTTTTCTATTTTTAAGTGTTTAAAAAAAATCTAATTGTTAAAGTATTTTTCTGTTTTTTTTAAAAAAAGTTTTTTCCCTTTTAAAAAAATATATTTGTTCTATTTTTTTCTTTTTTGTTACAACTTTGTTTCATTTTATTTATTTATCAATAACTTTTCTTCTTCTTTTTTAATTTGAAATTTCTTATGTTGTTTTTAAAAGATTTTTTTCTCTTTTTTTTCTTTTTTTTTCAACAATTTTTAATTTTTTTAAATTAGTTTTTAGCTTTTGGCTAATTGTAAGACTACAAGAGTTTTTCAACCTTCACATTATAGAGGATTATTATATGATGCCATCCATGGATGGATGATGGGACGAATGGATGGAAAGTTTGAACCTTGTGCCTAATGCACAGGTGTGTGTGTATTTAACAATACATATTACAAAATTACAATTATAATCTACATTTTCAAAACCTCACTATATAACACATTCCGCATGTATTCATCGGGACCCTAGGCGCTGAAAATCTTGATGTTTGCACTGCTTGTGACCTATGAAATAGCAACATAGAATTGACCATGGTAAAAGACCAGAGATGGCAAATATATCCCAATGTTGTTCAATGTCTAACCTTGACTCTTGTTGATTGTCATCGCAAATGCCACTCAAATAGGAAATTGACAACGATGCAAAACAAATGGCCAATTAGTCTCAAGGGGACATGATGATGCAGGGTATGAACACACGTTTGCCAACATTGTTCCTTGTGATGATTTCCACTTCAATGACATGTTGACCCAATCTCTTGACAATCAACTTCGTACCATTACATAATCCTATTGATTAATTGAGATTGCACAAGAAAAGGATTGGCACACCCACTTTGAGTTCCAGCTTATGATTTGCAATACCGTTGAATTGCAAAATGTTTAGAAATTCCACCGGATGCAACGAATCCATTGAACTTTTGCAAGAACACTTGCACCTTCTTCTGTCGGAGCCAAATAATTTACGACTAGGTACGTGTGCAATTCTTCAGATAGTGATTCAAGAATTGCATTGTTGACTTCATCAACGTTAGTATTTTTGGGGGCTAGAATGTTGTGTTGCATAAGATACATGGCATCTCCAGAGTGACATTGGTGATCTAGATAGATGGTTTGGATTAATCGTCTTAACTTGTAATCTTCTATTGTCAGCTTCAAATCGAACAGAATCTTGATCCAATTTAGATCAACACCTTCTTCTGCAATGGCAATAAGGCTGCCGTCTCCAACATTCAACACCCATTTGGCAAACTTTCATTGCTCTTCAAAATTGGCTACCATGATTCACATGTTGATATGAAAATGAAGAATCATAACATGCTGCCAAAGATGTGATTGAAGCAACGAAACATTGACAATGTCTTTTCATCTTCCCTTGGGAACAATAGGCAAGATCTGTGTAAAATCCCCACCAAGGACCATTTTTTTCCCACCAAAGATCTTCTTGATTGCCTATCATCATCCAATTGCATCAAATCATGTAGGGTCCAATCAACAGCTTTGAAAATTCAACGATGCATCATCAATGCTTCATCCCAAATGATCAGATTAGTTTTACACACCAACTCGACCACTTTCATCTATTGTGTTACGTTACAAGTCAACTCATCGTGCAGATCAATTGGAATCTTGAATCTTGAATGGGCAGTTCTACCGCCTTGAAGTAGTAATGATGTAATTCCTAATGAGGCAACTACAAGCACGATTTTGCCTTGCCCTTATAGATGAGACAAAAATGTTGTCCAAACAAATGTTTTGCAGATTCCACCATTACCATACACAAAGAATAGTTTGCCCTCTTTGTTTGTCACAACATTCAAAATAGTTTCGTATGTGTTGCGATGATCATCATTGAACCTACCTTCTGCATTATTTACATATATAATCAATGAATGTTGATCATAAGCCAGCTCTTCTTGGACCAATTGGTTTCCTCCATGAACAAGAGGGACGTAATTAGACTTGGGAAGCGTTGGAAAATCTTCCAAGCGGTGTCCATTGCAGATGAGAACCTAATCGATCTCATACAATGCACGATCCTTCAACGCATCCTCAAAAAGGGTAACGACTAGATCATCATGCTCATGGCATGTCATTGCCTCAATGTCATCATTCAAAGATTCCCAATGTGCATCCCATAAATGTATGGGATTTGTCACCTCACAAAACATCAACATGGAGGCAAACATGTCACCTAGCTATCATCTTGAGGCCCAAAGACTGGCTTCTTCCAAGGCTTGATGCCATTCATTATCGTCTACAAGCAAACCCATTGCAATGCATGCATCTTTGAATGTGTCATGCTTTGTGCCATCCATTGTCCTCAAATGCTCATAGGATGTGGCACCTTTGATGCAGTTTAACAACATCTGCAAATAATAACATTCACCCGATGTTGAATGTGCACCATACATGCGACCAATGGCAAAGCTTCTTTTGTGCATTGTCCATCACTTCAACTTCCGATTCCACACCCATTACTGAGGGAATTGATCAAACGTAAAGCTTCATGTAGCTTCTGATTCTTGGTTTGTTTTGAACCATTTTGTCAACATTGTTTTGGAAATGGCTGATCGTGCTACCACTTCCTACACATCATTGTCATTGTCGAACAACACCATTTGTTGATTAAGCAAATGGTATTGCAGACGTTCAATGGTAGGAAATCGCTCATGCATATCAAACTCAAAGATGCGCCACGCTATTTTCGATGCAAATACATAGTGACAATCGAGATATTTTTAATTTTCATTAGTTTTGACCACATTCCTTTCAGTGGCACTATTGCTTTGGCGTGAGATTTTAACAATTACATGATCATGTCCTTTGTAAATGTATTTGAACAGATACTTGATTGCATGAATGTTGTTGTAGACCTCAACGTTGATGTGCACATCGTATTTGGTCGACAAATAAACATTCTGTGGTACCACCTAACGATTGTTTAATTCAATGCCATGAACCAAAACTGTGCGCCCCATATCTCTGCGTCGATAAATAAGATACCCGTTTACATTCGTCATCGTCTCAAATTGGAACTTACATGGATATATTTTTTGCATTTGCCATCTTCCATGCATGGGGCATTTGGAAATGCAACTCCACATGGACCATGCATCATGCATCTAGCAACCATCTCATGGGCCAATTTATTTGTCTTTAGATTCGAAAGTTCAGCACTGATCATGTGGTCTACATCCTCGATTGTGTGTGGCTTGTAGTTTTCGACAAAGAAGATGAAAATGTGTGCATGCGGCAACCCACGCTTTTGACACTCAATGACATAGATTCCCACATTCGTGCATCCCATAATATGCTTCTTGTGAATGTCATTGATCAATTCCTTTAGCTTGATTTTAAACACTCAGGTTACCAAATCTGGTCGATCTTGGGGTTGTTGTCCAGGCAAGAATGTTTTTTTGATCTCAAGCCATTAAGGATTGTAAGTGAATGTAATAAACGCCTCTAGGCACCAGGCCCATCTATAGATTGCCATGGCATCTTGATAATTCTGAACCATATGACGTGGACTTCTTGTGAAAGAAAATGGCAAAATGATCTTCTATTCGATGGCAGTAGTGTTATTGTCATATGTGGCGATGGTGTCCTGAAGGCCTTGATAGAGATCTGCATGAAGCTTTTTCTAATTTAGGCGTAGATACTTCAAGCGATTTTGTTCAACAACCACATAAGCATCCACAATGTATTGTTGCTTCAATTGGCCACCTCGAAGCAACACAATGCCATCAGTGTCTCGATATTGAAATCGATAACCGTAAAATTCAGCCATTGTCACATTGTGATGCTTTCTTTGATGTTCAGATTTTTCCGCATGGTCTTCATCCAAATCCACATCAACATCTTACACAATAACACCATTGAACAAAATATTTGGATGCCATCCATCCTCACCATAAGGAAATAGAAACGGATAATGTAGAGCCATGTATCCCACATGTAGTTCGGAAATGTGCTAAAATGGGCCAACTTGCTGAGCAACAACGACGTCACGCCTGTTTACAACTTCAAAACCATCTCCTACCATTAATGCATCGACTTCATTAGCCCTCGATACATTGTATCGGCAGGGATCCTTTGTTCAAGAGACAATGAAACACAATTTCAGATTTGTGGGAACACCTTTTGTTGGCATCATATCCCTTGCCATTTTGAACACTTCAACACAGGGATTGATATTATACATCATGGTCAATAACCGATCCAACATCATTGGATCAAGTAATGGCATAATGACATGGCGGTTTTGACATTCGTTCTCCGTATCGTGAATGTATAACTATGCAAATTGTGGATGTTATCTTTTGGTTGGACAAAAGGATTCGATTTTGTGATAAAGCTCACCCTAAATGCGAAAGGAGTACGGTCCAGTGCCTCTTGTTATTGACTCATCAACTTTGGCACCGAACGAAGTGAATACCAACACCAAATTATACATGTGAATTTGATCTTGAAATTTGATGGCACTTCTTTTTTTGTTGGTTAAAAGAATTTCTAACTCTTGAAATGTTGCAGGAAGACTTGGCAATAGAACTTTGCCATTCTCGCAACACAAAAAAAACTATGGGTTGTCGTTGATCGACTTTGCAAATTATTCCTTAATCCACACTTTCGTGTTGTAGAATCCATAGATTATGTCCATTTATCCATAATCCCATCATGTCGAGGCAAACGCATCTTTGTCTCTAAACAATTATAATGCGTCATTGCCAAAAGAAGGTTGTGCACATGCTATTGCTTGTTGTACGGTTTGTTGTTCTTAATGTAGATGATTACTTTGTTTTTATAGCGTTTCAGATGGCCCAATCGATTCTATACGTTGCCTGGCACACCATTTTCTTTACAAGTGATTACGACGTTCACATGTAGATTTTGACGTGTCTTGATTGAATTTTGCTAGAGCATTAATATGTGGAACAAAATTTTCCAAAAAGCAAAAGATTTCAGCACACCCACACCACTTAAGCAACACATAACAAATGATCATGTTCCATCATCCCAATACTACCTTTCCACATTCCAACACCACCATGTAGCTTAGATTAGATATTAACCATAAATGTAATCCATTTGTAGATGGTAGGAGACCTAGTTTTGTTTTTTCTATCATGTCTAACTCAAAGCATCTTTGTTTCTTACCTTTGTATGATGGAGACACCACAAAGTTGCTTGCAAAAATTCACCCCAACATAAACAGAACCTAGATCCATATCAAAATAGAGGAGTCATGTAATTTTCAAAGCTTGTAAATTGTATTTATGAGGGTATTCGCCCATAAACCCTAAACCCTAAAAAGATCATAGAGAGATGGAAGGATTTCTTTGCCATTGCCATCATCATAACTATCCCAACAATAAAGATTGTACATGTGGGTGCAATGACTTGCTTTTCAATGAAGGGCAAATGACCAACGCCATGTTCCACCACCTACAAGTATATATCATTGTAATGTCATCATCAAAACTCTTTCAACTTTTAGTGGATTCAAGCTAATCCATCAACATTGCCAAGATTAGAAAAAATTATCATTAAACCCCAAACCCTAAACCCTGATAACACACATGAAGCAATGCCAACATAAGATGCATCTGAACACAAACACAACATGAAAATTAATGTGAATTACATACCAAGCGTATGAGATGGTCGGAGTAGAATACAAAATCATGTGTTGTAGTTTCTTGATCTCAAATGAAAGTATGCATTCCTTGGATCTACAAATGCACTCAAAGATTGGCTCAAAGGGACTTCCCAATCA
>Ga0116226_10006877_pt1 | contig 10240 bp, 10 predicted proteins | sample S1TSphfallax_FD_89692 | JGI IMG/M metagenome (GOLD analysis project Ga0116226, IMG submission 89692) | Host-associated microbial communities from peat moss isolated from Minnesota, USA - S1T2_Fa - Sphagnum fallax MG | ecosystem: Host-associated > Plants > Peat moss > Unclassified | place: USA...
GACCTGGTGTCTTCGCGGTTCGCATTCGCAATACCACCAAGGGGGATGTCACCCGGCTCTCGATGCTGGCGACGGCCGGGGCGGCGGGGCTGCTGCTGTTTGCTTATCGCTCGCCGCTTGTGCTGTTGCTGGGGCTGCTGCCGGTGGCGAGCGGCGCGTTGGCCGCGGTCGCGGCGGTCGCGCTGCGCTTTGGCTTTGTCCATGGCGTGACGCTGGGCTTTGGCGTGACGTTGATCGGTGAATCGGTGGATTATGCGATCTATCTGTTCACCCAGACCGCGCCCGGCGAGCGCGCGGAGGATACGCTGGTGCGGATCTGGCCAACATTGCGGCTAGGGGCCGCGACTTCCGTGGTTGGCTTCAGCGCGATGTTGTTTTCCAGCTTCACGGGGTTTGCGCAGCTTGGGTTGTTTTCGATCACCGGGCTGGTGGCGGCGGCGGGTGTAACTCGGTTCGTGCTGCCGCATCTGGTGCCGCACGGGTTTTTCGCGCCGGGGAGTGGCGTTATGGCCAGGCCGTTGCTCGCGGTGCAAGCGCGGCGGGGATGGTTGCGGGCGCTGGTTGTCGTTGCGGTGCTGGCAGGCGGGGCGGCGCTGCTGCTGCACCAAGGCGGGCTGTGGGATGGCAATCTGGCGGATCTAAGTCCGGTTCCGGCGGCGGACCAGGCGGCGGACCAGGCGCTGCGGCATGACATGGGCGTGCCGGATGAGCGGTATTTTGTGGTGTTCCGCGCCAATGGTGAACAGGCGGCGCTGGAGGAAAGCGAGTCGCTTTTTGTGATTTTGCAAGGTCTTCGGGCGCGCGGCGCACTTGGCAGTTTTGACATGCCGAGTTCGATTTTGCCAAGCGCAAAGATTCAGCGGCAGCGGCAGGCGGCGATTCCGGATGATGTGACGCTGCGCGCGCGCTTTGCCCAGGCTGTTGCAGGAATGCCGTTCCGGGCGGATGCGTTCGCGCCGTTTTTCCCGGACGCTGCACGGGCGCGGACCGGGCCGGTTTTGACTGAATCCAGCCTGCCGCCGGCGCTGGCGCTGCGGCTGAGCTCCATGCTGATGCAGGGCAATGGCGGCTGGACGGTGACCGCGCCGCTGCGCGGGGTCAGTGACCCCTCCGCTATTGCCGCTGCGATTGCGGCTGCGCAGCCCGGAGCGCAATTTGTTGATCTGAACCAAGAATCGGTCGCGCTGCTGCGTATTTTTCAGAGGGATGCGACGCGCCTCGCGGTGATCGGCAGCGTGGCTATTCTCGCGGTTTTGCTGGTAGGGCTGCGCTCGCCGGCGCGGGTTCTGGCGGTGGCGGCGCCGCTTGCCGCCGCCGTTATCGTGACAGCCGCGCTGTTGACGCTGGGCGGCGAAAAACTTTCGATCTTCATGGTGGTCGGGTTTCTGCTGATCGTCGCCGTTGGCTCCAATTATTGCCTGTTTCTTGAACGGCGGGAGCGCGATGCGGGGATGCGGGAACGGGCGGCGGCGTCTGTCGTGCTGGCCAATTCGTGCACGGTGGCGGCGTATGGGCTGATGTCGTTGTCGCGGATTCCGGTGCTGCATGATATCGGGATGACAGTGGCGATTGGCACGTTTCTCAGCCTGTATTTCGGCGCGGCTTTGGGCCATTCGGGGGCGGCGTGAGCGCGATGGAATGTATCCGTCACCCGGCGCCGGTTTGCGAGGCGGACCGCGTGCTGCTGGTGATGCTGCCAGGCGTGGGCATTGAGGCTGGCGCGTTCGCCGAAAACGGCATGGTAGCGGCGTTGCATGAGCGGGGGCTGCCGGTGGATGTGGTAGCCGTGAAGCCGGCGCTGGAACTTTACCTAGACGGGGATGTGGCGGCGGCGCTGCATGATGAAGTCATCGCCCCAGCGCTGGCGGCGGGGTATGCGCGGATATGGCTGCTGGGGATTTCGCTCGGCGGGATGGGGGCGCTGCTTTATGCAAGCGCGCATGATCTGGAAGGTATTTTGCTCCTGGCGCCATTTCTCGGCACGCAAGGGACCGTGGCGGAGATTGCGGATGCGGGCGGTGTGGCGGCGTGGCACCCCGCGGGCTCGGCGGCAACAGTGACGGAACGGCAAATCCTTGGCTGGCTGCAGCAGTTTCTAGCGCGACAGCCGGCGTGGCCTGAGGTTTATCTGGCCTACGGACGCGCCGACCGGTTTGCCCGCGGGCACAGAATTCTGGGAGACATCTTGCCCGCGGCGCGCGTGATGGTGGCGGATGGCGGGCATGACTGGCCAACCTGGCTGGCGCTGTGGCAGCGAGTGCTGGACGCCAAACCATTCTCGGATGCAAGGCATCGGCATGCGTAGCGCGCCTTCCGGCTCGATTATCCGTACCGATCCGGTAAAAGCCGCGGCGGAGGATGCGGATTACCGGCGGCTGTTTCCCTATCATGTCGAACTCTGCGCGTTATCCGAGTTGCGCAAAAAGCCGGGGCTGGGCGTGCCGTTGCGCAGCGGCATGGGCGGACATTCGATCCTCTATCTGCACGGCGTGTGCCGGGACCTTACGGCGGGGTATCCGGTGCTGAAGTTTTGCGAATTCGGTGACCGGAGCGTGGGGTTGAGCGTGAATTCGCATTACCGCAACGCCAATTGGGTGGCCGCGGATGGGCCGGATTTTCTGTGGCGCGGCGCGCTGCAACCGGGTGAAGCGTTGACCCGTGCGGCCTATGCGCGAACGCAGGAGCACGCGAAGGCGATGGGGTTTTTGGATGGGATAGAATTTCACCGGCGTTTCTTTCAAGGCAAGCCGGCCGGCATGTCCGAACGTGATTATATGTACGAAATTTCCGTCGCAACCGATTATGCGGTGCGGTTTGGCCGGGATGCCTATCGCGCCCGCGTGCCGCTGGACCGGGAGCGGATGGGCAGGATTATCGGTTATCTCAATGATCTGAATGCGCCCTACCGCGAGGGGAAAAAGGATTTCAATTGGCGGGTTCTCAACAATAACTGTTCGCATGTGGCGCATAACGCGCTGGCGCAGGCGGGGATCTGGGCGGAATGGAAGACGGGAATTTTTTTTGTCCTTGCCGCCTTCAATTTTCCGGTGCCGAAAAACGAGTTTGTGGATTTGGTGGAGCGGGTGAATGATCTGCCGGTTGGCGATGTGAAGGCAATGTATGAGGACGAAGTCGTGCGGCGCTGCCTGTTAGAAACCGGCGCGTTGCCGGCCGCGCCGGGCGCGCTGGCGAGCGCGGAGCCGGCGATTGCGGAGAATGAGGTTTATGATATTGCGGGGCTGCGGCTGATTTTTTACGATAACCCGTATTGGGGGCCGTATCGGGGGCGTCTGAAGCGCATTCTCACTGAACCGCGCTTTCTGGATTTGCGGGAAAATTTAAGTCATTTCGAGACACTCTACGCCGGAGCGCAGGCGGGCAGGAAGGTGGCGCGTGTTAGTGCGGCGGAGCAAAACTTTGCAAAGCTCTATAACGCTTGCATCGCGCGCGGGGCGGCGCGGGTGGCGGAAATGCTGGCGAGGCTGGATGATATTCAGCAAGCGCGGGTAGAGACGGCATCATGAGTGAAACCGCGCGTATGCCGACGATGGTCATTAGCGAGTTTTCGGTTGTGACCAGCGTGGCGGCGGGGCGCGCGGATATGATCGCGGCGCTGCGCGAAGGGCGGAGCGGGCTGGCGCCTTGTACCTTCGATGGGTTTCCGTATCCGACATTTACCGGCGAGGTTGCGGGGCTGGATGACGGCCCGTTAGCGGGCCGGCTGGCGGGGTTTGATTGCCGGAATAACCGCCTGGCGGCGATGGCGCTGCGGCAGGACGGGTTTTTGGATGTGGTGGCGTCGGCGCGGGCTCGGTATGGGGCTTCGCGGATCGGCGTGTTTGTGGGCACCAGCACGTCGGGGCTTCGGCAGTCGGAACTGGCGTATCGGCGGCGCGATGCGGATGGCGTGTTGTCGGCGGATTTTGATTATATGCGCACACATAACACCTACTCGCTGGGTCGGTACGTGCGGCTGGCGTGCGGGCTGGAAGGCCCGGCCTTCGTGGTTTCCACCGCCTGTGCCGCGACCTCGAAAGTGTTTGCCAGCGCGGCGCGGATGATCGCGGCGGGGATTTGCGATGCCGCGGTGGTGGGGGGCGCTGACACGCTGTGCGCGACCACCCTTTACGGGTTTCATTCGCTCGGCGTCATTGCCGAAGAACCGTGCCGGCCGTTTGACGCGGCGCGGTGCGGCATCTCCATCGGTGAGGCGGCAGCGTTTGCGCTGTTGGAACGGCCAGATGCGCGACATGGCGCGGACACCGTGCTGCTGCTCGGCGTTGGCGAAAGTGCGGATGCGTATCACATGTCCTCCCCGCATCCGCAGGGAATTGGCGCGCGGCTGGCCATGGAGCGCGCGCTGGAAGCGGCGGGGCTGGCGCCCGGCGATATCGATTACATTAACCTGCATGGCACGGCGACGCCGGCCGGGGACGCGGCGGAGGACCATGCGGTGTTCTCGCTGTTCGGCGATGCCGCGCCGAGCAGCTCAACCAAGGGGTTTGCCGGCCATACGCTGGGCGCTTCCGGCGCGGTTGAGGCCGCGTTCTGCGCGCTGGCGATTCAGCACGGGTTCATGCCGGGCAGCCCACACACGCTGGCGGTCGATCCGGCTTTCCGGAGCCAGTATGTGCGCGCGGGACGGCCGGCGCGGATGGCGCGGGTGATGAGCAATTCCTTCGGGTTCGGCGGGACGAATTGCAGCCTGGTGCTGGGGCGGGCCGGGTGATGCGGGTTTTCGTTGAAGGCATCGGGCTTTGCGGGCCGGGTTTGGATGGCTGGATGGCGAGCCTTACAGCTCTTTCCGGCGCGTTGCCGTACCAGCCCCAGCCCGTGCGGATTCCCGTAACAGATTTACTGCCGGCCAATGAGCGGCGGCGGGCGGTGCAAACAGTCAAAATCGCGCTGGCCGTGGGCGCCGAGGCGTTTAGTGCTGCCGGGCGCGACCCGGCGCAAACCGCGACGATTTTTGCCTCATCCGGCGGCGACGGAGATACGATTGACGCGATACTGAACGTGCTTGCGTCGCCGAACCGGGAAGTTTCGCCGACACGGTTTCACAACTCCGTGCATAACGCGCCGGCCGGCTATTGGAGCATCGCCACCGGGTCACAGGCGCCGTCTAGCAGCATTTGTGCTCACGATGACAGTTTTGCCGCCGGGCTGCTGGAGGCGGCGGCGCAGTTGGTCACGGAGCAGCGGGCGGTCGCGCTGATCAGCTATGATATCTGCTACCCGGCGCCGCTAAGTCTCGTTCGGCCGATTGGCGCTGCGTTCGGCGTGGCGCTGGTGCTGGTGCCGGCGCGCACCGAGGCGACGGTTGCGGGCTTGGAGATTGAACTGGGTGCTTCGAGGGCGGTATCTGAGATGGAATCGCCCGCGTTGGAAGAATTGCGGCGCAACACCCCGGCGGCGCGGAGCCTGCCGTTGCTGGCGGCGCTGGCGCGGCAGGAGAAATCCTTTGTGACGCTGGACTACCTTGATGATATGGCGCTGGATGTGAAGGTTTTGCCGTGCCGCTGATCGGCCGGGAACAGATCGCGTCCATGATTCCCCATGCGTGGGAGATGTGTCTGCTCGATGAAGTGCTGCATTGGGACGAGGATTCGGTGCGGTGCGTTTCACGGTGCTATGCCGGGACAGAAAATCCGATGCGGCGGGGGGATGGGGTGCTGGGGGCGGCGTGCGGGATTGAGATTGCGGCGCAGGCGATGGCCGTGCATGGGCGGTTGGTGGCACCGGCGGACGGCAAGGCCGATGCTGGTTATCTCGCCAGCGTGCGAGATGTGCGGTTCGCCGTTGCACGGCTGGATGCCGAGCCTGGTGATCTTATTATCGATGCAGAACGGCTGATGGGGGATGCGCGCGGCGCGACATACCGGTTTTCGGTGACCCGCGGCGGCGCAAAATTGTTGAGCGGGCGGGCGACCGTTTTATTGGCGGTGACGGCATGATTCGCGCATTGGTGACCGGCGGGAGCGGCACGATAGGTGCTTCGATTGCCCGGATGCTGGGTGCTTCGGGGCACCATGTTTATGTTCACGCGAATGAACGGTGGGAGCAAGCGGATCAGGTTGCGGTGGAGATTGTTGCGGCCGGCGGTGCCGCGCGGGCGGTGCGGTTTGATGTGACTGACGCAGATGAAACAAGGCGCGTGCTGGAAGATTTGTTGGGCGGCGGCGCGATCCAGATTGTCGTGAACAATGCGGGGATACACGATGACGCGGTGATGCCCGGGATGCGGCCCGAACAATGGGCGCGGGTGATCGACGTTTCGCTGAACGGTTTTTTCAACGTCACCCAGCCGCTGCTGCTGCCGATGATCCGCACGCGCTGGGGGCGGATCATCAATATCTCCTCGGTCGCGGCCATTGCCGGCAATCGCGGGCAGACCAACTACGCGGCGGCCAAGGCGGGGCTGCATGGCGCGGCGCGGTCGCTGTCTCTGGAGCTTGCGAGCCGCGGCATTACGGTGAATACGGTGGCGCCCGGGATTATCGAATCGCCGGCAATTGGGGATGTTTTTCCGAAAGAGGCGATTGACCGGCTGGTGCCGATGAAGCGCGCCGGCCGGCCGGAGGAGGTGGCGGCGCTGGTGGAATTTCTGGCGTCAGACCGCGCGGGGTATATTTCGGGGCAGCTGATTTCGATAAATGGCGGGATGATCTGAACCGGCGGAGTATAAATTCAGCCATCAAGCGGGCGTGCATGGCGGTGAGGAGAAAATTATCACGGCCATAGCGGAAATGGGAGACGCCGCCTTCGGCTTTCCGAAAATAGCGAACCGGCGCGGGCTGGTTGATGGCGGGCACGCCGGCCCAGATGAGGCGCACGGCGGCCTCTGCATCAAAATCAAATCGGCGCATCCGGGTTGTGGTTTCCATGAGCGCCAACAACGGCGCGACGGGGTAGACGCGACAGCCGAACAGGGAATCGCCGATGGCGCCGGATGTTTCGATTTTGGCGAGTGCGTTGGAGAGCCGGCGGCAGAGAACGCGCATCATGGGCGCGGTATGGTCAAATATCGGCGCGCCGAGAATCATCGCTTCCGGAATTCGGCTGGAAAGCGCGAAGAATTCGGGAACCAGTCGGGCAGGGTGCTGACCGTCCCCATCCATTACCAGCACATGCGTGAAACCCGCGGCGGCGGCGGCGCGCAGACCATCCAAAACGGCCGCTCCCTTGCCGCCGTTGCGCGGCCGGATGAACACGCGCAGGTTGGCATTTTGCGCGGCCCATAAAGCGAGTTTTTCACCCGTGCCGTCCGAGCTACCATCCACGACAACCCAGACTATATCGGTATATCGTAGCGAGTCAGAAACGGTTTCTAAAAGTTTTGCGCCGGCATTATAGCTTGGGATCAAAACAAGCTGGGAAATTGGCGTGGCCATGGCTGGTTGCAAGCAAAGCGATCGGTTTCGCGGCGCTCAACCCATCCTACGCCGGCTTTATTCGGCGGCCTGGGGTTGGGCGCGGCGGGGCTTGGCGGGGGCGCGCAAGCGAAAGCGCAAATGCGAAAATTTGGTGATGTAGTAGATGGCGCGGAACAGGTAGAGGCGCGAGCGGATCGACCAGCCGCCGAAAATATCGCCGGCAAGCAGTGAAAGAATGGCTTCCTCCATGCGGAACCAGTTGCGCGGGGACATGAAAAGGTTGCGCATGGCCGGTTCGCGGATGCGGTAGATGAACCAGGTGATGGAGCCCATGGCGCGCTGCGTTGCAGCCTCGTAGCGCTGTAGCGCGCGCTGGGATTTGGCGGGGTTGCGCAGGCAGGCCTCCACCGCATCGGCGCCGTGGAACGCCATTGTCATCGCCAGGTACACGCCAGTGGAAAAAACCGGGTCGATGAACGCGTTGGCGTCACCGACCAGGATGAATTTGCCGCCACTGGCATATTTGGCGCCGTAGGAATAATTGCCGGTTGCGGTGACCGCGCCTACCAGCTCGGCGTCATTCAGCCGGCTTGCGATTTCCGGGCAGGAGGCGATGACGGTCATGAAGAAGGTCTTCAAATCCGTCCCGCGGTCCTTGAAGAATTCCGGCGGGCAGACGGCGCCGATGCTGGTGGTGCCGTCCGAAAGCGGGATGAACCAGAACCAGCCATGATCGAACCAGACGACGCTGATATTGCCTTCGGCCTTGCCGGGCAGCCGCCGCGCGCCGGTGAAATGGCCGAAAATGGCGGCGCTGTTATTGCGGCGGTTGCGTTCCTTGCAGCCAAGCTGTTGCGCCAGCAGCGTGTCCCGCCCCGAAGCGTCGACGACGAAGGCGGCGGTCCAGTTTCGGTTGTTCCCGGCGGCGTCACGGCCGGCAATGCGCGCGGGTCCGTCCTCGGGAAAATCAACCTGTGTGACGCGGCACTCCTCGATCACCTCGGCGCCCTTGGCGGCGGCATTTTGCAGGAGAATATGGTCAAACGTAGAGCGGCGGACCTGAAAGGAATAGGGGAAGCGCTTGTCCAGCGCGCCGGCGAAATCATAGGTGACACTTTTACCGTGATAGGCGGAGACGAATTCGATGCCGTGCTTGGTCATCGAAGTCCGCTCCACCGCCTCGCGTATACCCAGGCGGTCAAGCAGCGGCAAATTATGCGGCAGCAGCGATTCGCCGATATGGAACCGCGGATGCCGGTCCTTCTCCACCAGAATGACACGCCGTCCACGCTCCGCCAGCAAGGCCGCCGCGGTGGCGCCGGCCGGGCCGCCGCCGATGACAAGGACGTCGCAATCCGGGCCGGAAACGGGGGTCAAGTGATCAAGCGGTGCCAAATGCCAAACCCTTTCCTTTGCCGGCGCGCTGACACGGTGTATTGCTGGCCCCGCGACCCAAGCGAAAGCACGCAGCAAAGCACAGGCCATCCGACATGTCCAACAATCAGGAGCCTCACGCGGTGACGGGTGCGCCTGCGGCTGCCGCCGGATATTATGCGGATCCGGCGGCGCGTAAGACTTATGTGCGCAACATGTTCAACCGTACCGCGAAGCATTATGATTCGGCGAACCGGTTGTTTTCGCTTGGCTCGGGGGCGCTGTATCGCCGCCTCTGCCTGCGCTGGGCGGGGTTGCGGCCGGGCATGCTGGTGGTGGATGTGGCGGTCGGGACCGGCTTGCTGGCGCGCGAGATGATTGCATTGACCAGGGATAAGAATGCCGTGGTCGGGGTGGATGTCAGCGAGGAAATGCTCACCATTGCGCGGGGCAAGCTGGGCATCAAGCTGGTCCAGGCCGCGGCGGAGGCCTTGCCGCTGGCGGCGGACAGCGCGGATTTTCTGGCCATGGGCTACGCGTTGCGGCATATTGCCGATTTGCCGGCAGCACTTGCCGAAGCTTTGCGCGTGTTGCGGCCAGGTGGCACGATTGTGCTGCTGGAGATTAGCGCGCCGCGCAAGAAGTTTAATCGTGCTTTCGCGGCGGCCTATATCGGCAAGGTGGTGCCTTTGCTGGCGTTGCTGACGCAGCGCGATGAGCGGGCGCGCACGCTGATGCGTTATCATTGGGAAACGATCGTCAACTATATGCCGCCTGAAGCGGTGATGGAAGCTCTTACAAGGGCCGGGTTTGGGACCGTGCAGCGCTGGACCGAGCTTGACCTGTTCCATTGCTATGTTGGACGGAAGGCAGCCAAGGCGGATGTTGCGTGCTGATGCGGCGGGGTATGGCGGAGGTGTTTGACCGCAGGCAAGGGCTGGAAAAATGATTCAAATTTGATAAGCGGTAACAGATGGTCAATCCGGATAAGCTGCTTCTGCAATCGCATCGGCCAGGGGATGTGCTGCCATTTGACAGCGTGGACCAGGAATTTGCCAGGGCGCTTGGCGGGTACGTGATTGGCGTTGATGCGGTGAATGGCGTTGTGGAATTGCGTTTTGCGCCGGGGCGGGAGTTTATCCAGGGCGCAGGCGTGGTGCAGGGCGGCGCGGTTTCGGCGATGCTGGATTTCGCGATGGGATTCGCCGGCATGGCGATGCTGGCAGACGGGTTGGCGATTACCACCGCGACGTTAAATATTTCGTTCCTGCGGGCGGCGCCGGCCGGCGTTTATCTTGCCAAGGGCATGATAGAGCGGCGGGGCCGGACCCTGCTCTTCGCCCGCGGCGAACTGCGTGCCGAAGCCGGGACGCTGGTGGCAACGGGCACGAGTAGCCTGGTGCTGGTCGCCGATGGGTGAGCTGTGGGGATGGCGGAAGAGGTAGGATTCGAACCCACGGTACGCTTTCACGCACGGCGGTTTTCAAGACCGC
>Ga0116226_10006878_pt1 | contig 10240 bp, 10 predicted proteins | sample S1TSphfallax_FD_89692 | JGI IMG/M metagenome (GOLD analysis project Ga0116226, IMG submission 89692) | Host-associated microbial communities from peat moss isolated from Minnesota, USA - S1T2_Fa - Sphagnum fallax MG | ecosystem: Host-associated > Plants > Peat moss > Unclassified | place: USA...
AAGTGAAGCTTGTCAAAACTTCCTAGTCCCATCCCAGAGCTCCAACACGCCCCTCTACCCCTCCAAAGTGTTGTGAGCCAGGGAACGTGCCCCGACGCCTTGCTCTTTCGCTATTTTTATTTGGGACTCACATTTGAGTATTTCAAGGAGTTGGGAGTGCGTCACTTGATATCAAAGCTTTGGTAAAGCTCGATTCACTCATTGGGGAGTTCTGATGGCACCCAAGAAAAACTATAAGCCAATGTAGGAGACCATTATGGAAAAATCCACCCAAGACCTAGAAGTTCCACCCAAGTCTATTAGGGAGGAAGAACAAGAGGATTTTGAATAACAAGAAACCCAAGAGGACCACGATGATCATGAAAGTGAAAAGGAGCAACCAACCATAGTACTTTTCACCCCAAAACAATTGGAAATCTTGCTCAAGATGAATAGGCCCGATTTCAGTGAGTTGGTTGTGGCCCTCACATGAAGATTGTCAAAAGGTGTAGGATTCCAACCCGCAAAACCTGGGAATTTTGATGGGGTCCGAGATAGAAAGGTTGTGGATGCTTGGCTTGTGGAGATGGAAGATTATTTTTTTGCCGCCAAGGTTGGGCGGCACTCATCCGTGGAACTTGCCCAATCTTATTTGAAGGGTTAGGCCTCCACATGGTGGAGGATAGTGAGGCAAGAGGAAGGGAAGACCCATGGCTACACCTAGGAATTCTTCAAAGAACGCATTGAGTTGGAATTCATTCCAAAGAATTTTGATTTCATCTCAAGGTGCAAACTTTGTGACCTTGTGAACACAACCAATGACAACTTGCGCCAATACGTGAGGGTGTACTCGGAACTCATGCTAGAGATCCGGCATATGCATGAGCTAGATCGTGTGTGCCATTTTGTGATGGGACTTCCAACCTGAGCCAAGCGCTAGCTTGAGGAAAATTGGCCCGTCTCACTATCTGAGGCCATCATGAAAGTGGAAGGCTTTTCGGATGTGGGATGGGGTGAAAAGTCCGGGTTCAAGAAGGATAACAAGTTCCCTCACAAGAAGGCACACTATGAAGGGGAATGGAACCGAAGGCAAGACACCTCAAAGGGGGAAAGCCTAAACAATTCCAAGGCTCTGGTTTCAAACCCAAAGGAAATTTCGTCAAGAAGGGGGCTCCTTTTAAAGTGAGTCAACCCAAAGGGGATGCCACTGGGAAACCCAAAGGAGCGTGTTTCAATTATAATGAAGTGGGGCATTATTCCAAAGATTGCCCCAAATCCAAACCGGGGAATGGGGGCTCTAAGGTAATTGCCCTTACTACCAACTTAGCCCAAGGTGAATGTAATCGCCTTATTTTCTTAAAGGGGAAGGTTTTTAAGCGGGAAGTGTTATGTCTTTTGGACACACGGGCTTCCCACAACTTCATAACCCAAGAGAATGCAAAAAGAATGGAGCTCCAATTGGAGAAGCTCAAGGCACCCATTAAGGTGCATTTTGCGGATGGGGTTCCCCATCCCACTACATTGCAGGCAAGAAATGTGCCTCACCAACTAGGGAATTAAAAAGGAAAGGTAGATTTGTTGGTGTCCACCTTAGGGGGGATGAATTGCATTTTGGGAATGGAATTCATCACCTATAACAATGTGCTCATAGAAGGGCACAATAGGCTAGTTAGAATCCCATCCAAAAATGGGATCGTGCGGGTGAAGGCACATGATCGAAGTGCCTACTATGGGTGGATCAACCATCCACTTGATGTTAGGAAAAACCTTAGAAAAAGAATGCATGGGAGGTTATGGCATGTTGTGTGTGATGCAGGTGTTGGATGAGTTTGAATCAAAGGACGTTACTAACTTGATAAGTTCTCCCAAGTGTCTTAAGCGAATCTTGGATGAATTCCCGAATGTGATGCCCAAAGAGTTGCCCAACGAATTGCCCCCGAGAAGACAAGTTGATCATGCAATCGAGGTGATTCTGGGAATGGCACCTCCGGCCAAGGCCCCATATCGAATGAGTCATGAGGAGTTGAAGGACCTTAAGGTTCAACTTGAAGAACTCCTTGCAAAAGGATACATCAAACCTAGCAAGTCACCATATCGAGCACTCGTCCTTTTTGTTCACAAGAAGGACGGGACGTTGAGGATGTGTGTGGATTATAGAGCCCTCAACAAGGTGACGATGATGAATCGATACCCATTGCCTGGGATTGATGACTTGTTTGATCAACTCTCGGGAGCCAAAGTGTTTAGTAGGATTGACCTACGCTCTTGGTATTACCAAATTCGAATTGCAAAAGGAGATGAAGAAAAGACCGCTTGTTGCACAAGGTATGGCTAATACGAGTTTTTGGTGATGCCTTTTGGACTCACCAATGCACCCACCATGTTTTGCACTCTCATGAATAACATTTTTCGAGAGTGGCTTGATGACTTCGTGGTCGTATACATAGAGGACATTTTGGTCTATAGCAGCTCTATAGAGGAACATGCGGAGCATCTTTGGAAGGTGTTCCAAAGGTTGAGAGAAAACAAATTGTATGCCAAGTTTGAGAAATGCGAATTTGGGGTGGCGGAAGTGGATTTCCTTGAGCATAGGATCACCCAAGAAGGCTTGAAGATGGATGACCACAAGGTGAAGGCAATTTTGGATTGGGAACCACCTAGGACGGTTCCAGCCTTAAGATCCTTTTTAGGATTAGCCTCCTATTATTGCAAATTCATCAAGAACTTTGCGAAGATAGCCACACCTTTGACAAACTTTTTGAAAAAGTCATCCGGAACTTATGAATGGAATGAAGCATGTAATGAGGCCTTTGAAACCTTGAAAGGCATTTTGGTGAAAGCGCCGATGTTGAAGTTACCCGACTTTGACAAGGATTTTGAGATCTACTCTGATGCCTCCGACTTTGTGATTGAAGGAGTCCTAGTGCAAGATGGAAGGCCAGTGGCATTCAACTGTAAAAAGTTGAGTGAGACGGAATGAAGGTGGCCAACACATGAAAAAAAAATGTGCGCCATCATACATTGTTTCAAGACTTGGGGCCATTACATAGGTTCCAAAGATGTGGTGGTGTGGACCGACAATGTCACCTTGAAATACTTTGTCACTCAACCAAAGTTCTCATCAAAACAAATGAGATGGCAAGACACATTGGTTTTGTTCAATGTGTACATTCGACATAAGCCCGGGAAGGAAAATGTGGTGCTCGATGCATTAAGTCAAAAACACCAACTTAAAGTGGTGTGTGTGGGGGAAATAGAAATCCAAAAGGAAGTTCAACTTGGGAGCCGTCGTGACGAGTTTACTAAGGAAAGGAAGCAAGACATTCAAAAGGGGATCAAGTCACACTTCCACTTGCGAAATGGACTATTGTGGTATAAGCAAAAGTGACTTTATGTTCTAAAAGGGAGGCTTAGGTATGTGCTTTTGAAAGATTGTCATGATGGGCCCCTTGTGGGCCATGGTGGTGCAAAATGCACCATAACATTCCTCAAGAAATCTTACTATTGGCCTAATTTGAAAGACAATGCGGAGGAATACGTGAAGATTTACTTGACTTGCTAACAAAATCGAACATTCAATAAGAAGCAAGCAGGATTGTTGCGACCACTACCGATTCCTGAAGGGCCGTGGGAAAGTGTGTCCATGGATTTCATGGTGAGTTTGCCACCGTCAAGGGTATTTGATGCGATCATGGTGATGGTGGATCGATTTAGCAAGATGGCACATTTCATCCCCACCAAAGAAAGTGCCACGACCTAAGAGACGGGAAGGTTGTTCTTCACACACATGTTCAAGCATCATGGCCTCCCAAAGGACATTATGTCGAATCGAGACCCAAAGTTCACGAACAAGTTTTGGCGAACCTTGTGGAAGCGCATGGGATTGGAGCTCAAGATGAGCACCGCATTTTGACCCTAAACGAATGGACAAACTGAGAGAGTGAACTTGGTTATCCAACAATTTTTAAGGAATTATGTGGTAGCGGATCAACAAGATTGGGTGGACCATTTGGAGTTGGTCGAGTTTTGCTACAACAATTTGGAGCATTCAACAATTGGTTCCACCCCCTTCCGAATGGTGACGGGCAAATCACTAATTGTGCCCACAACTTGGGCCGCACTTGGGCAACCCCCAAATGATGCAAGTGAGGAAGTGCCGATGGTCACACAACTTGATGAAAAAAGGCGACACTTGTGGGAGATGGTTAAGGCCAACCTTGAAAAGACACATAAATGGTACAAAGATTTTGCGGACAAGTCCCGACAAAAGGTGAATTTTGAATAAGGAGATGAAGTGTGGTTGAACATCAAAAATTTCCAGTTGCCAGAAGGTTTAAGCCATAAGTTCTTGGGTTCATCCGCAAGCCCATTCAAAGTGTTGGAAAAGAAAGTTCCCGACACTTACAAATTAGAACTACCGAAAAATCTTAGAATCCATCTCACATTTCATGTTTCGCTTTTAAAGCCGGTCAACCATGATGCCTCAAGGCCTAATCAAGAGCACAACTCAAGGCCCCCACCAGACTTGGTTCATAATGAATTAGAATTTGAAGTGGAGGCCATGTTCAAGTCAAGGCAACTAAGGGGATGAGAACGGGAGTACTTGGTCAAATGGAAAGGATACCATCCAATAGAGGCATCTTGGGTTAATGAATCCAATATGGAACATGTCGAAGAAGCCATAGAAGAATGCCACAATAGACCGGCAAAGAAGGAAAAGAAACATAAAATGTGATGAGGACATCACCTTTCTTTTAGTGGGGCAAGGTGTCACACAAATGTACCACATCAAGTTGCAAGTGAAATAAAGGTTTAAAAATTCCAAGAGATTACATCACAAACATAATGAATATTACAAAAAAAGGTTGTCAAATGGCATGGAAAAATGGAACTCTCTTGCGTAAGCCTAAATCAAAATCAGATTCCCACATTGGGACTAAGAGAAACCTTGGCCCTAAAAGAGGAGGCAAGCAAGGTTAGCTTGCGGGGACATGCGCATGCCCAAAGTGCATCCCAAAGAGTTGGTTGGTAGTGGCGGCCAACACAGCAAGTCATGACCCCGTTCGCATACTATAATCGCGTAGCTTGGGACTTAGGTTTTTGCAAAGCCTAAACGTTGCTTCTTGTACGTTGATAGGCACACCCTTAGTTAGGCTTGATTGTTGTGATCAAGGCACAAGGTTGGGAAAGGAATCATGTCAAATAACTTAGGTCAAGATTAGATTTGGCTTAAGTTCCTCATGAGGGGAAGGATGGAATAATTGCCTCCCAAATGAAGGCTTTGTCAATTAGGCTAGTTTAGGTCTTTTGACAAAACAAAGGTTAAGGGTTTTTATGAGACCCTTCTTGGACTTGCCAAGAAAGTGTTGGAAACTTGGGGACACCTGAGTTAACTTAAGGCAAGGTCCCATTGCAAAAGTCGGCAATTGATGGCCAAGGATCCAAACGAAAGCAATTACATTGAGAAAATAATTTCTAAGTGTTAATGAGGACATTGGCCTCTTCTTTTAGTGGTGGAGAGTATCGTAACCCTAACCTTAGGCTCGCGACCAAGGCTAGGGGGTTGAAGGGTTGCGGGCCAAGAGGAAGCCCGGGAGTCACACTCCATGCTCCCAAGAATGTACAAAGGTGTGAGGGAGTGAACCCTCACACTCCCAAGGCAACTCCCACTTGGGAGATGGAGTCCCCGTGGACTCACAAATCTTCATAGGGCAATTGTAGGGGTCAAAACTCAATGGCTTGAAGCGTTTTTTATATGATTGGAAAGCTCTTAGAACTTAAATGTCTAAAATGGGCTTGCATTGCTCATTTGCACATCTGAAACACAAGTTATGGTCAAAAGAAAGGCCGGGAGTCAAATTGGCACTTTGACTCTCGACCACTAAAAGTCGGGAATTGACCCGATTCCCTTGTGTGAAGACGACGTGCGACATACGGTTAGAAATATTTTGACGAAGGCTACAACTTCGCTTAAAACTTCATCTCCATCAAAGGTTTGCTCACAAAACTATGGCGCCCCAAAATCGCGAGAATCCCAACTTTGGCAATTTCGGGATTCCCAAGTGGGAGTCCCAGGACAAAAAAACCATTTAGATGTGGGCCCCGTGGAGAGGTGCAGAGTATACTATAACAGGGAAGGTGGTGGCTTCCCCCAAGTCTGGGTCGTGGTGAATCTTGTGAGCCCAAGTTGCCCATGGCTCGTCCTAGCACCAAAAGTGCTCCAAGTACGCACTAACCACCTTGTGTTAGTTTTGTGTAGGCCCGTGTTAGTAAGTGAAGCTTGTCAAATCTTCCTAGTCCCATCCCGGAACTCCAGCACGCCCCTCTACCTGTCCAAAGTGTGGTGAGCTAGGCAGCGTGCCCCGACTCTTTGCTCTTCCGCTATTTTATATTTAGGACTCGCATTTGAGTCTCTCAAGGAGTTGGGAATGCATCACTTATGGCTTCGAATGGAACATCTAGGTTTGGGGTTGGTTCGTCCACCGCGGTCTCTCGGACTAGCTTGTGGGTCTTCTTTGGTGCCATCGAAACTCTCCAATAAGTGGATCGAGTTGTACCAAAGAACCGATACCAAGTGACACGCTCCTGACTACTTGAAGGATTGAAATGTGAATCCCAAACAGAAAACAACAGAAGGGCAAGGAGTCGAGGCACGTTCCCTGGCTCACAACACTTTGGATGGGTAGAGGGGCGTGCTGGAGTTCTGGGATGGGATTAGGAAGATTTGACAAGCTTCACTTACTCACATAGGCGTGCACAAAATCAACACAAAGTGGTTAGTGCATAATTAGAGCACCTTTGGTGCTAGGACGAGCGATGGGCAACTTCGATTCACAAGATTCACCACGGCTCAGACTTGGGGGAAGCCACCACCTTCCCCGTTATAGTATACTTTGTACCTCTCCATGGGGCCCACATCCAAATGGCTTTTTGTCCCGGGACTCCTAAGTGGGAATCCCGAAATTGCCAAGGTTGGGACTCTTACAAATTTGGGATGCCATAACTTTGCGAGCAAACCTCCGATGGAGATGAGGTCTCAAGCGAAGTTGTAGCCCTCGTCAAGAACTTTCCAACAGTATGTCACACGGCGTCTTCACGCAAGGGAATCGGGTCGATTCCCAAATTTTAGTGGTCGGGAATCAAAGTGCCAATTTGACTCCTGGCCCTTCTTTTGGCCATAACTTGTGTTTCAAATGTGCAAATTAGTAATGTGAGCCCATTTTAGACATTTACGTTCCAAGAGCTCTCTAATGATGTCGCAATCTCACTTTGGGGCAAGTGTGAGGATGAGACTCACGTTTCCAAAAGTGGGAACTTGGAGTCCTCTAGGATTCCCGCAAATTCAGAGCTTGACAGCAAAGGGAAAAACACTTTGGTTTGAGGTTTTATTTATACCCTTGGAAAGTTCTTGAAATGTAGATGTCGAAAATGGCCTCGCATGAGCCATTTGGACATTTGCAGCACGAGTTATGGTCGAAAGAAGGGCCGGGAGTCAAACTGGCAGTTTGACTCCCGACCACCAAAAGTCGAGAATTGACCCGACCCCGGTGTGTGCAGATGGAGTGCGACACACCGTTGGAAAGCTCTCAAGGAGAGCTACAAGTTTGCTTTAGAGCCCGTTCCAATTCGAGGTCTGAGCCGGGAGTTATGAGCTCCCAAAGTCCCGGGAGTCCAAACCGGGACAGTTTTGGGACTCCACTTTGGGAGTCCCGGGAAAAAGAGTCATTTGGATGTAGGTGCGACGGAGTAACGCAGAGAATAATATATGGGGGAAGGTGGTGGCTTCCCCCGAGTCTGGGCCGTGGTGAGTCAAGTGAATCCAAAGTCGCCTGTGGCTTGTCCAAACACCAAAAGGGTGCAAAATGAGTTCTAACCAACTTGTGGTTGGTTTTGGATGCAGGACCGAGTAACTAAGTAGTTTGTCCCTCCTCCTAGTCTAATCTCGGAGCCTCAGCATGCCCCTCTACCCCTTTTTAGTGTTGAGTGCTGGGAGCGTACCCTCAAGTCCCCAAACTTTCGCATTCTTGAAGCTGAAGCCACCTTGGGCCTAGCTTGGGACTTGGGGTTGCGTCAAATGATATAAAAAACGCCTCAAGCCATTGAGTTTTGACCCCTGTAATCGCCCTCTAAAGATTTGAAAGTCCATCGGGACTCGATCTCCCAAGTGGGAGTTGCCTTGGGAGTGTGAAGGTTCACTCCATCACACTTTCCTACATTCCCGGGAGCATCCGATGTGATTCCCGGGCTTCTTATTGGCCCACAACCTTACAACCCCCTTGCCTTGGTCGCGAGCCCAAGGCTAGGGTTGCAATAGACATCGGGTCATCCAAGTCATTATCATCTTTATCTTTTATTTTTGGACCAATTGCATGGTTTGGAATAGAATGGTGGAGAGCAACAAATGGACCACTTTGAGCTACTACTACAACTCCTAGATTCACATTTTAAAATGTTTGGTTAAATCCCCTCCCTATATGCTCAAAGAAAATGCTACTAATACACCTCCTCCACTTGGGTTTTCTATTACTATTCTTGTCCACCACCGTCAACTTTTAAAGGATGATGTGGGTTGCTGCACCACTTGACGCGCCCCCAAGTTCCTTGTTAGACCCAAAATGGGTCCAACTATGTTAAAGAGCGGAAGTAGTTGGAACTTGGTGCCGCTCCCAGCTTCCAGCACTAAAGGGGGTGAGAGGGGCGTGCTGAAAGCTCCGAAATTAGACTAGGAAGAGGGACAACTATTTAGTTACTCAGTCCTGCATCAAAACTAACCACAAGAGGGTTAGTTCACCTTCGGAAACACCCTTAGTGTTGGGACAAGCCACGGGCAACACGGACTCACTTGACTCACCACGGCCCAGACTTGGGGGAAGCCATCACCTTCCCCCATATAGTATTCTCTGCATTGCTCTGTGGCACCCGCATCCAAATGGCTTTTATTCCCAGGAGTCCCAAGGAGGAGTCCCAAAACTGTCTCGGTTTGGACTCCCGGGACTTTGGGAGTTTGTAACTCCCGGCTCAGACCTCGGATTGGGATGAGGTCTAAAGCAAACTTGTAGCTCTCCTCAAGAGCTTTCCAATGGTGTGTCACACTACATCTACACACACCGGGGTCGGGTCGATTCCCGACTTTTGTGGTTGGGAGTCAAACTGCCAGTTTGACTCCTAGCCCTTCTTTCGACCATAACTTGTGCTACAGATGTCCAAATGGCTCATGCGAGGCCATTTTCGACATCTACACTTCAAGACCTTTTTCCAAGGGTATAAAGAACACCTCAAGCCAAGGTGTTTTGCCCTCTGCTATTGGGCTCTGAAGTTGTGGGAGTCCCGGAGGACTTCAAGTTCCCACTTTTGAGAGTGTGAGTCTCATCCTCACACTTGCCCCAAAGTGGGGTTGCGACACCACTTCTAACAAGTGGTAGTGGAGGATGATGCACACCCAAGGCATCATTTCGAAGTAGCATTGATTGCCCCCTTGCTAGTGACCTTGTTGTTATGAATGGAGATGATGTGGAAAGAATGTGGATGATCATGCATATGCAAATTCGGCCATTGTGTTCTTGGATCCCAATGTATTGGAGGAGATTGGTGTCATAGTCTTCCCAATTAGAGACTAAAAATGAGACATATCTTACATAACAAATTTAGTAAGCTAGGAGTTGCTAGGTTTACATCTTAATTTTTTTCCCCCATTCATTTGTCATTTGATATTTCTTGGAGAATTATTATTCTTAACCCTACCTTTTCAAATCTATATAAATTGCCACCACCTAAATTATGAGGCTCAAAGTCAACATTAACTTATACACATCTAATGCTAAGGCAAAAGCTTATAGTAAGGGACAATATTCATTGGAAAAATGAATAAAATTATTGTTAAAGGAATCATATGGTGCAAATAGGTACCATAGATCGTGTGTATAAAGATGTGACAAAGACTAGTATGTATCGTGTGTGCATAAAGATGTGACAAAGACTAGTAATGAATCTTAACACTATTGCAAAATGTGGGTGTAGTTCATTAATCCCCATTCATTAGACAAGTGAATTCATTACTTTCCAACTCGTCCCCATATATTAAAACCAATGAATTCATTCAAAATCTAATGAAATCATTTGGAGTAAAGGGACACCTTTTGTTGTAGTGCAACAAACAATACACCAATTGGGTAATTATAATGATGCCAATAATTTCAAAATGAAAGCCAAAAGCCCAAGGAAGGGTTTTGAATCATAAACACATGAGACCAATTGCTTAAAA
>Ga0116226_10006879_pt1 | contig 10240 bp, 6 predicted proteins | sample S1TSphfallax_FD_89692 | JGI IMG/M metagenome (GOLD analysis project Ga0116226, IMG submission 89692) | Host-associated microbial communities from peat moss isolated from Minnesota, USA - S1T2_Fa - Sphagnum fallax MG | ecosystem: Host-associated > Plants > Peat moss > Unclassified | place: USA...
CAAGTGGCTATTTGATTACATGAATGGAACTAGACACAAAATAGAGTATTGGGACTTGACATTGTAAGAGAAAATAACTTTGAATCTTACAAAACATTATAACAAAAACATGAATGAATTGATTGATTCATTTGCAAGTGGTAGTCCCATCCTAAAACCTCCCCATGTTTAGGATATGATGGTTGCAAATGATATAATTCATGTCCCAAAAAGTTCAATTCCATAACGATTTCTAAAGGACAATGAAAAAAACAATGACCAATAATAACAAACTAAAACAGGTTGTGAATGATCTTTTATGCCAAGAGTTAATATGTGAGGCATATGTCCACAACAACGTCCCCCTTGCCATTTGTGCCCCCAAGAATAATTATCATAGAATCCACACCACCTACTTCAAGAATTGCAACTACTCATACACCACTATTTGGTCTATGGGAAAAATCAATATAGATTGGTACTAAGACTTTGAAGTTAGATGATTTGACCCCATAGAAGGATTCAAACTTTTTTGTGATACTACCTCCCTTGGTTAGTAAGGCAACTTTTGGGAACACATGTCCAAAAAAAATCATATGTAATCCATAAAACAATGGTGGAAGTGACTAAACAAATAAAGAAGTGATCGGTTGCATTAATTAACAAATATAACTAACCTTGAAATTGAATAGCATTGATCCTTGACACAAAGAAAAATTTAGAGCTAGCAATTCGAGTTTTACACATTGAGAAATGTAAAAATCAATAACACAAACTAAACTTGTCACCCCACCCAACCAACTATGAAACTAACAAGTAAGTTATTGTCATCATGTAAAGCACGCATTAGAAGGAGGATGTAATCAACTATGGCAAAGTGAAGTGTTATAATATATTGAATGCATCCAACCTAAAAAAAAGAAACAAAAAATAATCTCAATATGATACAAAGAAGAGCTACAAATGCATTCATAAAATTATATATTACAATTATCTTAAATTATATTGATGAGTACAAAAAAATAAGAGGAGTCACACTATTGACGTTACTATTTGAAGTTCATGATCCACATACTCCCATTAGTATATATATATATATATATATATTTGCACAAGGTTTGTGATATGTTTGATAACTTTCATGAATTCATTAACATTAATTTGTGATGCATAAATGATTTCATAATATAGCACAATTGAAGACATCAATGTTTAAATTAATGCCTGATAAAAAAACAATGTGAAACAATAACCTATGCAAACAATAGAAATATATATTTAATTAATTACAAAAAAAGTTTCATAAATATTTTGGTTGCCCTTAATTTCAATGAATGTTACAACTAAAAAATGGTGTAATTTCTACACATTTGGCTTCTTCTTAATTCAAAATAACATTATCCACATATAATTGTGCTCCCAACATCAAGAAACTAAACTCTTATCACTCTTGTGAACTTGCTTGGTATATATATATATATATATATATATCCACCAAAGGTTCAACCTCGGTCCTCTAACACTAAATACAATTTCCATTTGAAGGAGATTATTTAGTCATGTTTCAAATTGAAAGCAAAGCGTGTCTTTTAAAATTTGTGTTTATGCCTCATTCAACTATTCCTCAAGAGACTATATTTTTTAAAACCAACCTATGGAAGCATGCTAATGTATGGTTTTTGTTATTCTTGGATAGACAAAAATGTTCCAACATGTAAATTCACCTAGCCATGAGTAATATGTAGCAAATTGTTGTCCAACATCAATGAAAGTTTGCATATGAACATGAAAATTGTGATGTATGGATTTTTTTTAACTCAAAAAACCTAACTACAAAGTAAGATTTTACAACAATGTGGAAACAACAATCCATACTAGTGGTGATTAATTGAGTTGATGCCTTAGCATTGCCACATTGCATGGAAAAATATTGAATTCAAATGGTGAAGAACTATGTGGATTTTACATGGCTATGGCAAATAATGTTGTTTCTACCTATCAACCCAAAGAAGTAAAATAAATCTCAAATAATTTATAATTGTTACAATTGTTAATAAAATTATCCACATTTTCCATGATTTCATCATCAAATTTTTCATGCAACATTATAAAAATGATGACATAAACAAAATGCAAACTCAAAAGCTCAAAACTATCATGGTTTAATTATTTTAATGGAAACACAATTACATGACAAGGTTAAACTTTGAATTGTAGAAAAAAATGTGAATTAACTTCAAACATGGATTTTAATAGACATTTTATTGTCGTTATTCACATTTTATTACAGACATTAAGTTGGTAGGTAGATAATGACCATAAAAGACCACATTCTTCAACTTTCCACATTAGTTTTTTAAATGACGTGGAACAATTTTTTGTTTGGTCTTATAAGGAATTTCAATAAAAATTTTAATAAATTCAACTATGGATTTCTATTTAAGTAATTCTAGAAGATGATTTTGACGTTCTTCCAAAACAATTGAATTTAAAAATTGATTTTGATTCATCGTGACCTTAATAGATTACAATGAAATATTTCAAAAATCAAAAGAAAAAATGACTTTGTTACTATTCTTAGCTTAATGAAAAAAATATATATCCTATGAAAAAATAGGGAAGTCTATTAGATTTAAGAGGTTGTAAATCATTTTCAACTCCACCAACATTTTATTCTTCAACAACTACAAACAAATTTGCTAATAAATGGGTATAAAAAAATGAAGTTCAATTGAATTATCATGGAGATGATCCTTGCATTAACCAGTGGAAATTCATATTGGAAAATTCAAATTGAATATTTAAATAAATATGAGATTTTAACACAAAAATGTGCATGAATTTTTTTTAAAAAAATGGATCCATGGATCACTTAACACATTCCAATGCTACAAATTCATGATTATTTTTAATTTGGATTACAAATTGAGCTATTGAACCATTTATCATATAAAAAACTCGCAACTTGATTTCAAAAATGCAAGAAGCAACAACAACCGAAACAACAATAAAAGATCAAATCATTGAAAAAAATATAATGCCACAAAAATAAATTATAGATTGTATAGGCTTTGGGAAAAAAATCCCATCACAATTAAAATTGTAATTGAGACTATTCATGTTAAGATTTTCTAAATTTATTTCAAAAAGAGTAGGAAATGAATCAAGGCATGTAAACAACATAAGATTCCATAATGATTTTATGTATAATATGATTTTATTATCTTAAACCAATCATAGCAATTTAAAATGTACTCGGTAATCAATATTGTGCTTAAAAGTCACCTTAATTTCTTCCAACCCACATAGGAAAAAAATAGTATTTTCCTCCAATGTATTTCCTAATTTAGAAATAAGAAACGAAACATTTTTATCCAATGCATAGTCCATGCACTTTGGATTTGGTAGTTTTTTTTGGCATGGTCAATGTGGGCAATTATCGGCACTAAAACAAATTTATGACCTCTATCAACATGGAGTTAGGAAAAAACTTTTAGGAAAAATAAACATGCAAAACTATTGGAGAGAACAATCAATCATCTAAATGAAGATTTGTTTCCAAAATGAAATTTTTTGCAAGAAAAGATAATTAAGATTATTTAATGGTAGCAAAATAACTAACAAAAGATGCCATAGGTAAATACCATGTTGCAACCACATGGAATTTCAATTGGAGCCAAAAAGCTTGCTTGTAAATGGAGTTGCTGCAATTTACTATTTCCATGGATGTTTTTGCTAACAAATGATCCTTTAGGTTCCTATAGCGCAACAACCAAATTCATTGTCATAATTTGGGAATAATTATTAACATGGCCATGATCAACAAATGTATTACAAATTTCCCAAAGTGGGAAGTTTTTATAACTAATGAGATTTTTATTAAGTAATAAATTGAAAGAGATAACATATATTGAAGCTTTAAAACTTACATGCCAAATACATTAATCTTGAATAAGGAACATAACAAGGGACATAATTCCTTTCCAACAATGTAATATTACATATTCAAAAGGTGGCTTTGACCCCAAGGTTTAGAGCTATGGAAAACAAGATGTACCATTAGTGACATAACTTTGGCAATGTCATCTCTCATAGTTTGTCATTGTTCTTGACTTTTGAAAGGCAAACATTCAATACTTCCTTATGTGCATCAACAATGTGGTGAACATCTATGTGATCAAAACCTTGAGTCTCACGTCATCACAAATTTTTGTTATTTCTACATTCTACCATCCACCATCGTTGGCAACTTGAATCACACATAACTCAACACAACATGTTCATACTACAATGTGGCCATTATAAGTCCATTTGTTTAGTTCATGATATTGATATTCTCATCATGGACAAAACTAAACATTTATGATGTTTTCAATGCATTGAACATCATGCACAATTAATCTTTCCTCAAATTTAACATTTGGGCTAGGAGATGGTCATTTCCACTACCATTTTTATATTATACAACCTTTTTGTTCCAATTAAACTTGTAGAATTGGGGTTTAATCTTTTATAGTAACACTTGGACTTGTTGAACTTCCTAATTTCCACCTAATCACAATTCAATGCCATTTGACTATTGTAAACCAATTACAAAATAGCCAGGAACATCAAATTAACTAGATTAGACAAAACTTGTGAATTAAAAACATAGCTTACTTCAATAAGATCCTAGGGTAACACAACCATGATTCAAAGTTTCAAAGTTTCACACTAATTTGTACCATTTAACAATAACAACTTATGAATGAAAACTTCATGCATTTTGCTAGCTTTTGCACTTAACACAATTCTATTAGTGCATTAAAATGAAGCATAATACCATTACCAAAATGTGACCATGGATGGAAAAAAATTCACATTGAAAAAATTCATTCTCTTCCATTTATTAGTTGATGGAATGTGTTTACACTAAAACAAAATGTTGCAAACCAATGTCTAATAATGTTAATCTAGTGGAAATCAATGACCATTGGGTGATATCTAGTGAAATGTTGTTTCATATTTTATATTATATGTGTAAACTCTACGCATATGTTGTTCACCATGGCTTTTGATACTCCCTAGTTGCAACAACTAGATCTTTGGCCTTTATTATTCCGCACCTAACAATGATCATATCATTGTTTCTCTCACCAATGACTTGCAAAAGAAAAAACATAAAATCAAATAAATGAAACTAAAAACAAAAATGTAGTACAACAAAATGAACACAACAAAAGTTGCAAAACTTCACATAGACAACCAATATTCACCATGTGTCTACCTAGGGTTCAGGTTTGAAACAAAACAAACAAAAAATGAAATAATTATTAGATAATTATTGTGCATGATGAAGATGAAGTTCCAAATGGGCACAACAAGGACTAAATTGAGGTTGCAATAAAAACTTACTTGAGAAGCTTTGGGTGAGGGTGCTAAACAACTCCCATAGAAAGAAAACCATTTTCAAGTACCACATTAACCAATGATGTCATCTTTGATATTTAGTTGCTCCTTCAAAATATAAATGGAATTGCCATTGCTAAGAATAATGTCGTACTTTTAAGCTTAGGTCTTAACTTACCCTCTTTATATGAGTCATTTAGGGAATGCTAAGGAAGGCTTGACACAACCTCCCATTACCTATAAGCTTCAAGAATGGTGTGTTTCTCTTCATCAATTGGGGGAGGAGTTTATGTGCAATCAAACACATGATTACCATGTTGTTGTCATTGCAAAACAATGTGTTACATTTTAGCAACAAGTAAAGGACGAATTACATGAAGATTTCTTGATATATAACCTCTTTCAACCCCTTGGGCTTTCATCTAACTTCTTGTTGTTTCCATTCTTCTTCATTTTGCTTTATAAGTATTTAAATAACTTTGATTACAATCATTTTATGAAGGCTTGTTATTTTGACAAAGATGTATATTAGCCCCCCCTTTTCCAATAATCATGGACTTCAAATATCTTGTCTCATAGTGGAATCCTTTCCACTAACTCCCAAGTGATTTTTAATTCCCTCCGAATGTACTTGGACAACCTTGTGATCAAATTCAACATACTTTTGCTTGAACACCATAAATATTTATCTACACCTTATGTCCAAAGTACACTAAAATCATGCATAAGGTTCACAAATCCCATGCTAGATTTTTTCTATTCAAATGCAATACCCCCATAGGGCTCATAAAACCCATGCTAGATTTTTGCTTTTAAATGCAATACCCATATAGGACTCATAAAACCCATGCTAAATGTTTCTTTTTGCAATACCCACATTCAACTGATAAAATGTGTTTTGGCCACCTCTAATTTCCATATTCACCTAACATTGAACGCAGGTATTGCATTTTTGAAACAGAGATTCATTTAAGAGGGACTTAAACCAATATAACATTTTTGGCAAGGCCCATGTGCAAGTTTTTAAATATATATTTCAATATTTGCATGTATTCATTTTTAAAAAAATTATGCATATATTACTTTTTGGAATGAGTGTTGATTAAAAAACTAATACATGGTGTTTTTTTTATTACCACCCATGTGTAGATAATGCATAAATATTTGCAATACCTTTCATTTTTTTATGATAGGTAATCCACTTTGAGATATTATTTCATTTAAAGCATGATTAAGATGAATATATGCCATTCATGTGGGTATTGAATTTTTTTTTCCCTTCTAACTATCAAAATATGGGCATGAATAATGCAATCTTGGTAAATAGTCATCCAATTTTTTTGGATTTTAATTACCTACATATGCCATTTCAAATCTTGTATTAATGGGTGAAAGTATAATCAAGAAGACCATTAGTGTACTTTTATAGGTTGAATTACAAGTACCCTAAAATATATCATGAAATTATCAAACATATAATTTGGTTGGGTAAAAATATTGAAGTTAATATGGTTTTTGATTTTATGTGAAAAAATATGATAAAAAAATATTTAATCAATAGTTAAGTAGGTGCAAGTAAATTAAAACAATGTCCAAATAATAAATAAATAAAATGGAAGCCTTAAAGTATAGCATAGATTTTGTGAAAACATGTAATTTATAGATGTTATATTTGGTTTTTGGAAATGAAGTAAGTTTAATAGATTTAAAAGTGTTATTTTCAAACACATTATTTACACACTTTTATGAAACAATTTCTTTTCATTCTTAAGAAATTTACATTCTTATGATGTCAATTGAAGCTTTGTGGTTTTGCATTATGATAGGAGGAGTTTTTAGCTACTTTCATGCTTAGATGTGAAAATCACTACTTTTGAATTAGAGAAGACTATGTTTGTGGTCTACTTGATTGTGCTTTCACCATAATATGTAATACCCAAACATTGATCGTGACAAAGTTTTAAGGTATTGCAAGACTTGTATATGGTTATACCTTGCAAATTGTAATCATGGGCAATGGCACAATACCTCACATTGTTTTCTTAAATACAATTTTACTTGTTAATCTTTTTCTAACATTTAACGTTTTTGTAGTGCTAACCTAATTAGTTTGGAAGAAACTCCATAAAATCAACATTGAAGCAAAATGCTAAAAGATGTGCAAGGTATTTAGGCACCAAAAAAAAGACAAATTAAAAAATTTGAGATTGAAAATTTTGAGGAAATTACAATAACATTGTTGTTATAAAAGGAATAAAAAGTGCAATGCAAGCATAAAATAGCATCACTATGTATATATATAGAATAAAGGTTGAAAATGTCGATAATCTAAACCAAAAATCCATTATTACTATTGCAAATGGAAAATTGATAAGAAAATGACAACAATGATGATGGCATTGTTACAATAGCCTAGGATGAATTCTAGATAAAGGAAATTTTAGCATGTGTTTCATTCATTTAGTATAAAGAAAAATATCACAATAATTTCAAAATTGATTTAGTGAAAATAGATCCTTTCAAAAAGATGTGTGAGGTGGTGATAGGAGTTGAAATCCCTTTCAAGAATATGTGTGAAGTGGCAATAGCAATTGCATCCTTATGCATGGTCAAGCAAATTGACCTAAATTTCCAATCTCCCAGAAATCACATTTGACAATGTGTATGTGTGTTTACAAAACTGCCGCAACATTATACACAAAATCATGTAATTTTTTATTTAATTGCATATGCGGAGGTGACAACTCAACCATAAAAAATTCCACGTGATTAAAAATCTATGTGTGTATAATAATTATCACTTTCCATGAAAAAAATGTTATAAATTGAAGGGCCTTCCCAAAAAACAATTCCTACATGAAAGGCCATGCAAAAAATACTAGTAGATACATAAGTTCATTTAAACAAAGTGACCCCCTTGAAATGTAATATCATAGTAGCTCGGTGGCTTTTGGCACATAAATACTAAATAATGAATATAATTTGAAAATTTTGATTCGGCATTTCATTTTTTTATTTTCAAAATTTCAACATATCATGAATAAATGCAATAAAATCAGCAAGGTTTTCACACATTCCTATTGTGCTTTTGGTTAGATTGATCAAATTTTATGTGACTTTAATGGATAGGGCATGGGTTCAAGTCTAGTGCCTTATTTGAATTTTCAAAATAATTGATGTAAAGTACACTTTTTTAATAAAAGAATTGGCAAAATGAAAAATAATATAATTTGTTTTGTAGTCACCTAGGTACTATAGTACCTACATATGGGCCATTGTGAAAATAACAATGGGCACATAGGCTCAATCTTAAACTAAAGGACCCCCTTGAAATGCAATACCTACATATGGGGCCATGTTGAAAGTAGTGGTAATCACATAAGCTCACTTTTAAACTAAAAGCTCCCCTTGAAATACAATACTTACATGTGAGGGCCATGAAAAGTGTATGTAAAACATTATTGCAATACTTGAATATAATCTCCTTAACCCACACTAGACATTGGGTCCAATGACAATACCTACCTATGGCCTCCAACCCACATTAGACATTGGGTTCAATAGCAATACATGCATATAGTCCTCCTAATACACATTGGAAAAATGCTCCAATTGCATGCATAATGAAACCTAACCAATCTTTCACTAATTACAATACCTACATATAATTGTCCTAACACACATTGGAAATTTCTTTCAACTATAATACTTGCATCATGAAATCGAACCCATCTTATATTGACCCCAATATTTGCATATAGAGTTTTTAACATGCATTGGAAGTTTGCCTTAATTATAATACTTATGTTTCTTGATCCACATGTTAAGTAATCACAATACTTCTAGAACCCCTTCAAATATGCATTGCATAATTGTAATACATGCATCAAAACTTCACAAGATGAAACAAAGTCTCTCAAGGAAGTAGGCTTTGTTCTCAATAAATGACAACTTATCCTTCCTTTGAAATCTATACATTGGGAAAACTTTGTTCCAATAAATTGAGTCGCCAATGCAATGTTATGGCTTACAACATGAAATGTGAAGGTTGTTTGATCCACATTGCCATTTACAATCTCAAAGGAACATTATGATCAATGGGAGGTTAGTTAGCTTCTTATGGGGACTTTCCAATCACTATTAGCGGTTCTTGTTTCTAGATTTGGATGAGTATATAAGATTTTATGTGGCAAAATTTCAAACAAGAGGCAATATGAAGTTATAGTTTGAAACTTTCCAACATGCATTTGCATGAATTTTGTGACTATGATTTCAAATTCATTGGAAAATTAGGGGGAATGGGTCCCATGTAAATGTGCATGTAACATGTCATGTTTTGTGGGTAGTTTGAAATTTTCAGTCATTTCTTAACTTGGAGTTGTAATGAAGTTCATCACTTATTATTTTCACAATTAAAACGTTCCATTGGTTTTTTTTTGTATAAATGGCAAAAATATTCCAAAACATTTTCTTTGTGCTTGCTAGATTGAACCAACACCCACCAATGCACCAACGTGGATTGATGGTGCATTGATAGGATTATCTTTTCTATCCATGTGCCATCACAAGTTGATTGTTTTGTTTGCCCTTTTTCAGCCTTAGTTTGTTTTGCAACTTTATTTTCTCCTTGCCCCCTTGCCAATTTTTTTTTCCTTGATCTCAAATTTTTTTGGAACCTTCTTTTTCCCTGCCCCCCACTTAATTTTATTTTTGTTTTTTTTGCTTTTGAAACTTTTCTCACCCACCCACCTTGACGCGCTCCCAAGTCACGGGGGTGAAACCCGAAGTGAGGGTCTCACAAAGTCAAGTTGCGGAATTGAAACTTGGTAGCACGCTCCCGACTCCCAACTCTAGAAAGGGGTAGAGGGTCGAG
>Ga0116226_10006880_pt1 | contig 10239 bp, 5 predicted proteins | sample S1TSphfallax_FD_89692 | JGI IMG/M metagenome (GOLD analysis project Ga0116226, IMG submission 89692) | Host-associated microbial communities from peat moss isolated from Minnesota, USA - S1T2_Fa - Sphagnum fallax MG | ecosystem: Host-associated > Plants > Peat moss > Unclassified | place: USA...
AAGAAACTTTTTTGGCATTCCCTGTAGGAAAAAGAGTGGAAACGTCTGATGAATCAAAGTTGACTTAACAAAACATACGGAAAGCTCTTCAAGGGAATCCTGGGACCCGTATTTCGATGTTTTCAATTCTAATTTTCCCATTGTGAAACAAAGGGATCATTGTATTTTCCCATTGTCAAGCAAACAACTTCATATTTGCGTAGGGGAAATTCAAGTTTTTCTGGATGATTCCACACGGAATTGTAAAAGAGTTTCTAATTGTGCTCGATCTAAAGCAAGAACAACTAGGCAAATCAAACACTGCCAATTATATCTTCGTGATATGGAATGCACCGAGTAACAACCACCAGATGCAGCAGCTCTAAAAATATTACTTCGCAGCCTGGATAGAACTCTCTATGAACAAATAGCTAGATCTTACAACAACGAAGGACTATTTCTTGCCCACAAGAACATGTGTGCAGCATTTGCTTCTGTGGCTAGGTGTCTGGCAGTTGGAAGCGTTTGGCGTGCGAGCAATACTGTGCATATCTGAGTTGAGCAGTTTGGATCTTACATATCCGCATACAAAACTAAGTCAGCACCAAAACCAGCTCCTCTGAGGCATCGGTCAACAAATTAGTAGCATTCCACCCTAATCAGCATTCTCATATCTCAAGAATTGGATAGACACGAGTTGAAAACTCCAGAGTTTAGAGTCTAGAAAGCAATGATGCAATCATAGCTTTGAACTAGAATATTAATCTAGTCTCTTTACGATTAATACTATTGGTGGGAGTTAACACAGCTTTCAGAGCATTTTGATGCAAACTTAGGTGGTGCTTATGTATCACTTGGTGAGTTTGCTGTCACTCAATTTTCTTTGCAAACTCCTCACAGCCACAATTTTTCTACTCCAGCAGCATTCAGGTCTAACTTGAAAAAGGTTTTTGTCACAATGTGGCTGAAATTGTTGTGATTCTCTCAAATCTCTAACTATATACAATTTTTTCAACTACATTGAGATTATTATGATAGGAAAACCAGTGCATCAAGTGAGTGGGAATCAGAGTGACTTGATCTTAGTTTAGACATTTAGATCCCAAATTTGATAGCACTCAGGTCTTATTTTCATTTCTTTTCTGAGACTTCAGGATTCTAATATTCCAGAACTTTGAAGCTGTACACAAATAGTTCTTCTTGACATTCTGGCTGTTGATCACCAGCTGGGTTTATAAATTTTTGTTCTCCAGTATCACTGAATACATTGTATGACATAGTTAAATCTCCCAATGTTGCTCAATCACATCCCAAATAGGTGAACCTGAAAATTGGGTATCTGTGCCAGATGCAAGTAATGCTGCATCCACAAGAATTGCATTGGCAGCATTGGCATATATGCCTTGATGGTCCATACAACCCAGTTGCCTCAAAATACGATTGCAACAAAAGCACCATTGTGTAAGCAGCTGCTTGAACTGCACTGTCCATAGGTGCCATACCACTACTGTCCTTTCCATCAACCTTGATATGATCAACTCCTTGTAGCAGTACATTCACTACTTTATAACTAGCATGCCTTACAGCAATATGGAGTGCAGTCTGTCTCTTGTTGTCTAGAATGTTTATAGCATCTGACTTGTGCTCATTTATGTATTTTAATAGCATTGTTGTGGTTGGAACTGCACTTGCTCTTTCAGCATTGTTGACAGCTTGATGATAGGGTAAATCCCCATTTGTTCTTCACAATGACATTTATGGTATTGCCTTCATAGGGCCCAGAGGTTAGACACCAGGTCAACAGTAGTTCCACTGTTCTTGTGAATCCTAAAAATGTAGCCAAGTGCAAATCTGTTTCATTTTAAGACTGTCTCTAGAGAGCTTGACAACTTCCTATTTCCCATCTATATGGCCACAACATTGGGGTCAGCATTGGTCATCTTTAGCATCTTGGTGATCACCTTGTTGCAGCTGCCATGACATTGTGAGTGGGCAGCCAAGTGCAAGGCTGTGTGACCAAATTTGTCCACAATGTTCACGTTCATTCTTCTTGAATGTTCAAGGCTGCATATGTAGCACACAATGTCCACCTGTCCATTGGAAGCAGCCATATGCAGTGATGTTCTACCCTCATGGAAAGCAGGTAAAGCATTCTCCAAGAAATGCCCCTGCCATATAGGAATCTCATGCTCTGATGCATAGCTATTGAGTGTTGGTGCCTTGTCATCTTCAGAGTGTGCATTTGCACCTGCCTGAAAATTCACATCAAAGATATTCCAAAAGAGTTTTGAATTCTTGAAGATCACCATTCCTGGCTGCTTGCAAAAGTTTTTTTCCATCATGTGGGGATGGCCACTCCATTCCACCAGCTTGAAACAGATGGCTGAAGCAGTAGGTACAGCTCAAGTTTGAGCATCAGACAAACATCTTTCCTTTCTCTAACTAAAATCCACCTCCCTCATTTTTGGTTTTGTCACTACTGTCTGTCACCTGCTTTTGATCTCACTTGGGTTGATACCAATCATTTCTCCATGACTTAATCAACACTTTGCAAGAGGATTTACATCCTAGAGGTGAAACAGAAAATATACAAACTTGAGCAGAAATAATTATGGCATTGTAGTCACTCAAAACAGCTAACCCAACAACATTTCTGCTATAGTTGTTTTCCCTATAAACCCTATAGTTGTTTTCTTTGTATAACATAATGACAACCTTGCCTTTTAAGGTGAAACTCAGTGACAAAAACTCTACAAATACAATTTCAAAGAGAACTAGTTCACTTGCATCCCATGAATAGATATTTGTGTTTAAAGGAAAAAATTCTACTATCAAACTCCAAGATAAGATTGAAATGATAAATTGAAAAATTGGATGAGACTAGGCATGGAGTAATTGAAACTACTAGCAAATACAACCAATGGAACCATACTATTTGGGCCAAGTAGAATTACAAAAATAAAACTTCTGCTATGGGAGATTGTGTCTTATTGTTCTTTAAGACTAGAAAAACACACATTGGCAAATGGGTCCAACCATGTTATTAGGAGGGTTTAGGGTTTAGGGTGTTCCCTTACTTCACTATTTTATTCTTAAAATAGTTTTAGAATTTTTTAATAAGTCTTTCAAAATAACATTAATTTTTTTAAAGAAATTCTTAATACTACTATGTCAAGGTTTATATTTTTAAAATCCCAAAATATTTCATTAAAAAATATTTTCAAATTGTGTTTTCAGTGTCAAAATTGCTTTTAAGTTGTTTTTATGCAACTTTAATTGTTATAAGACTAGAAGTTCAAATAAGAAAGGGAAGGGTTGGTATAACTAGGATACCACAAGAAAATTTCCTAACTTCAAATTGAAGGAAAATCATAAGGAGGCATAACCAAAATCAACTATCGAATCTAAATAATTGAAATTAACTATTGCGTCTAAAGATTAAAATTAGCTACCAATTTTGAAGATTCAAAATTAGTTACAATTATAAAGGACTAGAATTGATTGTTGATTATAAGGAACCAAAACTTGCTACAATTCTAGAAAATCAAAACCTATAATATGAATTTTATGAAATCAAAATTTGTTAGCCATTTGGTTGACCTAATGTTTTGTTGAGCAATATTGAAAGTATCTCAAGTACCCATAAATCTATGCCTTGTACATATTTTATATATTTTAGACCATTTTTTTTGTATTGCAAAAGTGATGTGGTCTATTATGAAACAAAAACATTTGACCATTTTGTTTCATGTTTTCATTTTACTTTATTACCCACTATTTCATGTCCAAGTCAATAGCCCTAGAACTTACAAATTGTTTGTTGAAAATTAATTGCAACAAGTTTGTGATTCCAATAAAGTCATAACTTAATACATACTTGTTGAAAATGTAATAAAAAAGTATTATTAAGAGGAACAATGAAAAGTAAAATCTCTAAATGAATCATTATTTGCCATCCAAATTATAGGCTTGCGTTTATGATATAATTTAATGAAGCAAATCTCAAAAATTCAATCAAACCTTGGTGTTGCTTGGAATGGAAAAAAGGATGCACATATCTAATTACTACACTTTGTTATCCAAGGAACATATTTCAATGTTAATTGTTACCTTGTCTTTCCTATTTGTGTTAGATATTTCACACATTGTTATAACTCCACGTGTTTCATGATTTTAATCTAATTTTCACAATTTTAACATTTGTTCAATCTCCATCACAAGTGTGATCATACAAGTAATTTTCTAAGTTCATTTCTACACAAATAAATTTTTAAAATGGTGGTTTTCATACAATCTGTTTTGTGAAAATTAATGTCAATCCATAGAAATAATGTTTAATAAATAGTAGGTATTTTCTAGTGATGTTTCCCTACTTCATATTTGTGCCCCATGTACATGGCATGGGCATAATAAGAGCAAGAAATTAAAGAAATTTGTACCATTATTTATGAATAAAAAATCAATCAATGCGTAGAATAATGATGTTGGGCCTCTCAGTTAACAAATAGAACATGGATTAATGAAGAATTCATTGATTTTTGTTTCATGGCATGATAACACACAATCATTCATCATTCCCCAAAATAATGAAAGGATTGGCATCTAGGACAATGTGCCATGACCTTAAGTTCTCAAAATCCTAACATTTAGTTATGTGTGCAATTGTTTTGTCAAATAAAATATTCTTATTTCTTAATGGGAGTTGAATTACAACTTGAAATTTGAAGACCAAAAAACACATCATTGATATAAACGTATGATATATTTGTTCACATTGTAATAATTGAAATTTTTTATTGAAAAAAAATTAGCTTGTTAAATATGAATTTGTGATGATATAACACTATGATTTGTTTATCATCATGACATCATCCAAACTCATATCATTTTTCACATTTTTCATGAGCTCGGACATTTGATTTTTTAATGTCATGTATGCATTAATTTTCTATTAAACAATCATATTGTATGTAGACTCAATATTGTTGAATGTAATTAGTCAATTTAGGAGATTCATTCATGAGATAACTTTGAATTACAACCACATGTTTTTGGGTGCAAGATTGAAAATTGTGGTACTTTTAGTTGAGAATGCATCTTATGTAAGGGAATACACTCCACAATCAAGACACATTCACTTTTTGAATTATAAAGGTCAATGAATCACAACCTTTTGGGGTTATATTTTATTTAAAATCCAACCATGTAAACAATATACTTGAGTTCAATGACATATAAAGAAGTATTTGGGCTTAGTTCATGGCAAGTTCATGCTTGATAGTACCCATAGTAAAACCAACTTTGAGCTACAATGGGTTGTAATAGATCATGGTTCAAATTCATTAATCATCCAAAATTGTGGAATTTTTCTTATTATTATGTTGAGAATTCATCATAGAGGGGAACAAAATGGTGTGTGAGAAACAAATGCCAATGTCATTAATGGTTAGTAGCCTAATCAACACTTTTAAAGCCATATTGCACATGTGATTTAACCAATAATGAATTCCACATATTTTAGCATAAGGAATGCTTCTAATTTTTTTGTCAAAGGAAAAATGAAATCATGTATTATGTTAGGTTGCACTTTGGAAAATCTAGGTGGTCAAAGGTGTCCCTAGCTTTCCTTGGAATATGGGTCATGTCATTTTTATCCCAACCATTAATCCATGCTTTAAACATTAAAAGTTACATGATTAAGACTCCAATCTTAAGCAATATAAGGGGAGGTTTGCTAATGGCCAAAGACATTGGTCAAGAAGATTGTCATGTCATGTTCCAAAGTATACCCAATCCCTAATTACCATATTATTACATAACTAGAATTGGACCATAAGATGCACTTTAGGTAGCTAGAAACAAATTTTAAAAATATAATCAATTAATTAACATCATTAAATGTAACTTACAAATCCTTGGTCATCCATTTTTGTCATTGTTTTTACAACAATTGGATTATTTGATGTTAGGCATGAAGGATAACCTTCAATTTTGTACTAAATAAAGTCAAAGCAATAACTTGTTTTCCATGCATACATATCCTAGGTACTTGTTTGCAAACTAAAACCTTTCTCAAAATTGGATTGAAACAACTATATTTTAACTTCTAAGTTATAAGGGAATTGGCTTTTACAATAAAATGTTATATTTGAATCAATTAGATGAAAAATAATAACAAAAACCTATTAGCAACAATTCATGTCACTATTGGGGAAAATGTGCAATGAATGGCATTTTACATCTCAGTCTACTATAATGTTGTCAAATTAATGCACATAGGAATGATGCAAGTATCTTTTAAAGTAAAATTTTAATTCACACAAACAAAACATAGAAAGAAAATTGGCATAAGAGGATTAAAAAATATTTTTCAATAAAAATTTGATGATCAATAATTTCACATCATTATATACAATTATAAAACAATATTCTATCAAAGGCATTTTGATTTATCTTTAAATCACAAAGTCCAAATTTAAATTATATTTAAATATTTTGTAGTACATTATTCTTGTATATTTTATATTGTATTACAATTCAATTAGGGTGTACATATGGATCTACCTTTATATATTTTGATGTCTTAGACACTTCATTGACAAGGTTCGATTCCTTTAAATTAATCATGGACCTATGCTTATTATAAAAAAATTTAAGATGAATTAGAAAGGATATTTTTTTCTTCTAACAACTACTATCTAGTAAACATGTAAACCAAAATAACCAAATCAATGAAACAAACATGTGGATAGCTAGTATGTAATTAGATTTCAACCTTGAATTTGAAATTTGAAAATATGAAATTTGGGTGGGAAATGTTTAAGCAAGTGACACATGGTAATAAATCAGTAGATCTCCTCCTTTCGTTGCTAACCCTCATGCACCTATGCCTATTTTCAAGAAACTCAAAATGAATTAAAACATTAAAGTTTTTTTGGCTAAACATTTTGTACATTTTTTAGTCTTTTGGTGATGCAATATCATATAATGTGCTAAATAATTAAGATTTTTTTTGTTTTTCTAGTTTAGAAACAAAGCTAGAATGTTGTTACAAAATTGTTTGTTTATAAGACTTAAAGGTTGAAGGTTTTTGTTCTTGGACGTTGAAAGTTTGTGATTTATGTTTTATGGAATGTTTATTTACATTAGAATGTTTGAATCCATTGACATTAAAGTTGTGCATATAATGTAATTTTTTTTCAAAAATAAAATGGTGGTTTTGTTTGAAAAATATAGGTTTGAATGAAAGAGCATGCACATGTGATGTTGTATGATTTGATTAAGTCGTTGATACTTATGTCATGGAATGTGTTGTTGTTTGTTTGTAGTAATTCAAAGTAATAAATTTAATAAATAAAATTCCAAAATAACAAAGGTATTGTCATGGGCATGAGAATTATGAAAAGGAACAATGAAAAAACAAACGTAAGTCTAAATCCAAACACATAACATAGAAACCAAAATAAAACCACAAGACGCTAAAAATAAAAACATGACTTGTGCAAACAAATTTTTATTGTGATAAAACATGAAAATGTAAACACAAAATGAACATAACAAAGCTATGGAACAAGATTGTAAATTTCAAACTAATGTTGAACAAATTTTAAGCAATAGGGGTTTTACCTTTATTTATACCCCTTTGGGAACTTAGTTCAAGAAATATTGGATAGAGGTTTCCATGTGCCCATCAATTAAGGAAGCTTTTAAAAAGCTTTTTAACTACAAATGAACTATGAGTTAATTTTCACATAATTAATAGTGAACTAATAATTAAATGTGAATCAATTAAGAATTAATTAATAGTGGACTATAAAAATTGTAAAAGAACTAAAAATGAATTAAAAGTGAACTAAGAGTTAACTATGAGTCATGGATGAACTCCATTCATCATTTGAAAATGATGCTTATGACAAGTATGGAAAATTCCTACCTCCATATTCAAAATATGCGATACATTCTATTTTGAAAACCACCATTATATGCAAGTGTAACTATTTATAGTTTAGTTTGTGTTAATGTTATGTATGTTGCATTTTAGTGATAAATAAGTGAATTATTAGTGGCATTAAAATTGTAAATTTATTTTATTTAAGTTGAAAAGATGGACATCTAAATATGGCTAAAGCTTTAAATGACAATATTTGATTGTTGTGGCTCATCATCTTTATGATGAACTTTTCTTTAGGTTAAAAAAAACTTGTGTTACAAATAACTTGGGCAATATATTAATGTTTAGAATCACCTTATATTTCAGTAATTTTTATTAAAAAAATGCTCTTGTAATTCATTCTCTAGCCTTAAATGTCAATGCATACAATTTTAGATCCATTTCATGTTTATAAATATGATGGAATGCAATTTTGCACTATTTATCATAATTTGGACAATGATAATGTATGTGTAAGTTTTGCACATTTGCACTATAAGTTGCTATTTAATTGTCTTTTATCATAAAATAAACTACCATACAATTACATTAAAACCCATAATTAAACACCTAGTTGCAAAGGACATTAACAAATTTTGTTTATCAATGGATGATGAAAAATCATGCAACATTAAAAACTTATCAATGGATGAATAAAAAATCATACAAGCAATGGTTCATCAATGGATGAACTTGCTTAATAGTTATTCCATAGTTGGGTCCAAATTCTTTAAGGTGTACCAAAAAACTTGTCACAATGTCACCATTTTGTATTCCTTATCTATATTTTTTATTAGTCATTTTTGATAATGTACATGGACACAAAGTGTGCAATATTAATTCTTAAAGATATATGATGGTTTAACATATCATACTTCAAAATATGAAAACTAAATTCAATAATGTGTACACGAATAAAAAAATATAAAACAAAATATTTGACAATTAAGGACTGTGTCAAGGACTACCTTTATTTCATCTTACTTGGTATTACCTAAAGAATTTGGACTTAATTGTCATTTAGATGCCATTTGCAAATTTGGTACACACACAAGGACTACATTGTGCCAATGTGCATTGTTGCATAATTGTCAATTAGTTGAAACCATTTATGTGTTTTTGCCACACCCACAATTGCAAAGGAATTGCAGTAGAGATCAATAGAGTTCATCATTAATGATGGATGGATGACAAATAACATTAAATCATGATGTTACAAGATTGTGTTGGCTTGAAAGTAAAATATCATAGAGCTTCATTACATGTTGCCCTAATTTTAAACTAATCCACAAACCCAAATGCAAGATTGTTTTGGCTTGAAAGTTCATTACAAAGTTTTATTACATGTTGCCTTACCTTCCAAATCACTCTCAAACCCAAATCTAGGATTATCTTGGCTTGAAAGTTCATCACATAGCTTCATTACGTGTTGTATCTTCTAAGTCATTCACAAACCCAAATCCAAGTTTATTTTAACTTCAAAGTTCATCACAAAACCATATTGCCTATTATCTTAACTTCCAAATTGCTCACAAACCTAATTCTAAATTTCTTTTGGTTTCAAAATTCATCATAATAAAAAACAATTTCATTGCCATCCCCAAAATTATCTACTAATACCATCTCAAGTGTTGTTTGGAGATTTGAACGCTTGAATGCAAATTTAATCTTCACTTTCAAATTTGAAAAATGGACATTCATTTTTTTTTGCAACTTCTTGAAATGAAAGTTGTAATAGTGCATTTTTTATTTCAAACGTTCCATAGGGTTTGAGAGTACTTCATTTTATGAGGCCACCAAGGTGATGTTTTTTTCCACACAATCTTGAAGCCTCTATGCTATTACATTCCATGTTCCCAACTCATGAAAGCTCTTTGGATCCTCACACTCAATTTCATACACAAACATTTACAAACTTGCACAATTTTTTTGGTGTTACTCACATGAGAGCTTGCATATTGTTTCCCTACTAAAAAATCACAAAGAAATGAAGGACTAAAATAGTTTTTGAACCAATTTCAATGCAAAAAAACTAAATTTCACACTTTGTTATGCATTTCATCCCATGTCCAATTAGGGGATTTTAGGAATAACTTTAATGCCTTTCCAATGACAAATAACAAATCTTAACAAATTATTCAACTTAACATGTAACAAGTTGCAGAAAATTTTCATTAAACCTACATGATTGAAGATTTTAATTGCACAACATTTTAAGAACCATTCACTATTATTGATCATTTATTGGTTTCAACACTCTATTTAATATTGAGTTATACATGTTAATGTAATTATCATTTGAATTGTGATTCTAACTTTTGATTAGGTGT
>Ga0116226_10006882_pt1 | contig 10238 bp, 11 predicted proteins | sample S1TSphfallax_FD_89692 | JGI IMG/M metagenome (GOLD analysis project Ga0116226, IMG submission 89692) | Host-associated microbial communities from peat moss isolated from Minnesota, USA - S1T2_Fa - Sphagnum fallax MG | ecosystem: Host-associated > Plants > Peat moss > Unclassified | place: USA...
CGCGGGCGGCGGGGTCGCCGACATGCATCCACTCGCCCTCCAAAATCACCCCGTGCAGCCGCCCCAGCGGGGCCAGCCGCCGCCACAGCCGGGCCAGGGAGAAGGGGGTTAGCGGCTCGCCATCGACGATCTGCGGCTTGCAGATGTGGGCGCCGATATAGGCGAAGGGCGCCGCAGGCGCCTCGCCGCGAAACGTCAGGCGGCCATCGCCGTCTTTCCAAAAATCGCCCGGCCCATCGAAGCCCATGGCGGCAAGGGTTGGCGTGAGCAGGAGGCAGACGTCCATTGTCGCTGGGTTCCAGGCCTTGGCCAGGGCGCCAAGCGCCGGCGCGCCGCGTTCGATCCACACCGAATCGATGTTGGCGACGAACACGGGCGCCTCGCCGAGCAAGGGTCGCGCCTTCTTCAGGCCGCCCCCGGTCTCCAGCAGTTCGTCGCGCTCGTCGGAGATGATGATCGTCGGCGCATGGGCTCGACGGGCCAGATGCGCCTCCAGGCGATCGGCGAAGGCGTGAACGTTGACGACAGCTCGCGTCACCCCCGCCTCGCCCAAACGATCCAGCATATGGTCGATCAAGGGCCGCCCGGCGACCTCCACCAGCGCCTTGGGTCGATCGTTTGTCAGCGGGCGCATGCGGCTGCCAACGCCGGCAGCCAACACCATCGCGGTCGTCGGGGCAGGGATCATGCCCGCGCCGCCGGCGGGACGTGCCGGTCGAACCAGGTTTTCAGCTCCGCGAGGTCGGGGTGCGCCAGGTTGCGGTCCAACAGCCGCCACATCCGCGGCAGGAAGCCGCGGTAGCGGGGCTTGCCGTCGCGCGCGATCAGCCGGGCGAAGATACCGACGACGCGCACATTGTTGAGCGTCGCGAGCGCCGCATAATCGGCCAAGAAGCCGGCGCGATCCCCATAGGCGCTGGCTTCCAGATATCGCTCCAGCATCGCCGCCTCCAGCTCCGGCGCGACGTCGCGGCGGGCGTCCTGCAGCAGGGCGGCGAGGTCCCAAGCCGGATGGGCTATGACCGCATCCTGGAAGTCGAGCAGGCCGACCCGAGCCAAGCCCTCGCGCTCGTCCAGCCAGATCAGGTTTTCCGCATGGTAGTCCCGGTGAGCGAAAACGCTTGCGCCAGCTTCGCCTCGACTATGGATCGGCGCCCACAGCCCGTCCCACGCCGCCAGCGCCGCATTGCTTAACGTCAGGTCGGGCGCGAGCTTGGGCAACCACGCCGGAAGCAGGTCCGTGGCCGTCTTCAGGGCCAGGGCGTCATAGGTCAGCATCGGCCAGGGGAGGTGTCCCGGCACGGGTAGGTCCCGGGGCGCCGGCTCGGCGTGCAGCCGGACCAGGAGGTCGATAGCGGCGTCGTAGAAGGGCTTTGGCGGTTCGCCGGCCTCGATCCGGCGGGCGAACAGATCCTGACCCAGGTCCTCGATCACGGCGAAGCCACTGTCGACATCGAAGGCGACGATCTCGGGCGCAGATAGACCGAGCGAGCGCAAATAGAGGTCCGCGCCGACGAACGCATCGATGCGGCACGCCGCCAGCCGCTGCAGGGCGTTGTAGCCCGACGCCCGCCGCTGCGCGTGGGAGTCATCGCGCCCGCACGGTGGGCTCTCCTCGGCCTTTGGCGCATCCATCAGGATCAGGGGCGCGGCGCCTCGGCGATGGAGCCGCGTATAGCTGCGAGTTGAGGCGTCGCCTGGCATCCGCTCGGCTTGGGCCTCGGCGAGGCCGGCGGCGGTCAGGAACGCCCGCCTCAGCCGGTCACGGTCCGACGCGTCGTCGCCAAAAGAGTCGTTGGCAGAGATTTGCGTCAAGGCGACAGCCTGATTCTAGGTCCAGTTAACCTGTTCTAACTCATGTCTGCGGCCAAGCCATGGGCCATGACCCGTCAGCCTCACAAGACGTGTGCTGATCGCCTGCGCCGAGTCGCTTGCGGAGGGGATGGCCAGCTCCACGTCAAGCCGCGACGGCGGCAGGTCGCATTCCAGCCGCTCGGGCCATTCGATCACCGCCGCGCCGATCTCGAGCGCCTCCTCCAACCCGATCTCATAGGCTTCCGAAGCGGAGGTCAGGCGATAGAGGTCGAAGTGGGCGATCGGAAACTCGGGTCCGTCGTAGGTCTGCACCAGGGTGAAGGTCGGGCTTGGCACATCCTCGCCCGCGTGGGTCAGGGCGCGGATCAGCCCCCTGGCCAGGGTGGACTTGCCGGCGCCCAAGGGGCCGAACAGGCAGACCGCCTCGCCCGCTCGCAGGCGACCCGCGATCAGCGCGCCCAGCCGCGCGGTGGCGTCCGCATCCGGCAGTGTCCGCCAGCTTCCATCAGCGGGATCAGCCATGAGGATTGGAAATAGCGGAGCTCATGGACCCAGGGTGTCCTATAGGTTATCTGCCCCCGCAAGTCGGGCGGGCGGACGCCCGGTTTAAAAGTGAAGTTGGAGGCTGCGGCGTCTTGGCGGACTTGAGCGGACGGATATTAATCCTGGGCGCCGGCCATGCAGGCGGGACGGCCGCAGCCTTGCTACGCCAGCTTGGCTGGAAAGGACCGATCACTCTGGTGGGCGATGAGCCGCTTGCGCCCTATCAGCGCCCGCCCCTATCCAAGGCCTGGCTCAAGGGCGAAGCGGACGCCGACTCTCTGGCCCTGCGGCCCGGTAGCTTCTATGCCGAGCAGGATATCTCGCTGCGCCTTAACGCGCGCGCCGTCGCGATCGACCGCGCTGCGGGCGTCGTCCTGCTGGAGGGCGGCGAGCGTCTTCCGTACGATCGTCTGATCCTGGCGACCGGAGCGCGAGCGCGGCGCATCGCCCTGCCAGGGATCGAGCTGGAGGGCGTCCTGGAGCTGCGCACCGCCGCCGACGCGGATCGGCTGAAGGCGGCGCTGGGGCCGGGTAAGCGCCTGGCGGTCGTCGGCGGCGGCTATATCGGACTGGAGGCTGCGGCCTCGGCCCGGGCGCTCGGCGCCGAGGCCACGGTGATCGAACTTCAGTCGCGGGTGCTGGCGCGGGTGGCGTGCGAGCCGCTGTCACTCTTCATGCAGGACTACCATCGTAGCAAGGGCGTCGCGATCGAGCTTGGCTCGGGCGTCGATGGCCTCGAAGGCGTGGCGGGCCGCATTACCGGCGTGCGTCTCTCCGACGGGCGGCTTCTGGCCTGTGATGCGGCCCTGATCGGCGTTGGCGCGGTGGCCAACCAGGAGGTGGCCCAGGCGGCGGGCCTTGAGTGAGACGGCGGCGTGGTGGTCGATCTGACCGCCAAGACTGCCGACCCCGCTATCTACGCCATCGGCGACTGCACACGCCGTCCCTTGCCCCTGTACGGCCAGATGGGGCGACTGGAGAGCGTGCCAAACGCCTTGGAACAGGCGAAGCAGGCCGCCGCCGACCTCTGCGGAACCAAGCCGCCATCGCCGGAAACGCCCTGGTTCTGGTCGGACCAGTACGATCTGAAGCTTCAGATCGCTGGTTTGCCGCTGGGCTCAGATCGGATGCTGGTTCGCGGCGAGCCCTCAACCGCTCGCTTCGCCGTGTTTCACCTCAATGCCGACGACCAGGTGCAAGCGGTTGAGGCGATCAACGCCGCGCCGGAGTTCATGGCGGGCCGCCAGCTCATCGGGTCGCGCAAACCAGTTGCGCCGGACAAACTTCGCGATATCACCGTGTCTATGAAGGACGTGGCGGCCTGACGCCTCCCATAATCCCAACAGAGACCTGCAAGACCGCCCATGCCTAAGATCACCTATGTCGAATTCAGCGGAACCGAGCACGCCATCGAGGTCAAGACCGGCCTGACCGTGATGGAAGGCGCCGTGAAGCACAACGTGCCCGGCATCGACGCCGACTGTGGCGGCGCCTGCGCCTGCGCCACCTGCCATGTCTATGTCGACGCCGCCTGGACCGACAAGGTCGGGTCCCCCTCGGCGATGGAGGAGAGTATGCTCGACTTCGCCGAAAACGTAGAGCCCAACTCCCGCCTCTCCTGCCAAATCAAGGTCACCGAGGCCCTGGACGGCCTGATCGTACGGATGCCGGAAAGCCAGCACTGAGGGTCGCAGGGACCTGAACCGTTCCGCCCGGCTAACGCCGCGCGGCCCCCTCCCGCCCTTCGGGCGTACTCCCCCATCGCTTCTCGACAGGGGAGATGAAAAAGCGGTGCGCCATCATCCTCCCCATGGCTGGAGGCCATGGGGAGGGGGACCGCGGAACGCGGTGGAGGGGCCGCGCGTAAGCGCGGAAGATCCAGCCGTGACGCCGCCGTCTTCCCGCTGGATAAGTAACGCTAAGAATTGGATATTTTACCCATGAACCCGCCAGCCTTGAAACCCCTGCTGATTACCGGCGGTGGGCGCGGCATCGGCCGAGCCACAGCGATCATGGCCGGCGCGCAGGGCTGGGCGGTTGGCGTCAACTATGTGGGCGATGCGGCGTCCGCCGAGGGCACGGTCGAAGCGATACGCTCGGCGGGCGGGAAGGCGATGGCGATCCGCGGCGACGTGGCGGTCGAGGCCGATGTGATCGCCGTGTTCGAGGCGGTGCAAAGCGCGTTTGGTCCGCTGCAAGGTCTTGTCGTCAACGCCGGTATCGTCGCGCCGCCCAGCAAGCTGGCGGACATGGAGCTGGCGCGGCTGAAGCGCATGTTCGATGTCAACGTGCTGGGCGCCTATCTGTGCGCCCGAGAAGGCGCGCGGGCGATGGCGCGGGATCGCGGCGGCCAGGGTGGCTCGATCGTCCTGGTGTCGTCCGGGGCTGCGAGGCTCGGATCGCCCTTCGAGTTTGTGGACTACGCGGGGTCGAAAGGGGCGGTCGATACGCTCACCTTGGGCCTGGCGAAGGAATTGGCATGCGACGGCGTACGGGTGAACGCGGTGCGCCCTGGCCCGATCCGCACAGACATCCACGCCAGCGGCGGCCAGCCCGACCGGGCGGAGCGCATCGGCGCAACCACGCCCATGGGGCGGCCTGGCGAGGCGGAGGAGGTGGCCGAAGCAATCACTTGGCTCTTAAGCGACGCCGCGTCTTATGTAACGGCCGCCTTGCTCGATGTGACTGGCGGTCGTTGAAGCGACCTACGTTCCCATACTGCTCAGGCCGACCAAGAGCAGGCCCACAAAGATTAGGCCGCCCCCTATCGTCGACCCGATGAAGAGCAGTCCCATCCGCAACAGGGTTCCGATAACGCTGGTGCGATAAACGCCGCGCATATGGAAAAACAGGTGAACCGGCGCCGCCAGCAGGAGGAGCTGGGAGTGGCCTTGCGTTATTTTGGAGAACAGCAGCGTCACGGCCAAGAGCAGGCCGGTCGCCGACAGGGAGTGAAGGCTGAAAATGGTGTGGTCGAAGATGTAGAACTGCCGCTGGAATATGAACAGCAGGCTCAACAGACAGGTGGCGAGGGGCAGGGTCAGGAAGGCGAACCGCTCGGACCATTGCTCCAGGACCAGCTTGAAACGCTCGGGGTCTTCGAAGGTCTTTGTCAGTCTGTTCTTCCACCAGGACCCTGGTCCTTGGTCCGACTGGGCGCCCACTGCAGAGACCTTGGCTTTCGACTCGCCGACGCCCACCGAGATATTGGCTTTGGTCAGGGCGTCGCGCACCTGCGCCTGCTCCGCCGGAGACAGGTCGGAAAGGTTGGCGATATGCCGTGTTTTCTCACTGAGCACCTTGCCGTGATCGTCGGTCGTCGTGGTGTTCACGGTCACGCCGCGACTGCCGATCGATGCAGCGAAAAATACCGCCAGAAGCACCACGAGGAAAAGCCTCAGAGGCGGAATCTGGGGCGCGCGATGTCCGTCGAGGTAGGACCGCGTCAAATGGGCCGGTCGGCGGATCAGGTCGGGCAAGGTGCGCCACACCCGCCCGTCGAAGTGGAACAGGCCCTCGAACACCTCAACCAGCAGCTTGACGATGGAGCGATGAAACTCCTCTCCTGATTGGCCGCAGGCATAGCACCAGGGTCCGAGCAGGGGCGTGCCGCAGTTGGCGCATGGCCCCTCGTGCTCGGCCTGATGCGATTTGCGCGCGCGGAAGCGAAGGAACCCGCCCAGGCCTCCCGCAGCCGCCGTCTCAATCTCGGCTGACATGATCGCGCCCCCGCCGTCGTTTCATCGACGTGGCTGATCATACAAGGCAGCCGGGCTCTGACTAGCCAGAGCGGATGCGGAACGCCGACGCTGGCTCACGGAGCGTCCCACGGCTTGCATCCCGCCCACCCGGCGCCCATAACCTTGGCGATGAACGATACAGCGCGCCCTAAGCGCCTTCATATCAAGACGTTCGGTTGCCAGATGAACGTCTACGACAGCGAGCGCATGGCCGATGTGCTGGCGCCGATGGGTTATGTGGCGTCGGCGACGGCGGAGGACGCCGATCTCGTCATCCTCAATACATGCCATATTCGCGAGAAGGCGGCCGAGAAGGTCTATTCGGACCTGGGGCGCTTAAAGGTTCTGCGGGCCGAGCGTGAGGCGGCGGGGGCGGGGCGGATGACCCTCGCCGTCGCGGGCTGCGTCGCGCAAGCCGAAGGCGCCGAGATCATGCGCCGCCAGCCGGCGGTCGATCTGGTCGTCGGGCCGCAATCTTATCAAAGCTTGCCGGACCTGATCTCCCGCATCGGAACCGGCGACAGAGTCGCCGCCGAGTTCGCCGCCGACGCCAAGTTCGACGCCCTGCCCAAGGCGCGCGCCGTCTCCGGTCCGGCCGCCTTTCTGACGGTGCAGGAAGGCTGCGACAAGTTCTGCACCTTCTGCGTCGTGCCCTATACGCGGGGCGCCGAATATTCCCGTCCCGTCGCGGCGATCGTCGATGAGGCGGAGCGGCTGGCGGCGCAGGGCGTGCGCGAGGTCACGCTCTTGGGCCAGAACGTCAACGCCTATGACGGCGCCGGTCCCGATGGCGCGCCTTGGTCGCTGGCGCGGCTGATCCGGCGCTTGAGCGAGATCGCCGGGCTGTCCCGCCTTCGCTATACGACCAGCCACCCGCGCGACATGGGCGAGGACCTGATCGCCGCCCATGGCGAGGTCGAGGCGCTGATGCCCTATCTCCATCTCCCGGTGCAGGCGGGATCGGACCGGGTGTTGAAGGCGATGAACCGCGCCCACACGGCCGCCAGCTATCTCGAACTCGTCGCCCGTATCCGCGCCGCCCGGCCCGATATCGCGCTGTCGGGCGACTTCATCGTCGGCTTCCCCGGCGAGACGGAGGCCGACTTCCAGGCCACCCTCGATCTGGTGGAGGCGGTGGGCTATGCTTCGGCCTTCTCATTCAAATACTCCCGCCGTCCCGGCACGCCGGCCGCCGCCATGGCCGGCCAGGTGGAGGACGAGGTGAAGTCTGAGCGGCTCGCTCGCCTGCAAGCTCTGCTGGAGCGCGAGCAGCAGGCGTTCAATCGCTCGACCGTCGGGCGCACGTTGCCGGTGCTGTTCGAGCGGATCGGGCGCAATCCCGGCCAGATCGTCGGCCGCAGCCCCTATCTTCAGGGCGTTTGGACGCAAGGGCCGGCCGATCTGATTGGCCGGATCGCCGAGGTCGAGATTGAGGGCTCCGGTTCCAATAGTTTGTCTGGTAAACTCGTGGTGAAATCCGCCGAAGAGGCGGCAGCGCTGGAGGCGGTTTGAGTCGCGCGACCGAGGAGTTCGTCGCCCTGTCCGAGTCTGGCGTGCGCGCCGTCGCCGGGCCGCATAGCCGCCATGCCGCCTTGTTGGAAGATGGACTGCACGTGCATCTTGAGACGCCGGGCGGCGGCGTTCGCTTGCGCGGCGACCTGAAGTCTAGGGCGGCGGCTCGACGCGCTGTGGCGGCTATCGCCGCCCGCGCCGATTCCGGTCTCGAAGTCGACGAAAGCGATGTGCGCGCCGCTGTCGTCGCCGCAAGGGCGGGCGAGAGCCATGCCGTGACGGCGCCGGTCCTGCCCATTGGCCGCCGGGGCGCCGTGGCCGCCAAGACGCCCGCCCAGGCCCGCTATCTGGAAGACCTCGCGGCTTGCGAGCTGGTGTTCGGGGTCGGCCCGGCGGGCACGGGCAAGACCTTCCTGGCGGTCGCCTATGGCGCTGCGCTGCTGATGCGGGGCGAAGTGGACCGACTGGTGATCACGCGTCCAGCGGTGGAGGCGGGCGAGCGGCTGGGGTTCCTGCCCGGCGATCTGAAGGAGAAGGTCGATCCCTATCTGGCCCCGATCTGGGAGGCGCTGAACGACCTGATGGGCGCTGAGGCCCTAGGCCTGCGGCGCGAGCGGGGCGTGATCGAGGTGGCGCCGCTGGCTTTTATGCGCGGCCGGACGCTTGGCCATGCCTTTGTGATCGTCGATGAGGCCCAAAACGCGACGCGGCTCCAAATGAAGATGGTTCTGACGCGGCTCGGCGAGGGGGCGCGTATGGTGGTGACCGGCGATCCGAGCCAGGTCGACCTGCCCAATGTGCGCGACTCCGGTCTTGCTCACGCCGTCTCGATCCTCGAAGGGGTGAAGAGCGTCGCTATCGCCCGGTTCGAGGCCAGTGATGTCGTGCGTCATCCGTTGGTCGAGCGCATCGTCAAGGCCTATGACGCCGACGCGGTCGCGCAAGGGGCGCGATAGTGTTGGGTCACAGCGATGACGACCCCCTTCCCCCCTATGAGGGGCAAAGGGTCTTTCAGGCTGAACCTGTAACCATCACCGCGGCGCTGGCTGGCGCCCGATGATCGACGTCGACGTTGAGGACGAAGCTTGGTCATCGGCCCTGCCAGACGTCGAGGCCGTGGTCGAGCGGGCGGCGCAGGGCGCGTTGGACGCCCTTCCGCAAGCGAAACGCGGCGGCGCCGTCGCCATCCTGCTCGCCGACGACGCCGCGGTCGCCGATCTTAACGCGCGTTTCAGAGGCAAGCCGAACGCCACAAACGTGTTGTCGTTTCCGGCGGCGATGAGCGCCTATCCGCACCTTGGCGATGTCGCCTTAGCCTATGGTGTTTGCGTGGGCGAAGCCGACGCCCAGGGTAAGACCTTAGCTGATCACGTCTCGCATCTCGTGGTGCATGGCGTTCTACATCTGTTAGGCTATGATCATGAGACCGAGGCCGACGCCGAGGTCATGGAACAGATGGAGTGCGAGATCCTGCGCAAGTTCGGCGTCGCCGATCCCTATGCGCAGCGTGATGCCGATGGCCAGCTCTGACGGTCGAAGTTCCAGCGACAGCCCCCCCCGCCGAAGCCGCCGGGCCGGCATGGGTCGCCTCCTGCAAGGCTGGTGGCGTCAGGCGCGTCCCAGCGACGCCGCCGTTCACGCAGCGCTCCCCTCGAACGGCTCCGTTCCGGCCGCCGATCAGGTCGAGGTCGATCTCGTCGATCAGGCCGAGGCGTTCAAGTCGCTGCGCGTCTCCGACGTGATGACGCCGAGGGCCGACATCGTTGCGCTCGAAATCTCCACGCCGCTCGCCGAAGTGGTGCGGGCTTTTGTCGAGTCCGAACACTCCCGCATGCCCGTCTATCGCGACACCCTGGATGACCCCGTGGGCGTGGTCCACATCAAGGACATGATGAAGCTGATCGCGCCGGCCGACGTGGCGCCGGAAAGCGCGCCCCAGCCCCTGTGGCGCGACCCGATCCTGCATCGTTTGCGCCGTGAGGTGCTCTACGTCCCCGCCTCCATGCGCACGGCCGATCTTCTGCTGCGCATGCGCGTGCAGCGTATCCACATGGCGCTGGTGATCGACGAGTTCGGCGGCACGGACGGGTTGGTGACCCTGGAGGATCTGATCGAGGCGGTGGTCGGCGAAATCTCCGACGAACACGACGAGGCCTCGACGCCCGAGATCGTCAGCCGCCCCGGCGGCTTGTTGGAAGCCGACGCCAGGGCGCCTCTGGACGAGCTGGAAGCTCTGCTGGGACTGAGCCTGTCGCCGCCGGACCAGGACGAGGAGATCGATACGGTCGCAGGTCTCGTCGCGACGCTCGCGGGGCGGGTCCCTCAGAGGGGCGAGGTGATCGTTCACCCCCACGGCTTCGAGTTCGAGGTGATGGAGGCCGACCCCCGTCGCATCCGGCGCCTGCGCATTCGCCCCCGGGCGCCCCTGATCGACGGCGCCGCCGGCCCTGAGCCCGAGCTTTCGGCCGAGCCCCAAGCCGTGGCGGAGGCGCCGGCCAAGTCGGTGTTCCTGCCCGATGACCGAATGGCCGGCCAGGATTGACACCTTGAGCCAAGACGCCGTCGCCGCGACCTCGGCTCCTGAGCGTCGCGTCATGAAGGCCTGGACCGGCCAAGGGCTGGCGCTCA